>Ga0081538_10006097_pt1 | contig 10712 bp, 9 predicted proteins | sample TabmetS5T2R1_FD_71022 | JGI IMG/M metagenome (GOLD analysis project Ga0081538, IMG submission 71022) | Tabebuia heterophylla rhizosphere microbial communities from the University of Puerto Rico - S5T2R1 | ecosystem: Host-associated > Plants > Roots > Rhizosphere ...
AGCGACGATCTGGTTGCCCCGCTGGCTCGACCGGATCCTCCCGCACATCAGCATCGAGGGCTCGGGGTACTTCGACGAGAAGCCGCCTCCCGCCGCCCCTCCGGAACGCGAGCTGGAACCGGCGGGAAGAGCCTGAGCCTCACATAACGACAACAAACGAGAGGACTCGCGCGATGCAACTCGGCATGGTGGGACTCGGACGGATGGGCGCCAACATGGTGCGGCGGCTCATGCGAGCCGGCCATGGGTGCGTGGCCTTCGACGCGCACCCGGAGCCCGTCCGGGAGCTCGTGGCGGAGGGGGCGACGGGCGCGGGGTCGCTCGAGGAGCTAGTCGGCGAGCTCGAGCGCCCCCGAGCCGTGTGGCTCATGGTGCCCGCCGCGGTGGTGGACAAGACGCTCGACTCGCTGGTTCCGCTGCTCGACGAGGACGACGTGGTCGTGGACGGCGGGAACTCCTACTACCGCGACGACCTGCGCCGCTCGGCCCGGCTGGCGGAGCAGGGCCTCCACTACCTCGACTGCGGCACGAGCGGAGGAGTGTGGGGGCTCGAGCGCGGCTACTCGCTGATGATCGGCGGCGACGAGGCCGCCGTGGGCCGCCTGGAGCCGGTCTTCGCGGCGCTCGCCCCGGGTGTGGAGGCCGCACCGAGGACGCCCGGCCGCGAGGGTGAGCTCGCACCGGGGGAGGCCGGCTACCTGCACTGCGGCCCCTCGGGCGCGGGGCACTTCGTGAAGATGGTCCACAACGGCATCGAGTACGGGTTGATGGCCGCCTATGCCGAAGGGCTCAACATCCTGAAGAACGCGAACGCCGGGGCCGCCGAGGTGGACAAGGACGCTGAGACGGCCCCGCTCGAGCACCCCGAGGCGTATCGCTACGAGATCGACGTCGCGGCTGCCGCCGAGGTCTGGCGCCGGGGGAGCGTGATCGCGTCGTGGCTGCTCGACCTGACCGCCGAGGCGCTCGTGGATTCGCCGCAGCTCGAGCAGTTCTCCGGCCGCGTGTCCGACTCCGGCGAGGGGCGCTGGACCGCGATCGCCGCTGTCGATGAGGGCGTGCCCGCGCCGGTGCTCACCACCGCACTGTTCGCGCGCTTTGACTCCCGTGGCCTCGGCGCGTTCGCCGACAAGGCGATGTCCGCGATGCGCTCGGAGTTTGGGGGCCACGCGGAGAAGGCGGCGACGAAGCAGTGACGGCGACGGCCGCCACTCCGCCTCGACCGCTCGCTGCTGCGCATCGGTAGCCGGTGGCCCGGGCGTGCCCCTGACGAGGTCCCTGTCCCCGGCCTTGGTCAAAACGTTTTACTTTTGCACCTATTGGGTACGCCTAGCCCGCAGGGGACACGGGGGTCCCACCTTCGACCGGAGGCCGGGAGGAAATTTGCAATGCGGGAACACGCCGCTGAGCCGTACAGCGCACGCCTTTCGTGGGAGGAGGTCCATCAGCTCGAGGTGCTGATGCGCACGCGTGCGTCGTCGCTCGCCCGGCGCGGGGGCTCGACTTCCACCTGCCCTGCGTGTGGCGGCCCGCTCGCCGGCGAGTCGATACGCATCGCGGGGGTGCGGGTGCATCCAGACTGCCTGCCGTCGCGCGTGCGGCGCTGAGCAGCAACAAGAGGGCGACACCGGCCCCACGGGGCCGGCAGACGAGAGGGCGGCCGAAGCCGCCCTCTCGGTTCATCTCCGTCGACTGCTTTAGGCGTCCTTCCTTAGCCGCCTCCACCCATCGCCACGGTGTGGTCCATGGTCTGCGGGTTCATATGGTCCACGAACTCGTCGGGCGTCTCGACGTTCCTCGCGCGGTATACGACCATGCCCCTCGCGATTTGGTTGTTCTCGACGCCGTCCGAGGCGTAGACGGGGATCCCCTGGCCTCCCCTGAACAGCGGACCCGTGTACGGGTACGCCGACCAGGTGCCCGAGTCCCGCGCCGGATCGTTGAACGCGATCTCCTCCAGGTTGGTCGGGTCGGTGAAGTCGATCACGTCCACGCCGCCCGTGTACCAGGCGTTGACCAGCAGGTCCCGCTCGATGTGCATGACGGTCATCCCCATGTGCGCCGAGCAGTACTCGGTCGCCCCGGGGTCGGGCCGCAGGTCACCGACGTGGAACTCGCTCTGGAAGTTCCCCTCCATGTCGGAGAAGAACATCCGCCCGGTCTTGTGGGTACCGCCGGCGGGGTTCCACGGCCGCGACTCGTACGTCGTCATCGTCGGGCAGCCCGAGCCGAACGACTCGTCGACCCAGTTCACCGTCTCCCCCTGGTTGTCGAACATCACGGAGTGGAAGAAGTCGACCGCTCCGGGGAACTGCCCCGTGCCACCCGAGGTGACCTCGTCGTCGCCGACCGAGATCGGATTCAGCGTGTCCGGGATCCCGTTCGGACGGATCCTCCACACCTGACCGTCCTCCGCGCACGCCGCTCCGGCGATGCGATGCTCGACGTGGACCGCGATGTCGTGGCAGGCCACGGCGGCCGGCTCGAAGGCCGGCGTGGGGAAGCCGTTCCCGCGCTCGTTCCACTCGATCCTCCGGTCCGGGTCACCCGGGTAGCGGATCTGCGGCTGCACGTCGAGCTCGTGGGACTCCTCCGGGTTGTCCAGCGGAACCTCCACGACCTGGATCACGCCGTGCAGCGGGTTGTTGGGGCTTCTCGGGTCCTCGTCGTAGGGGTTGGAGTTGTTCCGATACTCCGTATCACCGCACGTGGGCCCTGCTCGCAGCGGGTACGACGACACGTAGGCGAGCAGCCTCGGCCTTGTCGGATGGTCAGCGAACTCGGGCCACAGCGTGATGGTGTGGGCTCCGCAGTCCGTGTACACCGCGGCGACCTGCTCGATCGCCCTGAAGGGACGCGCCGGGTTGTCGCTCATCTCGAAGACCCGGACGCCCTCCCAGCCGTCGGGGTCCCCGTGATTCGCCGTGCCGTCCGGGTTCATGGACCGTGCAGCGCCGCACTCCGGCCCCTCCATCGTGCGGTCCACGGCCAGGAGCATCAGGTCGGCGACCCCGTTGCCGTCGCTGTCCCAGACGATCGGGTCGTTCTGGAGCCCGTCGCATCTGAAGTTCCTGACCAGATCCGGGCTGGCGGGGTTCGAGACGTCGAAGATCCGGAACCCACCGCGCGGCCCGCTATTGGGCGGGAACCCTGTATCGCCGGTGTAGTAGCCGGAGAACGCATAGTTCCCCCAGAACGCGAAGTCAGAGTTGGTCGCCTGATTCGGCGACGTGAACAGCTCGGGCATCTCCCTGCTCTGGTTTTGTGCCCAGGCGGGCGCGCTCAAGCCGAGCGCAAACATGCTGCAAAGAAGCACTAAGAGCCTAAATCGGCTCACATGCCTCACCCCCTCCATCGATAGGTGTTGGGAGGACTGAGCCGACTGGTTTCGGCCTCGGACCAGGCTTGCTTTGACCGCGCTCTTGTCCCCCATCGTGTGATGCCCTGCACAAACCGGGCCGATGGATCTCTACCCGGGAGAGGGTCAGAACAATCGTCGTCTGGAAAGCCGAGAGGGCGGCCGAAGCCGCCCTCCTCCCCCTCGCTCTGATTTTGTGGGCGGGGCAGCGTTAGGCGGCTCCGACACGCGTACGGCGGCGGCCCAGCAGCAGGGCCGCCACGCCGGCAGCCAGCGCGGCGATGCCGACGATCAGGGCGATGATCGACAGCGTGTCGCTGCCGCCGTCGTCGCCGCTGTCGGCGGCGGGCGCCTGCTGCTGCGGCGCCGGGGCGGTCCCGCCGCCCTCGTCCTCCGCAGCGGTCAGCGTCACCTGCGGCGCCGGCGACTCCGAGTCGGGCGGCCCGATCCAGCGGACCACCTCGCCGCTGCTGTAGGTCTGGAGCGCCTTGAACGTCAGCTTCGAGCCCGGCTTGCTGTCCGGAACGCCGAGCGAGAGTCCGAAGTCCTGGAACTCGCCCGGACCGATGGTCCCACCGCTGAACGTGATGCGGCCGACCTCCTCGGTGACCTGCTCGCCGAACTGCTCCACCGGCTTGTCGAGCTTCCGCTTGGTGATCTTGATGTCCCAGCCCGGGACCGGCTCGGTTGAGACCGAGAGGAAGCCGGGCGGGAACTGCACGACCACCTTGGTCGTCGACGCGTCATCACGCTCGGTCGGGACCCGCACGTCCAAGCGGGTGAAGCCGCCCGCGGGCGCCTCCTCGGGCTGCAACGTCACATGAGCGCCAGCCGGGGCGGCGAGCGCGAGCGGCGCCGCGAGCGCGGCCCCGAGGATGTAGCTCCGGATCTTCACGTTTCAGAACTCCTTGTCTATCGAGTTGATTTCCACGTCACTCGCCCATCGCTCCTCCGAGCGAGACATGGACGGTGTCGCTGTAGAGGTCGAATTGGCCGCGGCGCGCGTCGATCCGCAGCTCCCAGTCGCCGGCGGGAGCCAGGTTGGCGCGCCTGACCACGTAGGCGCCCGGCTCCATCCCGCGGCGGGCGCGGTAGCGCAGCGGGCCTATGTCTCTCGCCTCGAGCCGGGCCGACACGTTGACCTCCTCCGGTCGTCCCCGCTCGAACTCGAAGTGGATCTCGTTTGGTCCAACCGTCCCGGGCATGATCTCCATGTGCGCCATGAACGGCCCCAGATCGAGCTCGGTCTCGGCCATCTCGTCCATTTCGATCTCCGTCCGCGCGGGCGGCGCGTTGACCAGCGCCGCGGTGACCCCCACGACGGCGACCATCACCGCCAGCTCCGCCCCCGCGAAGCGCAGGAAACGGGCGCGCTCCATGCGCGAGGCGATGTGGGCGCGCAGGCGCGGCACCGCGTAGCGGTTGTTGTAGGCGCCCATGGCGAGGAGAGGCAGCACCAGCCCGATCTTGACCAGCAGCAGGATCCCGTACTCGGTCTCCCACAGCCCGCGCCAGGCGCGCACCTGCAGATAGCCGTTGATGGTCCCGGCGATGATCAGGATCGCGACCGACACGACCGCCGTGGTCGAAAAGCGCGGCACCGCGGTGGCCGCCAGCTCCCAGCGCCCAGGCCGGGTGAAAGCCAGCCCCATGACCAGGAACGCCAGCCCTCCGGTCCAGACCGCTGCGGCCTGCACGTGCGCGGCGTCGGCGATGACCGAGCCGATGCCGATCACGCTCGCGTGGCCCGAGAGCCCCGGTGTGAACACCAAGCCGACGCCGAGGACGAGCAAGACGGGCGTCGTCCAGCTTGTGGTGCGGCTGCGCACGGTGCTTTCCGGCGGGGCCAGCGTCGCGCTCGAAAGGCCGGCGCTCGCGACGCCCCCGGTTCCCACCAGGGGTTCGTCATCGCTCCCGCCCCTGGGCCGGCCCGCACCGCCCCCGGGCCGGCCCGCACCGCCCTCCGGCCCGCCCGCGCCGCTCCCGGCTCGCGCAAACCTCGAGGGTGCGTCCGGCCGGGCGCACTTGGCCCGCGCGACGAGCGCAACCACGCACAACGCCGCAGCGAGGCCGGCGCGAATGAGTGCGAACTCCCCGAAGCGCGTATCGGTCACCGACGAGATCGCCTCCCAGCGAAACCCCTCGCCCAGGCTGGTTCCCTCCGCGGCGGCGGCCTGTAGGCCGAGCTCGACGAGCGAGACCAGCGCCAGCGTCCCCGCCAGCCCGGCTACCACGCCGAACAACCGGCGCCTCACCGGCCCCGACGCCGCGCGCAGCGCGAACGCCAGTGCCACCACACCGCCCACGCACGCCAGAATCAGCGCGAAGTCGAGGGCCCGGCCGACGAGGTAGAACACCGAAGTGACGAAGGGCGTGTCCTCCAGAACCTGGGCCGCGATCCCGGCCGGCTGCGCCCCCGCCTCCTTGACGTGGAAGACCCAGGCGCCCTTGATCGGGTCCGAGTCGGCGGAGATGACCCGCCACGCGACCGTATAGGTTCCGCGCGGCAGTTCCCGATCGATGCCGACCACGACCTGGTTCGGCTTGGGGCGCCGGATCTCGCCGGCGTCGACCTGCTCGCCCTCGCCGTCGTACACCACGAGCGAACCGAGCGCCGTCTCGACAGGCTCGTCGAAGCGCAGTAACACCCGCTTCGGCGAATGCTGGACGGTGCTGTCTTGCGCCGGCTCGGTCGCCTCGAGAGTCGAGTGGGCCCATACGGCAGGGGCCAGCGCCAGCATCGCCGCCACGGCCAGTCCGGCGAGCCCCCACTTCGCACCGCGAAGCAGCAGGATTCATCCCTCCTTGTGCGTCACGGCAGGTGCCGCAACGGTCCCCGTTTGCCGTCTACCAGGGCGAGGCGGGGGGAGCGCGCGGACCGTGCCCCGGGGCGAGGACGGACGGCGGGATGAGTGTCGCGGACGCCCGACAGCCCAGGAGGAGTCGGGGCGGAGTGACAGAGACGGACGCAGGGAGTGCGAGCGTGCGTGCCGCGGCGCGGCCGAAGCCAAAGCCAAGTGCGTGCAGGGCGTGCGCGAGGAGCAGTGCCACGAGCGCGAAGGGCAGCTGCAGCGCCAGCCCGACGAGGAAGGTGGGCTCGGTCACCAAGTCGTGCGGGATGGCGCCGGTTCCGACAAGCCGCTCGAGATGCTCCTGGACCGCGAAGCCGGCCGGCGGTAGAAGAACGAAGAGCTTGAGCGGCGGCTGCGACGGCCGACGGCCGCGCAGGCCCTCGCCGATGCAGAGCACCAACCCGGCAAGTACGAGCGCCAAGCCCCAGATGGCGACCGCGGGGGTGTAGCCGAGATACGCGTGACCGTGTTCGGCGTGAAGCCCCATGTGCCGCTCCCCGCCGGGTGACACAAGCCAGTAGGCGAAACAGTGTGCGCCAAGCCAGGAGGCAGCTGCCAGCGGCAGCGAGAGCAGCCACGCGGCCCGGCGTCCCCTCATGACGTACGCATCATCCCACTCAGGCGTCTGGGTACCCGAAAAGGCTTGATTTCGATCACTTTTGGCGTGCCTGACCTGTGCGGAGCCCTGGCCCGTCTCGACCACCGAAGCACTGGTCGCGAGTCGCGCTTTACCCCCGGTCGACGGGACCAAAACCGGTTTGGAGGATTGCTCTGGCGGGTCCCGGGTATCACGCGGGTGCTCGAAGGAGAAGGGGGACACCTCTCCTCCCCACCACTCTCAACCAGGAGGTAGGGAATGAGACGGTTAGCTCGCCTGCTGCTGCTCGTCGCGGTAGGCACCGTCGGCTTGCTCGTACTCCCGTCCGCAGCGGGGGCGCAAACGCCGCCCGAACGCACGATCTTCAATCTCCGGGCGCTCGGTAGCAGCCCGAATCCGCTGACGTACACGGAGACCGGTGCCAACTCGGACCTCGCGTTCTGGGGCAACACCGCGATCAACGGGAGCTACAAGGGGTTCCGGATCATCGACATCTCGGATCGGCAGAACCCCCAGGAGATCATCAACTACGAGGACTGTTCGCCGACGCCGCCCGGCTTCGGCAACCAGGGCGACATCGTGATCTGGGAGGACATCCTCGTCCGTGCATGGAACTCGCCCGCGGCTGAGGGCGCGACCTGTGACGGCCAGGAGGTGGACCCGGGGTTCGAGGGGGTGCACGTCTTCGACATCAGCAACCCCCAGGATCCGGCGCTGATCGGGGAGGTCGAGTTGCCGTGCGGCTCGCACACCTTGACCGCGGTGCCGGACGTGGAGGCCGGCCGTCTGCTCGTCTACAACCACACGTCCGGCGGTCCGTGCTTCTTCTTCGACATGCTCGAAGTGCCGCTCGACGCTCCACAGGACACACATCTGCTGCGTCAGATCCCGCTGGAGACCGAGGGCGCCTGCCACGACTCCGGGGTCATCCTCGGTGACGTAAACCTGATGGCTTGCGCGTCGCACCACGAGGCGAACGTGTACGACATTGGCGCCAACCAGTTCGAGGGCGGCAGCATCGAACGTCCGAAGTTCATGTACAAGATCGCGGAGCCCGGCGTCGGGGACGACCCGGACCACCCGGGGAACTGGCACTCGGCCGGCTTCACCTGGGACGGCAAGGTTCTGATCCTCGGGTGGGAGCCCGGTGGCGGAGCCGATCCCGAGTGTGAGGCAACCGATCCGGTCACGACCAAGAGCGCGTTCTTCTACAACGCGAAGACGGGCGACAAGCTGGGTCAATGGACCCTGCCGCGTTCGCAGACCGCGGAGGAGAACTGCACGATCCACAACTACAACGTGGTTCCGATCGAGGGCCGGTACATCCTGACGAGCGGTAACTACCAGGCCGGTACGTGGGTCACCGACTTCACGAACCCGGCCGAGCCGTTCGTGCGGGGCTTTGCCGATCCGGACCCGCTGGTGCCGACCCAGCTCGGCGGAGCCTGGTCGTCGTACTGGTACAACCGGAACATCTACGAGTCCAGCATCACCGAGGGACTCAACATCTGGCGGCTCAGGGACCCGGAGATCAGGCAGGACTCCATGCGGCTGAGACACCTCAATCCGCAGACCCAGGAGTTCTCGCTGCCGTAGCGACGGATCTGGCTGCGGTCTACGAGAGAGGGCGGCTTCGGCCGCCCTCTCTCACCTCAACGGAAGGAGCGCGTGATGAGAGTCAATCGGCGTGGGTTCGTGGGCGTCGCTGCGGGGTCGGCTGCGGCGACGACGTTGGGACCGCCGGCGGCCGCTGGACGTCGGCGCGGGGGCCGCGATCGGCTCCTGCCACGGGAGCGAATCGGCATCCAGCTGTACACGGTGCGCGATCAGGTCTCGAGCCTCGGCTTCGACGCGGTCTTTGCTCGGCTCAGCGAGATCGGCTACCGGGAAGTGGAGTTCGCCGGCTACGACGCGCAGGGCCGGCGCTGGACCAACGACGAGCTCAGGACACTCCTCCGGCGGTACAGGCTGAAGGGCATCGGCAGCCACGTGAACTACTTCTCGGACGACCCGGCGGACTACTCGTTCGCCACCCAGCTCGAGCAGGTGCTCGACGATGCCGAGGAGATCGGGCTTCCCTACATCGGCACGGCGAGCGGTCCGGGGCAGCGCTTCGGCGACACCATCGACGGCTACAAGCGGGCGGCGGAGGACTTCAACCGCTTCGGCGCCGCGGCGCGGGCCCGCGGCCTGCGCTTCTACCAGCACAACCACTCGGACGAGTTCGCGCTCGAGAACGGCACGCGCCTCTACGACGTGCTCCTCGAGGAGACGGACCCGAACCTCGTGTTTCTCGAGCTCGACATCTTCTGGGCCTACGTGGGCCAATCCCGGTTCCCGGGGTTCAAGCCGCACGAGTACCCCTGGAACCGGCCGAGGCGCTTCCCGCTCTTCCACGTGAAGGACGGCGTCCGCGACGGCGGCCCGTCGTTCGACTGGACGATGACGGACGTGGGCGACGGCGACATCGCCTTCGAGCCGTTCTTCTGCGGCCTCGACGTCGACGACCACCACTACCTCGTCGAGCGCGATACCGCGCCCGACAATCCCGCTGGGTCGTTCAGCACCGCCGAGCGGAGCTACGAGTACCTCGCGAACCTGCGGGAGCGGCGGGAGTAGCCGGCATCGCTCTCAGGGGGCCGTGCCTCCCTTGATGCGTGCGAGGTCCTCGAGCGGCACGTCGGGGTCGGCCAACCGCCGATCGTCGACGACGACCCGCTCGCGAATTAGCCGCTGGATGGCGTCGGTGACCTCCCATACGTTCACGTTCATGCCCGCAACGATGCGGTCCCCGACCAGCCAGAAGGCCACGAACTCGCGGCTCGCGGGATCGCCGCGGAAGACGACCCGATCCCAGGCGCGTGCGAAGCCCGAGTACTCCATCCCGACGTCGTACTGGTCGGAGAAGAAGTACGGCAGGCGGTCGTACGGGCTGTCGTCGTCGAGCATGCTGCGGGCGGCCGCCGGTCCCTGGTTGAGGGCGTTGGCCCAGTGCTCGACCCGGATCGGCTCGCCGTAGAACGGATGGTGGGCGTTGGCCACGTCGCCGGCGGCGAACACGCCCGGCACGCTGGTGCGAAGGCGATCATCGACGAGGATGCCGTCGTCCAGTGCGAGGCCCGCCTGTGCGGCCAGCGCGGTGCGCGGCTGAATCCCGACACCGACAACGACGAAGTCGCAGTCCAGCTCGCGCCCGTCGCTGGTGCGCACGCGCTCGACCGCCTCGTCGCCCTCGAACGCCTCCACGCCGGTGCCCATCAGCATCCGCACGCCGTGGTCCGCGTGGATGTCGCGGTAGACGGCGCCGACCTCGGCGCCCAGCACCCGCTCCAGCGGGACCGCGAGTGGCTCCACGACGGTCACCTCGAGGCCACGCTGGCGCGCGGAGGCCGCGACCTCCGACCCGATCCAGCCGGATCCCACGACGACCACTGAGCCGCCGCGGTCGAGCCGCTCGCGCAGCGCATCCGAGTCCTGGACGCTGCGCAGGTAGAGGACGCCTGCGAGCTCGCCGCCGGGAATCGCGAGCCGCCGGGGCTCGGACCCAGTCGTCAAGAGCAGCCGGTCGTAGCGCAGCCGCTCGCCGCCGTCGAGCTCGAGCTCGCCGTTCGACGGATCCAGCCTCACGGCCGTGCGTCCCAGTTGCAGCTCGATGTCGTGCTCGGCGTAGAAGCGCTCGTCGTGGACGTAGACCTTCTCGCGCCCTACCTCGCCGCGCAGGTAGTCCTTCGACAGTGGCGGGCGCTCGTAGGGGCGTTCGTCCTCCGTCCCGACCAGCACCAGGCGCCCGTCGAACCCCTCGGTGCGGAGGGTCTCGGCGGCCTTGGCGCCGGCGAGGCTGGCGCCGACGATGATGTGGGTCCGGTCACTGGTCATGGGATGTCCTCGTGGTCAAGGTCAGGAA
>Ga0081538_10006098_pt1 | contig 10711 bp, 11 predicted proteins | sample TabmetS5T2R1_FD_71022 | JGI IMG/M metagenome (GOLD analysis project Ga0081538, IMG submission 71022) | Tabebuia heterophylla rhizosphere microbial communities from the University of Puerto Rico - S5T2R1 | ecosystem: Host-associated > Plants > Roots > Rhizosphere ...
GGCCGGGTGACGGCCGAGGTTGCCGGAGCCGCCGCCGACGAGGCCACGCTCCTGCAGGCGATGCACGGCCTCGAGACCGGGGAGGAGGCGGCGTGAGCGCGCCGGCCGCGACCGCGTCCCTCGAGTTCCGCGGCGCGGCACCGTGGCGGCGCAACCTGCGCCTGCACGGCTGGACGATCGCGGTGTGGCTCGTGCTGCTCGCGATGGTGCCGTACTGGCGGTCGCTTTCCGAGCAGAACTTCAAGTTCGACCTGCAGGCGCTCGCGATCGACGCGCTGCCGCTCTGCTTCGCCGCTATGGCGCAGGCGATCGTCGTCATCTCAGGGGGCATCGATCTCTCGATCGGATCGCTGATGGGCGTCATCAACGTCCTCGCAGCCCGCGAGATGGTCGACATGAGCTTCCGCCAGGCGCTCGCGTTCTCGCTCGTGATCATCGTCCTCACGATGCTGGCGAGCGCGTTCACCGGCCTGCTGATCGTGCTGACGCGGATCCCGGACATCGTCGTGACCCTCGGGATGCTCTTCGTCTGGCAGGGCGTCGCCCTCTGGATCATGGAAATCCCGGGCGGGGGCGTCCCGCTCGAGTACTCGGACCTCGCGATCGGCGATTTCCGTACGTCGTCGATTCCGAATGCGGCGCTGATTGTCTTCGGCGCCTGGCTCCTGATCTGGGTGCCGCTGCGCTGGCTCCGGCCGGGGCTCTCGCTGTACGCCGTCGGCTCCAATCGCAGCTCCGCGTACCTGAGCGGGATCAACGTCGCGCGCACGCGGGTGGGCGCCTACTTCCTCGCCGGGCTCTTCACGGGTCTCGCCGGGCTTGCTCTGACGGCGTCGTCAGGGATCGGCGACCCGAACTCCGGCACCACGTACACGCTGAACAGCGTCGCGGCGGTGGTTCTCGGCGGCGTCTCGCTCCTCGGCGGTGTCGGCGGCCTGATCGGCGTGATCGCGGCCGCCTGCGTGCTCACGCTCTCGAAGATCGTCCTGCTGCTGCGCGGCACCGACCCGAACTACGCGAACGTCTACCAGGGCGCGCTGATCATCCTCGTCGTCGTGATCGGCGGGCTGCTGACGAGGAAGACACGGTCATGACCGCCGTTCCCGAGACAGTCGACCGCGAGAACCGGCTTCGCGCCGCGCAGCGCTTCCTCGTCGACAACCCCGTCGTCGTGCTCGTCGGGATCCTCGTTCTGCTCTTCGTGCTCACGGACATCGTCAACCGCGGGGAGACGGGCGAGCCGTTCATCACCTGGAACCAGCTGTCGACGACGCTGCTCGTCGCTGCGCCGCTCGGGATGATCGCCGCCGGCCAGACGCTCGTCATGCTGACCGGAGGGGTCGATCTGTCAGTGTCGTTCACCGCGACGGCGGCGGCGTTCGCGATGTCCTGGCAGGCGAACAACGGCACCGTGGAGGGGATCGTCGCCGGGCTCCTCGTCGGCCTCGGGATCGGCCTCGTCAACGGCATCGGCGTCGGGATCTTCTCGGTGAACCCGCTGATCATGACCCTCGGGACGTCGTCGGTGACCTTCGGGCTGCTGTCGATCTACGCGGGGCGCGCGTTCGAGAAGGTCGTTCCCGACTTCGTCGCCACGCTCGGGTCGGACCGCTTCTTCGACTACCTGCCGGCGAACCTGATCCTCTGGGCGCTGGTCGCCGCGGCGATCATCCTCGGGCTGCGCTACACGGGCTACGGGCGGATGCTCTACGCGGTCGGCGACAATGCGGTCGCGGCTCGCTTGGCCGGAGTGCGCGTCTGGCAGGTGCTCGTGGCTGTGTACGCGCTTTGCGGGCTCTTCAGCGCGTTCGGCGGGCTGCTGCTCGTGGGCTTCACGAACAACCCCGACCTCGGGTTGGCGAGCCCGTACCTCCTGCAGTCGGTCGCGGCCGTGGTTATCGGCGGCACGTCGATCTTCGGCGGGTGGGGGAGCTACAGCGGAACGATCGTGGGTGTGCTGATCCTGACCGTGCTCGGGTCGCTGCTGACGCTGCTGAACGCCGAGGAATGGCAGCGGCAGGTGATCTACGGCGGGATCATCATCATCCTGACCGCGATCTACGCGCGAGTCTCCGGCTCGGAGTGATCCCGGAGGTGCTGACGGTCGGCCGCGTGTCGGTCGACCTCTACCCGGAGCAGATCGGGGTTCCTTTGGCAGACGTGCGGACCTTCCGGAAGATGCTTGGTGGGAGCCCGACGAACGTGGCGGTTGCGGCGGCGCGGCTCGGGCGGCGGGCGGCGGTAGTCACGCGGGTCGGGGCGGATCCGTTCGGCGATTACGTGCGGCGGGCGCTGGAGGGGTTCGGCGTGGATGCGTCGTTCGTGGGGACCGACCAGCGGTTGCGAACGCCGCTCGCGTTCTGCGAGGTCTTTCCGCCCGATCGGTTTCCGCTGCTCTTCTATCGCGAGCCGAAGGCGCCGGATCTCGAACTGGACGAGCTCGGTGAGGTCGCGCTGGAGGCGTCGCTTGTGTGGACGACAGGCACGGGGCTTTCTGCCGAGCCCAGCCGGTCGGCGACGCTGTCGGCGCTTCGGCGTCGGGGGCGGCGGGGCATCGTCGTGCACGACCTTGATTACCGCGAGGTGTTCTGGGGCTCCCCGGAGGAAGCCGGGCGGTGGAACCGCGAGGCGCTGGAGCAGGCGACCGTTGTCGTCGGGAACTCGGAGGAGGTCGCGGTGGCGCTCAGCGAGGAGCTCGAGGCCGCGGGTGCGGCACGAGCGCTGCTCGAGCTCGGGCCGGAGCTCGCGGTCGTCAAGCTCGGGTCTCACGGTGTGGTTGCGGCGACGCACTCTGAGAGCGTTACGGTGCCGGCGGTCGAGATCGAAGTGCTCAACGGGCTGGGTGCAGGCGACGCGTTCGGCGGTGCGCTCTGCCACGGGTTGCTGGCCGGGTGGCCGCTCGAGCGGGCGCTTCGCTTCGCGAACGCGGCGGGAGCGCTCGTCGCTTCCCGACTCGGCTGCGCGGACGACATGCCGACCGAGGCCGAGGTGGAGGAGCTTCTCTGCGCGGCCTGACGAAGCTCGCGCCGGGCGCGGGCAACGTTGCGCTGGTTGAGCGTCCCGAGCACGCTGTGCCGCCCGGTCATGTGGCACTCGAGGTGGTCGGCGCCGGAATCTGCGGCACCGACTTGCACATCGTCGACGGCGAGTACGAGACCGTGACGCCGGTGACGATCGGCCACGAGGTCTCCGGCGTAGTCGCCGAGGTGGGGGACGGCGTGGACGAGGCGTGGCGCGGAGCGCGCGTGGCGAGTGAGACGTACTACTCGACCTGCGGGCGGTGCACCTACTGCGGTGCCGGGCGTCCGAACCTCTGCCCCGAGCGGCGCTCGATCGGGACGCACGTGGACGGCGCGTTTGCGCCGCGTCTTGTCGTCCCGGAGACGAACCTCCACCGGCTACCCGACTGGCTCGACGGTCACGCCGCGGCGCTGTGCGAGCCGCTGGCCTGCGTGTGCCACTCGCTCCTCGAGCCGGCGCCGGCGGTGCGGGCGGGGGAGGACGTGCTCGTCGTCGGCCCGGGCCCGGTGGGCCTCCTCGCGGCGCAGGTCGCGCGCGCTGCGGGCGGGACCGTCCACGTCCGAGGCACCCCGCGTGACGCGCGCCGTCTCGCCGTCGCCCGCGAGCTCGGGCTCGAGACGAGCACCACCGACGACGAGGCGGTCGAGGCCGACGTCGTGATCGAGTGCTCCGGCAGCGAGGCGGGGATTGTGAGTGGGCTGGCGGCGGCGCGACGGGGAGGGCGCTACGTCCAGATCGGGCTGGCCGGAAAGTCGGTAACGGTTGCCTTCGACCTCGTCCCGTTCCGCGAGCTCACGATCACCTCAGGCTTTGCCAGCACGCCGTCGTCTTGGCAGCAGGCGCTGGAGCTCGTCGCCGACCGCCGCGTCGAGCTCGACCCGCTCCTGACCGAGGTCGTGCCGCTGGAAGAGTGGGAGCGCGCCTTCGCGGCTACGCGCGCGGCGGAGGGGATCAAGTTCGTCCTCGACCCGCGCTAACGGCCTGGTCCAGGGGCCAGGCCCCTGGACCAGGCCGTTAGGGCCAGGTCGGAGCCCGTCCGCAACGAACTCGACGTAACGCGCAACCGCGCGGCGAGGGTCGCTGCCGAACTGACTGCGCACCCAGTCGACGGCCAAGAACGGAGGCGCGTCGACGTAGCCCGCCGTCGCTCGGTAGCTACTCCATCGCCAATAGCCCGCTCGACCGCAGAGCCCTGCCCGGACGGGGTTGAGCACGACATAGCGTGAGCTTTCGAGCAGGTGCGCGTCGTTGTCGATGAGGGTCGACTTGTAGCGGCTCTGAAAGAGATGGCCGACGTGGTTGTGCCGCCGGTTGAAGTAGTTGGCGTAGATGCCGTTCAGACCGTGCATCCCCTCCGCCAGATCCGGTTCCGGAGTCTGGACGAGCACGTGGAAGTGGTTCGTCATCAGGCAGTACGCCGGGCACATCCAGCGATGGGCCTCGACGACCTCCGCGAGCTCGATCAAGAAGAGCTCACGGTCGAGATCGTCGAGGAAGATGGGTCGTCCCTCGGTACCGCGTGACGTGACGTGGTAGATCGCTCCGGGTTCCTGATGACGCGGTGGGCGAGGCATCGAACCGACGCTAGCCGCCGCCGGCGTCCCTCGAAGCGCGCTGCGGCATTTCGGCGCACATTGGGGACGGAAGTGTCACCGCTCCTGGCGGAAACGGCGGGGTCCAGGGGCCAGGCCCCTGGACACGGCCCGGCTAGACGATGTGGGGCTTCAGCACGTCCCGCGCGAGCAGGAAGCCGCGCTTGACCAGGTCCTCGTCGCCCTCGAAGCGGCGGTCCTCATGCTCGATCGAAACGACGTGGTCGTAGCCGACCGCGTAGAGGGCCGCCACGAAGCGATCCCAGCGCACCTCGCCGAGCCCGGGCAGCCGCGGGACCTGCCAGCCGATCCCGCCCGAGAACGTCCCGTGCCGATACAGCCCGTCACGCCGTACCTCGAGGTCCTTCGCGTGCGCGTGGAAGATCCGGTCGGCGTAGTCGTAGACCGCCCGCTCGTAGTCGATCATCAGCCAGACGAGGTGTGACGGGTCGATGTTCAGCCCGAAATTGTCGGCCGGGATCGCCGAGAACATCTCGTCCCAGATCGCCGGCGACCACGCAAGGTTGTTCCCGCCGGGCCACTCGTCGTAGCTGAAGATCATGGGGCAGTTCTCGATCGCGACCTTCACGCCGCGCTCACCGGCATAGTCGACGAGCGGCGGCCAGATCTCACGGAAGCGCCCGAGGTTCTCCGGCAGCGGCCGATCCTTGTCATTACCCACGAACGTCCCCACGATTCCCACGCCGAGCGTCTGCGCCGCGTCGATCACCTTCCGGAGGTGCGTGTTCACCTCCTCACGGTGCGCGTCGTCGGGGTGGAGGTTGTTCGGGTAGTACGCGAGCGACGAGATCGTGAGCCCGTGCCGGTCCATCGTCTCCCGCACTGCATCCGGGTCGAACTGCTCGACGTCGATGTGTGTGACGCCCGCATAGCGCCGCCGCTCGCCGCCGCCGGCGGGCCAGCAGGCGATCTCGAGCGCCTGAAACCCCTCGCCGGCCGCCCACTCCGCCACCTGCTCCAGCGTGAGATCGGGGAACGCGGCAGTCAGCAGCCCGAGCTTCACGTCGTCACCTCCACCCACCGTCGCTCGCGGTCGCTCGTCGCGACGGCGTCGGCGAGCACGTTCTCCCAGTGCCCGTCCGCGAACGTCGGATAGTCCGGCTCGTCCGCCGGCCCTCCCGACGCCACCGCCGTGTACACGGCGCGGTAGAGCTCCTTGAACGTCTCGGCGAACCCTTCGGCGTGCCCGGCCGGAAGCGCGGTCCGACCGCGTGCCTCCGGAGCAAACAGCGCCGGATCGCGAAGCAGCAGCTCGTTCGGCTTGCCTCGGTGCCCGCGCCAGAGCTCCTCATGCCGCTCCGAGTCCCACGCGAGGGCGCCCTTCGAGCCGTCGACCTCGAACCGCAGCGAGTTCCTGCGCCCGGCGCTGACCTGCGAGACGACGACCGATCCGCGCACGCCGTCCTCGAAGCGCAGCAGGATGTGCGCCAGGTCTTCGGTCGTCATCTCGGCGTCGTGCCGCTCGATTTCGTCGGCCGCCGCGAACGTCTCGATCTCGCGGGCCGGCCGCTGACGAACCGGGATCGTCGTCGCGAGGTCGGCGAGCAGCGACGTCACCCGCGCCCGGGTCACGAATTGCACGAGGTCGAGCCAGTGCGAGCCGATGTCGCCGACCGCGCGCAGCGCGCCGCCCTTCTCCGGCTCCAGCCGCCAGTTCCAGTCCGTCGGGAGGAGCAGCCAGTCCTGGAGGTAGCCGCCGTGGACGTTCCAGATCGTCCCGACGGCGCCGTCCGCGACCAAAGCCCGCGTCTGCTGAACCTGCGGATAGAAGCGGATGTTGAAGTTCGTGCAGTGCACGAGCCCGGACTTCGCGGCGAGGTCGACGAGCTCGCCCGACTGCTCCGAGGTCATCGCGAGCGGCTTTTCGCAGACGACGTGCTTGCCCGCGTCGAGCGCCTGCTTCACCTGCTCGTAGTGCAGGTGGTTCGGCGTCGTCAAATGGACGACGTCGACACGCTCATCCGCAAGCAGGGCCTCATAGCTGTCGATGACCGGCGCAAGGGCTTTCGCCCGCGCTCGTTCCGGCGACGACCCGACGACGCCGACCACGTCCACGCCGAGACGCTGCAGCGACTCGACATGGACGGCGCCGATGAAGCCCGTGCCGACGACACCGGCGCGAAGCTCGCTCAAGGACCGGCTCACGCGACCTCCTCCACCGTGATCGCGATTCTCGTGGTTCGCTCCTCCCGCGGTGCGAGGAACGGGAGGGTTCGCTCGGCTCGGTCGTGGGCTCTGCCCAGCACCGAGCAGTTCGCCGGCTCGAGCGCAAGCGCATACACGCGCGGCGCCGGGTCGACCCATTGCCACAGCCGCGGCAGATCCGACTCGATCGTGACCCGGAGTCCGAGCCGCGGGTTCGAGACCGTCGCCCGCGTTGCTCCGACGTGCTCCCAGACCCGCTCCGGCACGTTGTCGGGCTGCGGCGGCGCCGAGCTCCAGTCGTGCGGGGCGGCGTTGCCGTCTCGCGGCCGGACCTCGGTCGCGTCCGACTCGATCCGCGCCCCGTCATCCCACAACGGCCAACCGAGGTTGACGTGGTAGAGGAGCGGAGCCTCGAGCGCCTCGTCACCGACGTTCGTCGTGCGGTCAACGACCTCGACGCGTCCGGTGTCCGCAGTCCGGATCGTCCGCTTGACGCGAAGCCCGCGCGGGTCGTCGATCGTTCCGCGCACGACGACTTGCGTCCGCGAGCGCTCGGTCGCAACGTCGTGCGCCGAGAGGAACGTGAAGGTGCCGTGGAGGCCGATTCCCTCAGAGGCGGAGCCGACGTTGTCGAGGCCGCAGGTCGTCACCAGGCCGCCGCCCCAGGCTTCGCGCCAGCTGGCAGCGTCTGTCCCGCCCTCGCCCGCGGCTGCGATCCACGCGAGCGGAAGGCCGCGAAACCACGCCGCGCCGATGTCGAGGCCGCGCTGCGGGTGGATACGCAGCTCGATGCCGCCCAACACCCGCGCGTCGATCGCCGGACGATCGGTTCCGAGCGCCACCTGATCCAGGTGGCCGATCCGATCACCGGGAATCACGCGGCAGCTCCACGTCGAAATCGACGTCGATCCCGTAGCGAGAGCCGACGTACCGGCTCTCCGTCCACTCGAGCGGCCCGCCGTCCTGATCGTGGATCAGCCGGCGCTCGACGAGCAGCGGAGTTCCCTTGCGAACGCGGAGCAGCCGCGCGTCCTCGGCCGTCGCCGCTTCGGCGGCGAGCGTGGCGCTGCCGCTCGTCGGGACGAGCCCCGAAGCGACGAGCGTCTCGAAAAGCGAACGCCGCTCGAGATCGGCGTCCAGCGCCTCGCCGACGCGTTCGGCAGGGAACACCGCGCGCTCGACTGCGACCGGCTTGCCATCCGCAAGCCGCACGCGGCGCAGCACGATCACCTCGGCCACATCGAGACGCCGCGCCTCGTCGTCGGTCGCTCGCCGCCGCCGCCGCTCGATGACGCGCGAGCTGGGCGAACGCCCCTTGCGACGCATCTCGTCCGAGAACGAGAGGATGTGGCCGGCGGTCCGGTTCGCGCGCGGCGGCGCGACAAACGTGCCGCGGCCCGGCACCCGGTACACGAGCCCGTCCTGGACGAGGCGCTGCACGGCCGCCCGCGCTGTCATCCGCGAGACGCCGAACTCCTCGCACAGCTGAGACTCCGACGGCAGCGCCGCATGCGGATCGAGGGCCGCGGTCCGCGCGCGGAGCGACTGCTCGATCTCGTAGTACCGGGGGACGAACGTCGTCACGCGCCCTCAGTCACGCGCGTGGCCGACGGCGCCGTTGATCGTCAGCCCCCCGTCGACGACCAGCTCCTCGCCCGTGATGTACCGCGATGCGTCGGACGCGAGGAAGACGACGACGTCGGCGATCTCTTCCGGAGTCCCGATCCGGCCCAGCGCGATCCGCTCTTCGTAGGTGCGCCGCACATCGGGCGTGTAGGCGGACGCGTTCAGCGGCGTGTCGACCGCACCTGGCGCGACCGCGTTCACGGTGATCCCGGCCGGCGCGAGCTCGAGCGCGAGGACCTTGGTGAAACCCGCAATCGCCCCCTTGGCGGCCGTGTACGCCCCGAGCCCCGGAACGCCCTGATAGTTCGCCTGCGAGGTGACGTTGATGATCCGCCCGCCGCTGCCGCGGGCGAGCATCCGCTGGGCCGCGGCGCGGCAGCCGTAGAAGTACCCATGCAGGTTGCCGGCGAGCAGGCCGTGCCAGTCGTCGTCGGTCGTCTCGACGAGCGGCCGAACCATCAGCCGCGCCGCGTTGTTCACCCACACGTCGATGCCGCCCCATTCTTCGACCACCCGATCGGCGAGCGCTTCGACGGCGTCGCGATCACCCGTGTTCCCGTGGACGAAGATCCCTTCCGCGGGTGCGTCGCCGTCGAGCGAGATGCCCCCGACCCGTGCGCCTGCCTGCGCGAATGCCTTGACGATTCCCTCGCCGATGCCGCTCGAGGCCCCGGTCACGACCACGCGCCGGTCGCTCACGTCGAAGGCGGCGGACACGGCGTGACTGTATAGCTGTCTAGACGGCCGCGCTAGTCGCCCGCGCCTCGGCTCGGAGGCCGATGTTCTCGCCCGTCGCCGGGTCGAAGAAGTGGAAGTTCGTCGGGTCGATCGCGAGTCGCAGCGGCCTTCCGGCCGAGGCTGCCGTCCTTGGATCGACGCGTGCGTTGAACACGGCCTGGTCGCCCGCAAGCAGCGACTCGTCCTCGCCTTCGCGCGTCTCGCGGAGCTCGTCCGTGTCCACGCGGGGCGCATCGATCGGGAAGATCACGTGCGAGTCTGAGCCGAGCTCCTCGACGACGCTCACGACGACGTCGATCTGCGGGAGCGAGGGATCGGCGAAGTTTGCATCCTCGAAGCTCTCTGGCCGCACGCCGAGGACGACGGGGCCCGACGGCAGCGTGTCGCCGAGCAGCGGCGGAAGCGGAATGCGGAAGCCTGCGAACTCGACGGCGCCGCGGTCGACGGTTGCCTCGACGAGATTCATCGCCGGGGATCCGATGAACGCGGCGACGAACAGCGTCTGTGGAAGCCGGTAGAGCACCTGCGGCGTGTCGATCTGCTGGATCCGCCCGTCGCGCAGCACTGCAACGCGCTGCCCGAGCGTCATCGCCTCGACCTGGTCGTGCGTGACGTACACGGTGGTGGCGCCGAGCCTGTCGTGCAGGCTGACGAGCTCGGCGCGCATGCCCACGCGGAGCTTCGCGTCGAGGTTCGAGAGGGGCTCGTCCATCAGGAACGCGCGGGGCTGCCGCACGATCGCGCGCCCCATCGCGACGCGCTGCCGCTGCCCTCCGGAGAGCGTGCGCGGCCGCTTCTTCAGCACCTCGGGCAGTCCGAGCATGTCCGCCGCCCGTCGCACTCGTGACGTTCGTTCCGGCCCCGGCACCTTCCGCAGCTTGAGGCCGAACGCCATGTTGTCGAACGCGCTCATGTGCGGATAGAGCGCGTAGTTCTGGAAGATCATCGCGATGTCACGGTCCTTCGGCGGCAGCCCGTTCACGACCACGTCCCCGATCCGGACGGTGCCCTCGGTGATGTCCTCGAGCCCGGCGATCATCCGGAGCGCGGTCGTCTTGCCGCAGCCTGACGGGCCGACGAAGACGACGAACTCGCCGTCGCCGATCTCGAGGTCGAGGCCGCTCACGGCCTTGGTGCCGTCCGGATAGACCTTCGTCAGCTTGTGCAGCTGAATCTCGGCCACGGCTGCCGCAAGATTACTGCGCAGGTCGTAGGATCGCGCGACCGTGGTCGCGGTCGCGAGTCCGGGGACCCAGGGTCGGCGCTGGCGGAACATCTTCGAGCAGCAGCGCTTCCTAGCCGCGCTGCTGATCGGGCCCGCCATCGTCTTCATCCTCGCGCTCGTCGGCGGGCCGCTGATTCTCTCCGTCTATCTCAGCCTGACCGACGCCGTGGGTGGGACGTTGAGCGGCCGCTGGGTGGGCCTCAACAACTTCCGTGAGGCCTGGGACGACCCCAACTTCCGGCGAGCGCTGCGCAACACGCTCTTGTTCACGATCGTGTCGCAGGCGATCGTGCTGCTCTGCGCGGGGCTGATCGCGCATGCGCTGACGCGCCCGATTCGCGGC
>Ga0081538_10006099_pt1 | contig 10710 bp, 14 predicted proteins | sample TabmetS5T2R1_FD_71022 | JGI IMG/M metagenome (GOLD analysis project Ga0081538, IMG submission 71022) | Tabebuia heterophylla rhizosphere microbial communities from the University of Puerto Rico - S5T2R1 | ecosystem: Host-associated > Plants > Roots > Rhizosphere ...
CTCCCGTAGGTCCTGCTCGGCGGTCTGCCCGAAGCGCTGGTCGTCCGCCTCGAACGCGAGCAGGCCGAGGTACGGGCACTCGGTCGCGGGCGGCGGCGTGTCGAGGCCGGGCGCCTTGAGCGCGAAGATGTGCTCCGGGGCGCCGTCGGCCCTCAGGCGGTGAGGGCCGAGGTCGACGAGCGAGCAGCCGTCCGGCAGATGTGCCGCGACGAGCTCGGAGGTGACCGAGGAGAGCAGGATCTGCCCGCCGTCCGCCTCGGCGCGCAGGCGCGCGGCGAGGCCGACGCTCGGGCCGAAGTAGTCCGCGTTGCGCCGCTCCGCCTCGCCGGTGTGGATGCCCCAGCGCACGGCGATGCGAACGCCGGCCGGCCACGCTTCCGCCGCCAGCGCGCGGGTGGCGGCCAGCGCGGCCTCGACCGCCCGCGGCGCCGAGTCGAGCACCGAGACCGTCGAGTCGCCCTCGCCCATCGTCTTGATCAGGCTGCCGCCGCGCGACGCGACGGCGTCGGCGATCAGCTCGTCGTGGCGGACGAGCGCCTCGGCCATCCCCTCGGGGTGGGCCTCCCACAGCGCCGCCGAGCCGTCGATGTCCGAGCAGCAGAGCGTCACCACGCCGGTCGGGAGCGCGGCCTCCCAGCCGGCCCGCAGCCGCTCGACGAGCTCGCCCGGCGTGTGCGGGCGGCGGCGCGGATCGGTGGACATCCCGAGCCGGATAGCGGCCTCGAGCTGCTCGGCCTGCTCGGGGTCGATACCCGCCCACGCCGGCAGGACGCCGGCCGGCGCGGAGCCGGTCATCAGCGCGAAGGCGGTCGCCGCGAGCGCATAGACGTCGCTCGCCCGCGACGGGCTGCCGCCGGCCGCCAGCTCGGGCGCGCGGTAGCCCGGGGTGCCGAAGCGCCGGCGCGGCGCATTCGGCGCCGACGACAGGCCGAAGTCGACCAGCTTGATCGTCCCACCGGTGGTGAGGATGAGATTGCCCGGCTTGACGTCGCCGTGGATGACCGGCGGCGCCTGCGAATGCAGGTGGGTGAGCGCCTCGGCGGCCTGCGCGAGGTAGGCCAGCACCGACGACGGCGCCAGGCCGGGGCGCCCCCGGTCGCCGAGCAGCGTCGCCAGGTCCGTGCCCTCGACCCAGTCCATCACGACGATGTAGTCGTCGCGGTCGAAGAAGTCCTCGCGCACGAGCGGCAACGCGGGATGCGGTGGCAGCGCCAGCAGCACTCGCGCCTCGGCGAGCAGCTCCGGGCGCGCCGTGTCGTCGTGCACGGGGCGGATCTTCAGCGCCACGAAGCGGTCGTGCTGACGGTCGAGCGCCTTGACGATCCGCGCCTCGCCACCGGCGCCGAGCGTCGCCACCACCTGATAGCGCTCCCTGAAGAGCGTCAGCACCGTGCCCGCCCGTCACGCGGCTCACTTAGACTCGCACTCGTGGCACCGCAGATCGAGGTGATCTCGGGCGTTCGCAGCCGGCGCGTCGACCTCGAGTCGGACCGCTCGACCATCGGCAAGGCCGCCGAGAACGATGTCGCGGTCTCCGACGACGCGACGGTGAGCCATCTGCACGCGGTGCTCGAGCGGTTTCCGGCCGGTTGGTGCGTATCGGACCTCGGATCCTCCAACGGCACGTGGGTCAATGGCGAGCGTATCTGGGCGTCGCGGCGGTTGCGACATGGCGACGAGATCCGGATCGGCCAGACGCGCTTGGTGTTCCGTGACCCGTTGAGTGCCGCCGGGGCGCCGACGGAGGCCGAGCAGGGGGCGCCGGCGCTGACGGTGCGCGAGCGCGACGTGCTGCTCGCACTATGCCGGCCGCTGCTGGCACGCGACATGTTCACCGAGCCCGCCTCCACGCGGGCGATCGCCGACGAGCTGGTCATCACCCAGGCAGCCGTCAAGCAGCATCTCGCGAACCTGTACGACAAGTTCGGGATCGCCGCGTCGGCCGAGCACAGGCGGGCTCGGCTGGCGAACGAGGCGCTCCGCCGCGGTGCCGTCTCGCTGACCGAGCTGAGGGTCTCCGCGGGCGAGTAGCGATCGGGCGGCACCTGTCCCGAGGGCAAGTTCGGGCTTCCCCGCCGGCTACTCGATCGGCCTCCGCAGGGCCATGGTCGTGCTTCGCCCGGCCGCGGACCATCGGGCCATCGACCGCACACGGCGGTCACGACCCGAAGGAGTGGAGATGTTCCTTTCGAAGATCCGGCGGACGCTGGCCACGGCCGCGGTCGCAGCCGCCACCGTCGCGCCCGCCGCGACGGCCATGCCCCTGGACGACCCGGTCGCCACCGAAGGGGCGCCCGGCGCGACGCAGTCCGTCGCACCGCCCCCGTCATCGATCGCGGCGTCGGCCGCCGAGGAGTACGACGCGCTGCGCTCGGCCGCCGTTGCGCAGGACGACCCGCAGCCGGCGGCCGGACCCGGCTTCGACGTCTCGTCGGCGGCGATCGGCGCGGCTGGCAGCGCGCTCATCATCGTGCTCGCCGCCGGCGGGCTCGCCTGGCGGCGGCCGACCACGGGCCGCGTCGCCGGAGCCTGAGGAGCTCGGCATGACCAGGCGAAGCATCCTGGGGCTGCTCTGCGCGGCGGCGTCGGTCGTCGCCGCCCAGACGGCAGTCGCCTCGACGGGCTCCCCGACGTGGAGCTCCGTGCAGAAGCTCGACGAGATCCCCGGTAACAGCTCGGAGCTGAACACGCCCGCCATGGACGGCTGCCCGATCCAGTCGCCCGACGGCCGCAGCCTGTACATGGCGTCGACCCGCCCGCGCTTCGCGGGCGACACGAGAAGCGACCTCGACATCTGGGTCGCCCGCCGGCCGCACCGGGACGCCCCGTGGGGCGCGCCGGCGAACCTGGGCGAGCCGGTCAACTCGGCCGCGGACGACTTCTGCCCGACCCCGATCGGCGACGGCGGCCTGTTCTTCGTGAGCCGGGAGGCGCTCCCGGGGAGCTGCGGGATGGGCGACATCTACTTCACCCGCTGGAGCCATCGGCGCGGGTGGCGCGAGCCGCAGCACCTCGCCTGCGCGCCCGAGGGACCGAACAGCGCGCTCGACGAGCAGGGCCCCTCATACGTTCAGACCGGATGGAAGGCGTCGCTGTACTTCTCCCGCAGCGCCGCGGCGGTGCCGGGCGACATCTACGTCAGCACGGGCCTTGCGGGATGGGGCTTCGGGCCTGCGGCCCCCGTCGCCGAGCTCAACGACGCCGACGCGAACGACATCCAGCCGAACGTACGCAGCGACGGTCGCGAAGTCGTTCTCTCCTCCAACCGGGCCGGCACCCTGGGCGGCCAGGACGTCTGGGTCGCCAGGCGGCGAAGCGCCCACCACCCGTGGTCGCAGCCGGTCAATCTCGGCGGGCCGGTGAACACGGGGGCGGCCGAGACCCGGCCGTCGCTCTCGTACGGCGGTTGGACGCTCCTCTTCGGCCGCGCGCCCGGCCCCGAGGGCATGTCCGACATCTACCAGGCGACACGGAGGTTCGGCGGCAGGGACGACTGAGACGAGCGCAGAGGGCCCGCGCCCCGCGGGCCCTCTCGCCGTTCCGCGCTCGTCCGCCGGTCGCTGCGCTACGTTGACGGAGACGTTGCCTCACCTCTAAGGCTCAACTGCGAGCAAGGAAGGCCACATGACGCTCATTCTGTTCGTTCTCGGGGTGTTCGCCGGCGCCGCGGCGTCGGCGTTCGTCCTCGTCCCGCGGCTACGCGAGCGCGAGTCCGCGCATGAGCGGCAGCTCACGGAGCTGCGCGCGGCGACCGAGGAGAAGATCGCGCTCGTCTCCGGCAACCGGGCGCAGCTCGCCGAGCAGATGAAGGCGATCTCCGCCGACACGCTGCGGCAGGTCTCCGAGCAGGTCGAGCGGCTCGCGACCGCGCAGCGGGAAGCGGATCGGGCGACCGCCGCCGGGGAGCTCGGGAAGCGCACCGAGGAGATCAAGCGGACCCTGGACCCGATCGCGGAGAGCCTCAAGCGCGTCGGCGACGAGGTCTCGCAGCTCGAGCGCGACCGGCGGACGACGCACGGGCAGATGCGGCAGATGTTCGAGACGATGAGCGCGGAGGTCGGGCGCCTGCGCGACCAGACCGGGACGCTGGTCACCGCGCTCCGGCGCCCGCAGGTCCGCGGTGCGTGGGGCGAGATGCAGCTCCGCAACTGCGTCGCCGCCGCGAACATGACCGAGCACGTCGACTTCGTCTCCCAGGTCAGCGTGAGCGGCTCGGACGGGAGCCGGCTGCGTCCCGACCTCGTCGTGCACCTGCCCGCCGAGCGAGATCTCGTGGTCGATGCGAAGGTGCCGATGGACGCCTATCTCCGCGCCATCGACGCGACGGACGAGACGGAGCAGCAGCACCTGCTGCGACAGCACGGCCGTCAGACCCGGCAGCACATCGACGCGCTCGCCTCGAAGGCGTACCACGCGCAGTTCGCGACCTCACCGGAGTTCGTGGTGATGTTCATCCCGAACGAGGGTGTCTACTGCGCGGCGCTGGAGGCCGATCCGACCCTGCTCGAGCACGGCGCGGCCAAGGGCGTGCTGATCGCGACGCCCACGACGCTGATCGCGCTGCTTCACGCGACGTACTACGGGTGGCGGCAGGAGAAGATCGCGGAGTCGGCCCGGGAGATCGCGGCCGTGGGCCGGGAGCTGCACAAGCGGATGGCCACGTTCCTCGAGCCGTACGCGAAGCTCGGCCGCCAGCTGAACTCCGCCGTGAACGCCTACAACCAGGGCGCCGGGTCGCTCGATGCCCGCGTGCTGCCGCAGCTGCGGCGCCTGGAGGAGGCCGGCGCCGGCTCGGAGAAGCCGCTTCCGACGCTCGCGGGCCTCGACACGCCCGCCAAGCTCGTCGTCGCCCCTGAGCGCGCCGACGGGTCAGAGCCGCATGTGCATGACGTGCAGGGCGACGAGACCGTGCTCGGGGTGGTCGAACGCCTCGGGCACGGTCCCGACGATCGAGAACCCGAGCGAGCGGTAGAGCGCGAGGGCCGCCGCGTTCGTCTCGGCGACCGCGTTGAACTGCATCGCCCGGAACCCCACCGTGCGCGCCCATGACAGCGAGTCCTCGACCAGCGCGCGGCCCACGCCGCGGCCGCGCGCAGCCGCGGACACCATGAAGCTCCCGCTCGCGACGTGCGCTCCCGGGCCGGCGCGATTCGCGTACATGTTCGCCGTCCCGTAGACCCTTTCGCCGTCGACGGCGACGGTCGTCCGCCCTGGCGCGGAGACCATCCACATCGCGCGGCCCTCGTCCTCGGTCATCGCCGGGTCGTACGGGAACGTGTCCGCGGCGACCACGACCTCACGCACGACCGGCCAGATGGCCGGCCAGTCGGCCGGGCTCGCCTCGCGGATGCGGAGTGCCATGTCCACAGTGTGAGCGCCCGCAGGATGGGGGTACCCCGATCCCATGGCTGATTCATCGATCGACTGGGAGGCGATCGAGCGATCGCCCGACTTCCGCGCGCTGGTCGCGAGCCGGCGCCGCTTCGTGCTGCTGTGGGGAGGTGGCGGCGTCGGGCTGTGCGCCGCGTTCGTGGTCATCTCCTACCTGGCCCCCGACGTGCTCGGCGAGGCCCTCGGCTGGGTCGTCGGCGTCGCCCTCATCGTGATCACGTGGGCCGTGTCGTTCGCCTACCTGCGCAAGAGCGACGCCGAGTGGGCGCCGATGGAGGAGCGGGTCGTCGCGTCGGTGCACGAGCCGAGCGGGCGCTTCGAGCGCGCGGGTGAGCGGGAGCGGGTGTCATGAACGAGCTCGCACTGGCGATCTTCGCCGTCGTCCTCGCCATCACGCTCGGGGTCACGTACTGGGCGTCCAAGCGGACGAGCACGGCAACCGAGTTCTGGGCCGCCGGCCGCGGCATCTCCGGCGCCCAGAACGGCTTCGCGATCGCGGGCGACTACATGTCCGCATCCTCGTTCCTCGGCTTCGCGGGCCTGATCTTCTTCTTCGGGCTCGACGGCTTCATCGGGCTCGTCGCCGCGCTCGTCGCGTTCGTGCCGGTGCTGGTCCTGCTCGCCGAGCGGATGCGCAACGCCGGCAAGTTCACGATGGCCGACGTGCTCGCGTTCCGCCTCAAGGAGCGCCCGGCGCGGCTCGCGGCCGCCCTCGGGACCCTGTCGGTCGCGTTCTTCTACCTGCTCGCGCAGATGGTCGGGGCCGGCGTCGTGATCCAGGCTCTCGCCGGGATCGACTTCGCCTGGTCGGTGATCCTCACCGGCACCTTCATGGTCGTCTACGTGATCTTCGGTGGCATGCTCGCCACCACGTGGGTGCAGATCATCAAGGCCGGGCTGCTGATGACGGCCGGCGTGGTGATCACCGTGCTCGTGCTGGCCAAGACCGGCTTCGACCTCTTCTCGCAGGCGACCTCGCAGCACGCCGAGGGTGACGCGTTCCTGAGCCCCGGGCTCATGCACCCCGACGCGATCAACGGCATCTCGTTCGGCCTCGCCTTCCTGCTCGGGACAGCGGGCCTGCCGCACATCCTCATCCGCTTCTTCACGGTGCCGGACGCGCGGGCGGCGCGCCGGTCGGTCGGCTGGGCGGTGCTGCTGATCGGGCTCTTCTACATCATGATCATGGTCATCGGCGTCGGCGCGCGGGCGATCCTCGGCAGCGGCGCCGAGGAGGCGAGCGCGGGCGGCAACCTGGCGATCCCGCTGCTCGTCGAGGAGCTCGGCGGCGGCGCGGGCACGGTCGGCGGGGACGTCTTCCTGGCCGTGGTCAGCGCCATCGCCTTCGCGACGATCCTCGCCGTGGTGGCCGGTCTCGTCATCTCGGCCTCGGGCGCGATGGCGCACGACCTGTGGTCGAACGTGGTGCGCCGCGGCGAGGCGGACGAGCGCGAGGAGGTGCGGGTGGCGCGGGTCGCGGCGCTCGGCCTCGGCGTGCTGGCCATCGGCGTCTCGATCGCGGCCGGCGAGGGCTTCAACGTGTCGATCCTCGTCGGGCTCGCGTTCGCGGTGGCCGCCAGCGCCAACCTGCCGGCGCTCCTGTGCGCGCTGTTCTGGCCGCGGTTCAACACGGCCGGCGCCGTGACCGGCGTGCTCGGCGGCCTGGCCGCGTCGCTGATCCTCATCGCGCTCAGCCCGGCCGTGTGGCCGGGTCCGGACGGCGAGGGGTCGCCGGTGCCGCTCTCGAACCCGGCGCTCTTCTCGTTCCCGATCGGCTTCGCGTGCTGCTGGCTCGGCACCGTGCTCAGCCGCGAGGGCCGCGCGGAGCGCAGCTACCACGAGCTCCACGTGCGGGCGGAGACCGGGATCGGGGCGTACTAGTCGTCGCGCACGATCAGCAGGCTCGTCGGCGCGTTGTGTGACAGCTTCGCCGACACGCTGCCGAGCGTGAAGCGGCGCAGCGCGCCGTGTCCGCGGGCGCCGACCGCGATCAGGTCGGCGTCCGTCTCGTCGGCGACGTCGAGCAGCACGTGCGCGGCGTCGCCCTCGCGGACGTGGACCTCGACGTCGAAGCCGGCGTCCTCGAAGCGGTGCTCGTCGCGCGCAACGACGTCGGCCGCCACGCCGCGCAGGTTGACCGGGTCGGTCTTGGCCGTCAGGCCGATCCGCTCGAGCGTCGAACGGCCGGGGTAGGCGCACACCACGTGCACGGTCGCGCCGCTGCCGCGCGCGATCTCGATGACCTTCTGGACGGCTGCCTCGGCGCCTGCCGAGCCGTCGGTACCGACGACGATCGCTTTCATGGCGCGAGCCTATCCCGGCTCGGTGGAGAATGCCGGGCATGGCTGCGGCACTGGGATGGGGAGCGCTCGCCGCGTCGTCGCTCGTGCTCGGCACGCTGCTCGGGCTGGCGCGCCGGTGGCCGGAGCGGGTCGTCGGGCTCGTCCTCGCCTTCGGCGCCGGGGCGCTGATCAGCGCGGTCGCCTTCGACCTCGTCGAGGAGGCGGGGGCGATCGGCAGCCGGGAGGCGGTCGGCGTCGGCTTGGCGACCGGGGCGCTGACGTACTACGTCGCCTCACGGGCGGTCGAGCGAGGGGGAGGCGACGACGCTGGGCCGGCGCTGGCGCTCGGCGCGTTCCTCGACGGCATCCCGGAGCAGATGGTGCTCGGGCTCGGGCTCGCGGCGGGGGACGGGGTCAGCGTCGGGCTGCTGGCCGCGATCTTCGTCTCCAACCTGCCGGAGGCGATCGGGTCGGCGACCGAAATGCGTGCCGCCGGCAAGCGCCCGGCGGCGATCCGGCGGCTGTGGATCCTGATCGCGGTCGGGTGCACGCTCGCCACGCTCCTCGGCTACGGGCTGGCGGACATGACCGGCGGCGAGCTCCAGGCCGCGATCGACGGCTTCGCTGCCGGCGCGCTGCTGGTCCTGCTGATCGACTCGATGATCCCCGAGGCGCGCGCCAAGAGCGGCCGCCCGGCCGGCCTGGTGACCGTGCTCGGCTTTGCGGTCGCCGCCGGCCTCTCCGGCGTGTGGTGAGCACGAGGGCACGGTACGGGGGACCCCCGCACCCGCATGCGGGGTGGCCGCGAGCGATCGAGGGGGTCGCCCCATGGTTCGGCAGGGCCTCAGAGGCGAAGCTGCCTGCATGACGCTTCCGCCTAACCCCAGCCAGCGCGACCTCGTCCGCCTCGCCGTCCTGCTGAATGGCGAGCGCACCGGCGCCAAGTACCGCCCGCCCGTCAAGGCCGCGGGCTAGCCGCCCACTCCGCGAACGACGCCTCGAAGCCGCCGCCCGGGATGAACACCCGGAACGCGGTCGCCGGCTCGGCGCTGCGGTTCTCGAACGCGTGCGTCACGCCGGCGGGGATGCGCAGGAACGTCCCGGCCGGCGCCTCGATCCACTCCTCGCCGGTCAGGAACCACATCGTGCCGTCTGTGACGAGGTAGAGCTCGTCGTTGGCCTCGTGGCTGTGGACATGAGGCCCCTCCTGGCCCGGCGCGACCGTCCACTCCGAGACGGAGTACCGGTCGCCGGTCTCCGGCCCGTCGGCCTTGAACACGCCGCGCAGCGGCCCGATCTCGTATGCCCGCCCTGCCCGCGGGGGCAGGACGATCGTCTCTTCGCTCATGCGGGAGGTTCTACACGCGCGCCGTCCCAGCGTCTTGGACGGATGGGAACGGCGGATGCGCCAGCACCACCGACGTCTCGATCTGCCGCTCCGGGATCGACCAGTAGGTGCGCAGCAGCTCGGCGGTCCGCGTCCGGCCGACGGACTCGAAGCCGTGCCGCCGGTAGAAGCGGATCGCCCACTCGGCAGCGGCCCAGGTCCCGACCAGCACCCGCCGCGTCGCCGAGCGCATGAGATGGTCGAGCAGCGCGCCGCCGATCCCGCGCCCCTGGCTCGCCGGGCGCACGTAGGCATGGCGGATGAGGTCGACGTCCTGCACCGGCTGGATGCCCATCACGCCGAGCAGCTCGCCGCCGTCCTCGTAGCCCCAGAACGCGACGCCGGCCGCGATCTCCTCGTCGAGCTCCTGCGCGGGCATGTACGGCTCGTGCCAGCGGTCGGCGGGGATCGCGCCCCGGTAGACCTCGGCGGCGGCGTTGACGATCTCGAGGATCGCGCCGCGCTCGTCGTCGCGACACGGCCTGATCATCGGTGGTCGGGCACCGCGTGCGTCGGCTCGAAGCCGAGCCGGCGCGCCTGGTCGAGGTCCACGATCTCGCGCCCGAACGGCGTGAGGGTCACCGGGATGAGCTTGAAGTTCGCCAGTCCGAGCGGGATCCCGATGATCGTGATGCACATCGCGATCCCGGTGATCACGTGGCCGATCGCAAGCCACCAGCCGGCGAGGACGAACCAGATCACGTTGCCGATCAGGGACCCGGCGCCGGCATCCCCCCGCCGGATGAGCGTCCGGCCGAACGGCCAGAGGCAGAACAGCGCGATCCGGCCCGACGCGATGCCGAACGGGATCGTGATGATGAGGATGAACATGACGAGCGCGGCGAGCGCGTAGCCCAGGGCCAGCCACAGCCCGCCGAACACGAGCCAGATCAGGTTCAGCAGCAGCCGCACGGCATCGACCCTACTCGACCCGGCAGGTCGGCCGGCCGCGGCGGCGAACCGAGCGACGATGGCGTTCGTCTACCTGCTCCGCTGCTCCGACGGGAGCCTGTACTGCGGCTGGACGACCGACGTCGAGCGGCGCCTGGCCGCCCACGCGGCCGGCACGGCGAGCCGGTACACCCGCAGCCGGCGCCCGGTCGAGCTCGCGGCCGCGATCGCGGTCGCCGACCGCTCGGCCGCGCTGAGGGAGGAGGCGCGGATCAAGCGCCTGTCGCGCGCCGCGAAGCTCGAGCTCGTCAGCCGGTCACGATCTCGGTCGTCACCGGCACCGCGCGGGTGATCGCGTCGAGCACCGCCGAGCGGGACTCGGCCCGCTCGACGAGGGCGCGCAGCCGGTCGTCGTCGGCGTTGCTGGCCGCGAGCCGGATGCGCACCCGCACGGCGAGCGGGCCGGGCGGGACGGCGTCGTCGACGCCGAGCATCCCGCGCGAATCGGAGACGCTGTCGACGGTGACCTCGAGGTCGGTGAGCTCGATGCCCTCGCGGGCGGCCTCCATCGCGATCGTCACCGTGTCGCACGCGGCGAGCGCGGCGCGCATGAGCCAGCCCGGCGAGGGCGCCGACGCGCCACCGCCGACCGCCTTCGCGACGTCGGTGACGACCGTGCCCAGCGCGCCGTCGACGCGGCAGCGCAGGCTGCCGTCGAGCACGGCGGGGGGCGGGGCGGCGGGGGGGGGCCCCGGCCCG
>Ga0081538_10006100_pt1 | contig 10708 bp, 8 predicted proteins | sample TabmetS5T2R1_FD_71022 | JGI IMG/M metagenome (GOLD analysis project Ga0081538, IMG submission 71022) | Tabebuia heterophylla rhizosphere microbial communities from the University of Puerto Rico - S5T2R1 | ecosystem: Host-associated > Plants > Roots > Rhizosphere ...
CGAGCGGACCTCTTAACCTGGGGGGAGGTAATGATGATGAGTGACAACAATGGCAGGGTCTCTCGACGCCCTAAGGCCATGTCACGTCGTGGGTTGCTGGGTGCGGCGGCGGCCGGCACCATCGCCGCGGGGGTCGGATTCACCTCGGCGTCGCGCGCAGCGGCGCAAGCCACGATCACACTCAAGATGCAAAGCACCTGGCCGACGAAGGACATCTTCCATGAGATCTTCGTCGATTGGGGAAAGAAGGCCGAGGAAATGGCTGGTGGTCGGCTCAAAATCGACATCCTCCCTGCTGGCGCGGTGGTGCCAGCTTTCCAGTTGATTGAGGCTGTCCACCAGGGGACACTCGACGGCGGCCACGGGGTTCCGGCCTATTGGTTCGGCAAGAATGTGGCGGCCAGCCTGTTCGGTACCGGCCCCTCGTTCGGCCTGGACGCCGAGGGGCTGCTCGGGTGGGTCTACCATGGCGGCGGGCAAGAACTTTACAACGAGCTCATCCAGAATATCATGAAGCTCGACGTGCAGTCCTTTTTTCATGGTCCCATGCCCACCCAGCCGCTCGGCTGGTTCAAGGCGGCGATCGGCAAGCCTGAGGATCTGAAGGGGCTGAAGTTCCGTACCGTCGGGCTATCCGCCGACCTCTTCAAGCAGATGGGTGCCTCAGTCGTCATCCTACCGGGCGGTGAGATCATCCCAGCCCTGGATCGCGGCGTCATCGACGCGGCGGAGTTCAACAACCCGTCATCGGATCGGCTGCTCGGCTTTCCGGATGTGCGCAAACTCATGATGGCGCAGAGCTACCACCAGCCGGTGGAGTTCCTCGAGCTCCTCATTAACAAGAGGAAGTACGAGGGGCTGCCGAAAGACCTGCAGGCCATCATCAAATACGCCACCATGGCGGAATCGGCGGACTTCACCTGGAAGTTCATGGATCGGAACTCGAAGGATCTGGAAGAGATGAAGACCAAGCAAAATGTCCAGGTGGTCAAGACGCCGAACGCGGTGCTGGAGGCGCAGCTCAAAGCCTGGGATGCGGTCGTGGAGGAGAAATCTAAGGGCAATCCTTTTTTCGTCAAGGTCTTGGAGTCTCAACGCCAGTGGGCCGCCCGCGTGGTGCCGCTGCGCCAGGAGATCATGGTCGATAACGAACCGGCCTATCAGCACTACTTCAAGGCGAGCGCGGACCCTGCGAAGAAGCCGTGATCGACTCGCCGGCCACATAGCGACCTGAAAGTGGCATCCGCCACTCGTGGTGTGGCCGATGCCGCCAGTGTGTTGGGAGGAGGAAACCACTTTGTGAAGAAAGCCATCAAGGTTATCGATACCGTCAGCACGTGGATCGGGATACCCTCGTCATGGCTGATCATCCCGCTGATGTTTATCACCTGCTACGACGTAACGGCGCGCTACTTCTTCAGCGCGCCGACGCAGTGGGCCTACGATTATTCTTATATGATGTACGGCACGATGTTCATGCTGGTCGGCGCCTACACGCTGGCGCAAAACAATCACGTCCGCGGCGATGTGTTTTATCGCCTCTTTCCGGTCCGCGTCCAGGCGGCCCTGGACATCCTGTTGTATGTGGTGTTCTTTTTTCCTGGCATCATCTCGCTCGTCGTGGCCGGTTACTACTTTGCCGAAATGTCCTGGCGCTTTGGCGAGCGGTCGATGATGACGCCTGGCGGGCCACCGATCTACCCCTTTAAGATCGTGATCCCGGTCGCCGGATTTTTCACGGTGCTGCAGGGCATCGCCGAGGTGTTGCGCTGCGTCATTGCCCTCAACACCGGCGTCTGGCCCGAGCGGTTCGAAGATGTCCAGGAGGCCCCATAGTCGTGGTGAGCGAACCGATTCTCGGTATTATTATGCTCAGCATCATGGTGTTGACCATTTTTCTCGGCTTCCCCACCGCCTTCACGCTCATGGCGCTGGGGGTCCTGTTCGGCTTCTCAAGCCTGCAGTGGCACGTCTTCGACCTCTTGGTGCAGCGCACCTTTGCGGTCATGTCGAACGATGTACTGATTTCTGTCCCCCTGTTTATGTTCATGGGATATGTGATGGAGCGCGCTGGCATCATGGACCGGATGTTCCACAGCTATCGTTTGCTGTTCGGGCCACTCCCGGGGGCGCTGGCGCTGACGACCATGGTCGTCGGCACCATCTTCGGTATCGCCAGCGGTATTGTGGGCGCTGGCGTCACGCTCATGGGTGTGTTGGCCTTGCCGCCGATGCTCCGAGCCGGCTATTCAGTTTCCCTGGCCGCGGGGACGATCACGTCGAGCGGGACACTCGGGATCTTGATTCCGCCGAGCGTCATGTTGATCGTATACGGTGCCACGGCGGGGGTGTCCGTCGTCAAGCTGTATGCGGGGGCGTTCGGCCCGGGGTTCCTCCTATCGGGATTGTTCCTGCTCTATATCGTGGTTGCTTGCATGATCAAGCCGTCGCTGGGGCCGCCACTCCCCAAAGCCGAGCGCGACGTGCCGGCGTCCACCATCGCTAAGGAAGTGATCATTTCCTCTGTGCCGATTACCATTCTCACGGTGGTCGTGCTATTGATCATCGTCATCGGTTGGACCACGCCTACCGAGGCGGCGGCGCTTGGTGCCTTCATGTCCTTGCTGATCGCCGCCGGCTATAAACGGCTCACTTGGAAGATGCTAGCCGAATCGGTCCGTCTGACCGGTCGCACCACGGCCATGGTCTGCTGGCTGTTCATCGGCTCCAGCCTGTTCGCCGCTGTGTTCGCCCGCCTCGGGGCACAGCAGCAACTCGAGAGTTGGTTGTTGAGCCTGGGGTTGTCGAGTGCGAGCTTTCTCTGGCTGACGATGTTCATCATCTTCTTGCTCGGCTGGCCGCTGGAGTGGACGGAGATCATCGTCATCTTCGTGCCGATTTTTCTGCCGCTCCTGAAGACCTTCCAGGTGGACCCCTTGCTCTTCGGGGTCATGGTCGCGGTGAATCTGCAGACCGCCTTCCTTTCACCACCGGTAGCGATGTCCGCCTTCTATTTGAAGGGCATCGCTCCTCCGCATGTGACGCTGAACCAGATCTACAACGGTATGTATCCGTTCTTAATCATCCAACTCGTGGCGCTCTTTCTGACGTGGTATTGGCCGGAGCTGACGCTGTGGCTGCCGCGCTATCTTTATGGTCAGTAGCCTGCCGGGCGCGTCGAGATGACACAATTCTGGAGTATCCGCGAACCTTCTACACGGATTTGGACAGATCATTCTGCAAAGCCTTGATCGGCCCTCGTCACGGTGTACCTGTAGCCAACCCCTTCTGGGCCGCGGTGGGGACGCCCGCCGACGCCTGGGGGGTTGCAGTGTCCGCTGGTCGTCTATACGGATGTGAACGGTTTATTCTGCAATAATTCTTTCCTCCTCCCATGCATGGCGCGTACAATGCCTCCACATCTCCGTGACCTCAGGAGGCTCCCATGCCGCCTCGCGCCCTCGGGCTCCTGGTTATCCTTGCCCTTGACCTTCTCGTGGCGCCGCTTGCCGCCACGCCGCCATCGGGGAAGATTCCCCTGATCGGCGTCCTGCGGCCTGTGGCCGCCGACGATCCCCACACCGAGGCTTTCCGTCGAGGGCTGCACGAGCTGGGGTACGTGGAGGGGCACAACGTGCGCATGGCGTACCGGTTTGCCGAGGGACGGTTCGAGCGGTTGCCCACGCTGGCGGACGAGTGGGTGCGGCTCCCCGTCGACGTGCTTGTGACGGACGGCACGGGCGTCCTGGCGGCCAGGCAAGCGACCGACACGATCCCGATCGTCTTCGCCGATCCGCTCGCCGAGGGGCTGGTGGGCAGCCCTGATGCAGGATGGCTTGTCATCACGCCTGTTCCGAACACTGATTCGTGATGGTCAGATGACGCATGCGTGCAATCACCGCAGATTTGAAGGAGGAACCCTGATGAAACGGCTCACCTTCTTGCTCATTGCCGTGGTCGCGCTGGCTGGCGTGGTCGCCTCCATGGCCCCCGCATCTGGACAGGCCGGTCAAGAGGCCGCCCCGATCTTCGTCACCGAAATTCCCCCCGGATACCGCGACTGGAGGTTGATCTCCGTGGCCCACGAAGCAGGCGACCTCAACGATATCCGCGCCATTCTGGGCAACGATGTCGCGATCAAGGCGTATCGGGAAGGGACGCGTCCGTTCCCGGACGGCACCATCATTGCCCGGCTCGCCTGGAGTTACGACCCGTCGGAGGAAAACAACAAAGCTTTTGGCCGTCCCCAATCATTCGTGGCCGGGCCCCCCAAGAACGGGCTGCAGTTTATGGTCAAGGACGCAAGCAAATACGCGGCAACGGGCGGCTGGGGGTTCGCACACTTCGACGACGGCAAACCCGCCGACGCGGCGGTGCTCAACACCTGCTTTCCCTGCCACCAGGCGATCAAAGCTCGGGACTTGGTCTTCACCCAATACGCACCTTGATCCTGAGAACTACAGCAGAAAGGCATGAGACGATGCAAACCGCGTCAAAATTTCCGTTACGTTGGTGGATAATGAACTCGACCGTATGTGCCTACGTCGGCTCGACGCGCCTCCAGGGCCGCATAGCTGCGGGATGAGGCTCCCCATGTGAAAAAGACAACGTCTGCAATTTTACAGAGTTACGATGATCCAATACGGTCTGCTTATCAAGCCAAATACGTAACGAAAACTTTGACGCGGTTCGAACGATGACTGCACACAAATCAACCGCGTGATGTTGATCAGTATTGATCATCAATCGGGTCGGGGGATTTTGATCAGGACTCTCGGTGGGCACGCAGCGTTGATCCACGTGGCACGAATCCTCGAGCCTGAAAATCCTGATCACGGATGAGGCAAATCCAGCTTAAACAAGTTGACAGAACCATGCTAATGGAAGTTATCGAGTAGCCTGTGCCCTGGTCCTGGGGGTGTGGGGATGGCGTGTCCGTAGATTGTGTCCACGGATTTGGACGATTTATGGCTCTTGTGCGAATGGCATGAAGTTAAGCTCCAGTATACGGTGGTATCAAACTTTGGCATGCCTCTCAGCATGATCGGGATCGCCCCGGGTAAGCCGTGGCCAGCGTGTGACGGTGTGGGATACGGTCTGTTTCAATCGAGTTCCCAGAAGGTTACGCCAGGGGCGAACCCTCTAACTTTCGACAAGCAAAGAGCTTTCGACTAACTTAATGACATTCGGCTCTTGTGCATATTTGGTGAAGCCGAGAGCACGGGCACCTCAGAGAGGGACATGGAAAATTCTTTCCTCAGGAACGACGCGGTTTTTCCTCCCGCCCTCTGCAAACATGGCCAAGACCTCCTGGCTCATCGTCAGTTTTGGTGCACCAGGGTGAGACCGCCTCGTTCGGCCTGGACTGGCAAGGGTAGGGAGGAGACCGAACGGGGTCCCCCTGCCTCCAGCCGTGGGCAGCTCGCGCCTCACGCCCACAGATGCCGTGGGGCGCGGGTGCCTGTGGCGGCCCGGGCCCGCTCGCGCATCTCCCGCGGCTCCTAAGCGGCCTGCCTGAGGCGTTGTCGCAAGAGCGGAACGCCCGCGCGTCCGTAGCCCTGGCGCTTGAGGAGCTTCAGCCGGGTGACCTGCCCTTCCACCGGGCCGTTGCTCCAACGCAGGGTGAGCCCCGCGGTGATGGCGCTGAGATCGTCTTGCAGGCCTCGCGCGAAGCGCGCGAGCACCTCGATGCCACTGTTCATCGCCTCGGCCCTCCACGCGTGTAGGTCCTCCCCCCGGCGCTCTCGGACCAGGGCCAGAAACGCGCGGGTCAACCCATGCGCCCGCGCGATCCCAGCGTCGATCTGGCACAGCTGGTCCAGATACGTCTGGGCCTCGCGTGACCGCTTGGCGGCCGGGCACACCATGACGAACGACACCGCCCGGGCGGACGGCCCCTGGGGGCGCATGTACGGTGAGCGCTGCGCCTCCGGTGCATGTCCCGCGTCCGCGGCCCGCCGTAGCCGGGTGATGAAGCGGCCGACGGTGCGGGCGGAGTGGGTGTACCCGAGCGCCTGAATCTCGCGCCAGAGCTGCCGACTATCCGCACCGCTCTCCCGCCAACGGTGGATGAGATAGGGCACGTACGGGGTCAGCACGCGGGCGGAGGGCGGCCGCTGCAGTTGTCTGGGGCCGGGCGGCGTGTCTCGGCGGAGGTAGGCGTAGACGGTGGGGCGGCTGATGCTGAGCTGCCGGGCCATGGTGGCGATGGGGGTTCCCTGCGCCCGGAGCGTGTGCACGGCCTCATGGATGGCGACCCAGCGGGCGTGCCGGGGCGGTCGCTCGGCCGGCGGCGTGGGTTTGGATCTCCGGCGCCGGCCCTGATACATCGGTGGGACGGGCACCACGCGAGGGGACGGCGTGAGCGCTAGGGCCGTCCCGACCGCGGCGGCCTGGAGCGCCGCGCGGTGGTCGAGTAGGAAGGCTTCCAGAACCTGGCGGAGGTTCTGGACGAGATGAAACCGGTCGACGACCTGCACGGCCGCAGGCGCCCCCCGGCGAATGCCGTCGGCGTAGAGGTCGCTGCGATCACGACAGACGACGGTGATCGTCGGGTGTTGGCTCAGCCAGGCGGCCACGCTGGCGGCGGAGCGGTCGGGGAGCAGGTCCACCACGCGATGACTCACCAGATCGACCAGGATGGTTCCGTAGCGGTGGCCCCGCCGCCAGGCCCACTCGTCGACGCCGACGACCTGCAGGGCTGGCGCGGGCGGGGTCGGAGCCCCCCGGACCAGGCGGAGGAGCGTGGATGGACTGGTGGGGAGCTGCAGGCGCGCCGCGAGCCGGGCCCCCGTGTTCCCGCCCAGCGCTAGCCCGATGGCCCGCAGCACAGTGGCCAATCGATGGGTATGACGTCCATAGGCCGCGACGAGGTCCGGCACGCGCTCGGTGAAGATCCGGCGCCCGCAGGCCCGATTGCGGCAGCGGAATTTGCGCACGGTCAACTGAATCCAGACGATCCACGTCCCCCAAGGCAGGTCCGCCAGGCGGCGCTGATAGCGGCTATGCATGGAGGAGGACGACACAGCACAGTCTGGGCAGGCCGCAGTGGACGCTGTCGTCGTGAGCCGGAGCCGCACCGACGCCTCCTCAAAATCCGCCGCTATAAGGCGGATCCCTTCGGTGGGTGGGAGTAATGCACAGATTAAGGTGTGAAGTGTATCGGGCATAATCCCTTATGATACCGTGTTATGCCCTAACTCTGCTGCAGTGCACCAAAACTGACGATGAGCCGGCCTCCTTTACCTCCGTGGGGAATTAACTCGACCTTGTTTGGGAAACATCCGCTTGACCAACACCCAGAACCGCACGGCGCCTCGTCAAGAGCCCTCAATGCGTGAGAGTCAACGCGTGTAAATCCAACAGGTTATGTTAGTCCAACACGGTCGGCTTCATTCCGCACAGAGGTAAATGATGTTCTGACGTGGTTTGTGAGGCTATCGGTGCACGTGTCAGCGATGCGGAATTCCATGGGGTTTGCTCACCCTCTCCGGCTCTGCGCAAACAGTCAATTCCCGACTTCTGGCTTGTGTTGCGACGCAGGCTATGCCACACTGCGCAGCATCAAGGATCCCCTAGTGCGATATCGTCGTGGACCGTTTCTAGGCAGACATCAACACGCCGCTCTTCACACGACACCGACGGATCGTCTCGCGTCGCTCGATCGCTGGCAGTCGTCCAGTACTGGGACACAGGAAAGGAGTGGGTCATGGCAGAGTTGCCTCGTCTGAACGGTATCATCAAGGCCCTGGAGGAGGGCGGCGTCGCCTTCGTCGGCGCGGCGCCGGCCGATGGTGCAGCCGGCACCAACGCCCCCTACGACGGCGCGCTGTTCGAGATGGAGCACGGTCCCTATGACATACGGGCGCTGCAGGAGGGGCTGCAGAGCATGCTGGATCGCCGCCAGATCGCGCAGCGCGGCCTCGCTCCGGCCGTCACCCCCATCGTCCGGATTCCACCGAACCAGGGACAGACCAACTGGGTCGCCAAACAGGTGCTCGACATCGGCGTGTACGGCATCATCTGGCCCCACGTCGATACGGTCGAAGAGGCGTATAACGCCGTGGCCGCCATGCGCTATCCCAGGGTCGAGGGACGCCCGCTGCGCGAGCCCTTCGGCCGCCGCGGCGATGCCCCCCAGCGCGCCGTCACCTACTGGGGCATCACCCAGCAGGAGTACTACGCCCGAGCCGACGTGTGGCCCCTGAATCCTCAGGGCGAGCTGCTCTGCTGCCTGATGATCGAGAGCCCTGAGGGGATCGGCAACCTGCCGAAGATGCTGGCCGAGGTGCCCGGCATCGGCGTCATCTTCACCGGGGAGGGCGACCTCTCCCAGGAGCTGGGCCACCCGCGGCAGTACGACCATCCGGACGTGCTGAAGGGCGTCAAGGAAATCCTGGACATCTGCAAGGCGCACCAGGTGCCGAACGGCTGGTTCCACACGACCCTCGACAATGTCGAGCAGGTGATCCAGGACGGCTACCGGGTCCTCATGGCCCCGTCCTCGCGCAGCTACGCCGTGCTGCACAAGGGGCGCACCGCCGCCGGCAGACGCTAAGCACGGGAGTCGATTGCGGCTGGGCTCACGCGTGGCCCATTGAGCACGATGTCGCGCTCGGCAGCCGCCACGCCGACGAGACGGCACGCCAGCACCACCATACCCACGAGGACCACGCCTGTGGGCTGCATCTTCTGAATTCACGATTCCTGATGCATCGCTCCGCTAGGGCACCCACCTTAAACACTTTCATCACTTCATGGGGTCGTGTAGAGGTGCCGTGCGGTTAAAGAATCGGGACTTCTCCAAGCCGTCCCGCAGGCTTTAACGGATGCCGTCCAGCCGGTCTACCATCGTGCTGTATCCGCAAACCTGCTATACGGATTTGAACCGTTTAATTTGCAAAACAACTCTCGCCGTCGGGGACATCAGGCGTCGCGGCTCAGCGGAGCACGTCGGTCGCCTGGAAGAGGAGGGGCGAGGGAATCTGAGAACTGAATGGCCCTGGGTCGATAGGCTGACCCGTTGCTGATGCGATAGTCAAGCGAGTAAAATGAGAAGCAGCGGCGTTCGAGACCTTAAAACGACTCTTTACCACAGAGGAATTTCCCATCATGGGTCGCCACCGAGAGCCAGCCTGGATCGCGGTCATCTCGTTGCTCGTGCTGGTGAGCTGCGCCATCCCCCACAGGCAATCGTTTCTGAACCGGCCCCACCGCGTGAACCTGAGTCTTGCAGACGAGGAGCTCAAACAGTTGCAGTTTTATATCTCGACTAAGGTTCTCGTACAGTACGACGGCCCTTCGGGTAAACAGTCTATTTTCTTGCCGGACAACACGCCAGGTGTCGTCACGGCCGTTGGCCCGGATTGGCTGAAGGTGAGCTTCCGCGAGGGCGGTGCCGATGTACCGTTCGTCGTGGATCCGCGTGACCCGTACGGCGTGTATTATGTGGCGACCGAGCTGCCGGGCCAAGCCGGCTTCCACCCGATCAAAGATCTGCCCCAGAAAGTCTTCTACTACAACGGCACGCCTTACCAGGTCACTTATGGAGACGAAGCCCGCCTCTTGGTCGATGACCAAGCGCTGCAAACGTTGCTGGAGAACCGCACTCCGACCAAGGGCCGTCGCCCGTAGGGGTTCCAGGAGCAAGCGCCGTCATGCCGAGCACGGCATGAACATGATCATGTCGAGTTCCAGGTCATGCCGAGAAACAGCCTTCGACCTCTGTTGAAGCCAAGTGGATAGCGGATTTGCCGCCGGCCCCCCTCAGCATAATCCGGGCACCTGTTTTCGGTTGATGAGGCCAATGGAATCGGCTTCCCGGTAGTAGGGTCTCTTGCCCCGAGTGTGTGAAATATTACCCTAAGCCGCCTCCCGCCGCTCCAATGGCCTTGGAGAAGAGAGTACACTCGTTACCTTTACCGCAGGTCTCCCGTGAAGCATGTGACCTCACTCATGGTCGGAAGGATTTTCTAACCGCTTGATTCATTGCTGATTTCGCGGTTGTAACGTCTTGGTGAGGACGGGAGAAAAGCCGTTAGCGTAAAATTCTGCACGTGCGGGGCAAGAGACCCTCGTAGCAGAACGCAAGGGATGGGGAAAGGCAGAACTAAGAAACTGTCTGAAAAGGTCAGGGCGCAGCGAGTCGCCGGACCATGAGGCGAGTCATTGCCGCATATACCATCGTTTCACTGGTCTCGCATAATCGTTCGTAGTCTTTGCTTAAGCGGCGGTTCTGACCGAGCCAGGCGAAGGTCCGTTCCACGACCCATCTCTTCGGCAGCACGGTGAAGGCGGGGCGTGGGGTCGGCTCGACATCCGCCGCCACCAGGACGCGCCGAGGAGGGGGCTTCACCACCTGGGTCGTCCACCCCAGATGTTGCTCGATCCACTCTTGCCCCTTGTCTTTGCCGTTGTAGCCTGCGTCGAGCCAAATGTAGGTGAGGTGGGGGAACTCCACCTTCACCTGTTCAGGGGGCAATAATAGTGCAACCCCATCGCGATCCATCACGTCCGCTGGGTGCACTCTGACGGTGAGCACCAGCCCTTGGGTATCCACCAGCAGGTGCCGCTTCCGGCCCTTGATCTTCTTAGCGCCGTCATACCCTCTGTCCCCTCCTACCCCTGTCGTCTTCACGCTCTGGCTGGCGATGATCCCGGCAGTCGGCTGGGCCGCGCGCCCCAGCGCCCCCCGCAGGTACTCGCGTAG
>Ga0081538_10006101_pt1 | contig 10706 bp, 10 predicted proteins | sample TabmetS5T2R1_FD_71022 | JGI IMG/M metagenome (GOLD analysis project Ga0081538, IMG submission 71022) | Tabebuia heterophylla rhizosphere microbial communities from the University of Puerto Rico - S5T2R1 | ecosystem: Host-associated > Plants > Roots > Rhizosphere ...
GCGTCGATGACGCCGAGCTCGAGGCAGTGCACCGCGTCCGGCTTGAACGCGGCCGCGGCCTTCTTCGCCTCGCCGGCGTCGCGCCACAGGATGGCCGCGCAGCCCTCGGGCGAGATCACGGAGTAGACGGCGTTCTCCTGCATGAGGACCCGGTCGGCGACCGCGATCGCGACGGCGCCGCCCGAGCCGCCCTCGCCGATCACGCAGGTGACGCTGGGAACGCCCAGCCGCGCCATGGCGAGCTGGCAGCGCGCGATCCAGCCTCCCTGGCCGTGCTGCTCCGCCGTCACGCCCGGATAGGCCCCGGGCGTGTCGACCAGGGTCACCACGGCGAAGCGGTGGCGGTCGGCGAGCTCCATCGCCCGCATGGCCTTGCGGTAGCCCTCCGGATACGTCATCCCGAAGTTCCGGTGCGTGCGCTCGCGGATGTCCCGGCCCTTCTGGTGGCCGACGAGCACCACGGTGCGCCCGTCGAAGCGGGCGAGCCCGGCGACGATCGCGGGATCGTCCGAGAGGGAGCGGTCGCCGTGGAGCTCGACGAAGTCGTCGCAGATCCGCTCGACGTAGTCGAGCGTGTACGGCCGGTCCTGGTGGCGCGCGAGCTCGACCGCGCGCCAGACGTCGTCCTCGCTCGGCTCGATGGCCATCCGCTCGAGCTGCCGCTTCAGCCGGGACATCTCCCCGGAGACGCCGACGCCGCGCAGGAGCGGTAGGTCGCGCAGCTTCGCGAGCCGCTCCTTGAGCTTCAGCTGCTCCGCCTGGGTGGAGGGGCTCTCGGTCACTGTGCGTTGGCGAACATGGCGAGGAGCCGGCCGACGAAGGGGCGGAGCTCCGCGCGGGGCACGATCGCGTCGACGTGCCCGAAGCGGGCGTTCGACTCCGCGAGCCCGAAGTCCTCCGGCAGCTTCTCGCGCGTCGTCTGCTGCACGACGCGTGGGCCGGTGAAGGCGAGGAGTGCGCCCGGCTCGGAGACGATCACGTCGCCGAGGCTGGCGAAGCTGGCGAGGACGCCGGCGGTGGTGGGATGGGTCATCACCGAGATGAAGGCGCTGCGGGCCTCGCGCAGCTCGTCCACCGCGCACACGGTCTTGGGCAGCTGCATGAGGGAGAGGATGCCCTCCTGCATGCGGGCGCCGCCCGAGGCGGTGACGCACACGAGCGGAACGTGCCTCGACGCAGCCCGGTCGCAGGCGCGCGCGAACTTCTCCCCGACGGTGCTGCCCATGGAGCCGCCCATGAACGCGAAGTCCATAACGGCCAGCTCGCAAGGGCGGCGTTCGATCGCGGCCGCCCCCGCGATGATGGCGTCGCCCAGCCCCGTCGCCACCTCGGCCTCGGCCAGACGATCGGTGTAGGCGCGCAGGTCGAAGAAGGCGAGCGGGTCGGCGGAGCGGAGGCCGGCGTCCTCCTCGGCGAAGGTGCCGCGGTCTGCGAGCTGCGCGATGCGCTCGCGCGCCCGCACGGGAAAGTGGTGGCCGCAGTGCGGGCACACCCTGAGCGTCTGCTCGAGCTCGTCGTCGCGGTAGTGCGAATGGCAGCGCGGGCAGGTGTTGGGGTGCCGCTTCCCGTCGTCCGCCCGCCCCGCTTCCCGGTTCTCGACGGTCACGTCGACGCGGCTCTCCATGGCCGCCATCTTAGAGTGCTTCGCGGACCCGGCTAGAGGCCCAGCGCGCCCGCGAGCCGGGCGACGGGGGCGACGTTCTCCGGGGACGGGCCGAGTCCGGTGAAGCCGATGCCGGCAACCGGCTGCCCGCCGGCGATCCGGCGGAGCACCGCAGCCGCCTCGACCACCGTGTAGCCGCCGGGCTCGGGCATGAAGCAGACCACGTCGTCCTCGGGGTCGAGCACGTCCACGTCGAACGCGACGTAGACGGCTTCGGCGCCCTCCAGCGCGGCTTCGAGCTCGCCCTCGCCCGTGCGCAAGCCGCTCGCGGCGATGAACTCCACTTCGGGCGGGTCGAGGTTGCGGGCGCCGAGGAGCACGACGTCGGCAGGGTGGACCGTGCCGGAGTCGAGCAGCATCCGGAGCGGCATCCCCCAGGTGTTGCCGCTCGGTGAGCTCTCGGGCGTGTTCAGGTCGCCGTGCGCATCGAGCCAGACGACCGCGAGCCGATCGAAGCGGGTCGCCAACCCCTCGACCGCGCCGACGTGGGAGCAGCAGCACCCCCCTAAGACGACCGGCTTCTCCGGCAGCGCCGCCGCCAGCGCCAGGTTCTGCACGGTGAGGGAGTCCTCGTCGACCACGGCGGCCTCCGGGTAGGGAAGCTCGAGGTAGGCAGCCTCCGCCATCGGCTCCCCGCCGTCTCCCCACGCGCGCGGGACGCGGACGAGCCCGGCGGAGAACGTGCGCCCGCAGGAGTGACACTCGTACTTGCCGTCGTCGAGGGCCACCGCCGTCAGCGTCCTGCAGTCTGGGCACTTGGCCCGCAGTCGGGACATCGAGCCCAGGCTACCTGGGAAGGATCCGGTCGAGCGTGTCCGGAAGGTCGGCGAGGTCCGGGAGCTCGGCCGCGCGCGGCAGGTCGCTCGTCTCGCCCAGGCGGTTGATCCACACGGCGGGAAGGCCGAGCTCGTGGGCGGGGGCGATGTCGTGGAAGAGGCTCGCGGCCACGTGGACGTGGCGCTCCGGGTCGGCGGCGAAGCGCTCGGAGAACGTGCGCCAGTGCCCGTGCGCGGGCTTATAGGAGCCGATCTCGCCGGCCGTCACCGTTCCGTCGAAGGGGACGCCGATCGCCTCCATCGACGCCGCGAGCAGGTCGGGGTCGGTGTTGGAGAGCGCGACGAGCCGCCAGCCGCGGTTCCTCAGCTCGGCGAGAGCTTCGGGCACCTCGGAAAAGACGGGCCACGAAGGCAAGGACTCGGCAAGGGCATAGTGCTCATCCTCCGGCAGCGTGAGACCCTCATGACCGGCCAGGAGCACCAGGCTCTCTTTCAGCACTTCCCGATAGGGAAGTGCTGAATCTAACTCGACGCGCGGCTCGATCTCGTGGTAGCGCTCGAGCAGCGCCGCGGCGTCGGCGTCGGGCCAGAGCCGGGCGAGCTCCCGGGCGATGCCTCCGTCCCAGTCCACGAGCGTGCCGTAGCAGTCGAAGGTCGCCCAGCGATCCCCCACCGGCTCAGTCCCTGAACTTCGTGATCACCAGGCAGGCGTTGTGCCCGCCGAAGCCGAAGTTGTTCGAGAGGGCGACGTCCGTCTTCCACTCCCGCGCCTCGTTGGGGATGTAGTCGAGGTCGCACTCCGGGTCGGACACCTCGTAGTTGATCGTCGGCGGCACGACGTCGCGCTGAACTGCGAGCGTGGAGATGATCGCCTCGATCGCGCCCGAGGCGCCGAGGCAGTGGCCCGTGGCGCCCTTCGTCGAGGACACCGGTGTCCTGCGCGCCTTCTCCTCGCCGAGCGCGATCTTGATGACGCGGGTCTCGCTCGCGTCGCCGATCGGGGTCGAGGTGCCGTGAGCGTTGATGTAGTCGATCTCGTCGCCCGTGATGCCCGCGTCCTGCATGGCCATGGCCATCGCCCGGGCCGGGTGCTTGCCGGTCGGGTCGGGCTCGGTGATGTGCTGCGCGTCGGAGGAGAGCCCGTAGCCGACGAGCTCGGCGTAGACCTTGGCGCCGCGCCTCCTCGCGTGCTCGAGCTCCTCGAGGACGACGATCGCCCCTGCCTCGCCCATGACGAAGCCGTCGCGCTCGGCGTCGAACGGCCGGCTCGCGCGCGCCGGGTCGTCGTTGCGGCGCGAGAGCGCCCGCATGGCCGAGAAGCCGCCGATGCCGACCTTGGTGATCCCGGCCTCGGTGCCGCCGGCGAGCATCACGTCGGCCCGGTTGAGCCGGATCGCGTCCAGCGCGTCGCCGATCGCCATGTTGGAGGCGGCGCACGCAGTGCACTCGGAGGTGAGCGGACCGCGCGTCCCGAGCTCCATCGAGACCCAGGCGGCGCCCATGTTCGGGATGATCGCGGGGATCGAGAGGGGATTGACCCTGTCCGGGCCCCGGTCGAGCAGCTGGTCGTAGCAGTCCTGGAAGCTCTGCAGCCCGCCGATCCCGGTGGCGACGGAGACCCCCGTCCGCTCCGTCTCGGGCTCGATCTCGAAGCCGGAGTCCTCCTCCGCCATCCGCGCGGCCGCGAGGATCATCTGCGTGAAGCGGTCCATCCGCCGTGCCTTGCGGCGCTCGATCCACTGCGTCGGGTCGAAGTCCTTCAGCTCGCAGGCGAAGTGGACCGCGAACTCCGAGGGGTCGAACGCCTCGATCGGCGCGGCGCCGCCTTGGCCCGCGACGAGGTTCTCCCAGAAGGTCTCGACGTCGTTGCCGAGCGGTGTCACGGCGCCCATGCCCGTGATCACGACTCGCCTGTCTCCATTGACCGAAGCCATCGCTAGATCCCCAATCCGCCGTCCACGAGCAGCACGTCGCCCGTGATGAACGCGGCCTCGTCGGAGCAGAGGAAGCGTACAGCAGCGGCAACGTCCTCCGGCGACCCGAGCCTGCCCAGGGGCGTGTTGCCCAGGATGAGGCCCGTCTGCTCCTCGGTGAGCACGTCGGTGAGCGCGGTCGTGATGTAACCGGGCGCGACGGCGTTCACGCGGACGCCCCTGACGCCGAGCTCCCGCGCCAGCGCCTTCGTGAGCCCGATGATCCCCGCCTTCGAGGCTGCGTAGTTCGCCTGCCCCGGGTTGCCGTGCACGCCGACGACGCTGGAGAGGTTCACAATCGCGCCCGCGCGCCGGCGGAGCATCTTCCGCGAGACCGCGCGGCAGGTGTTGAAGGCGCCGCGCAGGTTCGTCTCGATCACGGCCTCCCAGTCCTCGTCGCTCATCCGGGCGATGAGCGTGTCGCGGGTGACCCCCGCGTTGTTGACGAGCACGTCGACGTCTCCGAGCTCGGACTCGACCCGTTCGATCAGCGCCTGGGCCTCGTCGGGGTCGCCGACGTTCGCGCCGAGCGCGATCCCGCCGATCTCGGCCGCGATTTCCTCGGCCGCTTCCTGGCCCGAGCGGAAGTTGACCGCAACCCGCGCGCCTCCACGCGCCAGCTCGCGCGAGATCGCGGCGCCGATCCCCCGCGAGCCCCCGGTGACCAGCGCGACCTTGCCGTCGAGTGACGCGAACTCAGCCATGGGCTAAGCGGCGGACAGCTTCTCCCGCAGCTTGCGGAGCGACTCCGGATCGCTGACGGAGATCGTCCGCAACGACCGGTCGCAGCGGCGAAGGAGGCCGGTGAGCACCTGGCCCGGGCCGATCTCGACGAACATGCCGACGCCGTCCTTGACGAGCTCCCGCACGGCCTGCGTGAAGCGGACCGGCGCGGTGAGCTGCTCGGCGAGCAGCGCGCGCATGCGCTGGGCGTCCTCCAGCCTGGCGGTCACGGTGGACATGAACGGCGGGGACGGGTTCTGCCAGGTTGCCTTCGCCAGCGCGGGCTTCAGCCGTTCCGCCGCCCGCGCCACGAGCGGGCTGTGGAAGGCACCGCTCACGCGGAGCTTGACCGTCTTGCGGGCGCCCCGCGCGGCGGCCTCCTCGATCAGCCGGTCGACGGCCGCATTCGCGCCGGAGACCACGACCTGCCCGGGGCAGTTGTAGTTCGCCGGCCAGACGCCCTCGATCGAGCGGCAGAGCTCCTCGACGATCGCGTCCTCGAGGCCGAGCACCGCGGCCATCGCTCCCGGCGTCTCGCGTGCCGCCTCGGCCATCGCCTCGCCCCGCTCGCGGACGAGCGCGACCGCGTCGCCGGTGCCGATCGCATCCGCGGCCGCCAGCGCCGAGTACTCGCCCACTGAGTGGCCGATCACGTAGTCCGGCCTGATCCCCAGGGTCTTCACGGCCGAGAGGCACGCGATGGACGTGGCGACGAGCGCCGGCTGCTGCAGCTCAGTACGCGTCAGCTCGTCGAGCGAGCCCTCGAAGCAGAGCTTCGCCACGTCGAAGCCCACGGCCTCGGAGGCCTCGTCGTACGCCGCCCGAGCCGCCGGGAACTCCTCCGCGAAGGCACGTCCCATGCCCACGTCCTGCGATCCCTGGCCGGGGAAGCAGAATGCGATCTTCACGGCTCCACCTCCTACTCTCCCCCGTTGGATGTCCACGTGAGGTAGGCCGAGCCCCAGGTGAGGCCGGCGCCGACCGCGCTGATCAGCACGCGCGTCCCCTCCTCGAGCCGCCCTGCCGACTGGGCCTCGGCGAGGCAGATCGGAATGGAGGCCGACGACGTGTTGCCGTACCGGTCGATGTTCATCAGCACCTTGTCCGGGTCGAGGCCGAGATTCTTGACCGCGTGGTCGACGATGCGCTTGTTCGCCTGGTGCGGCACATAGAGGTCGACGTCGTCGACGGTTGCGCCGCAGGCCGCCAGCAGCTCCTCCGCCGAGCTCACCATCACGCGGGTGGCGAAGCGGAAGACCTCGGCGCCGTTCATCTGGATGAACTGGAGCTCCTCCTCGAGCGTGTCCGGCGACACCGGCCGGCGCGAGCCTCCGGCCGGTACGCAGAGATCGGGGCCTCCCGAGCCGTCGGCGCCGAGCTCGAAGCCGACGATGCCTCCCTCGCCGATCTGCTGCACGACGGCCGCACCTGCCCCGTCGCCGAAGAGGATGCAGGTCGAGCGGTCCTCCCAGTTCGTGATCTTGGAGAGCACCTCGGCCCCGATCACGAGCGCGCGCTTCGAGAGGCCGGTGGCGACGGCGCCGTAGGCCTGCGAGAGCGCGTAGACGAAGCCGGTGCACCCGGCGAGCAGGTCGTACGCCGCGGCGTTCCTCGCCCCGAGCGTGTCCGCCACGATCGCCGCCGTCGCCGGGAAGAGCATGTCCGGAGTCGCCGTGGCGACGATGACCAGGTCGAGCTTCTCGGGCGCGACGCCGGCCTGCTCGAGAGCCTGGCGCGCCGCGGGCAGCGCCAGGTCGCTCGCCGCCTGCTCGGGCGCCGCGATGCGCCGCTCGCTGATCCCGGTACGGGTGACGATCCACTCGTCGGACGTGTCCACCATCGCCTCGAGGTCGGCGTTCGTGAGCACCCGCTCCGGCGCGTAGGCGCCGAGCCCGGTCAGCCCGACCGCGACCCCGTTCCCGGAGACGTTTCCGATCACGCCGCCTCCTCCGTCACGGCGAAGGTCAGCGTCCCGCGCACGGCCAGCTCGCCGCCGACGGAGGCCGACGCCTTCCCGCGGCCTACCGGGCCCCGCACCCGCTCGAGCTCGCAGGTGAGCTCCAGCTCGTCCCCGGGCACGACGAGTCGCTTGAAGCGCACGTCGTCGATACCTGCGAAGAGCGCCAGCTTGCCGCGGTTCTCCTCGGCCGAGAGCGCGGCGACCGCGCCGGCCTGCGCCATGGCCTCGACCATGAGCACGCCCGGCATGATCGGCCGCCCCGGGAAGTGGCCGGCCAGGTACCACTCGTCCTCGCGCACGAGCTTGCGGGCGACGACGCGCACCCCCGGCTCGAGCTCGACCACCTCGTCGAGGAGCAGGAACGGGTCGCGGTGCGGGAGGATCTGCTCGATCTCCCGCCTGCCGAGAGGTGGAGTGAGGTTCACGCTCGCCGGCTCACCCGCTCGCCGGCTCCTCCAGCCGCACGCGCAGGCGGGCGCGAGCCCGATGCACGTAGCACTTCGCCGTCCCGACCGGCATGCTCGCGGCGCGCGCGATCTCCTCGTACGTCATCCCGAACACGTCGCGGAGCACGACCGCGAGGCGCTGGTTCGGCGAGAGGCGCGCGAGCGCCGCGGCGAGCTCGCGCCGCTTGTCCGCCAGGAGCGCGGCGCGCGAGGGATCGCTCTCCTCGCCTGCGGGCTCATCGTCGAGCGAGAGCGGCTCCGTCTGCCGGATCCGCTGGCGCGCGAGGCGGTCGCGGCACGTGTTCACGACCAGGCGATGGAGCCAGGTCGCGAACTGGGACTCGCCGCGGAACTGGCGCAGGCGCGTACACAGCTTGACGAGCGACTCCTGGGCGGCATCCCGCGCCTCCTCCAGATCGCCCATCAGCTGTGCGGCCAGCCGGTTCACGCGGGGCGTGTGCCGTTCGACTAGGACGTCGAGCGCCCATCCGTCACCGTTTCGTGCCTTGCTGACGAGGTCCACGTCGCTGAGCTTCCGGTACGCAAGCGATCGCCACTGGGGCGGTACCTGCTCGGTCTGACGGGCGGGCGCGGCGGCTGGTTGCACGGCGAAGTTAGTCTAGATCGCCCGATGGCCGACGCGCTGACACCGGAGACGGTCGAACCCCTGCTCCGCGGCCGCTTCGGGCGGCCGTACTCCTACCAGAAGCGCTGTGACTCGACTCAGCTCCTCGTCGACCGCCAGGCGGGAGAAGGCGCCGTGGCCGTTTGCGACGAGCAGACGGCGGGCCGCGGCCGGCTGGGCCGCGGCTGGACCGCGCCGCCGGGCACCGCGATCCTGGTCTCGGTCCTCCTCGAGCCGCCGGGCGAGCGCGCGGTCCCGGAGCTCTCCCTCGTCGGCGGGCTGGCCGTGGCCGAGACGATCGAAGCCGCGACGGGGCTCGCCGCGCAGATCAAGTGGCCGAACGACGTCCTCGTCAACCGCCGCAAGGTGGCCGGCGTGCTCGCCGAGGCGGCCGAGGGGACGGTCGTGCTCGGCGTGGGCGTGAACGTCTCCCAGCGGCGGGAGCAGCTCCCGGAGGACGCGAAGGTGCAGGCTGGGTCGCTCCTCACGGTCGACGGCGTCCGCCGCGAGCGGGCGCCCCTCCTAGCCGACCTCCTGGTGCGGCTGGAGCGGGCATACGACCTCTGGCGCGAGGGAGGTCTCGACGCGCTCTACGCGGGCATCGGCGCGAGGGACTTCCTCCGCGGACGGCGAATCTTCGTCGACGGCGAGCAGGGGCTCGGGATCGCCGTCGACCGCCGGGGACGCCTCGAAGTGGAGCTCGCCGGCAGGCGCCGCCTCGTCGAGAGCGGCGAGGTCGACTTCGAGCGCTAGGGGCGGAAGCCTCTATCGTCGGCGGTAGACGACCGCGCGGCTGCGGTTCAGCGCGGCGTCCGTGGCGACGACTCGGACCACTCGAGCGCGAACGGGCCGCCGGACCGTCACGATGCCGGCGGGTCGGGTCACCTCGGTGACGTAACCGCCGCGCCAGCCACTCCGGCCGAACCAGATCCGAAGCCGGGCGCTCTCGCTGAGCGTGAGCCGGAGGCGGGTCCTGCCGTTCCTTATCGCCAGCGAACGGACGTGCACGGCGGGCGCTCGCCTGTCGAGGACGACCGGGCGCGCGAGCTTCCGCCTCCCCAGCGACGTCCTTGCCCGGACGACGACCGTCGCCCTTCCGTCGGAAAGCCTGTGCCGGTTGCCGAGCCACCCGCTCCAGCGCAGGCCATAGGTCCCCGCGCCCTGCGCGGCGCTGAGGAGCGTTCTGACCACGTCCCCGTTTCGGCGGATCTGGATCCGCACCGACGCGGAGCGAGTGAGCGTGTAGCCGATCTCGAGCCGCTCGGCGCGGCCGTCGCCGTTGGGGGAGAACGCCGCCGGCAGCGCCGTGACGCGGCCGAGGGTGCGATCGACGACGACGCGGGCCGAGCGGGTGACCCGCTCGGGACCGTCCTCCGCGGAGATCTCGACCCGATACCGGCCGTCCGCGACCAGGCTCCCGCCGGCGGAGCGTCCGTCCCAACGCAGGCGCCGCACCCCGGCGCTCCGGACGGAGCTGGCGAGGAGCGTGCGAACGAGGGCGCCGCTCGACTCGCTCACCACCCGCGCACCGAGCTCGGCGCGGCGGGTCAACCCGAAGCGAATGGTGGTGGACTCACCGCTCCAGTCGCCGTTGGGAGTGACCGCCCTCGGCCTCGCCCTCAGGCCCGTGATCGCGAGCGGCGGCGGGCCGGGAACCGGCAGCGTCGCCGGCCGCACATTGCCCGCGCTGATCGTGTACGTGTAGCGGAGGATCGGCACCGCCGTCGCGTCCCAGGTCCAACCGACGGTCCTTCCCGTGCCGGTTCCCGCGGCGACCACCGCGCCCGTGGCGTCCTTGACCTCCACGCGCCAGGCCCGCGAGGACGAGAGCCTCCCGGTGAAGCGGACCAAATGGCCGACGCTCCCCGTCGCCTCGGGCTTCCAGAGCTTGGGGAGTCCAATGCCCTCGACCCTCCGCGCGATCCCGCCGAGCTGCCCGTAGATCGAGCTGCCGGGGCAGCTGGTGAGGCTCGTGTCCCGGTGACCCGAGACCGCTCGCAACCGCACACGCGTTCCCGGGTCCCAACGCGAGCTTCCGGCCGAGACCGCGTACCACCGGCCGGTCGGACGGACGTGCCCGACGTCGAGGCGCCAGGCGAGGAGTCTCGCGAGCGCCCTCCTGGCGGCGGACGGCAAGCTCGCGGATTGGTACATGCCGATGACCGCCACGCCCACGCTGTTCGTGTTGAAGCCGCCCGCATGGGCGCCGATCACGTTGCGGGTGATCCCGCCGCCGCGGCCCTCGAAGATCCGCCCGTACTTGTCGACGAGGAAGTTGTAGCCGATGTCGTCCCAGCCGTTCGAAAGCACGTGGTAGCGCTGGATGCCGCGAACGATCGCGGCCGACTGCGCCGCCGAGTAGCTGTTCGAGCCCGCGGTGTGATGCACGACCGCGAAGCGGAGGCGCTCTGCGATCGACGGCGCTCGGCGGACGATGGACTCGTCGGCCCTCCACTCCGGACGGCGGACCATCGAGGGACGATTCACGGGGCCGGCCTCGGCCGCGAGCGAGGCGGCCGCCACCCGCGGGGCCGCGGCCT
>Ga0081538_10006102_pt1 | contig 10704 bp, 9 predicted proteins | sample TabmetS5T2R1_FD_71022 | JGI IMG/M metagenome (GOLD analysis project Ga0081538, IMG submission 71022) | Tabebuia heterophylla rhizosphere microbial communities from the University of Puerto Rico - S5T2R1 | ecosystem: Host-associated > Plants > Roots > Rhizosphere ...
GGTTGACCACAGCTACGGCGATCCACATGGTTTGGATGCCGATCGCGACGGGATTGGGTGCGACCGCTACGGCTAGGCGTTCTCAGGAGTTTCAAACGGCGGTGCCCTCAGCGTGCCCGCACCCAGGCGCTGGGAGGCCTTGCGCAGCGACGACCAGGTGGTGCCCAGCTCTTGGGCGGCGGTGATGCTTCCCAGCCGCTCGGCCAGGGCGAAGGCGCGCTCGGCCTCGGCGCGGTCGGGAAGCGGCTGGGCTGCCAGCCCAGCGGGTGGCGATCGTGCCCGCGCCCCGACTCCGCTCCGCACTCGACTCTGAGCGGGTGCTGTCGAGGCCGACACCGAGCAGTACGCCCTACCACGCGGATGCGGATGCGGCTGCGGCCGGCAGCCTGAGCCTGGAGGGCGCTCCCCAGTACGGCGGCGCGGGTAGCCTGATGCCCACCCATCCGCCAGTAGCAGGAGCAGGCCAGTGGGGCAGCTCGGCGCCAACACCCACGGCGAGGTTCTAGAGGCCGGCCGGGTGCCAGACTGCTACCTCGGCCTGCTCCTGGACCCGGCCGAGGACGCCGAGGCCGCCGGAGTGCTGGTGGTCGCCCCAGCCGCCTTGCTGCATCCGGTGGTGCCGCAGCCGGACGGTACGGTGCTGTATGAACTGGTAACCGGCCACCCTGACCGGACACCGCAGGAGCTGGTGTTCCTGGTTGACCTGACGGTGGAGCTGCGGGCCTGGCCGGCCGACACCTGGAGCAAGGTCGGGGTGGATCCGCAGGCGGTCGCTGCTGCGGTGGTGGCCGGCTGGCAATGCGGCGACCTGCCCGGTCTGGAGCTCGGCGGGTTGACCGCCCAGGAGGCCCTGGCCCTGGAGCGCCCGGCCATGACCTATGTGCGGGCCCAGCTTGGCGACCGGCTGCAGCGCCAACTCGCTCGGGCGGCCCGGCGCCAGTAGCCGCCGCTCCAGCGACTGCCGGGCCTGGGACCGCTCCCGAGAGCGGCAGACAGCCGCCTGCCGAAGTGGCAGCGGAACGGTCTGCGGTTGACACCGGTCGACCGGACCGCCGCTCGAGTCCAGGTTCGGCACGACTGCAGCCGACCCTGTGGCAGGATACGGCGGGCGGCTGCTGCCACAGCCGGCCGGGGTGCGCCGAGGGGTCAGCCGCCCGGGGACGTGCCGCGTGTCCTCTGCTCAGGGTCCGCGGCCAAGTTATCGGGCATCGGCGACCATATCCCGCTGCCGACCCTGCTCAGACCGGCTGGGACGGCCGCTGCGGCTGGCGCGGTCGGCCCGGCGACGCTCGCTCTGCCCCTCGCGGTCGCTGGCACGGCGCTTGGCGCGCTGGCCGCGGCGGATGATCGCCCAGGCGCGGGTGGCCGGCCGGCGAGTGCGGCTCTCACTGTTCAGCTCAACAACGACCGAGGCGCCCAAGGTGGCGTACTCCTCCTCTCGACGCACCCAGGCGGCCAACTCCTGCTCTGGGCGTTCCCGGGCCGGCAGCAGCCGCCGGTTCAGCGCCACAAAGGCCGCATCCAGCCCCCGGGGGTCAACTGGGGCGGCGGGGCGGGGAGGCAGGCCCAGGCCGTGGCGGCGCCAGGCATTCCGCAGGGCCCGATCCGACACGCCCAGCTCCTTGCGGGTCTGGTTGATGCCGACCGCGGCCGCCCGCTGCCAGGCCTGCTGGGCGGCGGCCCGGTCCTGGTAGAACCGGGTGCGCTGGGGGCCACCTTGGAACGCCTGGGGCTGGGGGAGGCCGTGGTGGTCGAAGGCGCGCCGCAGCGCCTGCTTGGACACGCCGAGTTGGCGGGCGGCCCGGTCGATGCTCACCTGGTTGGCCAAGGCCAAGGCTTGGGTGGCGGCCGTCCGGTCCTGGAGGAATCGGGTTCCCTGGGCCATCGAGGTCCGGCCACGCAGGCGCACCCGCTCGCTGGGGGTGGTGCCGGCGAAGATCCCGCTGTGGTCCTGGTGAGCCTGGGGGCCGTGCAAGGCCGCCTCCAGGCACGGCCCCCGGACCGCGCAGCCGGCGCAGACGGCCTTGGCCGCTGCGGCCTGGGGGGCCTGGCCGGGTTCGGGGAAGAACAGCTCGGGGTCGACCTCGGCGCAGGCGGCGTTCAGCCGCCAGTCCCGCTCCCCATCGCCAGGAGGGGCCGGTGGGGGTGGGCTGGCGAGTTGCTGGTTGGTGGTGGCCAGCCGGTCGGCCAGCGGTGGCTGGCCGGCTTGGCGGCGGAGCTGCCAGGTGACATGGCGCACGTAGCTGTCGGAGACGCCCAGGCGCCAGGCGAGCTGGCTGGAGCGCAGCGGCGGACCGGTCGGGTCCTGCTGGTGCCAGAGCTGTTCGATCCGCTCTGCGGCAGTTGTCGGGCCGGCCCGCAGGGTGGCGAGCTGCTGCCCAATGCTGCGCTGGTCGCCGCCCAGCTCCCGGGCCAGCTGGCCGGGGCCCAGCCGCTCACGGCCATGGATCTCGCGGGTCCAGTAGTGGCGTTCCACCTCGGCGGCCAGCCACCCCGGATTGGCGGGGCGGGCGGTGATGGTGGCCTGCTGGTGGCCGCCGCTGGCGAAGTGGGCCTGCAACCCGGCCAGCTGCGCAGGCGAGGGCCGGCCGTGGCTGACCGGCTCGGTGAGGACCTGCAGGCCCTGGCCGCTCGGGTGCCGGGTGCGCAGGCCGGCCAGCCACTGTCGGGCCACGGCCGGCGAGGTGCCGACCTCGGCGGCCAGCTCGGCGGGGTCGAGCCGCCCGCCACCGGCCAGCTCCCGGCGCAGGTAGGCGTCGGTAATCCGGTCCCGCACCACCCTCGCGCGTAGCTCGGACAGTGTCGGGTCGCGGTCGCGCTCGGCCCGCAGCACCTGCACCAGGTCACGCGCCAGCCCCGGGGCCACGCTGACCTCCCGGGCCAGCTCTGTGGGGTCGACGGGCTGGCCGTGGTCGACTTCGCGCTCTAGCCAGGTGTAGGCGATCCGCTCCCAGGCCGGCCGCGGATCACCCGGCCCCTCGAGTTCGGGCTGGCCGGTGAGGATGCTGGTGGGATGCAGGTCGAGGGTCATCGCCGGCCCCCCTCCCGCTCCGGCCACACGACTCGGGCGGCCGCCTGCTGGCTCAGCTCGCGGTCTTGGCGACGCTGGAGGCGCTTGAAGGCCCGCTCGGTCTTGCGGCCCAGCCGGCGCTCAGTCCGGATCGCCCGGCGGGCGGCGCGGTCCTCGGCGTGCTGGCGGTGGGCTTGTTCTCGCGGCTCGTAGAAGGGTCGCAGCCGGATCGGGGTCGGCCGCAGGTGCCCATAGAGCAGGACGCCTTCTCCGGGCCGCAGTCGGCGCAGGTCCTCCACCGGCAGCAGCGGCCGATAGGAGGTGGATTCGTTGAGGGCGTGGCGGCCGTCGGAGCCCATGGAGCGGTTGCGCTCGACCAGGGCCTGGTCGCCGATCAGCCGCGCCCCCAACTCCAGCGCCGACAGGTCGGCCAGGCCGGACAGGAACAGCTTGGCCCGATGGTTGTTCAAGATCGTGGCCGCCTTCGGGCCGTAGCGGGCCTCCAGCTGGCTCTTGTCGTGCCAGACCGTGACCAGCTGGATGCCCTGACCCCGGGCCGTGGTCGCCAACACGTCCAGGTCGGACAGGGCGGCGCAGTTGCCGGCCTCGTCCAGGAACAGCCCCAACCGGGGCGACAGCATCCCATCCGGACTGGCGGCGGCCTGCTCTTGGGCGGCCGCCACCACCTGCTGGGTGATCGTCTCGAACAGCGGTCGCAGCAGCCGCTGCTGGTGGGCCGGGGCATACAGGTAGATGGTGTTGTCCCCGGACAGGAACCGCTCGAGGTCCAGGTCGTGTCCGTCAGTGGACGCTGCGACGCGTTCGTTGCCGTAGACGGCCAGGACCTCCTCGGCGGTGGCATAGAGGCTGTCCACGGCCCGGTCGGTGCGGTACTGGCTGGACTCCCAGGCATCCACCGCCGCTGGCACCCCGGCCGCCGCCAGGATGTCCTTGACCTGCTGGTCCTCCCGCGAATCCAGCCAGTGCAGGACCTCGGCCATCGAGAGGCCTTTGGTGGCGGCGGCATAGAGCATGGGGGCGAGGAACTTGGTGCCCATGGTCTTCCAGAACCGGTGCTCGGGCCGCTGCTCCTCGGTTGGGGTCTGCTCGATGGCATTGGCCAACATGACGGCCATCTGCTGGGCCCCCGCCCAGGTCGAGCAGGAGGCCAGCGGTGACCAGCGGGCGGCCGTGACCCCGGAGGCGCCGAGGGGGTCGATGACCAGGACCTGGCCGAGCTGCGCCCGATGAGCCAAGGTGGCCCGGAGCAGATCTGGCTTAACCGAGGTGGCCACCAGCGGCCCCGACCATTCCAGGACGGCCGGGATGACCAGGGCCGAGGTCTTGTAGCTGCCGGTGGGGCCAAAGACCAGCACCGAGTGGCAGTCCTCGGCCGCCAGCAGCCGCCCGAAGACGCCCGGGGTGCGGCCGAGGATCACCCGGCCCGGCTCGGGCGCCCCCACGGTCAGGAGCCGCAGCTCGCGGCCGTTGGCCCAGACCGCGCCGGCATGCTTCGCTGGCCGCACGTGCCCGGGCCGGTGCCCGGCGGCCCGGCCTGGTAGGTGCCGCAGGACTGCGGCCGTCCCACCGGCCAGGCCGCCGATCAGGCCGGTAAAGGTGGCGTACATGCCGGCCGGGCCGGGCAGCGGTTTCCGAACATCGGCGGGCCAGGCTAGGGCCGGGTCGCTCCAGTGCTGGGGCAGCTGCCACAGGATGTGGGCGACGTCGCCGGGGGACAGTTCCAGCCAGGTGTGGCCGAAGGCCAGGCCGGCGGCCTGGCCGGTGGCCCACACCAGCGCCCCGGCGCTGGCGGTGGCGCCGAGGCCGACGGCCAGGAGCTGGTCGCCGGGGCTGGTGAACGGCGGCGCGTCCGGTGGCCGATGGCCACCGGGAGGAAGCGGAGGCCAGGCGTCATGCGACATCCGCGCCACCCCCCACCGTCGACTCGCCTTCGTCGGGGTCGTGCTGGAGGGCGGCGCGCCACTCCTCCGGGTGCAGCGCGATCAGCGTGCGCAGGGCGGCGTTGCGCCGCCGCCGCGACCGGCGCGAGATCGCCCGCTGGCAGCTCTTGCAGTAGCCGGACGGTGCACCGCTTAGGGTCGTGTAGAACTCTGACAGGGCCTTGCTGGCCCCGCAGGCCGGGCACCGCTTGTGGGTCCGTGCCTGCGCAGGCGTCGCAGGGTTAGGCTGGTCCCGCATCTGACGGGTTCCTTTCACGAGGGGTTCTCTGCTCGGATGCAGGCCCGGGGCGGTGGCACGCCCCGGGCCGTCTCCACCGACGGCCGGCTGCTCCTCTACCTACGGAGGCAGGCGAGTACGGGGTCCAGTGGTGCGTTGCTGAAGGGCGAGCACGAGTTGGGCTCCTTGGGCCAGAGCCGCCGCGTCGGTGATCTGGTCAGGAAGGCCTTGCTCCCGTCGGGACTGGATGGCCAGCTCCTTGGCGAGGGCTGCCAAGTCGGCCGGTCCTGCTGTATCAAGGTCGCCAGGGAGGCGATGCAGTCTTGGCGCCTTGCCGGTTGTGTGTCCCGGGCGTCGCTGGTTGTCCTTCGTCGTCAATGGTGGGCTCGACGAGGAGGCGCGGAAGTCCGCCATGGGAGCCGTTCCCCGGTCCATCGGCTGCATTCCTGGCTACTCCTCGAACGTCTGGCCTGCGTCGTGGGAACGATTTACGCTTTACGGCAGGATGTTGTCGAGGGAGCAACAGATGTTGCGGAGTCCAACAGGATGACGTCTGTGGGCGGTTGGCAGACGATCTTCGGGCAGGCTGTACGCAGCCGGCGCCTGGACCTGGAGCTGACGCTTGAGGAGGCGAGCGCGGCGGCCGGGGTGTCTAGGTCGCACCTCAACCTCATCGAGCTAGGCAAGGCAACTGGCATCTCACGCGACTGCGCAGCAAGGATTGATGCCGGCCTCGCCTCCGAGGGAGCCTTGCTCGCAATCCTTCCGATGCGTGCCGCCGAGAAGAATCCTGCACAGGTCGCGACGAGAGGTGATGAGATGCGGCGCGCAGAGTTCAACAAGGCCGTGCTCGCCCTCGCCGCTACGCTGTTCTTGGACCCGGATCGGCTCGTGGGCGCGCAAGCGGTCGATGCTGCGCTTCTTGACGATCATGAAGCATTGACTGCTGACTTTGCGCATCGACAGCACCATGCCCGTCCACAAGTGATCCTCGGGCCGATCCGAGAGCACCTCAAAAACCTGCTTGATCTTGCGGGTGCCAGTGCACCGCCGAGCCTTCGTCCACGACTGGCCAGAGTGACGGCTGAAACCGCGGCAATAGCCGGATGGGTTGCCTTCCGAGGAAACGGTGATCTGGTCACCGCACATGGACAGCTTGCGTTCGGTCGTGAGCGTGCTCGCGAGGCCGGCGACAATGCGCTCATGGCGCAGATGCTCGCCGCATCGAGTTCGCTGTACTCACCCCTCGACATTCCTCAGGTGCGCAAGAGCCGGGGTTCGACACTGGCGCTGAGCCTGCTCCACGCCGCCGAACGCAAGGCCGGCAGCAGCTCACCGCAGCTTCAGGGCTGGCTCGCCGCGAGAGTGGCCGTCGAACAAGCGCTGCTTGGCGAAGGCCGGAGGGCGCGAGCTGCGCTTACGCGAGCGGAGGCAACTCTCTCGAGTTCACAGCCCAGTAGTCGGGCCGGACTGTTCGTCATCTGGGACGACACCCGTCTTCCCGGGTATGCAGGCAAGACGTTGCTGCTGCTGGCCGATCCGGCCGCCACCCAGTTGCTAGAGCAAGCACTTGCCATGACAAGCGCGCCACATCCTCGACTTGGGCTGCTCATTGACCTCTCCATGGCACAGGTTCGAGACGGGGACGCCGACCACGCCGTCACGCTCCTGGTCGAAGCCACGCAGCTGGCACTTGCGCGGGGAATTGACCGGTTCGCCCGCTGGCGGCTCCATGAAGGACGATCCGCACTCCCCACCCCCCATCAGCACGTCTTCGACAGTCAACTGAGCATGCTCGCGTAGCGCTTGGGGTACTCCTTCCCAAAGTCGCGGCCGCGGGCACATGCTGCGGATGGCATGAGCAAACGCCTTCGCGCATCCCGTAGCCTTCAACGTCCGACGTCGCGCTTCCGCGGAGGTTGATGTGCACCGCGTGCTGATCACCGGAGCGGCCGGCAAACTGGGGACGATCCTGCGGCAGGGACTACGCAACCGCTTCGACGTGCTCCGCCTGCTCGATCTTGCCCCGCTCGGCACTAGCGAACCAGGCGAGGAGCTAGTCACTGCCGACGTCCGCAATGCGCCTGCCATCCTCGAGGCGATGGCAGGAGTGGACGCGGTCGTCCACCTGGCCGGCATCCCCCACGAAGACACCTTCGAGCGCATCCTGCAGACAAACATGATTGGCGCCTACCACGTGTTCGAGGGCTCCCGCATGCAGCGCTGCAGACGAGTGGTGCTTGCTAGCAGCCTGCACGTCACCGGGTTCTACATGGCTGGCGATCGCATTGGTCCTGACGTGCCGCTTCGACCTGACAGCTTCTATGGGCTCGGCAAGGCGTTCGCGGAGAACCTTGGCCGCCTATATGCCGACAAGCACGCGATCGAAGTCGTGTGTTTACGGATCGGAACACTGGCAGAGCGACCGACGACTCCTCGGCATCTGAGCACCTGGCTAAGTCCGAGGGATGCGGTCGAACTGTTCTACTGTTCCCTGACCGCCCCCAATGTGGGATTCACTGTGGCCTATGGTGCATCAGCCAATCAGCGCAGTTGGTGGAACCTCGATTCTGCCAGGCGCCTCGGCTACAAACCGTCCGACGACGCCGAGGAGTGGGCATCCGAGGTCAAGGCCGTCTCCGTAGATCCAACCGAATCCGGTGAGGGGCTGCAGGGAGGCAAGTACGCAGAATGAGGCCCCCGTATCCAGGCACGCCAATCCTGTGCCAGAGGCAGAGCCGACACTCGACTGATGAATGCGGGAAGCAGCAGACGAGGCGGAAAGCGAGGCACGGCGCCTTTCCGCCTTCAGCCTCTGCGTGTAGCCAGGCCCCGCTACGGAGGCCTCGGCCGCCCCATTCCAGTGCTTCGTCGAGGTGGGCACACAGACCTACACACGCCACATGAGTTCGACACGCTCGGGGTTGAAGGGAAGCCGTCCCGGCCGGCCCCGATGCACGCGAACTGCCTCCAGGAAGACCTTCACGAAGGCGTGACGCCACTCGACGTCCTGGCGATCCCAGGCGGCCCGAGCGGCAGCCGCACCGCGGGGCAGGTCCGCCAAGAGCGTGCGGCGCGAGCGACGCGCGAGGTCCTTCCGGGCCTTGGTGATGCGCTCTTCGAGCGCGCGCTTGGCCACTATGAAGCCAGCTCGATCGATGATCCGGTCAACGTAGTGGTCGACATGAAGCTGCTCCAGCGCTTCCTCGTCCGCATGGAGCGCCTCAGCAAGCGTCGCGTTATGGTCATCGACCTGCAAACTGTGGAGGGCGGCGCTGAACGACGGAGAGTCCAACGCGGTGAAGATCGCCTCAGCGACGAACGCCTCGAGTGGCTCGGCGCTGACCGTGATCCCACCGCAGCCGGGTCGGCCAGGAGCTTTGGCACAGATGTAGCGCGGGCTACCGGCCTTGTTTGGACGAGCCATTAGCGGCGCATCGCATAGGCCGCAGCGAGCAATCCCACCTGTTAACACGTAGCGCCGCGGCAGACCTAGCGGCCGGCCGTGCTCCCTGGCCAGCGCAAGCGCCAGCCGCTCGAAGGTGTCACGGTCAAGGATCGGTGGCCAGTTACCCTCACCCACGATCACGCCATGATGGCGGCGGAAGCCGGCAAGGTGAGGGCTGCGCAGGAGCCGCAGAATAGAGGACGCACGCCATAAGTTCCCGGCGGGGGAGTGAACGCCCTGCTTGTTCCAGTCTTTGGCGATGCTGTTGACCGACGCGCCGGCGAGTACGCGGCGGGCCGCGTCGCGGATCAGCTCAGCTTCCGCCGGCTCATGCGAGCGCCAGTCCGGGGCGAAACCGAAGGCACGACGTCCGCCCGTGTGCGGACGCCCCGCCTTGGCAAGCTCGGCAGCCTTGGACTTCTGCCGGAGTGAGATGGTCGCAGACTCCAATCGGGCGAAGGCGACGAGGATGCGCACAATCACCAAGCCCAACTCGCTGGAGGTATCGACTGGCTCGTGAACGCTGGCAAGGATCGCCCCGCGGCGTTCGCAGACCGCCCAGAAGCGCTCGAACTCGGCGGGGTGCCGTACCAGTCGGTCCAGCTTCCAGACCAAGACCGCGTCAACCTTGCCCCTCTCTAGGTCGGCAAGGAGCCGCTCGTAGCCGGGCCGATTTACCCGCCGGTAGGCGGTCAGGTCGGTGTCTTCGTACACGTCGGCGACCGGCCAGCCCCTAGCTCCGGCGAGCGCGCGGCAGTCGGCGATCTGCCTGGCCGTGGCGGTCTGAGCTCCGTCGCGGTCCTGGCTGAGCCGCGCATATATGGCAAGACGCTGACCCATCTGAGCAGGCTAGGATCAAGAAGGGACATAAGTCAACCTTGGTTTGCACCAAGGAGGCCTGCCAGTTCAACGACAACCTGGCCGGCTTCCAGGCCGCGGGCGTCCCCGTGATCGGGGTCTCCCCCGACGACGCCGCCAGCCACCAGCGCTTCCGCAACAAGTACGGCCTGCGCTTCCCCCTCCTCACCGACGCCGACCACGCCGTCATGGACGCCTGGGGCGCCTGGGGAGAGAAGACCCGCTACGGCCGCACCTCGGTCGGCGTCCTGCGCTCCACCTTCCTCCTCGACGAGGACGGCCGGGTCGAGCGCGCCTGGCACAACGTCAAGGCCGACGGCCACGCCGCAGCCGTCCTCTCCCAGCTCCGAAGCTGACCAGCGCTTCCCCAAGGTCGGGTGGGACGGCCGGCCAGCAGGCGACCACCTGGGCGTCGGGGCGGACCAGGACCGCGCCGGTGGCGCCGACGCCGAGGGCGTCGGCGGTCCCGGGGTCGAGGGTGCGGACCTCCAGGGGGAACGGGGTGGCCTGGTCGCCGGCCCAGGCCCGGGCGGCGGGGCCCGTGAGCAGGGTCAGGCCCGGGCCGAGGAGGTCGAGGGTGGAGCGCCGGTGGCCGTTGCCGCCGGGGACCCAGGCGTGGGGCAGGCGCCCGTTGAGGTCCTCGGCCAGCACCTCGGCGCTCTCCGGGGCGGGGCCCTCCTGGGCCGAGCGGGCGGCGCGGCGGGCCCCGACCGGGCGCCACTCGGCCTCGTAGGTGTCGAGCAGGGCCCGGCCGGCCCAGCCCATGAGGGCCCAGGCGAGCTTCCAGCCGAGGTCGTGGGCCTCGGCGACGGCGGTGTTCATGCCCATCCCGGTGCGCGGGGTCATCCGCTGGGCGGCGTCGCCGACCAGGAACACGCGGCCCTCCCGGTAGCGCCCGGCCACCTGGGCGGCGAACGAGAACGAGCCCTTGGCCAGCAACCGGACCGGCAGGTCGGCGACCCCGGCGGCCGTCCGGATGAGGCCGGTCAGCCGGGCGTCGGTGTAGTCCTCCAGCCGCTCCCGCGCCGGGTCCCAGGTGCGGCCGTACAGCCACCGGTCCCGGGCGCCGTTGGGGACGAACAGGCCGCCGGCCTCGGGGTGCTGGATGAAGTAGATGCCGTGGCGGCGGTCGCCGACCACCCCGGCCAGCGGCGCCTCGAACAGCACGGTCAGGTGCTCGGCCAGGTGGTCGGGCCCCTCCATGGCGATG
>Ga0081538_10006103_pt1 | contig 10704 bp, 8 predicted proteins | sample TabmetS5T2R1_FD_71022 | JGI IMG/M metagenome (GOLD analysis project Ga0081538, IMG submission 71022) | Tabebuia heterophylla rhizosphere microbial communities from the University of Puerto Rico - S5T2R1 | ecosystem: Host-associated > Plants > Roots > Rhizosphere ...
AGCTCGTCCGGGCGCGAGGTCATCAGCGCCCACAGCACTTTGCCGCGGAAGCGCGGGTCGCCCATCATCTTGATGATGTTGCCCGCCAGCCGCCGCTCCGTCTCGTGCGTGCCGGCATGATGCACACTGCCAAAGGCGGTGTGCGCCTCGTCCACCAGGATCAGGACTTTGCCGTAGGTGGCGATGTGCCACCGCAGCCGCTCGAAGAGCTTGTCCGTCTGGCCATACCACATGCCACGCAGTCCCGTCAGCTCGATGACGATGCGCCCTGACTCCGCCGCAAACGCTTCCATCTGGAACGTCTTCCCGCCGCCGTTGGGACCGGAGACGAGCACCGCGGACACGGCCGTGTCGGGATTATCGCAGCGCTGGAAGATACTGCGCAGGATCGCCGTGGTGGCTTCACTACCGATGATATCCTTCGGGCTGTGGTTGGGCATGTTCACTTTGACCACATCGCCGAGCTCGGCTTCGAGAATCAGATTGACCTCCGCCAGGACATCTTTCCGCCTGACCGCTTGCTCAGTTCGCCGCGAGGTTTCAAGCAGGTCTTCAAGGCTGGTGAGCTTCAAGCCGGCCGTGTCCTCGACAAAGGCCTCTTGACTGAGTTCAAAGTGCAGCGTCCGGGCAGGAGTAGCGCATGCCTCCTCGTACTCATTCACGAAATGGGCGCGCTCTGGTGCACTCGGCAGCGGGATCTCCACGTGTTCAGTCACCGGCAGCGCCAGCACGCGGCGGTTGATCTCCGACTTGGTATCGGACACCAGCAGAATGACATTCCCGCTCTTGCTGAAGAAGGGGTCGTTGATCCAGTTCAGGAAGGTGACCAGGCGTTGCCGATCCAGCTCGGAGAGCCGATCGAAATCGCCCTCCGGAAACAGCGCGGCGGCGAACTGCATGATCAGACAGAGCGGCCTGTACCGGCTCTTATCGCCGGCCCAGAGTCTCGTCACGGCGTTGCTCACCCCCCGTAACAATATCAGCATGGGCAGCGGTTGGTGTTGAGTTTGCGCCATTTGTGCTTCGACGTCCCCAAGCCGCTGTCCTTTGGAGGCGATGCGATCGGCCAACTGGCAGACTTTCAGCAGTTCTTGCTCGTCGGTCGCGTCATAGAAACCGATGCCACTGGCCGCATCCACCCGCAGCACGAGGAACTTATCCCTGAGCTCCTGGTAGAGCGTTTGCTCGAGAGGGGTAAAGCTCCTCAGCCCCGGACTCCAGAACTGATCGAGCACATTGCCGGTGAGGAGAATCACGCGCTTGCCCCGGCGGTTATATGAATGGCCGACGGCATCGACGAACGACGGTCGAGGAAACTCTCCATCAGGCATCGGTCCCCTCCTTGGGCTCATTCAGTTCCCCGGCTGACAGAGGCTCTGGCTTCAGGGCATCCTGATGGATGAGGTTGAACTGCCGCAGCCGTCGACGGTTCGCAGGATCGAGCGCCTCGTGCCGCACTTGCTCCAGCAGCGCGTTGAACTCGGCAGTGGCGCGGATCGCCGTCGGCTTCGGGTGGCCTCCGGGCGTCAGCAGATCGGTGACAATGACCGACCCCATGCCGGGTTTCCCCTCGTCATCCGACCAGTACTGCGACAGGCCAATCACCCGCGTGCCGACGTAGCATGCCTCTTCGAGGTCGTGGGTGATAAAGATGATGGTCATGCGATAGTCTTCCCATTGCTCAAGGATGAGCAGCTGCATGGCGAGGCGGGTGTTATGGTCTAGGGCGCCAAAGGGTTCGTCCATCAGGAGGATTTTCGGCCGCATCATCAGCGCCTGGGCGATGGCCACGCGCTGCTGCATACCGCCTGACAGCTCATAAGGGTACTTGTCTCCATCCCATGGGTTCAGCCCGATACGCCCGAGATACTCCCGCGCCTCCTCCAAAGACTGTCGTCGCGTGCGTCGGTAGGCCGGCGTATACAGCACGCGCTGCAGCATCGATGTGCGCTCCAGCAGTGGCCCGTAGGCGATGTTTTCCAACACCGTGAGGTGCGGAAACAGCGAGTATTTCTGGAACACCACGCCGCGGTCGCGGTTGACGCCGGTCACGGCTTGGCCATCGACCAGCACCTGGCCTCGCGTAGGGAACTGCGAGCCGAGGATGAGGCGTAGGACCGTGGACTTGCCACACCCGGTCGGCCCCACTAGGGAGACGAATTCGCCGGGCCGAATGTTCAGGCGTATGTTGTTGAGAACGACGTTGCGTCCGCTCTGCCCATTGCCGTTCCTGGGGTAGCTCACCTCGACGCCCTGGAGGCTGATCAGATATGGGTTCACTGCCACAATCCGGTTCCTTTCACCACCTGCTCACTTGTCCAACCAAACATAACGCCTGCGGATCACCCACTGGATGAACCAATCGGTGAGGAAGAGCAGCGCCGTCATCCACAGCACATAGGGAATGATGATATCCATGGCCACGTACCGCCGTACCACGAAGATGCGGTAGCCGAGGCCGACCGTGGCCGCCAGCGACTCCCCGGCGATAAGCAGCAGCATCGCCGCTTTGAGGTTCAGGCGGATAGTATCGAGCATCTTGGGGAAGATCTGCGGCATGACGATACGGTAGGCGATTTCATGCTCCGAGGCGCCAAGCGTTTGCGCCTTGTGAATTTGTTCCCGCGGGATGGACTTAGCCCGCAGGTGGGCATCGAGCGCCACAGTTGGGAAGACGCCGATGACGATCAGGGCGATTTTCGATAGCTCATCGAGGCCAAAGACGATGAACAGGATCGGCAAGACCGACAGCGCCGGGAGTTTGTCGAAGAACACCAGGAAGCGGTGGAACACGGCCTCCACGTATGGGAAAAGGCCCATTCCCACGCCGAGCGGGATGGCCAGGAAAACGATGCCAATGGCGATACCAAAGCGCCGGGCGCTGGCCAAGGTATCGACCCACAGCCGCAGGTCGCCGTTGCGGTCGGGCTCGAAGGCCGCCCGTTTCATGCCGTCGAGCAGCTCGGACACCGTCGGCATGACCTTGTCTTGCGGGTTCTCCTGGTGGCGATAGTAGGAACCTGCGAGATAGGCTGCGATGAGCAGCACGAAGAGGAGGATGGATAACACGAATGAGGCCGCTACACTCGGTTGGGCATCGGTGCGGAAAAAGGACCTCACGACCACGCCTCACTTGGGAGTATGCGCCGCCATTTCACCCCCACCTGAACCCTCTCCCTCTGAGGGGCTTTCTGGGGTAGGTTTTTCGTCTCCTCTCCCAGCGGGAGAGGGAGAAGGGTACCAGGGTCAGTGGCGTGTCTGAAAAAAACCTACCCTTGTGAGCCCCCGAGGGAGGGCTGGGTAGGGGCGCACGCAACCGGCTGAGATTTTTGTGCGCAGTACTCAGTTCTGACGCAGTTGACCGTTCTTGGCCTTGTCTACAAAACGCGTATCGTACCGCAGCTTGACGTTGCGGCTGTCGCCCTGGATCGTGCCGTCCGGATAGCTGATGCCAACGATGTCGACGCTGCGGGCGTTCTCGCCGAGCAGCCCATACTTGAAGCAGAAGTTGCGGACAAAGTCCATTTTGTCCTTGATCTCGGTGCCGCGCGCATAATCGCTCGCCGCTTCCGGGGTCCAGAACATGGCCGTGGTCCGCAGCTGGGCCTTGTACTCGTTGAGCGAGGTATTCGAGCGCTGTGCCATCGCGGTCATCGCCTTGTCGGCCTCTGGACCACGCTGTGACATCAGACTCATGACCTCGTACCAGGCCCCCACCAGGGCCTCCGCAAAGCGCGCATCGTCGGTGAGCACTTTGGTATTGACGACGAGCAGGTCGAGGATCTCACCCGGAATCTTCGAGGAGTCAAAAATCTTCCTCACCCCTGGCGTCTGCTCGATGCTCATCACCATAGGGTTCCAGGTCACCACGGCCTTCTGACTCTTGCTGGCGATGAAGGCCGGGGCGATATCGGAGTCGGACGTATTGACCAGCTTCAACTCCGACTCCTTGACGCCGTGCATCTCGAGGGCACGGGCCAGGAGATAATGACTCACCGACAGTTCCACAAGATAGACCTCGGTGCCCTTGAGTCCTTTCACGTCAGGGATGTCGCGGACGAGGAGCGCGTCGTTGCCGTTGGAGTAGTCCCCGACGATGACCACCGTGGTATCGATGCCGGATTTGGCGGGCATGGCCAGGGCCTCCATGTTGGTCATGACGCAGGCGTCGACCTTGCCCGCCACATATGCTTCGACGCTGGGGATGTAATCCATCTCCACCACATCGATGGTGATCTTGTAGCGATCGGCCCATTTCTTGAGGATGCCGTGATCCTTGGCATAGTACCATGGCATCCAGCCCGCATAGATGCTGACCGCAAGTGTGAAGCGGTCCTTAGCGAGCGCCAGAGACGGCAGCGTCGCGGCGGCAAGCACGGCAATCACCAGGGCGGCAACCAGCGAGCGGACCTTCGGCATGATCTTCCCTCCTTACCCATTCGTGTGGGATACGGCATCAAGGATGCCCGTGAGGAGAAGGAGCCAAAGATCAGATCTTCGGCACATCCTCCGCTTGCCTGGGAGTCGTACCGGTCTTCGCCTCGCGCTCAGCCTTGCGGGCGGCGAGCATGGCGCTAAAATCGTCGTCGACCGATGAGGACCGCCCGGCTGCAGCGTACTCGGCGTCCTGGGCGCGCACATCGGTGCCAGCCAGCCGTTCGCTCACGCGTGCCTTGGCGGCGAGCTCGCGATTCGCCTGCAGGACGGCCTCGAGCGGGCCGCGGTCGAGGCTGGCGTGGAGCCCCTGTAACCGCCGGTTGAGATCGATGATCTTCTGATTCGACACAAAATCCGCCATCGCCTGGGCCTTCTGGGCCGGCAGATTCTGGATCTCGGCTTGCAGGGAGGTGAGCTGGCGCTCAAAGCCGAGCATGCGCTCCTCCTGCACCTTCACATCAGCGGTGAGTTCTCCCTGACGCACCTCGATCTGTTTGATGCGTCCCTGGAAACGCTCGAAGGCGGCCTTATGTTTTTGCATCTCCTCTGCGTCACCCGCTTGCTGCGTGCGCTCGTACATCGTCAGGGCCCCATCCCGCTTGACACCCAGGTCCTTCAGTTCCTTGGCGAGCGCTTCGCTCTCCAGGCGCTTCTCTTCGAGAACGGTCTCCAGCTGCCCGAAGGCGCCGAAGAGGTCTTCGTAGCGGCGAATCAGCTGGTCACGATGCAGATCAAAGGCATCCGCGATGCCCTCGGTCGACCCGGTGAACATCCGATCGGCGGCCCGAACCATACCAAGCCGTCTGCGCAGCCCGTAAAAAGTGATGAGGCGCCAGAACGCCTGGAATAATCCCATCCGCTCGTCTGCCATCGTTTTCCTCCTTTCCGCTGAGTACTGGGCGCTAACATGCACCGTGGATCGTCCCGGCCGTCACCCCCTCCCGAACCCTCCCCTCTCGCGGGGGAGGGCTGAGTGGGGGGGCACGCGACCGGTTGAGTAATTATGACCCACGGTACTTAGACTTCGAGATACTCCTCATCTGCCTGCGTGTCCCCGTCGCCGAAGCCCCTCAGCCGCTGCTCCACACGCCGTGCGGCTTCGACGGCTCTTTCCAAATGTGATGCCGCATTGCTCTCCAAAGGCCACACACTTGCGGCGTGCCCGACCAAGTCAACGACCTCGAGGTGGGCCGTCTCAAGGGCCGTTTCCAGTTCGTTGAGCTGGGTGATGAGGGCACGCAGCTCCTCCTCACGCTGGCGATACCTCTCGAGGCGCTTGGTATGAGCCTCGATATCGCGCTCCAGGCTCTCGGATGTGCCCTCTTGGGCGCGCTGTCTGATCCAGGTCTTACGTTCCTGCTCAAGGGTGTCCACATCGACCCGCTGCAAGGCCTGAAAAAGGTTGAGGGCTTGCTTGAGAATCGTGACGCCGTGGCGGTGAGTCTCTTGAGCTAGGATGCGAAACCGCTCACCGGTGGCATTCTCCTGACCAACTCGCTGCTCGACCAGAAACTGGTGCAGCTTGTGGTAGGCGTCTGTCAGCTCTTGGCCCTCTTTCGCACCGGCAAGAAAGCCGACGCGACGGCAAGCGTCGAGCAGTTCTTCAACCTCGCGACCTTCGTATTCATCCCGCAAAGCGCGGAGCCTTCGGATGTGTTCCTCGACCAGCGTGTCGCCGCGGCCAACGTAGTTGATCACCCAGGCTGCAGCGCCGATAAAGCCAAGGCCTAACGTGGCCATGAGCGAGGCTGGACTCAGGTCAATCGCCACACTCCACAGCGCAGCCACCGTGGCCAGCGCCGCGGGCAGGATCGTGGCCGGATGTTGCAGGGTATCCCGCAAGACGGCGCGCTGCACGGCCCGTGGCGTAAAATCCTCGGCCGTAGGCTTGCGATCGAGAGACGGCTGCCCACTGGGTTGTCTCCGAGCCCTCAGGTGTTCCCCCCCCACGTGGGTCCCCTTTCGCTATAACACATTCTCCTCAAGCAGGACAAATTCGACTCTGGGAAGCCGATACCGATAGGCGCGCTCAGACTCCCCGGGCTTCCGCGGTGGCGGTTGCGACGCCCCATTGCCCTCGGCGTGCAGTCGATCCGGATCGACGGCATGCACGGCGATGAGATACTGCACCACCACCTCAGCCCGCGCGAGCGAAAGTTTCCGGTTCTCCTCCTCATCGCCGGCACCCGTATGACCGCGCACGGCGACTCGGTACCCCGGGTAGTTGTTGACCAGCAAGGCGGCAATCGTGTCGACCTGCTCCTTGCCGGTATCATCGAGGCGTTCCCCGCCGGTCTGAAAGGTGATCGGTTCAACCCGCAGCGTGCCGACCTCCCGTAGACGCGCCCAGGCCTCATCGTTCAGGGGTTTGAAGTCGATGGGACTGCCGCCCTGCCGCCCCACCATGGCGGGCGCGCTCTTGAGCAGCTTTTCCAGGAGACTGGAGTTGATGATCACGTAGGGATTTCCGTCGAGTGGATCGCGGGACAGCTTCCCGGCACGTCGGAGAATGTCGGTGCAGGCAATGATGGTCTTGACCACGCCGTCAGTGGCTGTCGTATCCGCACTGGTACCCAGCGCGAACTGTTGCCCAGCGTTCTCGAAAAGGTCATACCAATCGATCTTCTGTAAGATCAGCTCCACGGCCTCCTGCTGCAGATGTGCCGACTGGGCCATGTCCGTCAGCAGCCGGGCGCGGTCGTTGGCATAGCTGCGCATCGCCGTAAAGTAGACGTCGAGAAAGTCGATGAGCTCCTTCTCGTGACGCTGCACGAAGTCGCGATGAAATACGAAGACGTCTTTGATATACCCCGAAAACCTGTCAGAACCCCAGAGGTACTTTAGCTCAGGGACTTCTTGGAGCGCGCGCGAGAGCTCCGGCTCCCACAGGACAAACATGTCTCCCTCATGCCGCCTGGCCCGCTCAAAGGCGTCTCGCGCGCCCCCGACTTCGACACGCCAGGTGTTGGTCGAGGCGAGGTGGAAGAGATCAAAGCCCACGATGGTCAGATCGAGTAGGAACGAACTCGGGCTGTCGGCTGTGTACACGATCTTGAGCCCGGAGTTATTGAGATCGCGAATGTTGCTGGTGGGGATTTTGTCGGCGAACCCGACGATGCCGTCGGCGCCCTTCGATTCCGCAATGGCTGCGACGATGACTCCTGGGAACTTGTGGGCGGCGCCGTGCTGCAAGTAGGAGCTCACGGGTAAGACGATGGCATCATACTCACGGCTGGCAAACTTCTGCAACCGAGCTGCATAGGCGCCACCATCGTCCTGAAAGGCGATAGCGATGCCGCGACGCGCAGCCTCCCGTCGTGTATCAGGGGCGCTGATGAACCAGTAGCCCAGGTAGCCGTCCCCGCCGATGCGGATGGTGGTCGACACTCGGGAATCGCTGGTTGCCGCCTGTTTGTACGCCTCATACTTCTGCGTGGCATAGGGCCAGAGAAACTTGGCGGCAACGACCGTCAGTCCCCCAAGGAGGATGATCAGCACGGCAGCGAGGATAGACCTGGACATCTCCACTCCTCACCTTACCGTCCGGGAAACGCCTGGAGATCGAAGACGTTCGTCTCAGCAAGCGTTTCTTCGAGACCGCGCCGAAGGGCCTCGATCGAATCGGCTGCGCGGTATGACACGGAGTACTTCCGGAGCTCATGCTGCGCGCCGATACACAGGCCGATGGTGTAGATCGGGATGCGTCGCTCGCGTGCGTAGGCTACGGCGTGCGGGAGCGGCCGTTCGGTCGCCTGGCCGTCAGTGACCACGATGAGGCGAAACTCCCCATAGCCGAGCTGTTTGTCGCGCTGCTGCACCAGGCGATTCACCCCCTGTTCAATCGACTCGGTCAACGGGGTTCTCCCGCCGGCCTTGACCTTTTGGACCGCCGTCAGAAACTGGGCGCGGCTCTCGGGGCCAAGCGCCAAACGCTCGCTGTTGCCATTGGCGTCGAAGACCCACAGTCCCAGGTTGACGTCAGGCGGCACCAGCGGGATGAATTGCTCGACAGCCCACTTCGCACCTTCAAGGCGAGAGCCGAAACGCTTGTCACCCTGACATTGCTTGTTGAGCGCCTCCGACATGGACCCCGATCCGTCAAAGATAAAGTAAAAGTTTCGGGTCAAGGACGCTTCCCCTGCCGGCGCGGCCTGATGTGGCATGCCTGACTGGCTCTGGGGTGCCGCGTTTACGGCCATCGCGAGGAGGCCGAGGAGCAGCGGCAGCGTCCTGGGGTGCGTCTGTCTGCGCATCATAGCCGCCTTCTCCTAGTTGCCAAGAGGCTTGAACTCGGTGAGCTCCGACTCGACCTGCTTGATGACGAAGCGCACGCGACGATTGCCCGCCCACTCCTCTTTCGTCCGCGGCGGGTTGAATTTGGGCGCCTCCACGCCACGACCGATGGCAATGAACTGCGACGGATCGATGTGGATGCCGTGATCTTTGGAGTACTGCAGGAACGATGACCGCACGGCGTTCGCACGTGCCAATGAGAGGTTCTTCGCCACTTGGCGCATCTGGTCTACGACCTCCGTCCGCTCGCCTTTCTGCTGCGCCTGTAGGATCCCCAGCGGATCGCTATGCCCTTCGATGACCACGAGCGCGCCGCCGTAGGTCTGGGTGATGTGCAGGGCCTTCTCGTAGTCTTTCGCGTAGCGGTCCTCGGCGAAGACGCTCTGGTTGGGGTCGAAGGCGATTTCGATGACGAACAGCGTCCCCTCCGTCTCCCAGGCCCCAGGTTCGACGGCGAGTTGCCTCTCGACGGCTTGCTGGGCACGCGCCGGGTCAAATTTGGGAGCCGTAACCTCCCGCGTCTGCTTCAGGCCCGCCGCCAACTGGTTGTAGTCCCAGCCGGCCGACTGCAGGCTGACACGCCGGGTCATCAGCCCCATCTCGATAAATGCCGGCTGAATCTCCTCCGTCAGTGTGGACAGCGTACGCGTCGTACCTACCCCGGTAAAAAACGCCACGTTCCCGGTGTGAAAGACGAACTCGCAATCGCCCAGCATGCTCTCGACGTCTGCGGTGGCCTGGGGAGCGCCCAGGAGCAGATCGGCAGATTTGGCGAGGATCTGGCGGTACTTCGCCTGCTGCGCCGCCTTGTTCGCCAGCAGCTCGGTCAACACCTCCTGGCTCCGCAGCACCGCGTGGACGAAATTCTGCACCTGTGGCCGGTGGGTGTCAAAATAATCCTTCCGAACCGCGTAGACGTCGGCGATGATGCGCGATGCCGTCTTCGTCGATACGAGAATGCGGGAGCCCTTGACCGAGCCTTCAGCGCCGGTTCCCACGCTGCCCCCGGAGGTGAATTTGAGGGCGTCAGGCGAGATCGCCATGACCGCATCGACCTTGCCATCGGCCGCGAACGCGCTCACGGCATCAACAATTATACCCTGCGTGTCGTAGGTCGGCAGGGTCAGCTCTTTGAGCCATCGGAGCGTTACCTGTGCCGGGCGGATGCCGGCGTTCCTCAGAATGTTGGCCGTATAGTCCATGTGCGGGCCATAGAGTTGCAGAGCAATGGTCTTGCCTTGCAAATCATTTGGCGTGCGGATCGACGGTCGCACCGTCATGGTATCGCCGCCAGTGCTCCAGGTGAGCTGGACGATGACGACAAGGTCGGTGCCCGCGGCCTTGAAGACCTCCGCAGCGGCGTTGATCATCCCCATCGTGCCGCGCAGGTATGGGGTTTTGCCGTCGAGTACCGCCTGCACCTGCTTCGCGAAGTCGTTCTCGAGACTCAGTGTGACATCCAGTCCTTCCGCACGGAAGAGGCCTTCCTGCACGCCGTAGACCAGGCTTACATCACCGCCCCAGGTGATGACGTAGACGAGTTTCGTGCCGGCGTCGACCAGCTTGAGGCGGGGTGTCACGACCTTGCCGAGCGGTTTGGCCTCGAGGTACTCGACTTTGCCAGGTGCTGCTTGCGCGCCGCACGCGAAGAGCAGCGAGAAAAGTACTAGAACAAAAGTGGTGATGATCCTCTTCATCCTGTTCCTCCTTTTCTCTGCGCTCTTTTCTTTCGTCAAATCTCCGTTCTTATTCGCGAGTATTGTCATCTATTCATACAATTTACCATGAAAGACTAGTGGTGAGATTAGATCAGCCTTAAGAATACCATGGCTGAACTACTGGTGCACCTTAAAGACGGAGCGACATCGCTGCGCAGTACGTCATCAGCAAAAAGTCACCTCTCGAGGACAACATAGAGGCCGGCTTTCAGGTTGGACACCAGATCACGGTGCTGCCCTATTCCCCCTCGCCCTT
>Ga0081538_10006104_pt1 | contig 10704 bp, 8 predicted proteins | sample TabmetS5T2R1_FD_71022 | JGI IMG/M metagenome (GOLD analysis project Ga0081538, IMG submission 71022) | Tabebuia heterophylla rhizosphere microbial communities from the University of Puerto Rico - S5T2R1 | ecosystem: Host-associated > Plants > Roots > Rhizosphere ...
TGCCAGCAGGGTTTGGGTGAAGACGTAGTTGAAGGCGAAGATGCCCAGGAACTCGATCACGACCCCCTGGTTCACTGCCCTACCCACCCCTTCGGCGCCTCCGGAGGCGGTCATCCCCTTGTAGCAGGAGACGATCGCGATGATCGCGCCGAACAGGGTCGTCTTGACCACCGAGCCCCATAAGTCGGTGGTCGACGCGTTGTTCAGCAGGGTGGCGAAGAAGGGTCCTAAGGGCGCGTCGAAGGTGAGCGTGGCAAGGACGCCGCCGAAGATGCCGAACAGCAGCGCGTAGATGTTGAAGAGGCCGGTCACGACCATCAGCGCCAGGAACCGCGGCACGACCAGGTTCTTGATCGGGTCGACCCCCAGCACCTGCAGCGCGTCGAGCTCCTCGCGGATCTTGCGAGCCCCGAGGTCGGCGGTGATCGCCGTGCCGCCGACGCCGGCGAGGATGATCGCCGTCACGAAGGGCGCGAACTCGCGGATCGAGGCGAGCACGAAGAATCCACCGAGGCGGTCGATGGCGCCGAACAGGACCAGGAAGTTGCCCGCCTGGAGACCGGGAGCGCCGTAGCCGAAGGCGATCGTTGAGATCGTGAGCGGCAGCCAGCAGAGCCGCAGCATGAACAGGAACTGCTGTACGAATTCGGTTCCGTAGGGGTAGGGCGGCCGGATCGCCGAGACGAGCGTCTTGCCCGTCAGGATCATCATGTCGCCGACCTGCTCCAGCAGGTTCTTGGTCGGCAAGAAGACCCGATCAGCTGCAGCCCGGACCACTAACGCATTCCTCCTCCCGGGGAAGCCGGGCAGGCCCCCCGCATCACGCCTCTGGCCGAAGCCTATGGCATGCGAAGCAGCGCCGCCAGAGGGAACCGTGGGGGTCACAGTGGCTTAAGAATCGGCGCCCGAGCGGGGTCGCGGGTGGTATGTTCGCCCGGCTTTGAGGGCGAGGAGGACGCAGCGAGGGAGCGCGCTTGCCCTGGCCGGCCTGCTCGTCCTGGCCGGCTGCGGAGGCGAGCGTCAGGACGAGAACGAGCCCTCCGGGGACTTCCCCGTGGAGGTGGTCTCCGCCGAGTTCCCGGGCGACCAGAAACTCGCGAAGAGCTCGGATCTCACGATCACGCTCCGCAACGCCGGCGACGAGACGATTCCCAACATCGGCGTGACCGTCAACGGGTTCAACTACCGCAAGGAGGACGATCCCGCACTCGCCGACCCGGAGCGCCCAGTCTTCGTCGTCAACGGCGTACCGGTCGAGATCGCAGGCTTTCCGGAGGCGAAGGACGCCACCCCCCGCGGTTGCGACACCGCCTACGTCAACACCTGGGCCTGCGGACCGCTCGCGCCGGGCAAGGAGAAGACGATGCGCTGGTCGGTGACGGCGGTCAAGGCGGGCCCATACAAGATCGTCTGGCGCGCGAACGCGGGTCTCGACGGCAACGCGCGCGCGGTGCTGGCGGACGGCGGTGAGCAGGCGCCGGGAGGGACGTTCAGCGGCGAGATCTCGGCCAAGGCGCCGGACGTGCGCATCGCCGACGACGGCCGCACGGTGATCAGCGGCGATCGCTGAGCGTGCGCCGCTCGTAGCCGGGACAGCTCTCGACCGGCAATCGCGGGTATTTGGGGTAGCGCTTGTCGGTGCGCGAGCGCAAGCACATGCTGAAAGTGCTGCCGCGCGTGTTGCTGATCAGCTTCTGGTGCCGGCAGCTGTCGCAGAGCCCCGCTTTCATCCGCGCTAAGGCTCGCATTTGGCGCAGCTAAGGGGTCGCGCGCCCGAACTCGCTCCATACGCCCGATGCCAGGGCTCTTCGGCCGTTTCACACTGGCAGCGTGGAAATGCCTGCAGCCATCGTCACGGGCCGCCCGGCGGGCGGCCGAGGGTGGCACCATGGTGCCGGTATGGCCACACGCATGACGAGTGCGCGCTTCGTAGGGCGGTCGCGCCAGCTAGCCGAGCTGGAGGCCGCTCTGCGTGACGCCGCCGAGGGCCGCCCCTCGTTGGCGCTGATCGCGGGCGAGTCGGGCGTGGGCAAGTCTCGGCTCGCGGATGAGCTCGTTCTCCGCGCGCGCGAGACGGGTGTTGTGGTCCTGTGGGGGGACTGCGTCGAGCTCGGCGAGGGCGAACTGCCCTACGCGCCGCTGCTGGGCGCCCTGCGCCCGCTCGTCCGCGATCGCGACCCGGTGCTCGAGACGCTCCCACCGCAGTTACGCGCGGGCCTCGACTCCCTGCTGCCCGGACTGGGCACCAAGATGGACCCGGAGTCGGCCGCTCAGGCGCGCGTGTTCGAGGGCCTACTGGCGCTGCTCGACGCGCTGGGCGAGGCCGAGGCCCCGGCGCTGCTCGTGATCGAGGATCTCCATTGGTCGGACAGCTCGACCCGCTCGTTCCTCTCGTTCCTCGCGCGCACCCTCTGCCGCGAGCGCGTGCTCGTCGTCGGGACCTACCGCTCCGACGAGCTCCACCGCCGCCATCCGCTGCGGCCGCTGCTGGCCGAGCTGGGCCGCGATCCGGGCGCGCGGCTGATCGAGCTGCCCCCATTCACGCGCGAGGAGCTCGGCGAGCAGCTCGAGGGAATCCTCGCCGCCACCCCCGACCCCGGCCTCGTCGAGCGCCTGTACGCGCGCTCCGAAGGCAACGCGCTCTACACGGAGGAGATCCTCGCGGCGGGGCTCGACGGCCGCGGCGCGCTGCCGCCCACGCTGCGCGACGCGCTCATGCTCCGCGTGGAGGGATTGTCGAGCTCCGCACAGGAGCTCCTGCGCTGGCTCGCCTGCCAGCCCGCGGCCGATCACGAGCTGCTCGTGCAGGTCGGCGGACTCGAGCCGGACGAGCTGCTCGACGCGCTGCGCGAGGCGGTCGCCAGTCAAATCGCGGTGGCGCTGCCGGACGGCCAGTACGCCTTCCGCCACGCCCTGCTGCGCGAGGTCGTGCACGACGACCTGCTGCCGGGCGAGCGCACCGAGATGCACGCGGCGCTCGCGCGAGCGCTCGAGGAGCGCATCTCGTTCGGGGACAGCGGCGCGCACGTGACGGCGCAGGCCGCCCACCACTGGAAGGCCGCGGGCGACCAGCCGGCCGCGTTCGCGGCCGCGGTGCGTGCAGCCGGAGCGGCCGAGCGTGTGAACGCTTTCGCCGAGGCGCAGTCGCTGCTTGAGCGCGCACTCGAGCTCTGGGACCGCGTGCCCGATCCAGAGCGGCTCGCGGGTGCAGGCCGCGTCGAGCTGCTCGAGCGGGCTGCCTCTGCCGCCGATTCGGCCGGCGACCCGGTGCGCCAGGAGGCGTTCCTGCGACGGGCGCTCGGCCTCGTCGAGGAGTCGGACGACGACCTCCGCAAGGTCCGCCTGCTACACGCGCTCGCGAACGCGCTCTGGCACCTGAACCGGCAGGACGAGACCTTCGAGGTGCTCGAGCGCGCGCTCGCGCTGCTCGACGCGGACGAGCAGAGCAGGGAGCGCGCCTCGCTGCTCGGCTCGATGGCGAAGAAGCGCATGCTGCAGGCCCGCTTCGGCGAGGCCGAGCGCTACGCGCGCGAGGCGCTCACGGTGGCGCGTCCGCTCGGCAACCGTGAGGCCGAGGCCCGCGCGCTCAACGCCCTGGGCGTGGCGATGAGCGGTCAAGGCGACCTCGAGGGCGGCATCGAGTCGCTGCGCGAGTCGCTCGCGATCGCACGCGAGCACGGGCTGGCGGGCGAGGAAGGCTCCGCCCTGCTCAACCTCGCGGACCTGCTCAACATGGCCGGCAGGACCGAGGAGGGCCTCGCCGTCGTCACCGACGGGATGGTCAGCGCTCCCAAGAGCACCCACCGGACCACCGGCTGGTTCGAGCTGATGATCTCCGAGTTCAACTTCTTCCTCGGCAGCTGGGACGAGGCGGTGAGGCACATCCCGGCCCCGAACTCGCGCCACTACGGGCCGACGCTCGCCTACTGGTACACGGTCCGCAGCATGATTGCGCTCGGCCGCGGCGACCTCGCGACGGCCGCGCAGGACGTGGACGGCCTCACGCGCGCGCTGCGTGGCTCGACCGAGCCGCAGTTCGTGGCCCCGCTCGGGATCTTCGCATCGGAGCTGGCTCGCCGGCGCGCCGACTTCGAGGTCGCGCGTGCTGCCGTGGACGAGGCCCTCGACCAGATCGAGTACTGCTCCGATGACTTCATCCGCATCACCGCGCTGTCGGCCGCCGGGCTACGCGTAGAGGGCGACGCCGGCCAGGTGGCGCGCGACCGCCGCGACCCGGAGGCAGAGGAGGCGGCCCGGGATCGCGCCGAGCGGCTGCTCGAGCGCGTCCAGCTCGCGGCCGCGCTCGGTGGCCCGGTCGAGGCCGCCGAGCAGGCGACTGCCGAGGCGGAGTACGCGCGCGCCGTCGGCGACGAGTCGGCCGGGCTCTGGAGCGCCGCTGCGGAGGCCTGGGAGTCGGTGCGCCGGCCCTACCCGGTCGCCTACTCGGGGTGGCGCCGGGCGGAGGCCCTGGCGGCGGCGCGCGACCGCGACGGCGCGGCGGAGGCGGCCGCCGACGCGCTCGAGATCGCTCGCGGGCTCGGAAGCGACTGGCTCGCAGCCGAGCTCGAGTCGCTCGTGGCCCGTGCCCGCTTGCGGGTCGACGGCGAGGAGCCGGGGCTCACCAACGGCGACGAGCCGGGCGAGCCCGACGACCCGTTCGGCCTGACCGAGCGCGAGCGCCAGGTGCTCGAACTGGTCGCGAGCGGCGCTACCAACCGCGAGATCGGCGAGCAGCTTCACATGGCCGAGAAGACCGCGAGCGTCCACGTGTCGCGCATCCTGGGCAAGCTCGACGTGCGCTCACGCACCGAGGCGGCCGCCGTGGCTCACCGTCACGGCATGGCACCGACGCCGTAGGGCGCTCCGGCCAAACTTCACGGTCCCGACTTATTGTCGTGTGGCGACATCAAGTCGGCACGGTGGACCGGGGCGGTGCCCCACGGCGACACCGTCGGCTCCGCCCCGTCAGACTCCCGGCCTTCGTGGAGCTCAGGGCAAGGACGGTCAACCTCGCGCTCGCCGAGGAGTTCGGCATCTCGCGCGGCTCGCGCACGACCCAGGCGGTCGTGCAGCTCGAGATCGAGCATGATGGGCGAATCGGTCGCGGCGAGGCCTCGCCGGTCTCCTACCACGATGAGTCCGTGGCGTCGGCGGCCGAGTTCCTGAGCGAGGCCGCCCCGCAGCTGATCGGGGATGACCCGTTCGCGCTCGAGGACATCGGCTCGCGGCTCGAGGACGTCGAGGGCGAGGCATCCGCCAAGGCGGCCGTCGACGCGGCGCTGCACGACTGGATCGGTAAGCGCTTGGGGTTGCCCGTCTGGCGCCTGCTCGGGCTCTCACCGCACGCGCCGGCCACCTCGTACACGATCGGGCTCGACACGATCGACGGCACTCGCGACCGGGTGCGCAGGGCGCGCGGCTTCCGTGCGCTCAAGGTCAAGGTCGGCAGCACCGAGGACCTCGCCCGGCTCGAGGCGGTGAGCCACGAGTCGACGGCGCCGATGCGGGTCGACGCAAACGAGGGCTGGACGCTCGAGCTGGCCCGCGAGCTGATGCCGGCGCTCGTTGAGCTCGGCGTCGAGTTCGTGGAGCAGCCTTTCCCGGCCGACGACCTCGAGTCGTTCCGCGCCCTGCGCGAGCTCACACCGCGGCCGCCCGTCGTGATCGACGAGGGCTGCCAGGACCTGAGCGACGTTGCGCCCGTTGCGGAGTACGCCGAGGGCATCAATGTGAAGCTGGCGAAGTCCGGGGGCATCAGAGAGGCTGTGCGGATGATCCACGCCGCGCGCGCCCTGGGCCTGCACGTGATGGTGGGCTGCATGATCGAGTCGCAGCTCGGCGTCGCGCCGGCCGCTGCGATCGCCTCGCTCGCCGACTGGGCCGACCTCGACGGCCACCTCCTGCTCGCCGACGAGCCGTTCACCGGGTTGCGGCTCGTGGACGGGCGGGTGCTGCCCAACGACGAGCCGGGCCTCGGCCTCACGGGCGCCGGGGAGATCAGCGCTTGAGTGAGCGCCTCGCGATCTTTGCGGAGGGGCTCTTCCAGCAGCATTCGGGAAAGACCGCGCACGGCGTAATCCGCTACGGCACGCGCGACGTCGTGTGCGTAATCGACTCGACGCTGGCGGGCCGCACCGCGCTGGAGGTCGAGCCGTTCTGCCTGCGACCCGTGCCGATCGTGGCGACGGTGCGCGATGCGATCGACATGGGCGCGACGGCGCTGCTGATCGGCGTCGCACCCACCGGGGGCAAGCTCGACCCGGCCTGGCGACCCGCGCTGCTCGAGGCGATCGGCGCCGGGCTCGACCTCGAGGCCGGCCTCCACACCGAGCTGTCGGCCGACGAGGAGCTACTCGACGCGGCGGCGCGCGCGGGCGTCGAGCTGCGCGACCTGCGCGCCGCCCCCGCCGACCTGACGGTGCCCAAGGGGCCCCACTCGCGCCCGGACTCCGCGCACGTCGTGCACAGTGTCGGCTCGGACACGGTGATCGGCAAGAAGGTCGTGACGCTCGAGCTCGACCGCGCGGCGCGCGAGCGCGGCGAGCGCTCCGTCTACGTGCCAACGGGCCAGACCGGCGTCGCGATCGCCGGCTGGGGCATCGCCGTCGACCATGTGATCTCTGACTACGTGGCGGGGGCGGGCGAGCGGCTCGTCCTCGAGGGTGCGCAGCGCGGCGACCTGCTGTTCGTGGAGGGCCAGGGCGCGCTCTTTCACCCCGCCTATTCGGGTGTGACGCTCGGGCTGTTGCACGGCTCCGCGCCCGATCAGCTGATCCTCGTCCACAAGGCGGGCGCCCAGGCGATCCGCAACTACCCGGACCTTCCGATCCCGCCGCTGGCCGAGCTGATCGCCGCGTACGAGCTTGCGACCTCGCGCGTACGGCCGGCAAAGGTCACGGCGATCGCGCTCAACACGAGCACGCTCGAGGACGACGCCGCGCGCGCCGCGGTCGAGGCGGCGCAGGAGGAGACCGGGCTGACCGCCGACGACGTCGTGCGCTTCGGGCCTGAGCGGGTGCTGGACGCGGTCTTGGGCGCGCGCTAGCCGCGGATTGATGGTCTCTACGACCAATAAGTCGGCAACGTAGATCCGACGGCGCCTCCCCCTTCGACACGCTGTCCAATCGGGCGGGGCGATCTTTCGACAGCGGTACGTGGACGCGCCGGTCCACAGCGGCGACGATTGTGACGATGAACACGCGTACCAGCAGACCGCGCCGATACGCCCTCGTCCCCGACGACGGTGAGCGCGCGCCGCGCCGGCCCGGGCAGATCCGCCGCTACTCGCTTGCCCGTGTGGCGCCGGCGTCACGCTCCGCCCTCGGCCACGACCGCCTCGAGCGGCTCGAGCAGATCGCTCAGCGCGGCAGCGACGGCGCGATAATCCGGTAGGCCTTCAGGCCGAGACCGAGCCGCTCGCGGTCCTCGCTCTTGAGCGGATCGAGCCCGGACAACTCCTTCACGCGCTCGAGCCGGTAGCCGACGGTGTGGCGGTGGGCGTGGATCGCTTGCGCCGTGGCGGCCATGTTGCAGTTGTTCTCGAGGTAGGCGGACAGCGTGCCGACGAGGTCTGTCGAGTACTGCTCGTCGTACCGGACGAGCGCCGCAACAGTGTCCTCGAAGAAGCTCCGCACCTCCTGCGGGTGGCTCGCGAGCACGCGGAACAACAGCCGGTAGGTGCCCTCGCCGATCTCCTCGCCGGGCGGGCCTCCGCCGGCGGCCGTCACGCCGAGCACGAGCTCCGCCTCCTCGAGCGCGCGCCTCACCTCCGCGCCGCCGCTGCGGTGCGAGGAGACGCCGACGAGCGCGTGGCGGCCGAGACGCGCGGCTGCGCGGCGCGCCAGCTCGGGCTCGCCGGGCAGCAGCGCGTAGACCTTGCCCTCCACGGGCTGGGCGAGCGCACCGGGGACCTCGGCGAGGATCGAGGCCGTCACGCGCCCGGGACCGCGGCCGTTGGGGTTGGCGCATAGCGCGACGTAGCCTGCATCGAGGTCGCAGCCGAGCCGCTTCGCGCGGCGCGCGAGCTCGGCACCGTCCAGCTCGGGGCGTGACAGCACTTCCTCCAGGAACGAGCCGCGCAGCGACTGCTCGGTCTCGTCGCGCGCTTCGGCGACCGCCACCTCGGTGAGTGCCGCAATCGCCGCCATGTGCAGATAGTCCGCGGCGTCCGGGCGGCCACGCCCGAGCAGCAGCACGGCGCCGAGCTCGCGGCCGCCGGAGGCAATCGGCACCTCCGCCACGATCTCATCCGGGCGCGGCGGCCGCCCGCCGGCCAGGCGGGCGGCCACATATCGCTCGTAGCGCCCCCAACCCTCGAGCGGAACGCCCAGGCGCGGCACGATCACGGCCACCGGGCCTCCGGCGCGAGCCGCGGCGATCTCCGCCACCCGCTCGAGGCCGTCGCCTGCCAGCACGGCGCCCACCATCTCCAGGTGGGCACCGCGCGGCGACGTATCAGAGTCGGGTACGGGTCTCAGGCCCTCCGCGCCCAGGGCTCCGTCCCCCTGAGGCCAGGCGCCGTCAGGCGCCCGGTACCCCGACTTCCTCGCTCTCGTGGGCCTGCAGGACCTCCTCGCCCTGCTCGCCGGTGCGGATGCGAATCGCTTCCTCGACCGGCAGGATGAACAGCTTGCCGTCCCCGACCGAGCCCGTTCGGGCGTGCCGGAGGATGACCTCCGTGATGATCCCGACGTCCTTCGTCTCGACCACGCACTCGAGCTTGAGCTTGGGCCGCAGGTGTACGGCGAGCTCCGAGCCGCGGTAGTGCTCGGTGATCGCCTTCTGCCTGCCGGAGCCCTTGACCTCCGAGATGGTCAGGCTCGGGAAGCCGGCCTCGAGCAGATCCGCGCGGATCGGCTCGAAGGCCTCGTGCCGGATATAGGCCACGACCATCTTCATGCCGTTGCCTCCTTAGCGCGAACGCTTGCGGTGACAGGCTGGCCCACCGCGGAGCCGGCCGAGCTGATCGTACCGGGAGCCCCGATCTCGGACTGCGGGATGAACGCCTCCGGATAGCCGTACATCCCATGCTCCGTGATGTCGAGCCCAGCCTCCTCCTCCTCGTCGGACACGCGCAGCCCGACGGTCGCCTTGATCGCGGCGAAGGTCAGGTAGCTGAGCCCGAACACGAACGTGAAGGCCACCAGCACGCCGACTGTCTGGGCGATCAGCTGCGTGAACTGGCCCGAGTAGACGAGCCCGCCGTCAGGGTCTCCGAAGGCGTTGTACTGCGCTAGCCGCGGCGCCGTGAAGATGCCGCACGCGATCGTTCCCCAGATGCCCGCCAGGCCGTGCGCCGACAGCGCGCCGACCGGGTCGTCGATCTTCTTGTCGATCAGGATGACGCCGAAGACCACGATCAGACCGGCGACGAAGCCGATGATCGGCCCGGCCCAGATCTCGACGTAGCCGGACGGCGCGGTGATGCCAACGAGGCCGGCGATCATGCCGTTCGCCACCATGCCGATGTCGATCGTGCGCTGCATGATCTGCGTCGCGACGAACGCGCCGATCACTCCGCCCGCCGCGCCCATCAGCGTCACGACGGCCACGTCGCCCATGCGCACGTCGCCGATGCCGAGAGTCGAGCCCGGGTTGAAGCCGAACCAGCCGATGAACAGGATCAGGACCCCGATGCCGACGAGCGGCATCGAGTGGCCGGGGATCGCCCGCGGCTTGCCGTCCGCGCCGTACTTGCCCTTGCGCGCCCCGAGGAGGAGCAGCGCGGCGAGCGCGCCGGTCGCCCCGATGAGGTGGACCGCCGTCGAGCCGGCGAAGTCCTGCATGCCGGTCGGCAGCAGCGGGGTGTCGCCGTTCTGCAGCCAACCGCCGCCGAACACCCAGTGCGAGCCGATCGGGTAGATCAGCGCCGAGAACACGATCGCGTAGATCACGTAGGCGCTGTACTTGATCCGCTCGAGCGTCGTGCCCCACACGATTGCCAGCGACACCGCGCAGAACGCGAACTGGAACAGGAACTTCGAGTCGACGGTGGCGTCCGAGAGCCCCATCACGGGGAACGCCTCGGAGCCGTTGCCGGAGTATTGGAGGAAGAACCCGTTCGAGCCGATGATCGAGCTCGAGATCCCGAGCACGTCGGCGCTACCGAACGCGAACGCGAAGCCGACCGCCCAGTAACAGATGGCGGCGATCGACAGGTTGGTCATGATCTTCGCGATCACCGTGCCGGCGTTCTTCGTGCGCGAGAAGCCCATCTCGAGACCGGCGAAGCCGACCTGCATGAAGAGCACCAGCACCGCGGCGACCACGACCCACATGGTGTTGACGGGAACCGTCTCCGGGAGTGTTCCGTCGACAGCTCGGGCGAGGTCGTCGGCGGTTGCGAGCAGGGTTGACATCGGGGACTGAAGCCTCCTTCCGTGACTTGAAGTGAAAGTACGAAGGGGGTCCCGCGGGGTCTTTATCCCGTTGTCGAAGATTCGCCCAGGCTCTTTCGCCCGGCTGTCGGGTCAAAGCTCTTTCGCAACGAGCTGCTCGAGGTCCACGCGCCCGCTGATCGGCTCCATCAATTTGTTGACTTGTAGTATTGCCCGACAATTCGTTATCCTTTCGACATGAATGGATCTGGGGCAGGGCATCGCGGCTGGGATCTGCTCGTGAGCCCCTGGCATCTCGACGAGAAGATCGAAGGGTTCCCGGTCCCCGCCGGTGCGATCACGTTCACCGGCCCGGTCGATCCTGCCG
>Ga0081538_10006105_pt1 | contig 10703 bp, 10 predicted proteins | sample TabmetS5T2R1_FD_71022 | JGI IMG/M metagenome (GOLD analysis project Ga0081538, IMG submission 71022) | Tabebuia heterophylla rhizosphere microbial communities from the University of Puerto Rico - S5T2R1 | ecosystem: Host-associated > Plants > Roots > Rhizosphere ...
AGGCGGCCACGGTGGTGGCGGCGACCACGGCCCGGCTGCCGAACCGCCGGCACCAGCGCCCGCTGAACGGCATCGACAGCAGCGACCCGAACCCGGGGGCGAGCAGGACCAGCCCCAGCTCGGCCGCGCTCGCCCCCAGCCGGTCCCTGGTCGCGGGCAGCCGGGCCACCCAGGAGGCGAGCAGCAGCCCGTTGACGGCGAAGACCAGCGCCGTGGCCAGCGCCGCCCGTCGCAGCCGGGGCTCGGCCGCCCGGCCGGTCCGGGTCACCCGTAGTACCGGAAGATCACCTCGGCGACGCAGACGGGCTTGGCCTGGCCCTCGACCTCGAAGGTGGCCCCGTAGAAGACCTGGACGCCGCCGCCGACCCGCTCGACGGCGTTGACCTCGAGGCCCATGCGGAGCCGGTCGCCGACCCGGGCCGGGGCGGGGAACCGGACCCGGTTGACCCCGTAGTTCAGGGTGGTCCGGACGCCGTCGATGACCAGGATCTCCCTCAGCAGGGCGGTGAACCGGGCCAGGGTGTGGAACCCGTGGGCGACGGTGGCGCCGAACGGCCCGGCCGCGGCGCGGGCGGGGTCGACGTGGATCCACTGCTCGTCGTCGGTCAGGGCGGCGAAGCGGGTCACGTCCTTCTGGGTGATGGCGTGCCAGGAGCTGTACCCCAGGTGCCGGCCGGCGAGGTCGACCAGCTCGTCGAGGTCGACGTGCCGCGGGCCGGCCGGCTCGGTCGTCAGGGGCTGGGGGACATGGGTGGTCACGCCACCAGTATTCCGTGCCTGCACCGCTTCCGGCCAGCTGGGCAGCTCGCCCCAGGCCAGGTAGACGCAGCCGAAGTAGGCTTCCTCCACCCACAGGCCGGGCACGGCCCGTTCCAGCTCGTCCCAGGGCCGCCGGAACCCCTCGAAGGTGGTCACGAACTGGCGGGCCACCTGCCACACCAGCGGGTTGAGCTGGGGGGCGAAGGTCGTCCACTTCGGACCGGCGGCGGCCAGGCGCCCGCCCGGCCGCACCTGGCCGAGCGTGTTGGCCAGGGCCTTGGGCGACCGCAGGACGTCATGGGTGAAGGCGAACAGCACCGCGTCGACCGGGCCCTCGACCGTGGCCTCCTCGGCGCAGGCCTCCAGCAGGGACACGTTGGCCCAGCCGGCGGCGTCCACCCTGGCCTTGGCGGCGGCCAGCATCTCCGGGCTCGGGTCGATCCCGATCAGCCGGCCGGTGGGGCCGATGGCGCCCTGGATCGACTCGAAGTTCAGCCCGGTGCCGCAGCCGACGTCGAGGACCACGTCGCCCGGCCGCAGGCGCAGCTGGGAGACGGCCCGGCGGCGGTAGGGCTCGAGCCAGGCGGTGCTCAGGTCGTAGGAGCCGGCGATTCGGCGGTACAGGGTCGTCGCGGAGCGCGCCTCGTCAGTCATGGTGCTCACATATCCCGATCGGGTCCCGGCCAGTATCACCTGGATCGGGCGCCGGTGCAGCCCTCGGTCCAACCTTGCATACTTGGGGTAACCGGCAGGTGACGGGAATGTTGCCGGCGACCCAGGAGCCGGGCGCGAGATGGTCGGGACCGAACGGACGGCGGCCAATCCGCGCCTGGCCCAGCACCGCCTCACCGTGGACGGGCGCCAGGTCGCCGTGGCCGTCGGCGGCCACGGCCTGCCGCTGGTGCTGGCCAGCGGGCTGCTGCTGACCGACCGGCTGTACGTGCAGACGCTCAGCCGGCTGGCCGGGGCCGGCTTCCGGGTGGTGGCGGTCGACGTCGCCGGCAGCGGGGTCTCCGGCGACGGCAAGGGCCTGGACGAGTACGGGCGCCTGCTCGGCCGGGTCCTCGACGAGCTCGGGGTCGAGCGGGCGGTCCTGGCCGGCCACTCGCTGGGCGGCCGGCTGGTGACCGAGCTGGCCGCCCGCCGGCCGGAGCGGGTGGTGGCCCTGCTGCTGGTCGACGCCAGCGTGGGCGCGCCCTGGGACAGCCTGGTCCGGCTGGTCGGCTGGGCGCCGCCGTCGCTCGGGGTGCTGGGGGCGATGCTGCTCGCCGACACCCTGGGGACGGTGCCCTTCGCCCGCGACCTCGGCCAGGCGGCCAAGCTCAGCCGCCTGGCCGTCCCGGTCGTGGTCGGCCACCTCAGCGCCCCGTGGCGGCTGTTCGGGCCCGGCCTGTCCGCCCTGTACGCCGCGGCCAGCGCCCCGCTGCTCGACCGGGTCGGGCGGTCCGCGACGCCGGTGGCGGTGGTGCACGGCGACTGCGACCTGGTGGTGCCGCTGGCCACGGCCCGCGACGCCGCCAGCCGGACCGGTGGGGAGCTGGTCGTGGTCCACGGGGCGACCCACTCCTGGCTGCTCCAGGACCCCGAGACCTTGCCCGCGATCCTGCGCGAGCTGCTGGAGGGCGACCTGGGCGCGGCCTGCGCCCGGGCGGTCGTGCAGGCCGGGCTGGACCCCGACGCGCCCCTGGCGGCGGTGGACGACGCCTTCGCCCCCGCCGGGACCCTGCTGCGCCTGCTCGGTCCGCCCGACCGGGCGGCCTCCCGGCCGGCGCCGCCCCCACGCCGGCCCCACTACAGCTGGACCCGGAGCAGGTCCCAGGACGCCGCGCCGGCCTGACCGTCGCCCTCAGGCGAGCCCGAGGAGGCGGGGGCCGCCGATCCTGGTCCGCACCCCGGGCGACCAGTGGACCACGGGCGCGCCCTCGGGGGTCGGCAGGCCGGCGGCGGCGACCAGGTTCCCGCTCAGCTCGCGGACGACCGCCCGGTGCAGCGGCCACGGCTCGTGGTCGACGATCGCGCGGGCCAGCAGGGGGCCGATGGTGGTGTACAGCTGCCAGCGGGCCGTCAGGTGGTGGTCGAACCCGCTCAGCTCGCCGGGGGCCAGCGGGGCCCCGACCTCCACGGTGACGGCCACCGAGGCCGGGGACGGCCCGGGCCAGCGGCGCCGGCTGCGGTAGCGGAGGAGCGCCCCGTCGCGCTCCACCGTCATCGCCGCCCACTTGTAGGGCAGGGCATAGGTCGAGCGGGCGACCAGGACCGGCTCCAGCCGGGCGGCGTCCAGCGAGAAGAACCAGAGCCCGTCGCGCCCGTCGGGCCCGACCACGTAGGTGCGGACGTTGGTCTCGGGGAACCGGGCGAACCACGGCGGCGCCGGCGCCAGCGGCGTGCGCAGGTCCTCGAGCACGAACGGGGTGAGGCCGACCCAGGCCCGGCCGTCGAAGTCGTGGACCCGGAGGCTCCCCGGCAGCAGCCGCGCCACCACCTCCGGCGGGTACGACCAGTGCAGGAACGCCAGCCGGCTCCAGGTCTGGTACATGACCGGCCGCAGGACCGGCCGCGGCGCGGTCGGGCTAGCGCTCGGCTGGCGCGCCATGGCCTGTTCTAGGCGGTGATCGGCTGGTGGCCCTCCAAGGGCTCCTGGAGCTCGGGCCGGTTGTTGCGGACGTTGCCGACGGCGGGGTCCACCGGCCAGAGGGTCAGCATCTCCTCAGGCGCGGGGACGAGCAGCTTGGCCAGCTCTTCGGTGTCGGTGTTGTCGGGGTCGAGCCAGGTGTCCCAGGTCTCGGGGGGGAGGATCACCGGCATGCGGTGGTGCACCGACTCCATCAGGTGGTTGGCCGAGGTGGTCAGGATCGTGCAGGTGAACAGCTCATCGGAGCTGTCGTTGGGGTCGCGCCAGGTCGCCCAGAGCCCGGCCAGGGCGAGCGGGTTGAGGTCGCGGGAGGTGATGTAGAAGGGCTGCTTGCGCTGGCCCTTGCCCTGGTCCTGCCACTCGTAGAAGCCGTCGATGGGGATGATGCAGCGCCGGCGGGCCAGGCTGCTCTTCCAGCCCTTCTTCTCCCGCACCGTCTCGGCTCTGAGATTTATCATCCGGTTGGCCCCGCTGGGGTCCTTGGCCCAGCGCGGCACCAGCCCCCAGCGCAGGGCGCGCAGCTGGCGGGCGCCGTCGGGGGAGGCCGTCACGACCAGGATGTCGCTGGCCGGGGCCACGTTCCAGCTCGGCTGGTGCCCCTCGACCCCGAGCGGCTCGGCCCGGAACTGCTCGAGCAGGAACTGGAGCTGGCTGGTGGAGCTGAACCGTCCGCACATGACCCCACCTTACCCGACAACCGGGACAGCCGGTGCGGCCCTCAGTCGCCGTCGAGCAGCCGCTGGCCCAGCCAGGTCTCGCCGGAGGTGACGCCCGGGAGGACGAAGAAGAAGCCGCCCCCCACCGGGAGGATGTACTCCTCGAGGGGCTCGCCCTTGAGGCGGGCCTGCACGGCCAGGAACCCTCTGGTCAGGCTCTTCTGGTAGCTGACGAAGGCCAGGCCCTGGTCGAGCCGCCCGGCGGCGTCGAAGCCGCGCGAGAAGTTGAAGCCGCGGCGCAGGATGCGGCTGCCGGCGGTCTCGGCCGTGCGCGGGTTGGCCTTGCGGATGTGGGCGTCGAGGGGGATGCGGTCGCCTGCGGGGTCGTCGCCGTAGCCGGGGTCGTCGGTCTCGCGGTCCTGGCCGAGCGGGGCCCCGCCGGCCTTGTCCCGGCCGATGATCTTCTGCTGCTCGTTGAGGGGCGTGCGGTCCCAGAACTCGACGAACATGCGGATGACGCGGACCGCCTGGTAGCTGCCGCCCACCGCCCAGGCGGGCTCGCCGTCGTCGGCGCCGACCCAGATCAGCTCGTCCATCAGCGCCTCGTCGGTGATGTCGAGGTTGGCGGTGCCGTCCTTGAAGCCGAGCAGGTTGCGGTTGTCGGTCCGGCCCGGGACCGGCGTGGCGTCGGGGCGGTTGTAGCCGTCCACCATCCAGTGGAGAACCAGGTTGTCCCTGGTCCGGCGCATCAGCTGGCGCAGGGCGTTGAGCAGCACGTCGGGCTGGTCGGCCGAGAGGGCCAGGAGCAGGTCGCCGTGGGTCTGGGCGGGGTCGAGGCGGTCGTTGGACAGGAACGGCATCCGGACCAGCTCCCTGGGCTGGCGCTCGGCCAGCCCGAAGCGGTCGTCGAACAGCGACACCCCGACGCTGAGGGTGACGGCCAGGCCGTCGGTCCGCCCCTCGGGCCCGAGGATGCCGGTCTCGGTCGGCGGGTAGGCGGTGTCGCGGCGCTCGGGCGGGCGGGCCTCCATCAGGCCGCGGGCCTCGTCGGTGAGGTCGCGCAGGCTCCTGGCCAGGCGGCCCCGGTCCTGGTTGACCACGTCAAAGGCGGCCAGCAGGCCGAAGCGGGCCGCCGGGGTGTCGATGCCCGGCTGGTGGTCGCCGAGGAACGACACCTGGCGGCCCGGCGCGGGGGCCCGCGGTCCGGCGTCGGGCGTGCAGGCGGCCAGCGCGGCCGCGCCCAGGGCGGCCGACCCGAGCGCCGACCCCAGGAAGGCCCGCCGGCCGAGCCTGCCCGGGTGCTCCTCGGTGGGCCGGTCGCCGCGCATGACCGGCTCAGCCCCTGAGGCCGAGGACGCCGGGGATCTTGGCCAGGTTCTCGGACAGGCCGGCCAGCTCGGCCTGCATGCGGGTCTTGTCGGTGGGCTGGAGGGCGGTGTAGGGGTCGAAGCCGCCCCCGGGGTTGGCGTACTCGGCCAGGCTCTTGTCGACCGCGGCGAAGCCGGCCGTGATCTCGGCCGCCAGCGTGGCGTCCCTGGCCTGGAGGGCGGGGGTGAGCAGCTGGAACAGCTTCCTGGAGCCGTCGACGTTGGCGTCGAAGTCCCACAGGTCGGTGTGGGAGTAGCGGTCCTCCTCGCCGGTGATCTTGCCCTCGGAGACCTCCTCGATCAGCTCGGCCGGGCCGAGCGCGACCGCCGCCGGCGGGAACTCGAGCCCCTTGAGCTGCCGGTCGAGGGTGGCGATGTCCCTGTCCAGCTGGTCGGCGAAGGCCTTGGTCCCCTTGGTCGAGTCCTTCTCCCACAGGTGGTACTCGAGCCGGTGCCAGCCGGTGAACTGCGGGTCGGCAACGCCCTCGAAGTCGTCGACGCGGGCGTCGACCTTGGCGTCGATCTCTGTGACCAGGCCGGCGATGGGCTCGATCCGCTCCCAGCGCACCCGGCTGGGGGCGAACTGCCTCCTGGCCTCGGCCAGGTCGCCGGCCCTGACCGCGTCGGTGAACCGGGCGGTGTCGGCGACCAGGGCGTCGACCTCGGCCACGACCCAGGTCTTGTAGTCGGCCACGGCCTTGCGCACCTGCGGGTCGGTGGTGGTGCCGCTCAGGTCCTGGCCGGCCAGGCCCGACCCGGATCCCGTGCCCGACCCGGAGCCGGTCCCCGACCCGGTGGCCGTCCCCTCGCTGCGCACCCCGGCGCCGTCGTCGTTCCCGCACCCGGCCAGCAGCAGCACGGCACCGAGCCCGAGCGCCGCCACCACCCGCCCTATCCTGTCCGACCCCGGCCCGACCCGACCCGCCTCAGCCATGCCTGCTCTCCCCGACTCGTGCTCGACGGCGCTTCAGGGGGCATTTTTAGGCAAGCCTAACACTGCTCGCAAGCCGGGTTCCGCCGAGCGCTCAGACGTCGGCGAGGCGCGGCAGCACCCGCTCGGCGACCTGGGTGGCGAACTCGACCGGGTGGCGGTCGGGCATGACCTCGATCTCGGTCACGCCAAGGGCGGCGTACTCGCCGGCCGCGGCCACGAACCCGTCGACGTCGGCCAGGGCCGGCACGACCGCGAGCACGGTCTTGACGATGCGGTCGTAGTCGCGGCCCTCGGCGTCGCAGTGGGACCGCAGCACGTCCAGCTTGCGGGCGACGTCCTCGGGGCTGGTCGCGAACAGGTTGCAGGCGTCGGCGTAGCGGGCCACCAGCAGCAGGGTCTTCCGCTCGCCGCCGCCGCCGACCAGGATCGGCGGGTGGGGCTGGCTGAGCGGCGCCGGGGCGCAGAGCGTCTCGGCGAGCTGGTAGTGACGGCCCTGGAAGGGGCCGTGGTTGTCGCCCCACATCTGCAGGCAGATCTGCAGCGTCTCCTCGAGACGCTCGAACCGCTCGGCCACCGGGACGACCGGCACGCCGAGGCCGACCTGCTCGCGCTCGTACCACGAGGCGCCGATCCCCAGCCGGGCCCGGCCCCCCGACAGCACGTCCAGGGTGGTGACGGTCTTGGCCAGCAGCCCCGGGTGGCGGTACATCACGCCGGTGACCAGCACCCCGAGGGTCATGCGCTCGGTCAGGGCGGCGACGTGGCCGAGGGTGGTGTAGCTCTCCAGCATCGGCTCGTCGGGCGAGCAGTTGCCCGGCAGGTCCATCTGGAACCAGTGGTCCATCACCGTCAGCCCCGAGAAGCCTCCCTGTTCGGCGACCCTGGCCGCCTCGGCCAGCGTCGGGGCGATCCGCGCCGGGTCCGATGGCGTTGAGTAGTTCCAGTAGTGGAGGCCGAGCTTCACAAGCGATCTCCTGCGCCGAGGACCGTCGTCGTGCACGGTGGTTGCGCGGCGGATGGTACGCCCGATCACGGCGTGAGCCTTGGAGCGGTTCCCGGCCATGCCGCCCTGGCGGCGCGCCCGGCCGCTCAGACCCATACCCTGCAGGCATGAGCAGCCCAAGGCTGATCGCTGTCGACTGGTCCGGGCGGAGCGGGCCCGAGCAGCGGCGGGCGATCTGGCTGGCCGAGGCCGGCGGCGGGGAGCTGGTCCGGCTGGAGGGCGGCCGGACCCGCGCCGAGCTCGTCGAGCTGCTGGTCGCCGAGGCGGCCCGCGACCCGAACCTGATCGTCGGCTTCGACTTCGCCTTCTCGCTCCCCGCCTGGTACCTGCGGGATCGGCAGCTGACACCGCATGAGCTGTGGGCGCTGCTGGCCGACGAGGCCCTGACCCCGGCGATGCGAGGCTATGGGCTGGCGCGGTGGATGAACAGCCCGGAGCTGCCGTTCTGGACCACCGGCGAGGCGTATGCCCGGCTCAGGCCCGGGCAGCTGTTCCGCCGCACCGAGAACGAGATGCGCTTGCCCGGCGTCCAGCCCAAGTCGGTGTTCCAGCTGGTCGGGGCCGGCCAAGTGGGCCGTGGCTCACTGTACGGCATGCAGGCGCTGCACCGGCTCGCCGCCGCCGGCTTCCGGATCTGGCCGTTCGACCCGCCGGGGTTGCCGCTGGTGGTCGAGATCTTCCCCCGGGTCCTCACCGGCCCCGTGCGCAAGACCAGCCCGAGCGAACGGGAACGCTACCTGGGGGCGGTCCCGGTACCGCCCGACCTCCGCCGGGTCGCCGCCGCCGGCGAGGACGCCTTCGACGCCGCCGTCTCGGCGGTGGTCATGGCCGCCGGGGCCGAGGAGCTGCGGGGGCTTCCCGAGGAGCCCGGCTACGCGCTCGAGGGCAGGATCTGGCGGCCGCGCCACCGCGGCCGGCCCGGGACCGGCGACCGCCGGTGGCAGGGCACCCACGGGGAGCTGGCCACCGCGGTCGCCCGGGTCATCGAGGAGGCCGCCGCGCATGGGGCGTCGCCGGCGGCACAGGCGAACGAGGTCCTGGACCTGCTCCAGCGCCGAGGGCTGCTGAGCTCACCCGACCGGCCGGTCGGATGAGCTCGCGCGCCGCCAGGGCCGCCTAGCGGTCGCCCATCCAGCTGGCCACGTCGACCTCGTTGCCCTCGACGTCGGCCAGGGTCCACCACGACGGTGCGTGGCGGTCGGTCACCCGGCGACCGCCGGCGACGATCGCCGCCGCCACCCGCCGGACGGCGCCGCGACCGTGTCCAGGTAGATCGGCGACCAGCTAGCGGGTCGGAGCGGGCGCCGGCCTCCCGGTCAGCGTCACGGCGGGTCCGTACCCTTGAGGGAGGCAGGGAATCCGCGTGTCCCGGCGGCAGCGCTTCCGTGGCGAGCTTCCAGCTCGGCACCACACGACACGGCCCGCCCGGCGACCGCGACCATCGCCACCTGGGAGGAGCCCACGATGGAACCCACCGACCACGACACCAGGATGGCCCGATCCGCGTCCCCGGCACCGGACACCGCTGACCGTTCGGCAGCCCCCGCGGTCGGCGTGGCGAGCGACCACCCCCTCGGGCAGCACGCCGCCCAGATCCTCGGCGTCGAGCACTGGAGCCTGCTTGCCGCACGGTCGCTGATCTGGAACGAGGCCATGAGCCGCGCGACGGTGTTCCTGACGGTACTGTCGGCCTCGATCATCGCGCTGGCCCTGCTGGCCGACGCGACCGGCTTCGGCGCCGAGACCACCACCGTGGCCCTGGTGCTGCTGCCGGTGGTGTTCCTGCTCGGCCTCGCCGCCTACACGCGCCTGGTGCAGATCAACAGCGAAGAGTTCCGGCTGGTGCTGGCGATGAACCGGCTGCGGCACGCCTACCTGGAGATCGAGCCTGGCCTGGAGCGCTACCTGACCACCGGCCACCACGACGACGAGCGGGGCGTGATCGCCACCTACATGCTGGATCGCCCCACGCGGCAGTGGTTGTGGGTCCACTTCCTGGTCAACACCCCAACCATCGTCGCGACCGTGGACGCGGCCCTGGCGGCCGCCATCGTCGCGCTCCTCCTGCAGGCCGCCGAGGCGCCGCGGGCCGCGGTGGTGGCCGGCGGGGCGGCGGCGTTCCTGGCGGTCTGGGGGGTGCTGTTCCGCCTGCAGCTCCACACCCTGCGACCGTTCCGGAACATGACCCCGAGGTTCCCCACTCCGCCGGACCTGCCGTAACGACGGAGGGTCCTCGCCCTGCCCCGGACAGGGATCAGGGCATCACGCCACTCACCGTCCACTGAGAGCCGCAGGCAGCTCGGCTCGACCGGACCGTGCTGATCGGCGCCGACGGCTGGCAGACTCTTGCTCGTGAGTGAGGGACCGAGTCCGATATTCCGTGTCGCCGATCGGTTCGTGCGCCGCTGGGCGGAGCTGGAGCCGACCCAGGGGCTCATCTACGGGTTGGCCGGCACGCCGGGGAGGTTGTCGGACTGGAGCCCCCAGGGTCGGGCCCGGGTCGCCGACGCCCGCCGCCATGCGCTGGCCGAGCTGGACCCTACGCCGCTGCGAGACGGCGCCGACCGGCGCGCCGCCGCGGTGATGCGCGACCGGCTCCAGGTTTGGCTGGCGTCGGCGACCGCCCGGGACTGGGCACGGGAGCTGGACGCCGGGTTCATGGCCCCACCGGCGATGGACCGGATGGCGTTGGCCATTCACCGCGCTCGATGACATCGCCTGCCAGCTGGCGACTATGCGCCGCGGAGGTCGCGTCGGACCTGCGCATACCGAGTGGTCTCGACGACGATCAGGGCGGCCAGGATGAGCACCAGGCCGGCCAGCCCGACAAGCGGCGGAAGGACGACGGCGGCTGGCAGGGCGGCCAGGAGCACGCCGGTCGCCACCAGCCGCGGCAGGCTCAACGCGTTGTGCATGCGGCGCTTGAACAGCAGCTGCCCGGCCAGATACAGCGCGACGCCGCCGAACAGCGGGAGCGCGTAGAAGGCGCCCAGCGGCTCGCGGTCGCCGGCGTGGGCCGGCACGCCCTCGACGCCCAGGGCGGCGAGCACGATGCCGGCAACGAGCGGGAAGTGGCCGTAGGTGTAGGCCTCCACGGCCAGGTCGACCCTGGCCTGGCCTCGCGCCTCCAGCAGTCGGTGCTCGGCCGCCAGCGACACCATGTCGAAGTACAGCCACCACAGGCCCACGGCCGCGGCCACGCCCAGGACGGCCGCGGCCAGCAGCGGCGCGCTGATGGGCTGCTGGGCGGCCCCGACCCCGATCGCGACCACCGACTCGCCGATGGCCAGGATGATGAACAGCCCGTGTCGCTCGGTCAGGTGGGCCACGCTGCGCAGCCGCCAGCTGCCGT
>Ga0081538_10006106_pt1 | contig 10703 bp, 9 predicted proteins | sample TabmetS5T2R1_FD_71022 | JGI IMG/M metagenome (GOLD analysis project Ga0081538, IMG submission 71022) | Tabebuia heterophylla rhizosphere microbial communities from the University of Puerto Rico - S5T2R1 | ecosystem: Host-associated > Plants > Roots > Rhizosphere ...
GAGGATGACGATGTCGCCCGACCAGGCGATCGAGGCCCAGACGTCGCCCTTGGCGAGGGGGCCCGTGTAGTCGTTGCCCGTGAAACTGCGGATCTGGTCGTCGTCCACAGCCTTCTGAACCTTCGCAACCGCCTCGTCGTAGGCGGTGGGCTCGATCTCGCCCGACGGATCCACGCCCATCTCGAGGAGGAAGAGGCCGACCGTGTCCTCCATCGAGTCGAGCATCGTGATCTTTCCCTTGAGCGAAGGGTCGAGGAGGTCTTCCACCGAGGTGAGCTCGCCCCCGACCTTCTCCGGGTCGTAGCCTATGCCGGTGATGTACGACTGCCAGGGCAGGCTGTAGTCGCGGTTCGGGTCCCACACGGGGCTCTTGAGCGTGTCCTCGAGGTTGACCATGTTCGGAATGGCGGTCTTGTCGAGCTTCTGCAGGTAGCCGAGGCGCAGGAGCCGCGCACAAAGCCAGGCGGTGGGCACGATGATGTCCCGGTCGATCCCCTGGCCGCGCGAGAGGGGCGCCTGGATCTCGCCGAAGAACTCCTCGTTCGAGTTGATGTCCTCGAGGTAGTTGACCTTGACGCCCGTCTCCTCGGTGAACTGCTCGAGGGTCGGGAACTTGGTCGCGTCGTCGTTCTGGTCGATGTAGTAGGGCCAGTTCGAGACCGTGATCTCGTCGGCGAGGACCTGCTCGACGGTGGTTGCCGCCGTCTGGGGCTGCTCGGCCTCTATGCCCCCACCGCCGCCGCAGGCCGCCAGGAGGCCGGGCAGGGACAGCGTGACGCCGCCCACCGCTGCTCGGCGGAGGAGCTGCTGGCGGGTGATGGGGTCGTTGGTCCGCTCGAAGGGGTGCTTCATCGGTGCTTCTCCTCCTGTGACTCCACTACGAATGTCGCGTCGGGGCTCCAGCTGAGCGTGACCTGGTCGCCAGGCTGTACCGAGGGCGCCCCTGCCTCGGCGTTTTGCACGTAGAGCGTGACCGGGCCGGCGCGCGTGTCGACGATGTACTGCGTCGAGACGCCGATGTAGGCGCTCTCCCTCACCACGCCGGCGAGTTGGTTCTCTTCCTGTCCGCCGAGCCGCACCTTCTCCGGGCGGATGCCGATCGCGACCGCGTCGGTGCGCCCGCCCGCAGCCGGGACGCGCACGACGGTCCCGTCGTCGAGCCGGACCGCGTCGCCGCCCTCCACGGTGCCCTGGAGCAGGTTCGAGACCCCCAGGAAGCCGGCGACGAAGGCGGAGCCCGGGGTCTCGTACAGCTCGGTCGGCGTCCCGAGCTGCTCGATCTTCCCCGCGTTCATGACCGCGATCGTGTCGGCCATGGTCATGGCCTCTTCCTGGTCGTGGGTGACGTGGACGAACGTGATCCCGACCTCGTGCTGGATCCGCTTGAGCTCGAGCTGCATCTGCTTGCGGAGCTTGAGGTCGAGCGCGCCGAGCGGCTCGTCGAGCAGGAGCACGCGCGGGCGGTTGACGAGCGCGCGGGCGAGGGCGACCCGCTGCTGCTGGCCGCCGGAGCACTGACGCGGCTTGCGCCGCTCGAAGCCCGTGAGGGCGACGAGCTCGAGCGCCTCGGCGACCCGCGACTCCAGGTCGGCCCCGCGCACGCCGCGCCGCTTGAGGCCGAAGGCGACGTTGTCGTGGATGTTCAGGTGCGGGAAGAGCGCGTAGCTCTGGAACACGGTGTTGACGTCGCGCTTGTAGGGCGGGAGACCGGTGACGTCGCGGTCGCCGAGGTAGATCACGCCCTCCGTCGGCTCCTCGAAGCCGCCGATCATCCGCAGGCTGGTTGTCTTCCCGCAGCCCGAGGGGCCGAGGAGCGCGAAAAAGCTCCCGGGCGGAATGGCGAGAGAGACGTCGTCGACCGCGGCGACGTCGTCGAAGCGCTTCGTCACGCCCTCGAGGCGCACGTCGGCCACGGCGGCGCCGCGCTCCGGCTCCCGTTCAACCTGTTCCTCGACCGCCATCTCTCACCTCGCCGCAGCCGACGGACGATTAGCTCAGTCGACCTTGGCCATGACGTGCTTGATCCGCGTGTAGTCCTCGAGCGAGTAGACGGACAGATCTTTACCGTAGCCCGACTGCCTGAAGCCGCCGTGCGGCATCTCGGAGACGAGCGGGATGTGGTCGTTGATCCAGACCGTTCCGAACTGGAGCTTGCGGGCGGCGTTCAGGGCCCGGCCGATGTCGCGCGTCCAGACCGAGGAGGCGAGCCCGTACCGGACGTCGTTCGCCCAGGCGATCGCCTCGTCGTCGTCCGCGAAGCGCTGGACGGTGACGACGGGCCCGAACACCTCACGCTGCACGATCTCGGCCGTCTGGTCGACGTCGGCGACGATCGTCGGGTTGACGAAGAAGCCGCGGTCGCCGTTCGAGTCGCCGCCGGTGAGGACCGAGGCGCCCTTGGCGCGCTCCAGAAAGCCGAAGACGCGCTCCTGCTGGCTCTTCGAGATCACCGGGCCCATCTCCACGTCCTCGCCCTCGGCCGGGTCGGCGACGTTGATGGACTCCACGGCGGGCACGAGCTCCTCGAGCAGCTTGTCGTAGACCTTGGGGCCGGCGACGATCCGCGAGGCCGCGGTGCAGTCCTGCCCCGAGTTCCAGAACCCCGCCACCTTGACGCCCTCGGCGACCGCAGCCGGATCGGCGTCGTCGAACACGACCACGGGCGCCTTGCCGCCGAGCTCGAGGTGGACCCGCTTGAGCGAGTCCGCGGCCGTGCGGGCGATCGTCTTGCCGGTCTCGACGTCTCCGGTCAGCGACACGAGCGCCACGTCGGGGTTCTTCACCAGCGCCTCGCCGGCGGGGACGCCGTCGCCAGTGATCACGTTGATCACGCCGGGCGGGATGATTCCCTCGGCGAGCTCGACGAACTTGAGCAGGGTGAGCGGCGTCTGCTCGGAGGGCTTGAGCACCTGCGTGTTGCCTGCCGCGAACGCCGGCGCGAGCTTCCAGACCGCCATCCAGAGCGGGTAGTTCCAGGGGGCGATCCCGGCGACGACTCCGAGCGGCTCGCGGCGGATCATCGACGTGTGATCGCGCATGTACTCGCCGACCGCGCGGCCTTCGAGGATCCGGGCCGCCCCTGCGAAGAAGCGGAGGTTGTCCGCCATCTCGCTGGGCTCGTCTCGTGCCGCGGCGATCGGCTTCCCGACGTTCTTCGACTCGAGCTGGGCGAGCTCCTCGGCGTTCTCCTCGATCACGTCGGCAAGCTTGAGCAGGATCTCGGAGCGCTCGCGCGGCGTCGAGTCGAGCCACTCGGGGAGAGCGGCCTTCGCAGCCTCCACGGCGCGGTTGGCGTCCTCCTCGGTGCTGGCCGGAACCTCGGCGATCGTCTCCCCCGTCGCCGGGTTCAGGACCTCCATCGTCTCGCCGGCGGCGGAGTCGACCCATTCCCCACCGATGTAGTTCTTGTGCTGGGACACGGCAACACTCATCTGGATCCGACCTCCCTTTCGACGCTTCGGCCAGCGTAGCCCTCGGTGCGTTCCGCAACAAGCCCGAACCGCGGGCCTAACCGCCCGCAGGCGATTCGACACGCTGTCGAAATTGTTTGGGCTCCTAGGACGTGAGGGCGCCGCGACGCGCCAGCGCGTCCACGAGCAGGTCGGTCGGGAGCTCGTGGACGACCATCCCGTTGTTTCCCCTCATCGTCTCGGCGGCGCAGAGGGCGTTGAGGATGGCTTCCTCCGTGGCCTCGACGACGGCGTCGAAGAAGTGCGTGATGTGGCCGTTCGGAACCATCTCGAGCGGCACGGTCAGTGGATTCGCCGCGTCCACGTCGCCGGCGGGAAGCCCGCGGTTCCCGGTGGCGAAGCAGAGAAAGAGGTCGCCGCTCGAGTTCTCGCCCACGCCTCCGGCGCGGGCGATCCCGAGCCCCGCGCGCTGAGCAAGCCGCTCGCATTGGCCCGGGAGGAGCGGGGCATTGGTGGCTACGAGGACGATGATCGACCCGCCCGGTCGTACTCCGGGCACGCCCGGCAGCGGAACCACGTCTGCGGGAATGTCCCGCCCCACCGGGACGCCGTCCACGCGGAGGCGCTCCCGCCGACCGTAGTTCGCCTGCACGAGCACCCCGACGACGTAGCCGCCGGCGGCCTCGACCACACGCGACGACGTCCCGATGCCACCTTTGAACTCGTGGCAGATCATCCCGGTGCCGCCACCGACGTTGCCCTCGGCCACCGGCCCGCGCGCGGCAGACTCGAGCGCGGCGCGCGCGTGCTCGGGCCGGATATGCATGCCGTTGATGTCGTTGAGCGAGCCGTCCCAGGTCTCGCCGACGACGGGCAGGCTCCAGAAGTCCTCGCCGCCTGCTCGGCGCTCGACCTCGGCCGCGATCAGGGCGTCGTGGACGACGCCGACGGAGTGCGTGTTCGTAAGCCCGATCGGCGAGGTGAGCATCCCCGACTCGCGGACCCACTCGAGCCCGGTCAGCTCCCCGTTCCCGTTCAGCCGGTGCGGACCGGCGAAGACCGGCTCCTCCCACGGGTTGCCCTCGTGCGGGAAGACGACGGTGACTCCCGTTCGCACCGAATCGCCTTCGACGAGGGTCGCGTGGCCGACGCGGACGCCCGCGACGTCGGTGATCGCGTTCAGCTCACCGGTCGGAAGCGTCCCGATGCGGATCCCGAGCTCCCTCGCGCGCGGCCTGGACACGGGAGCAGCCTACCCCGCCAACGAGCGCGTTACGATCATTCAGATCATGGGCGAGCCCTCCACGGACGTTCGGGGTCGCATCTTCATCAGCTACCGCCGGGACGACACCGCGTACCCGGCCGGCTGGCTCTTCGACCGGCTCGCCGAGCGCTTCGGCGAGGAACAGATCTTCAAGGACGTGGACTCGATCGAGTTGGGCGACGACTTCGTCGAGGTCCTGAACGAAGCGGTCGGGTCGACCCACGTGCTGCTGGCGCTGATCGGCGAGAAGTGGCTCACCGTCACCGGCGAGGATGGACGCCGGCGGCTCGACGACCCGAACGACTTCGTCCGCCTAGAGATCGAAGCCGCCCTGAGGCAGAAGGTGCGGGTCATCCCGATCCTCGTCGAAGGCGCGGAGATGCCCAGCGCCGACGAGGTTCCGACCAGCCTGAAGCCGCTCGTCCGCCGTCAGGCCCTGGAGCTCAGCTCGAGCCGCTTCACGTTCGACACCGACCGGCTCCTCGTCGTCCTCGAGAGGATCCTCGCCCAAGCCGGGACGGCGCCGGCCGAGGCTCGGGTGACCGAGCCCGAGGAGACGCAGGAGCCGGAGAGCCCGCCCGAGGAGCGGCCCGGCCCGCCGGAGCCGCCGGAGCCCCCGGAGCCCCCGGAGAGACCAGGGTGGCGCCTACGGCTGCCCGCACGGCCTCGACTCCTGGCCGCGGTCGTGGGAGCGGTCCTGCTCCTGGCGATCGTCATTGGAGGCGTCCTCCTCATCGGAGGGGACGGCGACACCTCGCCGACTACCACCGAGGGCACTCCAGCTCCTCCTGGGGCGAGCGGGGTCATTGCATACGTCAGCGATGGAAACGGAGGCGGGAAGGAGCTCTGGAAAGCGAATTCAGACGGATCCCAGACCACAATGCTCACGACCGAGTTTGCCGAGGTGCGTAACCCCGACTGGTCGCCCGACGGGACGAAGATCGCGTTCGCGTCCAATAAGGACAACTCGAGCGACGACTACGACCTCTGGATCGTGAGCGCCAAGGGCGAGGTGGAGCGAAAGCTGACCGACGGCCCGGCGAGCGACGGCGCACCTTTCTGGTCGCCCGACGGATGCAACATCGCTTTCGGCCGCGAACAGCCGGGCGAGGCTGCAGACATCTGGATCGTCGACGCACAGGGTCGGGAGGAATCACAGGTGACCGACGATCCTGCCGACGACGACGCTCCGGACTGGTCGGAGACGAACCTCATCGCCTTCGAAACCAGGCGCGACGGCCACGACTACGACATCTACACGCTGGACCCGACGGGGTTGGAAAAGGACGTCACGGAGGTCACCAGGAACGGGTGGAACGACTGGTTCCCCGACTGGTCGCCCAACGCCCGGACGATCGCCTATCGCAGCTACCCTCGCGGCGAGGACTCGGACTACGAGATCTTCATGACCGACGTCCCTGACGGCCAGGAGCAGCGACTCACGGTCAACGACACGGAAGACCATCGCCCCGACTGGTCACCCGACGGCGAGCTCGTCGCATTTGACGCCGTAAACGAAGGGAGCTCCGACATCCACGCGGTGAACGTGGAGACAGGGGCGGAAGGACCGCTGATCTCCGGGGACCCGAACGACGAATTTGCGGCCTGCGGTTACGGCCTAGAAACCGAGCAGGGCGGTCCCGAGAGCGACGAGAGCTGCACCGACGAGCCGTGACGGACCGACTCGCTCGTGCAGAAGGAGCGCCGCGCCGACCGTGGCGATGACGACGCTCGTCTCGCGAACTGCGGCGACGGGGGCCGCCTCGGCGCGAGCGAGCGCCGCGAGGACGAGCCCGTACGCGACCCACATGCCGAGCCCAGCGGCGAACGTCGCGGGTGCCGCCTCGGCCCGGAGCGCGGCGCGCCCCTTGAGCCAGGCGACCCCGAGCGCGTAGCCGATCGCCGGAACGACGAGAATGAGCTCGAGATACGTGACTGCGTTCGCGTAGCGGATTCCCTCGTCGTCGACGAGCGTGTAGGCGGCGATCGAGCAGGCGATGGCGAGCCCGAAGAGCACGCCGGCCGAGCCGGCCGGCGTGCGCAGGCCCCGCACGAGGACGACGCCGAGCCCGACGAGGCAGACCCCGAGCGCCTGCAGAGCGCTCGTCTCCGCGCCGATCGCGAGGACGCCCACGACGAGGACGAGCACCGGCGCAACCCCGCGGGCGAGCGGGTAGACGACCGAGAGCTCCGCCCGCCGATAGGCGGCGCCGAGGAGGGCGAAGTAGACGAGTTCGAGCACTGAGCTGGCGGCGATGTAGGGCCAGGCCTCGGCTTCGAGCTCCCACGAGAACGCGAGCACCGGAGCGAAGACGGCGACCGCCGCCAGGAGCGCGACGGCCGTCGCCGCCTCGGGGTCACGCGCCCGCGCGAGCAGGAGGTTCCAGAGCGCGTGGACGAAGGCAGCGGCGAGCGCGAGCAAGAAGGCCGACGCGGGCATCGGCGTAGTCTCGCGCGGGCCGCGGTCGGCGGGTCGTCAGGCGAGGAGCTTGCGGTAGTGCCGATACCCAATCGCTCTGGAAGCGCTCCTCGGGGTCGTACTCGCGCTTCCTGGCCAGGAACTCCGGAAACTGCGGATAGCAGCGCAGGAGCTGCTCGTTCGTCGCCCAGCGGTGATAGGTGGGGAAGCAGCCGCGGCCGCGGCCGCTCGCCGCATCGATCAGGCCTCGGAACGCCTCCGGAGTTCGTTCGACGTAGACGAGGTACAGAAGCCCCTTCCCGTCCCCAAGTGAGAGAGCGCGCTGCCCGCCGGCAAGGATCTGTACGACTTCCCTGGGCGGAACCTCAGTGGACGCTGCGCGCACTCGGGCAGCTACACGGTCGTTCCCGCGGCGAGTCCTTCTCGGACCCTGAGCGCGCGATAACCTGACACGAACGGAACCCTTTGAGGTCCTGACATGGCCGACTGGAGTGTTGTAGCCGCCGCCGCCGTGACCGGCGCAACGAGTGTGGCTAGTGGGACAATCGGCTACTTGGTTGCTCAGAGCCAGGCACGTGCTCAAGAGCGACAAGCCAGGGAGCTGAGGCAAGAAGAGCTGCAAAGGGCGCGGAAGGAGACCTACCACGGCTTCCTAGACGTCGACCGTCAGTTACCGGCCCGTCTGACCGCCGGTCTGGAAGTCGGGCGGGCGGACATACAGCAGTGGCTCGACCACTTCAATCACAACTACAACGCTGTGCTCCTGATCGGAACCGATGCCGTTACGCTTCAGGTCCGTCAGTTGTTCGAGGGCTATCTGCGGCTATACGAGGAAGTTACACAGGGAGGGACGTCCTGGCCCGCGGTTGCCGACAGACAGATTGCCTACCAGACGCACCGCCCGAAGCTCGATGAGACGCGGAAGCTCTTGATCGAGGCGATGCGACTCGACGTCAGTGGGTCGTCCCAAGCCTGATTTGATGCGGTCCCCTCGACCAGAGGGGATTCGCTACGAGATAGGAGAGGATCGCCGCTGCGACGCAGGGCGTGCCCGTCGCGTGGAGCCGACGAAGACGACGAAGTTCGCGACGTATCCGCCGGCCCCGACGAGTACGAACCGAGCCGGCGCGCCAACCGTTCGCGGTCGCCGGCGCTAGCGATCGCGCTCCCAGAGCACCGGGAAGAGCGGATGCTCCATCGGCGCTCCGGCCGACAGCTCGTCGGCCAGCCCGGGGAACTCCGGCGACGTCTTCCACGGTCTCGGTGCATGGGTGGCGTCGTCGCCGAGGAAGCGCACGGAGAACGCGCGGCGCCGCTGCGTCGACGACACGCCGCCCGCCGCGTGCAGCGTCAGCATGTGGAAGAAGACCGCGTCCCCCGGCTCGAGCGCCCAGCCGAGGATCCGGAACGCCTCCGGGTCGGCATCGATGTCGGGCAGCTCCTCGAGGCTCCCCTCCGGAAACCACTTCGCCTCCTCGTCCAGAAAGGTCCTCGGCATCAGCCACGGCCCGAGATGGGAGCCGGCGACGAACTCGAGCGTCGACTCGCGCGCGACCGGGTCGACCGGCATCCACATGCTGACGACCTGCTTCCCCTCGACGTTGTAGTAGGGCTGGTCCTGGTGCCACGGCGTCCGCTGCGACGTGCCGGGCTCCTTCACGAGCAAGTGGTCGTGGAAGAGGCGCACGCGCTCGCTGCCCAGGAGCTCGCCGGCGATGGCGGCCGCCGCCGATTCGCGGATGAACTGCTCGTACTCGGGAATCGCCTGCCAGTTGCAGAAGTCCTCCACGAAGCGGCCGGGATCGTCGGGGCGGCTCGCGACGATCGCCCTGGCGCTCGGCTCGGCGAGGTTCCGCTCGATCCCGCGCTCGACGAGCGCGACTTCCTCCGACGAGAAGGCGCCGCGCACGCACACCGCGCCGTCGCGGCGGAAGTCGCTCGCGAGGCTCACAGAGCGGGCTCCATGCGCGAGGACTCTACGAAACGCAATCCGCCCGCGTCGCCGCTCCGTAGGAACTCACACCGGGTTCGAGGGAGAGACCGCCCGGCGAGGCGCACCGCGCCGCCTGGCCGAGGCAGCAAGCTCGACTCCGGGAACTGCGAAGGGGCAGGCCCGCCCGGCGCCTGCCCCTTCGACTTGCTGGCGCCAGGTTTGGAAAAGGCCGCGGGCGGCTATCTCAGCAGCAGCGACCGAGCGCAAGGGGTGACCGACATGCCGATGTGGCTCTGGGTGCTGATCATCGTTCTGCTCGTGCTGCTCCTGTTCGGCGGCATCGGTTACGGCCGCCGCGGCAGTCGGGTCTAGCGCGGCCGGAAGAGAACGACGGACGATCGGTGGAGGGGCCGGCGACGGCCTCTCCACGTTCAGTGGCCTTCGGGTGGCTCCCAGCCCTCGAGCACCGGAGGCTGCCAGTCCGCGCCGACGGTCTGCGAGCCCTCGACCCACGGCCCCAGCTCTGGCTGCGGGAACTTGGCGTGCTGCTCCTTGAGCTGGATGCCGTACGAGTTGCCCGACTGGAGGTGCTTGACGAGCACCTTGCGGGCGAGCTCGTCCTCGCGTCCTTCCGGAATCGGGAAATAGATGCGGATGAAGGAGTTCGAGTAACGGTCGAAGACGGCAGGGATGCCCTCCTCCTCCAGCAGCTCCACGTCCTCGAGCCAGTTCAGATCCTCGCCCGGCGTCGCCGCGAGCAAGTCGACGTCCTCGACCTCGGCGATGTCCTCCTGGTAGGGGAAGCGTCGGCCTGAGAGGTACTCGGCGTCGATCTCGACGATCTTCTCGGGCTCTTTCGTCATCAGTCTTCTGCGCCCGCGTACTCGGCAGGCTGCTCGGGGAGGTAGTCCACCGGGTACTCGAGGTGCTTCTCCAGCAGTCGCTTGATCTCGGCGAGCGCCTTCTCCTCCGTGACGCCGGGGACGTAGTCCGTTCCGGCGAGCGGCACCTTCGCCATCGCCGCCGCTTCGACGGTCAGCGCGCAGAGGTCCTCGGGCTCGAGCGAGTGGACGTTGGTCTTCCCGCACGCGCGTGCGAGCATTTGCACCTCGAGCGTGAGGGTGTGGAGGAAGTTGTAGACCCGCTCGGCGGCCTCGTCGACGACGAGTCGCTTGCGCAGCTCGGGGTCCTGGGTCGTGATCCCCACCGGGCAGCGGCCGGTGTGACAGTGGTAGCACTGGCCGGCCGGGACGCCGATCGTTCCTTCGTAGTCGGTGACCCCGGGGATCTCCTTGTTGCAGTTGAGCGCCATCAGGGCGGCGTGGCCGAGCGCCACCGCCTTGGCGCCGAGCGAGAGGCACTTGGCGATGTCCCCGCCGTTGCGGATGCCGCCGGCGACGACGAGGTCGATCTCGTCCGCCAGGCCGACGTCCTCGAGGGCGCGCCGCGCCTCGGGAATCGCGGCCATCAGCGGGATGCCGGTCTCCTCGGTGGCGATGTGCGGCCCCGCGCCGGTTCCTCCCTCGGCCCCGTCCAGGTAGATGATGTCCGGGCCGCACTTGGCCGCCATGCGCACGTCGTCGTACACGCGCGCGGCGCCGAGCTTCAGCTGGATCGGGATCTGGTAGTCGGTCGCCTCGCGGATCTCCTGGATCTTGAGCGAGAGGTCGTCGGGGC
>Ga0081538_10006107_pt1 | contig 10699 bp, 8 predicted proteins | sample TabmetS5T2R1_FD_71022 | JGI IMG/M metagenome (GOLD analysis project Ga0081538, IMG submission 71022) | Tabebuia heterophylla rhizosphere microbial communities from the University of Puerto Rico - S5T2R1 | ecosystem: Host-associated > Plants > Roots > Rhizosphere ...
ACGTCGACGTGTTCTGGGGCCAGGCCGATGCGATAGCGCTGGGTGCGGCGCAGGCAGTTGCCAACGCCAACATGAACCCCAAGCCGCTGGTCGTCGGCTTCGATGGCGATCAGGCCGGGATCCAAGCAATCCGCGACGGCAAGCTCGACGCCACCATGGTGCAGCAAACCCAACTCATGGGTCGGATGGCCGTCGATTCCGCGCTCAACATCATCAATGGCCAGCAGGTGCCGCCCGAGCAGCTGCAAAAAGCCTTCCTGCTGACCAAGAGCGATAAACAAAAGGCCGACGAGTATCTGGAAACTCATCCGTAAGGTGCCGTCGACCCGGCCGCGACTCCAGGAGCAAAAACCATGACATCCACCACCGCGACACAGTCCGCTGACCGACAGGGACTAGTTGTTCAAGGCGTATCGAAACGGTTTGGTGCCACCCAGGCACTGCACAGCATCGATCTGCAGGTCCGGCCCGGGGAGGTCGTCGCTTTGTTGGGTGAGAACGGGGCCGGGAAGTCAACCCTTTCCAACATTATTGCCGGAGTCTTCCCCTCGGACACCGGAGAGATGTGGTGGGAAGGCAATCCGTACGCGCCGCATTCACCCGGCGACGCTCTCCACGTCGGTATCGGCTTGATTCACCAGGAGATGCGGCTCTTGCCCGACTTGTCAGTCGCCGAGAACGTGTTCGTCGGCCGTCAGCTCACCAGCGGGGGAAAAATCGACCGGAAAGAGATGGAGAGGCGTGCACAGGAGCAGCTACAACGACTCGGCCTCGACATTTCTCCAAGCCGCCTGGTGCGCACGTTGAAAGTTGCAGCGCAGCAGCAAGTCGAGATCGCAAAGGCCCTCACCCTCCGCGCTCGGCTGCTGATCCTCGACGAGCCGACCGCCGCTCTCGGCGAGGAGGAAACCGACCATCTGTTTGAACAGGTCGATGCACTGCGCGCCGAGGGCGTTTCGTTCATCTATGTCAGTCACCGTCTGGAGGAGATCGCCCGGATCTGCGATCGTGTTGTCGTTCTCCGCGACGGGGAATGGGTTGCCTCGCATGACAGCGCCCAGGTACCGGTGCGGCGGCTGGTTGAGGACATGGTGGGCCGCAGCATCGAAACCGTGTTTCCTGAACTATCGCCATCCACCAACCGCGAGGCGATTACTGTCACAGGGCTCACGGCCCACGACAACTTCTTCCAAGACATCTCCTTCACTGTGCATGAAGGCGAAATCTTTGGCATCGCCGGCATCGTCGGCGCGGGCCGCACCGAACTCGTACGCGCCATCGCCGGCGCAGACCCAGTGAGTACGGGAACGGTCGCGGTCGGTGGACGGCAACTCAAGCCGGGCGACACCCGTGACGCCATCCGAGCGGGGATCGTACTGGTTCCTGAGGATCGCAAACAGCAAGGTGTCGTGCTCGACATGTCTATTGCCGACAACGTCGCGGTCGCCAATTTGGACAATGTCGCCGGCGGCGGCGGATTCATCAGCCCACGTCGAGTCCGCGACGTCGCCGAAGAGGCCTGCCGCATCATGACCGTCAAGGGCCGACCCGAGCAAGCCGCCCGAACGTTGTCCGGCGGCAACCAGCAGAAGGTCGTCATTGCCAAGTGGCTGGAACGTAAGCCCAAGATCGTCATCCTCGACGAGCCCACTCGAGGCATCGACGTCGGTGCCCGGGAATCGATCTATGACGTCATCGTCGATCTCGCTAGGCAGGGCATGGCCGTCATTGTGGTCAGCTCAGAACTCGAGGAGGTCCTCGGCCTTTCCCATCGCGTACTCGTTCTAGCTCGCGGGAAATCAAAAGGCATCCTCGACCGCACCGAGGCGACTGATGTCGCGGTGATGCATCTCGCCACCGCCTAAACGGAGCGGACTTGCGTACCAGGACGCTTTCCTCACCCGCCACGGACATTGAAAGGTAATTGCAATGACTCCTCCAAACTTCCGCCTCGACGAGCAGACTGCACTGGTCACCGGCGCCGCGAGCGGGATTGGCCGCGCCATCGCAGTTGGGCTCGCTGGCGTTGGGGCCAACGTCGCCTGCTTGGATCTCCCCGGACCTGGACTGGACGAGGCTTGTGCCGAAATCGAGAACGTTGGTCAAAAAGCGATTGCTGTTTCCGGTGACGTGACCGATCCGGCCAGTCTCGCCAACGCAGTCGAGCAAGCGGAACGCGCGCTTGGCGACCTCACGCTGGCTGTCAATAGCGCCGGGATTGCCAACGCCGCACCTGCCGAAGAGATGGCGCTCAATCAGTGGCAACGGGTAGTCGACATTGATTTCACCGGGGTCTTCCTGTCCTGCCAAGCCGAGAGCAAAGCCATGCTCGAACACGGCCGCGGCTCCATCGTCAACATCGCCTCTATGTCTGGGGTGATCGTCAACCGAGGACTTCTGCAAGCCCACTACAACGCCTCCAAGGCGGCCGTCATCCATCTCAGCAAGAGCCTCGCGATGGAGTGGGCCGACCGAGGAATTCGAGTCAACTCCATTAGCCCCGGTTACACCGCAACCCCCATGAACACCAGGCCGGAGGTTGCCGAACAAGTCAAGCAGTTCGAAGCCGAAACGCCGCTCGGCCGCATGGCCACCGTCGATGAGCTGGTTGGACCGACAATCTTCCTGCTCAGCGACGCGTCCAGCTTCTGCACCGGCATAGACCTTCTCGTCGACGGCGGCTTCACCTGCTGGTGACCCGCCACCCGTCACCCGACCTTAAGGAGATCACCATGACGACGCCTTCTCGCCGTCCCATAATCGTCGGAAACTGGAAGATGAATCTCGGAGGCCGGCAGGGGCTTGATCAGGCACGGCAGCTTCTGAGTCAGGTGGATGCAAGCGAGCTCGATCGCCCGCAGCTGGTGATCCTTCCCCCATTCACGGCTCTCCCGATGCTGCAAGACCTCATATCGGCTGAAAGCAAAGGCGTCGAATACGGCGCCCAAGACCTATCACCGCACGACGACGGCGCCTTTACCGGCGACATCTCAGCAGCCATGCTGGTCGAGCTGGGCTGCCGGTATGTGCTCGCCGGCCACTCTGAGCGGCGTGACCATCATGGCGAAAACGACTGGGCCATCAACGCCAAGATCACAGCGGCGCTGCGCCACGGACTCATCCCAATCCTGTGTGTCGGTGAAGGGCTAGAGGTCCGGCGCGAAGTGCGCCAGGTCAATCACACGCTAGCTCAAGTCGACGATGCCTTGACAGGGGTGGAGGCTGACGACGTCGCTGACATGTTTGTTGCGTACGAACCAGTCTGGGCCATCGGAACCGGGCACGTTGCCACACCGGAGGATGCCCAGGAAGTGTGCGCCGCGATTAGGGGCCGGATCGCCGAGCACTACGGCTCCTCCGTCGCGGACCGGATCCGGATCCTATACGGCGGGTCGGTCAAGTCCTCAACCAGTGCGGCGATCATCGAACAACCCGATATCGATGGTGCTCTGGTCGGCGGCGCCAGCCTCGATCCTGATGAGCTGGCGGCGATCTGGCAATCAGCCCAGCATCCGACGCCCGCCGGAGCTCACGCATAATGCCCAGCCAGGGAAGCGGCTCATCAAATCACGTCGATCCCACAATTCAATCGAGAAGGAGCAACGCATGACCGCACTTGCCTCCGAACACACCACCATGCCAGTCTTTGGCCGCCTCTCCCCGCACGCCAGTCGAGACGCCCAGATTGCCCATATCGCCGAGGCCGCTCGCCAGATTCGGATTCAGGACCTGAAACTGGTGCATTACGCCAACGCCGGCCACATCGGTGGCGACTTCTCCGCCATCGACGTAATGGCGACTCTGTACGGCGCAGTGCTGGATGTGACACCTGAGACCGTCGATGACCCAGAACGCGACCGGTTCATCTTGTCGAAGGGTCACGTCGCTGGCGCCCTCTACACCACGCTTGCGGCCTTCGGGTTCCTCCCAGTCGAGGACCTCGCAACCTTCCTCAAGCCACTCTCGGCGCTCAACGGGCACCCAAACCGCAACAAGGTCAAGGGAATCGAGGCGAACACCGGTCCTCTCGGTCACGGCCTGCCGATTGCTGTCGGTCACGCCATCTCTGCCAAGCTCGACGTCTCCCGACGCCGCACTTATGTGTTGACCGGAGACGGCGAACTCCAAGAGGGCAGTAACTGGGAGGCCATGATGGCCGCTTCCCAGTACGAGCTCGACCGACTGACGGTCATTGTTGACCGCAACCGCCTGCAGCAAGGGACCACGACCCGCGAGACCAACGATCTAGAACCGCTCGACCAAAGGGCCACCGCATTCGGGTTCGCCGTCGTCGAGGTTAACGGCCATGACCACGGCCAGCTCTTGGACGTACTTTCTGCCGTGCCGTTCCGGCCTGGCAAGCCGACCTTTGTGATCGCCCACACACACAAAGGCCACCCGATCTCGTTCATGAGCAACAACGCGGCGTGGCACCACAAAGTGCCGTCGGCAGAGCAACTCCAGCAGGCCATCGATGAGCTTGAGTCCGCCAAGCCAACATCCAGCAACGGAGGACAGTCCAGATGACCACCACCAGCCTCACTCCAGAAGACCGTATCGCCAACCGGCCGCGCTTCGACTGCCGCAATGCCTACGTCGAAACCCTTGCCGAAATGGCGCACGAAAACCACCGCATCGTCGGTGTGGTCAACGACTCCGTGGGCTCCAGCAAGCTAGATGCCTTCAAAAAGGCCTTTCCTGACCGGCTTATCAATGTCGGCATCGCCGAGCAAGACATGGTGGGCGTAGCAGCCGGATTAGCCAACGGCGGCCGCATCGTTTTTGTGTCGGCGGCGTCCTGCTTCCTAACCGCTCGTGCACTGGAGCAGATCAAGGCTGACGTGGCCTACTCGAACCGCAACGTCAAGCTGTGCGGAATGAGCCCCGGCATGGCTTACGGCGAACTCGGTCCGACACACCATTCTATTGAGGACATCGCCTGGCTGCGTGCGATCGACAACATGATCATTGTCGTGCCCGCCGATCCGATCGAAACTGCGGCTGCCCTCCGCTGGGCCGCCGTCACCGAAGGTCCGGCATTTATCCGTGTCAGCCGAATGAGCGTGCCTGAAATTTACGGCGATGACTACGAGTTCGTACCGGGCAAGGCAATCACTGTCCGGGACGGCGGTGACGTCACGATCATCAGTAATGGCACGGTGCTGTGGCGCGCCCTCGGGGCCGCCGAACAGCTCGCCGACCAGGGCATTAACGCTCGGGTGATCTCCATGCCGACTGTGAAACCGCTCGACACTGACGCCGTCTTAAAAGCGGCCCGGGAGACCGGGGGGCTCGTCACCGCAGAAGAAGCGACCACAGCCGGCGGCCTCGGCGGTGCCGTCGCCGAAACTGTCGTCGGCAACCACCCCACACGAGTCACGATCCTCGGCGTACCAGAGTTCGCGCCCACTGGTTCTGCGGGCTTCCTGCTCGACAGATACGGCATGTCACCCGAAGGCATCGCCGACGCCGCCCGAGCACTGATCAAGTAGCTCGCAACGCTCAACCAGCCATCAGCGTCCGGTCTCAGCCTGAGGGATCACGCACCCTCAGCTGGGGCCGGCCAAGGCCCAGCACCCGTCGCGAGAACCGCGTGCCAGCAGCTCTCAGGTTTGACGGTTCGACACGCCCTGCTGGAAGTTGATGTTCCAGGTTAAATACCTCCGGAATGATTTCGCAGGCTTGCTCAGGGACGCCACGGCCTGGAATCCAAACCTCCACCTATGCGGCTCGATATCCCGTTCGTCGCGCGAGGTCAGTGGATAATGGTCAGTGGCCGTACGTTCGGCGGCCCAATGCTTAAGTCCCGCCGGCATGTGCGATACAGACGCCTGTCGCCTACCTCACTCTCGATATCCAAATCGGCATCGACGAAGCCCCCAGTAGCCCATGACGCCTCGGGTCTGATCGAGCGATCACTAACTCCACCCCTTTCCCGACGTACCTACTCAGCTCCTTGGATATCCATGTCCAACACACCTCTTTGCATCGTCGGTACGTACCCCCAACCAGGCTGACCGCTAGGTGGACCGGTTCGCCTTCGGTGGGTGTGACGATGAGCATTCACAAGCTCAGCGCCGGGTCGGGGTACGACTATCTGACCCGGCAGGTCGCGGCGTTGGATGCCACCGCGAAGGGCCATGTCGGACTGGCTTCCTACTACACCGAACGCGGCGAAAGTCCGGGGTCGTGGGTCGGCTCTGGGATGGCCGACATTGACGGCCTCGGTGCCGGGGATGCGGTGACAGCGGAGCAGATGCGGGCTCTGTTCGGCGCCGGCATGCATCCCCTCGCCACCCAACGGTTGGAGCAGCTGGACGCCGCCGACTTGACCGACACGAACATCAATGCAGCGACCCGGCTGGGCGCGCCGTTCAAGATCTACGCCGGCGAGGTCAGCCCGTTCCGGGCCGAGGTGGCGAAACGGATCGCCGCACAGCAGGCTGCGGGCGGACAGCTGGGAGACGGCCGGATCTCTGCGACCGATCGGGCGCGGGTCCGTACCGAGGTGGCGCGGGAGCTCTTCCGAGCAGAGCATGGCCGCGAACCGATCGATGCCCGCGAGATCGCCGCAACCATCGCCAAGGGGTTGCGTCCGCGCACCCAGACCGTCGCCGGCTATGACCTGACCTTCTCCCCGGTCAAGTCGGTCTCGACGCTCTGGGCGGTCGCCGACCCACACATCGCGGCGCAGATCGAGCAGGCACATCAGGCTGCCGTACAGGATGCGCTGGCATTCATTGAACGCCACGCACTGTTCACCAGGCAGGGCAGGAACGGGGTGCGGCAGGTCAACGTCACAGGTCTGGTAGCCGCGGCGTTCACCCATCGCGACTCTCGTGCCGGAGATCCAGATCTGCACACCCACGTCGCTATTGCGAACAAGGTGCAGACCCTCGACGGACGCTGGCTGTCCATCGATGGACGGGTGCTGTTCAAGGCGGCCGTGGCTGCGTCGGAGACCTACAACACCGCCCTGGAACATCATCTCCGCGACCGGCTCGGCATACGGTTCGCCGAACGAGCAGACACCGATCCGGGGAAGCGGCCGGTGCGGGAGATTGTCGGCGTTGATCCGGCTTTGAACCAGCGCTGGTCCAGCCGGCGGGTGCTGATCAAGGACCGGCAAGGTGAGTTGGCGGCCCGGTTTCAGCGTGATCATGGTCGGCCACCGACTCCCGTGGAGGCGCTGCAGTTGGCGCAGCAGGCCACCTTGGAGACCCGGGACGCCAAACACGAACCGCGCCGCCTAGCCGAGCAACGCAACACCTGGCACACCGAGTCCGTTGAAACCCTCGGCGGACCTGACGCGGTCCAGGCCATGATCACCCACACCTTCAATTCGACCTCTCCGCCGGGCCTTTCGATGAATGCGGAGTGGGTGACGGCGACCGCTGGGAAGGTGTTGGCGGCGGTGGAGGAACACCGTTCGACCTGGCAGAGCTGGCATGTCCGCGCCGAAGTGCAACGCCACCTCCGCGCTGTACAGGTGACCAGCGACCAGGTTGATCAGCTAGCGGAGCTCCTCGTCGAGGAGGTGCTGCAGACGCGATCGGTGGCCCTGACCCGCACCGAGGACGGCCTCAGTGAGCCCGCGGCGCTGCGGCGATCCGACGGTTCGAGCGTGTACACGGCGGCCGGATCCGAGCTGTTCACCTCAGCCCGGATCTTGGCAGCGGAGCAGCGTCTGATCGCGGCCGCGGGCCATACCGACGGACGGGTTGTGGAGGCCGAAACGGCGGATTTGGCGCTGCTGGAGGCAGCCGCCAATGGAAACGCCTTAGATGCCGGGCAGGCTGGGCTGGTTCGTGCCATGTGCAGCTCCGGAGCGCGGCTGCAGCTCGCGATCGCCCCCGCTGGCGCCGGCAAGACCACCGCCATGCGCACCCTGGGCCGGGCGTGGAGCGACAGTGGTGGCCAGGTGTACGGATTGGCGCCGTCGGCCGCCGCAGCGGCGCAACTCCGCGACGCCACCGGTGCACCAGCCGACACGTTGGCGAAACTCACCTGGTCCATCCACCACAATGATCTGCCCGAGTGGGCTGACCGCATCGACTCGTCGACGTTGGTGATCATCGACGAGGCCGGGATGGCCGACACCCTCACCCTCGACACCGCCGTCCAGTTCATCATCGGCCGCGGCGGCAGTGTCCGGCTTGTCGGTGATGATCAACAACTCGCCGCGATCGGCGCCGGCGGTGTGCTCCGTGACATCCAAGCCAGCCAGGGCGCGGTCCGGCTTAGCGAGCTGCACCGGTTCACCAACCCTGCCGAAGCCGGCGCCACCCTCGCCCTCCGCGACGGCCGACCCGAATCGCTCGCTTTCTACCTCGATCGGCGACGCGTCCACGTCGGCGGCCCCACCACCACCCTCGACAACGTTTTCAGTGCCTGGCTGGCCGACCGCAGCCGGGGTCTCGACACGATCATGCTGGCTCCAACCCGCGAGCTGGTCAGCCGGCTCAACCAACGCGCCCAAGATCATCGCCTCGCCGGTGCCAGTCCGGGCCGGCAGGTTGAGCTGGCCGACGGCAACCACGCCAGTGTCGGCGATCTGATCATCACCCGGAGGAATGACCGCAGACTCCGCATCAGCCCAACCGATTGGGTCAAGAACGGTGACCGTTGGACCATCCTCGAGCTGACCGGTACTGGTGGTGTGCGGGTGCGGCATGTACGGAGCGGCCGCAGCGTCACCCTGCCCCACGAGTACGTCGGGACCTCTGCCGAGCTCGGTTACGCCACCACGGTGCACACCGCGCAGGGTGTCACTGCCGACGCCATGCACGGCGTCGTCACCGGTGAGGAATCTCGGCAGCAGCTCTACACCATGCTGACTCGCGGCCGCACCGCCAACCACCTCTATGTTTCGCTGGTCGGCAACGGAGACCCGCACACGGTGATCCAGCCCGACAACGTTCACCTTCGGACCGCGACCGAGCTGCTCGAACAAATCCTTGGCCGAGACGGCAGTCCACGATCGGCCAGCACCCTGCAGCGAGAACAACAAGACCCCGCCGTCCGGCTCGGAGCCGCTGCCACCCGCTACCTCGACGCCCTCCACCTCGCCGCCGAACACCTCGCCGGCCCCCAGGTGGCTGCCAACCTCGACCAGAACGCCGACCGTATCCTCAACGGCTTGACCGACGAGCCGGCATGGCCGACCCTGCGCGGCCACCTGCTGCTATTGGCCGCCGCCGGCGCCGATCCAGTCACTGAACTGCACTACGCCGCCATAACCCGGGACCTGACCAGAGCCCAAGATCAAGCTGCAGTCATCGACTCGCGGATCCATGAGATGAACGAGGTCGCCGGCGGGGGTCCGCTGCCGTGGCTGCCCGGCATTCCCGACTGGCTGGCCGCCGACCCGAACTGGGAACCATACCTGAGGGCACGATCACAACTGGTTGCTGAACTCGCCAACCAGGTTCGCTACAACGCCGCAACTGAAGCGCCGGCCTGGGCGGCCCAGCGCCATGCTCCAGTGCCGGCCGAGTTGATCGCCGACATACAGGTATGGCGCGCCTCCACCCAGGTCGACCCCAGCGACCTGCGACCCACCGGGCCACCGCAACTCGGCCGGGCCGCACGTCTCTTCCAACTGCAACTCGACAAGCGACTTGCCGCCGCGGACACTCGCACCGAATCGCATTGGCGGCAACTGGTCGCTGTAGAAGCCCCCAGCGCCACAATGGACCCATTCCTGCCAGAGCTGACAGAAAGGTTGAGCTACCTCAACCGGGCCGGCTACAACGCCACCCAGCTAGTGCGGTCAGCAGCCGCGGCACCGCTACCCGACGACCACCCCGCCGCAGCCCTCTGGTGGCGCATCCTCGACCAACTACCGCAAATGCCACCCGCAACCACCCCCAAGGCTGTCCCTGCGACCAGACGTACGACCGCTCCGGCATCCGCGCCGCGCTTGAGGCCGCCTCCAGCGTTCGGCCCGAGCCGCTGACCCGGGCTTCCGACCAGAACGACGGCCCGAGGCTTCCGCCGGATCCGTTGCCGACCGACAACCGGCTCGAATAAGCAACAACCAAGATCAACTACAAGAAAAGAGGAAGCCGATGGCCTCTGAAGAACCGATTGAACATTGCTACTTGATCTTGTCATCGCCACCCGCCACGATCAGGTGCACGGCTTTGTCGCAGGCTGGCGAGGGAAGCCGCGAGAGGTTGCGGAACTTGCGCAATGTGATGCGGACTTCGCGGCCTTCACACTCCGAGCAGGGACACCTCAGATAGACGTCGGTAGCGTGCCTTCGTGCTGGCATGATCGGCTCCTCAGCGCAGGCTTGCGATTACAGCAGCCGGCGATCTGAGGCGGGAGGCGCAATCTGAGGACCGCCCGATACCGAATCAGGGATGGCAGCCCAAACGCCGCGGCACTCCATCAACGCTCGCAGCCCGCGTCCGCAGTGAGCCGCTCAAGGCATCGAGTCGATCGGCCACCTTCATGATCAACTGCAGCGCTCGCCCGGCCAACGCTCGATAATTCCGGCGGTAATGAGCCGTGCTGCCACATCCCCTGGCAACCCTCAACATCCCGCTGGGTAAGCGAGACTGGGACCGGTGCACCTTCCGCTGCCATTCCAACAGCCGCAGGCGGCGACCAGCCACCACCATGAGCCATCGGTTGCTCCTTCAATTCTCCGCCAAATGGCATTTATGCCGTTCCAGTATTTGCCGCCACAGCT
>Ga0081538_10006108_pt1 | contig 10698 bp, 8 predicted proteins | sample TabmetS5T2R1_FD_71022 | JGI IMG/M metagenome (GOLD analysis project Ga0081538, IMG submission 71022) | Tabebuia heterophylla rhizosphere microbial communities from the University of Puerto Rico - S5T2R1 | ecosystem: Host-associated > Plants > Roots > Rhizosphere ...
ACTTTAGACGAGACATAACTAGAGAGAGAAAAAATCATAAGAAGATATAAGCTCGTGGGTTCAACCCCCACCCAGTCCATCTTTTTCCTGCTATATGATTAACACAAACAATGGTATCGATGCCAAAGCAACATATCTAGTTGGGGTAACCCGATAAAGATGTATATAACTATAAGTCATAGTAGAAGATTTTTTCTTGCATTTGTAGTTATTCAAGCCTAATGTAGCTTTTAAGTGGCATTATGGTAGGAGTATTATCACGTAGCCACTGGAGCGTCTTGATGAACGAGCTTGCTGCTTCAAATGTCGTTAAAACAGGTATGCCCATTTCAACTGCTTTCCTTCTTATTTGGTACTCGTCATAGAGCATGCCCACATATTTTTCAATCGTAGATGTGGCTGGAATGTTTATGATAAAGTTGATCTTGCGATCGTACAACAAGTCGGCGATATTGGGCTTGCGATCTGGCTCACTTATCTTGTAGACCAGTTGTACGTCGTTAAAGTTATTATTCTCTATGAATTCTGCTGTGTGCTCCGTAGCCATAATTCGATAGTTCATGGACGTAATGAGCGATATTATAGGCAGCAATTTCTCTTTGTTCTTTTGTCCACCCACAGTTATTAATGCCGATCCTGACAGTGGTAGAGAATAGCCGGCCGCCATGTATGCTTTGGACAATGCATCATAGAAGCTATTGCCGAAGCATGCAACCTCGCCAGTTGACTGCATTTCTACTCCAAGCACCACATCTGAACCTTCAAGTTGCATGAACGAGAATTGAGGCACCTTAATTCCAAAGCCTGTAGTCTTGAGCCACAGATCCCTGGCAGCAGGCGGAAGCGGCTTGCCAATCATTGCTTTTGCAGCAAGGTCGATAATATTATAGCCTACAAATTTGGACACAAAAGGCATTGAGCGCGATGCCCTAACATTTGCCTCTATCACCAGTACTTCTTCGTCCTTAATTAGATATTGGATGTTAAAGGGGCCTTTGACATTGAGAGCCTTGCCTATCTTGGCGCTGTAGTCTGTGATGGTGTCAATTGTCTTTCTATCGAGTCGCCAAGGAGGTATACTCATTATCGCGTCTCCAGAGTGGACACCCGCATTGTCAATGTGTTCAATAATAGAGCCGATGATAACTTCGTTGCTGTCTGATACTGCATCTACTTCGACTTCTGCAGCCTCTTGGAGGAACTTGCTAATGACAACCGGATGATCTGGGCTGATGTTTGTTGCCTCGGTCAGAAAGCCTTCTAGCTGCTGCTCGCCCCATACTACCTTCATTGCTGCACCTGACAGTACATAAGATGGCCTGACAAGCACAGGGTAACCGACAGTATCTGCAAATTCCTTAGCTTCTGCAAGTGAGGTAAATTTTCTCCATGCCGGCTGTTTTATCTTAAGTAAATCGAGCAACTGTCCGAACTTGGCTCTGTCTTCCGCCCTATCCACATTTTCGCTGCTTGTGCCAACAATATTGATGCCACATTTCGCCAACTTAGGTGTTAGATTGTTTGCAGTCTGACCACCGACACATGTGACCACTCCGGTTGATTTTTCTTTTTCACAGATGTCCAGCACACGCTCTAGCGTCAATTCTTCAAAGTAGAGCCTGTCGCAGATATCATAGTCAGTTGAGACTGTTTCTGGATTGCAATTGATGACTGAAATTTCCTTTATTCCATTTTCCTTCAGGCCCCACACTGTGTTGACAGTTCCCCAATCAAATTCGACGCTGCTTCCGATCCTGTAGGGGCCAGCGCCCAGCACTATCATCCTACTCTTATTACTGTCCTTCACTTTGACGTCATCAATCTCGCCACCGTACGACAAATAGAGATAGTTAGTCTTGGCTGGCCATTCCGCAGCCAGTGTATCTATTTGTTTTACGACTGGCCTGATGTTAAATTTCTGTCGCAAGTTACGAACTTGCATCTCCTCAAGATTCAGACAGCGCGCCAGCTGCTTGTCCGAAAATCCCATCTTTTTCGCTTTCCTTATCAGCTGCTCGTCAAAGGTGTTGGATTTACGGAGGATATTATCTTCCATATCGACTATATTCTTTATTTTGAGCAAAAACCACGGATCGATCCCTGACAATTGGTTGATGCGTGCAATTGTCAAGCCTGCCTTTATGGACTCAACAACCGAGAATATTATCTCGTCAGTTGGATGTATGAGCGCCAGCTCGATCCTTTCAATGTCTTCCGCTGTAGGCTGAGGCAACAAATTTGCATTTGCGACAAGGCCGTCTTTGCCGATGTCGCACATCCTGATTGCCTTTTGCACTACTTCTTCAAAGGTTCTGCCAATAGCCATGACTTCACCAACCGATTTCATTGTGCTGCCAAGCTTGCGCTTAACAAGCTCAAACTTTGAGAAGTCCCATCTTGGCATTTTGAGCACAACATAATCAAGCGATGGCTCAAAGCACGCAGTGGTGGCTTTTGTGATTTTGTTAATGAGTTCTGGTAATGAGTACCCTAGGGCAATCTTGGCTGCCATGTATGCAAGAGGGTAGCCGGTTGCCTTGCTTGCAAGGGCCGACGAACGGGACAGTCTTGCATTTATTTCAATCGCGGCAAACTGTTCAGATGTTGGATCAAGGGCAAACTGGATGTTGCACTCTCCAACAATGTCACAGTAGCTGGTCGCCCTAATGGCAGCTGAGCGCAGCATATGATATTCATAGTTGTTGAGCGTCTGGGATGGCGCAATGACGATGTTGTCGCCAGTGTGAACACGCATTGCAAGGACATTTTCCATGTTGCATACGATCACACCGTTCCCCTTGTAATCGCGCATCACCTCGTACTCAATTTGCTTCCAGTGCCCGACATACCGCTCTATCAAGACCTGATGAACCATGCTGAGATTAAGACCTCGCTGCACAATTTCCTGCAGTTCATACTCGTTGTGTGCGACACCACCGCCCCTTCCACCTAACGTGTACGCTACTCTGATGATGACAGGGTAGCCAATGTCATTGGCTGCTCTAAAGGCTTCCTGTAACGAATTGACTGCAAAACTCTGTAACACTGGCACATCGCTCTTCATCATGGCTTCCTTGAACCGCTGTCTATCTTCAGTGATGTTGATTCCTCTGATAGAAGTGCCAAGAACCATTATACCATATTTTTGGAGGATGCCCTGCTCGTACAGTGAGACTCCGCAGTTGAGGGCTGTCTGACCGCCAAAGCCCAACATTATTGAATCAGGCCGCTCTACCTCGATAACTCTCTCCACGTAACTCGTATTTATTGGAAGAGGATACACTCTATCTGCAAACCGTGTGTCAGTTTGGATAGTCGCAATGTTAGGATTTATTAGGATGCTCTTTATTTCTTCCTCGGCAAGTGCCTTGAGGCATTGGGAACCGGAGTAGTCAAATTTGCGGCCAGTTATATATTATTGCTGGCTTTCGCCTGCCTCTCCAATCTTGATTGCCCCACTACCGAGGACAAGAACTTTCTTTATTGTTTCATTTCTTGGCGATCTTTCTCCCCCCTATTTTTTTATTTATTGCAAATTTTTTCAAAGGCTTTGTAACTTTTTTTTCAGACTGCAGCTTTTCGGCTTCTGCCGGATCTGTCTCTTCTTTCACACCGTTGGCAATAATTTCTCTAAACCTGTCGAACACAAACATACAATCATAGGGGCCCGGTGATGCTTCGGGATGAAACTGAACAGCAATTATTGGTTTTCTCTTGTGTTCAACCCCTTCAACTGTATTGTCGTCAGCATTTGAGAACCAGACCTTAAAGCCTGTCTTGCCAAGGCTCTTTGGATCAATCCCGTAACCATGGTTCTGGCTGGTCACGTACACTTGGTTGTTGCGCAAATTCAAGCATGGCTTATTCTGACCTCTGTGACCAAATCTCAACTTGTAAGTATTGGCACCGCCTGCAAGCGCAAGGATCTGGTTGCCAAGACAGATGCCAAGAGTCGGAGTAGATGTATTGATTAACTTTGAAGCAGTATTGATGGTACTTGTGCAGACCTTGGGGTCGCCAGGACCATTGCTTATCACCACCCCCTTTGGGTTATATGACATCGTTTGCTCATACGTTGCATGCCAGGGGAGCCGGACAACCCTGTACCCTGTGCGCATAATATTGCGTATGATGCTATATTTTACGCCGGTATCAAGTACCACGACGCAGTCCTTGCCCTTGTCGCCATACTCTTGAGCTCCTTTTGTCGAAACTTCAGGCATAAAGTTCAATCCCTCGTACTTAGCACTTGCAAGCATCTTCTTCAGGAGGGATTCATTAATGGCATTTTCAGATACAGCAATTACGCCCATCATGACTCCATGCTCTCTTAACTTTTTCGTCAGCTCTCTTGTGTCAATATTATAGATCCCCGGCACCTTTTCCTCATAAAGCCATTGATCGAGTGTCTTTATGCAGCTCCAATGGCTTGCAATGTCTGATAGATCATGAATAAGCAACCCTTTGACCTGAATCCTATCAGACTCAAAGAACTTGGGCAGACCATACTCATCCTTTATATCATAGCTTGGGACCCCATAGTTACCCACAAGCGGATAGGTAAGGCACAATATCTGACCCCTGTAAGAAGGATCTGTCAGAGTTTCTGTATAGCCGACCATGCCAGTATTGAATACCACTTCACCAGCGACTGCTGACGGATAACCAAAGCCAATGCCATCAAAAACAGTACCATCTTCTAGCATCAGCTTGCCAGCATATCCTGTGTATGTCTGTTTAAGTGTAGGAATTTTTTGAACCCTTACCAACTGTCAAGATTAGCAAATTTAAGTTTTGCTTTACACAGGTAGAGTAATATTGTTGGGAATCTCAGGTAATATGTCGTTGCACAATGGCTGACCAACAACAACAACAACAGCGCTGTGCCATTTGTGGCTCGCGGTTTGCTGAGAAAAAATGCTACTTTTGCGAAAGCAGAGTATGTACATCGTGCACTGTTCCGGCAGATGTGTCCGGATACACCGTTAAATGCATCAGCTGCGACAGGAAAAAGATAGATAGGCTTGGGTTCATTACCCTCCTGAAGAGAAATTACTATCTCATAGGAATCATTGTGGCTTTCTGGCTCTTCACTGTATTCCCTTTGCCGTTTATGCAACTTGCAGGCATAGATGTCGACCCAAGCACATTCCAGCCTGTCCTAATAGCGACGGCGGTCATGACTATTCCTTTTATATTCATGTTTCTGGCGTGGCAAAAAAGGGCACCAAGAGGCTCTTAATATTACTGTATTTAAAAATGGAACATAGAAAGCATCTTAATACATTGCCTTTGCGACGAGCGCTGCAAATTCGGTAGTGGAGAGCTTGCCGCCGATATCCTTTGTCTTTTTACCCTGCTTGAGCATAGTGATAATGGAATCTTCTATCCGTCTAGCTTCTACCATCAAATTCTTATCGCTATATTTATCAGAGAGCCATTCGAGCATCATCTTTGCAGACAGAAGGATAGAGGAAGGGTTGGCGGCATTCTTTCCTGCGATGTCAAATGCAGCGCCATGCACTGGCTCAAAGAGAGCAAACTGATCTCCAATATTGGCTGCTGGTCCCATGCCAAGCCCCCCAACCACCTGAGCAGCTTCGTCAGACAGTATGTCGCCAAACAAGTTAGTGGTGACAATAACATCAAATTCCTCTGGGTTTCGGATTAAGTTCATCGATGCAGCATCAACATATAATTCACTGTATTGAATCTTAGGGTAGTTCTTGGCAACTGTCCTACATACCGCAGAAAACAACCCATCTCCCTTGCGTAGGACATTTGCTTTGTGTACTGCGACTACTCTGAGCTTGTTGTTACGCATCATTGCTGTCTTGAAGGCATATTCTGCGATTCTCCTGCTGGCCTGCTCTGATGTAACTCTGAGTGCCACTACTGTGTTTTCGTCTGTATTGAACTCCCACCCAAGGTAGACATCCTCAGTATTTTCCCTTACCGTGACAAGATCAACGTTGTTTGAGATGCTCGGAATATTAGGGTACGACTTGGCCGGCCTGACATTTGCATAAAGGTCAAACATCCTGCGAAGAACAATTATCACATCGGCCGCGGTTTCGCCAACTGGCCCCTTCAGACACGCTTGCGATTTCTTGATTATGTCTAGCGCAGATTCCGGCAATGCTTTGCCAAAATTGGCAAGCGCACTATCGCCTGATTCGACTTCATGTATGTCAAATTTTGTTTGGGAATTATCATTTATCGTTTCAAGGATCTTTTTTGCTGCCGCCGTCTGCTCTGGTCCAATGCCATCTCCCTTGATGAGGGAAATATTATATCTTACCAATTGGCTATCCTGTCTTATAGCTGCAGTATCTAGCTTTTGGAGTAGAGGATCTTTTTTAGCAGTACTTTGTTGATTGCGTCCATCATTGCTTGTACGGATGCAACGACAATGTCTTCACCTGACTTGCGCGCAGATACGATATTCCCGTCCTTATCTTCGACCTTTACTGTAACTTCTGCAAGCGCGTCAGAGCCTCCCGTTATTGAGTCAAGCCTATATTCTCTTATCTTGACATTTGCCATCTCTCCTGATATCTTTTGTATCGCTTTTAGCGCTGCATCGACTGGACCAACACCAATGTCTGATGCAATGAAATCCTTGCCGTTGGCGTTGAGCCTTACTACGGCAGTCGGTATGATGTTCATTCCAGTGACGATATGAAAGTCATACAGTTTGAACTTTTCTTCAAACTTGTTGTTATCCATTACTCCGCCGGCTATTGATAATAGTTCTGATGTAGTAATGGGTTTACCATTGTCGGCTATGTTCTTTTGCTTCTCTACTATGGCATGAAGCTGCTCCTCAGTCGGCTTGATACCAAACTCTTCAAGCATCGCCTTGATGCCATGTGCACCAGCATGCTTGCCAGCTTGGAGCCATCTTTTCCTACCCACAAGTTCAGGGCTTATGGGCTCATAAGTAAGTGGATTGTTGATGATACCATGAGTGTGAATTCCCGATTCGTGGCCAAAGGCGTTTTCACCAATTATCGCCTTGTTTGGCTGTACAATTATGCCCATAGTATTTGAAACGAACTTAGAGGTTTCATAGAGCAACTGTGTCTTGACATTATGCTTCTTGCCGTACAAGCATTGAAGCGCCATTACAAATTCTTCAAGCGATGCGTTGCCAGCACGCTCACCAAGACCGTTTATGGTGACATGCGCGCATGCGGCTCCGGCGCTTACACCTGCTATCGAATTAGCAACTGCAAAACCAAAATCGTCGTGGCAGTGGACACTTATGGGGAGCGATGTAGCTTGCTTGACCTCTTTTACAAGGTCGGCAATGTATTGGGGAGTTGCATAGCCCACAGTATCGGGTATGTCCAGCCTGTCCGCACCTACCTCTGCTACCTCCTTGAACACCTTAAGCAGGAATTGCCTGTCGGATCTTGTTGCATCCTCTGCTGAAAACTCTACTTGCAAGCCATGTTTTTTAGCATATTCTACTGCGCTAATTGCCTTCTCGGAGACCTGCTGACTAGTCATTTTCAACTTATACTGCATATGAATGTCAGAAGTTGCTATGAAAGTATGAATGTACTTCAAATCACATTTGATAGCCCTATCAATGTCAATTTGACTTGCGCGAGCGAGGCCAAAAATTTCAGCCTTCAATCCTTGCTTTACTATCGCCTTGATCGCCTGCATCTCTCCATTTGACACTATTGGAAACCCTGCTTCTATCGCATCGACCCCAAGTTCATCCAGCCGGATAGCAATCTGGAGCTTCTGGTCTGGTGTTATCGTCACACCAGGCGTCTGTTCGCCGTCTCTGAGAGTAGTATCAAAGATTCTAACACTTCTGGCATTATTCATTGATCTTCTAGATGTGTCGCTCAACTCTCCACTCCACCCCTAGGAAGGGCCGAAACTCCAGTTCTTGACAATTGCGCAATTCCATAATTCTCGACTAGATTCTTAAATGCATCTACCTTATCGGGTGTGCCAGTTATCTCAACTGTTATTGTCTCCTTGCCAATGTCTAAGATGTTGCCTCGAAATATAGTAGCATAATTGACTATCTCACTTCTTGTTGTTGGGTCAACGGCCTTGATCTTGATGAGCGCAAGCTCACGATATACTGTCTTATCAGTGTCAAGCACCTTTACTTCTATAACATCTATAAGTTTGCGCAATTGCTTTACCAACTGATCAAGTGTCTTTTCATCACTGTTAGTTGTTATCGTCATCCTAGAGAGATCCTGCTGCTCAGTTGATCCCACTGTAATGCTTTCAATGTTAAAACTGCGTGCCCTGAAGAGGTTGGTGACTCTGAAGAGCACGCCGGGTTTGTTTTCGACAAGGGCAGATACAATGTGCCATGATTCTTTCTGAACAGTAGTTGCAAACAATTTTCCATTATGCTCCTACAATCATATCTTTAAGGCCAGTGCCAGGTGCTACAAACGGATAGACGTCTTCCTCAGGATCAATTGGGATGTCTATTACTGTTGCTACATCTGATTTGAGCGCCGCTTTGATAGCTTTCTCAAGCTCATGCATTGATTCCGCTCTTATGCCCTGAGCGCCATATGCGTCGGCTATCTTGACATAGTCAGGGCAATTGTGCTGATGTACTCCACTGTAGCGTCTGTTGTAAAATGTGCGCTGCCATTGGGCCACCATTCCAAGCATGTAGTTGTTCATGAGGAATACTATTACAGGCAGCTTATCAAGTACCGACACTGCAAGTGAGTTTTCAGTCATGTTAAACGATCCGTCACCGGCGATATCGACTACAGGAACATTCGGTCTTGCAGCCTTGGCGCCTATCGAGGCTGGAAATCCAAAGCCCATCGTGCCAAGGCCGGTCGAGCTGAAGAATGTGCCAGGTGTTATCACGTCAAAGTGCAAGGATGCCCACATTTGGCACTGCCCTACTTCTGTCGTAACTATGGCATTAGCTGGCAACAACTCGCGCAATTTTTTGAGCGACTTTTTAGCTGTTATCTCCCTTGAGTAGTCCTTGAGGGTTTCAGCATAGTACTGTATAAGCTCTTTTCTACGCTTTAGCCACAGATTGTCTGAATCCTTTTTAATCATCTTCTTTGAGAACATTTTAACAAGTGTGCGGAGTGAGGACTTCACGTCACCTACCAGCGCAACGTCTACTGATTTGTTCTTTCCAATCTCTGCTGGGTCAATATCCAAGTGAATTATGCTCATGCCCTTACCAAATTCGTCAAATTTTCCAACAGATCTATCCGAAAACCTTGCACCTACAGCCACAATGCAGTCTGCCTCTAGGATTATTTTGTTAGCTTCTGCGTGGCCATGCATCCCTATAGGTCCCATAGCAAGCGGGTGGTTCTCAGGAAATGCGCCTTTGCCCTTGAATGTAGTCACAACCGGTATCTTGACGAGCTCTGCAAGAGCTTGGAGTTCCGAAAAAGCTCCTGAAAGGATCACGCCTCCACCTGCCATTATTATCGGTCGCTCGGCGTTGAGCAAAAGCTCTACTGCCCTGCCCATCTCTGAGAGGTCTGCCTCTACATTTGGATTATAGCCTCTAACCTTGATAAGCTCTGGAAACTTGATATCGGCTGTTGCCTGTTGTACGTCCTTAGGAATATCAACAAGTACTGGGCCAGGCCTGCCGCTCTCTGCAATGTATACCGCCTTTTTGATCATTTCTGGGACCTCTGCTGCAGCCCTTGGTTGAAATGAGTATTTTGTGCAAGGATTTGCCACACCAATAATGTCTGTCTCTTGGAAGGCATCTTTGCCTATCATGGGAAGCGGTACCTGACCAGTTACGGCTACAATTGGAGAAGAATCAGCGTATGCGGTAGCAATGCCTGTTATGAGATTTGTGGCACCCGGACCTGAGGTTGCAAAGCATACACCCGCTTTTCTCTTTATTCTAGCGTAACCGTCCGCCATATGAGCAGCCGATTGTTCATGCCTTACTAGGATATGCCTGAAGTTTGCATCTACCAAAGCATCGTATATCGGCAGGTTTGCTCCTCCTGGAAGTCCAAAGACCACATCTACGCCCTCTTTCTCTAGGGCTTGAATCAACGCTTTTGCACCTGTCATTTCAACCAATTTTATCTATCACCAAATTGATTTGCATAAGCCGTGCTTGCTAAAGCACAGAGTTTGCCCTAGGCAACCCTCAGCAGAACCAGAACATGAATGTTGTGTCCATAACAATATCCGCTGTCAGCTCGAGGCATTTTTGTTTATGTGGAGGGAAATTATTTATAAAGTTTATGGGAAACAGACGAGTACATCGGACAGGAGCGGTTATTCTAGCAATATAAGAGACGGTAGCTCCAAAACCACAAACGCGTCAACTAGTTAAGCAAACATTACCCAGTTGTTCTAGTTTCGATTATAGCCCTGCCTTAGTTTTTTCTTTCAGTTCTTTCTTTGTTTGTGTGCCTGTTTGACAACATTCTGTTATAAGGTCCAGCTTGCGGTCAAAGTTAGGGTCATTGATCTGATGGTTAGCTATCAGATCAGCCTCTCGTTCCATGATTACCGTGCCTATAAGTTCCCTATAAAATACAATGTTATTTCATAATACTACCTTATATTGTACAATCTCGTTGATGATCACTAGCATATATGGTGGAAACAAAAAATACTGATCAAGAGAAACAAAACAACTATACCGAAATAAAGGCTGCTAGACCTGATGAGCAATACTTGGACCTTACAAGT
>Ga0081538_10006109_pt1 | contig 10697 bp, 9 predicted proteins | sample TabmetS5T2R1_FD_71022 | JGI IMG/M metagenome (GOLD analysis project Ga0081538, IMG submission 71022) | Tabebuia heterophylla rhizosphere microbial communities from the University of Puerto Rico - S5T2R1 | ecosystem: Host-associated > Plants > Roots > Rhizosphere ...
AGGAACGTGGCCACCCCGAGCAGCTGGCCCCAGATGCTCGAGTCCACGTTGTTGACCCCGGTTGGGTAGCCGGCCGCGAACACGCCCACCCAGATGACCCCGAGGAAGCCCGCAACCCCGTGCACGGCAACCGCGCCGACCACGTCGTCCACACGCATCCTCCTCTCCATCCAGGTTCCGGCGTAGTAGGCCATGGGCCCCGTGACCATCGCGATGAGCCAGCCCAGAACGGGGGCGTAGACGTCCGCTCCGGCGGACACGCCGATCACCCCCGCGAGGCCGCCCGAGATCGTCCAGAAGGGGTCGCCGCGACTCGCGAAATAGGTGCCGGCGAAGCCACCCGCGAATCCCATCGTGATGATCATCGCGATCGAGCCGAGCGTCGTCGGGCTCAGGTAGATGTTGGCCCAGCCGGGGAACGCGGTCGAGGCGATCACGAGGCATGCCGCGTAGAAGGCGTAGAAGCCCGTGAAGATCAGCATCAGGCCCATCAGCGTGATGTGTAGGTTCTGGGGTCTGAAGGTGCGGGCCAACCCCTCGCGCGTGTACTTCCCTATTCGAGGGCCGAGGTTGAACAGGACGCCGAGCGTGAACGCGCCCGCCACTCCGTGGACCACCCCCGAGGCGATCGAGTCGTGGAAGCCGAAACGCAGCGTCATCCAGCCGCCGGCGCTCCAGCCCCATGCCGCGTCGAGGATCCAGACGACGGAGCCGAGGAACGCGGCGAGCAAAAGGTACGCCGATAGGCGTACCCGCTCGAGCAGCGCGCCCGACATGATCGACGCCGTGGTCCACGAGAACAGCAGGAAGGCGAGGAAGAAGACGAGGTTGATGTTGTTCGTCAGGTTGGGGCCGAAGGCGTCGCTCCACGGAATCCCGCTCTGGCACTGCGCCGCTGAGAAGTCGCTCGAGTTCGGGCCGATCGGCGGGATGCCCGGCTGGTTGCAGCCGTAGATCCACCAGCCGAAGTAGTAGAAGGTCGGCGTGACCGCGGCGATCGTGAGGATGTTCTTCATCGCCGTGGCGATGACGTTCTTGCGGCGCACGACGCCGGCCTCGTACGACATGAAGCCTACGTGGATGAGCCACATGAGGACGACGGTCCAGAAGTAGAACTGCTCGCCCAGGATCGCGCTGTCGAGCACCTGCGCTTCCTCGACCCCCTCGATGCGCTGAACCTGTGCAAAGACGAAGTCGATCACGCCGCAATCCCCCCGAGGCTGCAGTCGAACGCCACGATCATGGCGACCGTATCGGCGGAACGCATATCGGTGCAATGTGCGGAGGTCACGTCCTTCGCGTCGTCCATACGTAGGAACCGCACATAGGGCCGACCCCCTCGCCCGGTTACGATTGGCACGATTCGATCGAGCGAGGGCTCGCTTTGATGCTTCCTTCGACCGCCGGCGGCGCGGACGCACTCGAGCGTTCGCGGCGCGAGAACGAGACGCTCTACGCCGTCATCAAGACGGTTTCGTCATCGCTCGACCTGGACCGCGTGCTCCGCGGAATCGTCGAGATTGCCACCGACGCCACCGGCTGCCATGCCTGCTTCATCTACTTCGTCGAAGGGGAGAGGCTCGTGCTCCGCGCCGCCTCCGCGCGCTACTCCCGCTTCGTGGGCGAGGTGAGCTTCGGGATCGACGAGGGCCTCACCGGCTGGGTCGCGCGCACGAAGACGCCCGAGTTCATCAGGGACAACGCGCTCCAGGATCCGCGCATGCGCTTCGTGCCGGAGCTCGAGGAGGAGCGCTTCCAGTCGATGGTCGCCGTGCCGATCCTCGCCAAGGCAGGCGACGTGATCGGCGTGGTGGTGCTGCACACCGAGGCACCGCGCGAGTTCGACGACGAGGTACTGAACTTCCTCGTTCACACGGCGTCGCTCGTGGCCGGCGCGATCGAGAACGCGCAGCTCTACCAGGAGACTCGCCGGCGGGTGGACGCGCTGACCACCCTCACGCAGCTGAGCCAGGCGCTCGCCGCGGTGACGCTACGAGAGGACCTCTACGACGCGGTCACGCGCGGGGCGCGCGAGCTGCTGGGCGCCGACGCGTGTCAGATCTACCGACTCGACAACGAGACCGACGAGCTCGTGCTCGCGGGCTCGGATCCGCACGACGCGACCGCGCCGAGCCCGCGGCCCGGCGGGACGGCTCTGGTTCTCGACCTGATGCGACGGGCCAACGGCCGCGGCGCCCGGGGCGGAAGGCGTCGCGCGACCCGCGCCCTCTGGCCCGACCTCGACGAGAACGCCCTTCTTGCGGCCCCGCTGGTCGCCGGCGACGAGCAACTCGGCGTCCTCTGCTGCCTGGCCCAGGGGAGGGAGTTCACGGGCGAGGACGCCGAGCTGCTTGGCGCGGTGGCGAACCAGACGGCCGTCGGGTTGAAGAAGGCGGAGCTGATCGAGCGGTTGACCGCCGAGAACATCGTCAAGGACATGTTCGACGCGCTCGCCGCCGGCTCGGTGGGCACGGCCGAGGCAAAGGCGGTGGAGGCCCGCTGCGACCTCAGCCGGCCGCATCTGTTCCTGCACGTGGAACGGGCGCCGGAGGCGGGAGAGGACGCTCCAGTCTGGCCCGAGCTCGCGGCCCGGCTCGAGACGCGTCTCCGCCGTGCCAGCCCGCGAGCGTTCTTCGACACCCGCCACGATCGCATCCGGGCGCTGACGCCGCTCGCGACGGACCAGGAAGCTGCCGCCGAGCGCCTCCGACGGGCGTGCGAGCAGCTCGCGCACGAGGAGTCGGTGGTGATCGGACTGAGCGACGTCGATCGCGGGGCCGCCAGCGCGCGCCGGCGGATGCGCGAGGCGGCGGACGCCGCCCGCATCGGCCGCTCGCTGGCGCCGGCCGGAGGGGCGGTGTCCTACGACGGCCTCGGCGCGTACAAGTACCTGGTCCACCTGGAGCTCGACCAGGCCCCTCATGACCGCTACCGCCAATCGGTGGAGGAGCTCATCGAGTACGACCGTCGCCGCGGATCGCGCCTGTTCGAGACCCTCGAGCAGTTCCTCGCGGACCGCTGCAGCGTCACGGCCAGCGCGCGCGCTCTCTACATCCATCCGAACACCGTCCGGCAGCGGCTCGACCGGATCGAGCGCGTCTCCGGGCTCCACCTGCCGGACGAGGATCTGCTCTCGCTCGAGCTCGCGCTGAAGCTCGCGCGCCTCCACCGCCAGCGGGCGGGGAGAGAGTAGAGCGCGTGCTACGCCTCTCGACGCCGGCGGCGCCGGACCGTCAGCCAGATCCAGAACGCCGCGAAGCCCACCACGTTCAGCAGGAGCACGAGCAGGCACCACCAGGCCTTGTAGAGGAAGGGGAGGTCCTTCTCCCGCCAGAGCTCGACACCGGTGAGGTAGACGAGTAGGAGCAGGGCGACCAGCAGGATCGGCGGCACCTGCCCGGTAAGGACGAACAGGATCATGACCGCGGCCACTGTATAGGGGCCCACGCATGACGATTCGGGCGAAGCTCTATGCGGCGATCGTCCTGACGATCCTCGGCCCGCTCGCCACGACGGGCGTCGCGCTGCAGGCGATGTCCGACCTGGGGGACCGCTTCGACGAGGTGCGGGTTCACGCCCGGCAGGAGGCCCTGGCGCTCCAGCTCAAGTTCGACGTCACGGACATGAACGGCTGGCAGACCGCCTATGGCTACGACGGCGGGCGCTCACGGCCGCCCTTCGAGAGGTCGGTGGCCGACTTTCGAAGCGATCTCGCGCGGGCCTCAGGGACCCTCAGGGATCCGCGCGAACGCGCGCTGCTGAGGGAGCTGCGCTCGGAGTTCGACGATTTCATGGCGCTCGACGCCGTCGCCTACCGCGCGCTTCGCACGGGGCGCGGGGAGCGCACGCGCGAGATCTTCCTCGGCCCTGAGATCCAGCGCTTCGAGGCAATGGCCGCCACCGCCGAGCGCCTGGCTCGCTACGAGGCGCGTCGCGCGACAGCCACCCAGGAGGCGTTCGACGACGCCCGCGACGACGCGCGCCGGCGGCTGATCGCCGTCGCGCTGGGGGCGGCCGTGGTGATCGTGCTCCTGCTCGTCACGGCCAACGACATCGCCCGCATGGCGCTCGAGGGCGAGCGAAGCTCGCAGCGCCGCCAGACCGCGCCCGACACCGACTGAGCCCCTCGCATGACGCGCGACATAATCCTCACGCTCAGCCTCCTGCTCACCGCGGCGCTCGCGGCCCGGTTCCTGGCGAGCCTCGTACGGATTCCCGAGATCCTGGTGCTGGTGGCCATAGGGGCGCTGCTCGGTCCCTCCGTGCTGGATGTGGTCGACGTGCCGCTCGACTCGATCGGCGCGCAGCTCATGTTCACGCTGGGCGTGTCCCTGATCCTGTTCTACGGCGGGCTGAACCTCTCGCTTCCGCTCCTGCGACGAGTGTGGGTGGGGCTCGGGATGCTGGTCGTGCCCGGAGTGATGATCACGGCGATAATCACCGGGCTGGCCGCTTACCTCGTGTTCGACCTGTCGTGGGACGCCGCGCTTTTGGTCGGAGCGGTGCTGGCGCCAACCGACCCGGCGATCCTCATTCCGCTCTTCATACGCTCGCGCCTCCGTCCGAAGGTCGCCCAGACCGTGATCGCCGAGTCGGCCTTCAACGATCCCACGGGGGCGGTTCTCGCCCTGACCCTGGCGGGAGTACTGCTCTCGGGCGACGGCTCGCTGGCCGAGCCGGTGGCCGAGTTCGCGGTCGACCTCGGGGTCAGCACCGTGATCGGCATCGTCGCCGGTGTGCTGCTCTCCGCCGCCATCTCCAGCCACCGCTCGGGCATCTGGCGCGAGTCCTCCGCCCTCGCCGTGCTGACGGTGGTGACGATCAGCTTCTTCTCGCTCGACACCGCGGGAGGCAGCGGCTACCTCGGCGCCTTCCTCGCCGGCCTGATCGTGGGGAACATGGAGCACCTGGGACTCGCCATGCACTCGCACCACGAGCAGGAGATGCGGGCGTTCGCGTTCAACACGGCGGACCTCGTCACGCTGTTCGTCTTCGTGGTCCTGGGCGCGAACATCCCGTTCGGGGACCTGGGCGAGAACTTCCTGCCGGCGCTGGCCGTGCTTGCGACGCTGATGCTCGTCGCACGACCACTGACCGTGTACGCCTGCACCCTCCCCGACCGCGGCGGGGCGTGGACGGGGCGCGAGCGCATCTTCCTGTGCTGGACTCGGGAGACGGGGGTGGTGCCGGCGGCGCTCGTCGGGGTACTGGCCGGACTCGGCGTTCCCGATATCGAGATCTACGCCAGCGTCGTGGCGCTCGCGATTGTGCTGACGCTGCTGTTCCAGGCGCTGCCGGCGGCATGGCTGGCCCGGCGTCTCGACCTCGTGGACCGGCCGCGCGCCGTATCCGCGGCGAGTCGGGAGGCGGCGTGAAGGGGTACGGTGGGCGCCGGTGCCACGCGCAATAGTCGTAGGTGTGGTCGGCGACTCCGGCGCCGGCAAGACCACAATCACGCGCGGACTTGTCCGCGTGCTCGGCGACGCCCACTGCACGCACATCTCGGCCGACGACTACCACCGGTACGACCGCCGCCGCCGGGCGGAGCTCGGCGTTACGCCGCTCCACCCCGACTCGAACCACCTCGACATCCTGACCCAGCACCTGATTCACCTGCGTCGCGGCGAGCCGGTGCTGAAGCCCGTGTACGACCACCGCGACGGTACCTTCAAGGCGCCCGTCTACGTGCGTCCCCGCACCTTCCTCGTGGTTGAGGGATTGCTGGGCTTCCACACCGAGACGCTTCGGAGCGTGCACGACGTGTGCGTGATGCTCGCGCCGCCCGAGGAGCTGCGACGGGGCTGGAAGCTGAAGCGCGACTGCACCCGGCGCGGCTACACGACCGACGAGGTGCTTTCCGAGCTCGACCGCCGTCAGCACGACGCCGAGACCTACATCCAGCCCCAGCGGCGCCACGCGGACATCGTGGTCGCCTTCTGCCCGAATCCCTCGGGCGACCCGGCGCACCTCGACGCCGACGTCATCCTGCGCGACAGCCTTCCGCACCCCGATCTCTCGCCGCTGCTCGACGGGAGTGACGACGGCCCGGCGCTGATCAAGCGGGAGCGCGAGTGGCTCCTGCGGATCCCTGGCAACCTCGAGCCCGAGCACGCCACGGAGTTGGAGGAGGCCGTGTGGGAGCGAATGAGCTTCGCGAGCCACCTGCGCATCAGGCGGCTCGGCGAGTTCACGGTCGGCACCGACCTGCTGCGCTCCGACTCGCTGGCGCTGGTCCAGCTCCTCATCCTCTACCACGTGGTCACGGCGCGGGCCGCGCTCGCGATCGGCGGCACGCCGCCGCGGATGGAATCGCCCCCCACCTCGGGATCGGATTCGGCGCTCCACACCTAGACCCTCCTCTATAGGTAAGGTCGGGATCATGGCCGTCACCCTTACCCAGCTGCAGGCATTCCTCACCGTGGTGCGGCGCGGCTCCGTCACCGCCGCGGCGGAGGAGCTCGTCGTGACCCAGCCTTCCGTGTCCGCGGCGGTCTCGGCGCTGGAGCGCGAGGTCGGCGTCAGGCTCACCGAGCGGGCCGGCCGCACGCTGCGGCCGACTTCGGCGGGCGCCGCCTACGTGCCCTATGCGAGCGACGTGCTCGGCCTCTTGGAGCAGGGCGCCCGCGCGGCCCGCGAGGCGGCGGCGGGTGAACGGCGCACCTTGCGTATCAGCGCCGTCACCACGGCCGGCGAATACCTCGTGCCGCAGCTGATTCAGGCCTTCCGCGAGCGGCGTCCGGATCTCGAGATCAGCCTCGACGTGGGGAACCGGGAGGTCGTCTTCCGGCGTCTCCTCGATCACGAGGTGGACGTGGCGATCACCGGCCGAATCCCCGACACCGACCGGATGGTCGGCCACGGGTTCGCCGACAACGAGTTCGTCCTAATCACCGCCGCCGGCGACCCGCTCGGAAAGAGGCGCTGGGTGGCGGTCGAGGAGCTGGAGGGCCGGCCCTGGCTTCTGCGCGAGCCGGGTTCCGGCACACGCACCATGTGTGAGGAGTGGCTCGCCAGCAGGGGGCTCGAGCCCACCATCCTCACGCTCGGCTCGAACGGCGCGATCAAGCAGGCCGCCCGCAGCGGCCTCGGCGTTGCCCTCCAGTCGCGCGCGGCCGTGGAGCTCGAGCTCGAGCTCGGCCTGCTGAGCACGATCTCTCCCAGAGGCGGCCTGCCGAAGCGCCGCTGGCACGTGGTGCGCGCGGCGGTCGGCCCGGTCCGCGAGGACGTAGAGGCCTTCATGGCGTTTTGCGGATCGCCGGCCGCGCGACAGGCCCTGACGTCCGGCTGAGCGGCCGGGGCCGCCCCTCGGGTCAGGTTGCGGCCGACGCCAGACTCGGCTCGCGGTCGAGCACCGAGTCGAACGCTTCCAGCACGCGATCCGCCGTCTCAGTATTGGCGTTCCTGCCCATCAGCCCGATGCGCCACATCGCCGGCGCCGACGGACCAAGCCCGCCGCCGACCTCGATCCCGTGCTCGCGCAGCAGGCGCCCCTGGACCTCCTTGCCGTCGACCCCGTCGGGCACGCGCACGGCGGTGAGCGGCGCGAGCTGGTGCTCGGGGTCCGCAAGAAGCTCGAGGCCCCGCGCCCGGAGCTCACGCTGTAGATGGGCGCCGGCCTCGGTGTGCCGGGCCCAGCGCGCCTCGAGCCCCTCCTCGAGCAGCAGCCGCAGTGCCTCGTGCAGCGCGTAGATGTTCAGGATGGGCGCCGTGTGGTGATACGCGGGCGGCCGTTCGACCCAGTACTTCTCGAGGAGGAGCAGATCGAAGGAGAACGGGACCGGCGCCCGCCGGGACCGGATCCGCTCGAGCGCAGCCTCCGATACGGCCACCGGCGACATGCCGGGCGGAGCCGCCAGGCACTTCTGGGTGCACGAGTAGGCGTAGTCGATCCCCCAGGCGCCGGCGTCCAGCTCGACCCCTCCGAGGGAGGTCACGCAGTCGGCCATTAGCAGCACGTCGCGGTCGCGCACCTCCGCCGCCAGCTCCGCCAGCGGATGCTCGACTCCAGTAGAGGTCTCGGCGTGCACCACGGCCACGAGGCGCGCCCGCGGATGGCGGTCGAGCTCCTGCAGGATGCGCTCGTTCGGCACGGCCTCGCCCCAGTCCGCCGTGACGGAGACCACCTCGGCGCCGCAGCGCCCGGCGATCTCGGCGATGCGGCGGCCGAAGAAGCCCGAGCGGGCCACGATCGCCGTGTCGCCGGGCTCGAGCAGGTTCGCGAGCCCCGCCTCCATCCCTGCGGTTCCGGTGCAGTGGAGCGGGAGCACGAGCCCGTCGGGCATGCGCCAGGCGCGGCGCAGCATGTCGACGACCTCGAGCAGGATGTCGTGCAGATCGGGGTCGAGGTGGCCGAGCATGGGCTTGCGCATGGCGTCGAGCACGGACGGCTCGAAGTTGGTGGGGCCGGGGCCGCAGAGCAGCCGCTCGGGCGGCTCCAGGGCGGGGAGCTCTTCATTCATAGATTTAGGGTGCCCGACAAGAGCTTCGATTACAACCTAAGAGTTTCCATATGAACAACGGGGATTCTCTATTTATCGACCTCCGTCATCCCGCTAGACAAATTCGTCTATCTCGGGTTGCCGGCGGGCCGGGATCCGGGTCTACTGAGCGCGATGGTGCCCACCAAAACAAGGCTCCACAGAAGCGAGCTCGCCGTACCCGGGAGCAACGTGCGGATGCTCGAGAAGGCGCCCGGCCTCGGCGCCGATGTCGCCATGCTCGACCTCGAGGACGCCGTGGCGCCGGACGACAAGGAGCAGGCCCGTCTCAATGTGGTCGACGCGTTGCGCGAGCAGGACTGGTCCCTCTGCTCCGTGTCGGTGCGCATCAACGGGCTCGACACGCATTGGTGTTACCGGGACATCGTCGACGTGGTGGAACAGGCCGGCAACTCGATCGACGCCATCGTCATTCCCAAGGTGAGCGACGCGGGCGACGTGCACGTCGTCGCCACGCTGCTCACCCAGATCGAGGCAGCCATGGGCCTCAGGCGGAAGATCGGGCTGGCAGTCCTGATCGAGACCGCGATCGGGATGGTGAACGTGGACGAGATCGCCACGGCCTGCCCGGAGCGGATGGAGGCGATGATCTTCGGGGTCGCGGATTACGCCGCGTCGATCCAGAGCCATACGGCCTCGATCGGCGGGGTCGACCCCAACTACGCCGTGCTCACCGATCCGAACGGCGACGAGGAGCGCGACCGCCATTGGGGCGACCAGTGGCACTACCCGCTCTCCCGGATAGCCGTCACTTGCCGCGCGCACGGGCTCCGCCCGATAGACGGCCCCTTCGGGGACTTCACCGACCTGGACGGATACCTGGCGGCCGCGCGGCGCTCGGCGGTCCTCGGCTACGAGGGCAAGTGGGCCATCCACCCGTCGCAGGTCCCGCTCGCCAACGACGTGTTCACGCCCGATCCCCGCCTCGTCGAGCGCACCCGCCGGATCATCGAAGCGATGCGCGAGGCGGCGGCGCAGGGCAAGGGCGCCGTGTCGCTCGATGGCCGCCTGATCGACGCCGCTTCCATCCGCATGGCCGAGAACCTGCTGGCCAAGCTGGAGCAGATCGAGGCCCGCGACGTCCAGACCGGCGGCCCGCAGAGCCCGCCGCGGCGGGTCAGCCCGGTCGCAATCAGCTCGGCCTAGCCGCTACCTCACGAGCGCGGCCGCTTCTTCTCGCTGTCGTAGAGGGGGAACGGCGCCACGGTCGCCGACACCGTCCCGTCCCCGAGGGCAACATCCACCTTCGTCCCCTCGCCGGCAAGGTCACGGTCGATCGCCGCCATCGCGATCTGCTCATCGAACGTGGGGCTCTTGGCGGGGCTCCGCACGATCCCCACCTCGTTGCCGTCCTGGGTGACGGCGGCGCCGTACTCCGGCGTCTCGTCGCCCTCGAGACGGAGGGTGGTGAGCAGGCGAGGCGTGCCCTCCTGCGCGATGCGCTTGAGCGCCTCCTTGCCGATGAAGTCCCCGGGCTTGTCCAGCTTCACCAGCTTGTCGAGCCGCACCTCGAACGGATCGGTCTTGTGCTGGAAGTAGTCGACGTCCGGGAACAGCAGGCCGGACTCGATCCTGAGCGTCTCGATCGCGGAGAGCCCGATCGGCAGCATCCCGTGGGGGCGGCCGGCATCGAGCACCGCGTTCCAGAGGTCCGCCGCGTCCTCGGGCTTGCAGTACAGCTCGTAGCCGAGCTCGCCGGAGTAGCCGGTGCGGGAGACCATGCACGGCACTCCGCCCACCTTGGCGTCCTCGGGTACGAACCGGAAGTACCGCAGCTGGCTGAGGTCCACGCCCTCGGTGATGGGGGCCAGGATCTCGCGCGACTTCGGACCCTGCACCTGGAGGTGCGGCATGGCCGCCGTCACGTCCTCGATCTGCACGTCGAATCCGCGGTCCGAGGCCACCTTTCGGAACCAGTCGAGGTCGGAGTCGTAGCTCGTGATCGAGAAGCAGTGGTCGTCGGCGTACTTGAAGATCGTGCCGTCCATGATCATCTGGCCGTCGTCGTCGCAGATGGCCCCGTAGCGCACCTGCCCGACCTCGAGGGCGGACATGTCGTTCGTGAAGAGCACGTCGGCGAGCGCCAGTGCGTCGGCGCCCTTCATGTCCCACTTGCGCAGCGGCGACTCGTCCCAGATGTTTGAGGCCTCGCGAGTGGCCCGGTGCTCGGCCTCGGGGTCGCCGAAGTGGTCGGCCCAG
>Ga0081538_10006110_pt1 | contig 10697 bp, 9 predicted proteins | sample TabmetS5T2R1_FD_71022 | JGI IMG/M metagenome (GOLD analysis project Ga0081538, IMG submission 71022) | Tabebuia heterophylla rhizosphere microbial communities from the University of Puerto Rico - S5T2R1 | ecosystem: Host-associated > Plants > Roots > Rhizosphere ...
GTTCCAGCTGACCGCGGTGGCCGTGCCGGTGCAGGTGTACGAGCTGACCGGGTCGTCGTTCTGGGTGGGGATGCTGGGGCTGGTCGGCCTGGTCCCGCTGGTGGTGTTCGGGCTCTGGGGCGGCGCGGTGGCCGACGCCGTCGACCGTCGGCTGCTGCTGCTGGGGTCATCGCTGCTGCTGTGGGCCTGCACCGGCGGCCTGCTGGTCGCGGCCATGGCCGGGCTGGCCAGCCTGCCGCTGCTGCTCGGGCTGGTCGGCGCCCAGGCGGCCGGGTTCGCGGTCGCCTCCTCGACCCGCGGGGCGATCGTGCCCCGGGTCCTGCCCATGGAGCTGGTCCCGGCGGCCAACACCCTGACGTTCACGGCCTCCAACGTCGGCATGGTGCTCGGCCCCCTGCTGGCCGGGCTGATCCTGGCCCGCTGGTCGTTCGCGGCCGCCTACGCCACCGACCTGGCCGTGTTCACCATCGCCCTGTACGCGGCCGCGCGGCTCCCGGCCCTCCCCCCCACCGGGCCGACGGCCACCCCGGGGCTGCGGTCGGTGGTGGACGGGCTGGCCTTCATCGCCACCCGGCCGGTGCTGCTGCTGTCGTTCGCCGTCGACATCGTGGCCATGGTCCTGGCCATGCCGCGGGCCCTGTTCCCCGAGACCGCGGCCAGCCTGGGCGGCCGCGGCGCCGCCGGCTGGCTGTACGCCGCCATCGCCATCGGCGCGGTCGTGGCCGGCCTGTCCTCGGGCTGGATCGGGCGGGTCCGGCGCCAGGGCGTGGCCCTGGTCGTGGCCGTGATCGGCTGGGGGCTGGCCGTGGCCGCGGCCGGGCTGGTCCGCACCCTGTGGCTGACCGTGCTCCTGCTGGCCGTGGCCGGCGCCGCCGACCTGGTCTCGGCCGTCTACCGCCAGTCGATCCTGCAGACCTACGCCCCCGACGAGATGCGCGGCCGCATGCAGGGGGTGTTCATCGTGGTCGTGGCCGGCGGCCCCCGCCTCGGTGACCTGCGGGCCGGGGCGGCCGCGGCCGCCTTCGGGGTCACCGCCTCATGGGTCGGCGGCGCGCTGGCGTCGGTCGCCCTGGTCAGCCTGGCCCTGCTGGTGCCGGCCCTGCGACGCTACGACGCCCGCGCCCCGCACGCGGTCGACCACGACGCCGCCGTCCCCCAGCGTGAAGGCAGGTCCCGATGACCGCTCCCCGCCTGCCGGCCGACGTCCTCGACGACCTCGACCGGCGCCTGGCCCCGGCCGACGCCGAGCTCGCCGCCCGCTACCCGGGCGACGCCGGCGCCAGGCAGCCGGTCCACACCGTCTACGTCCCGGGCGACCGGATGGCCCCAGGGCTGCCGGCCGACTGGGGGGCGCGGGCCCTGGCCGCCCTCGAGGCCCACGCCCCCGGCGGCCGGCGGCTGGCCGAGGCCACCGGGCTGGACCCGGGCCTGGTCGACCAGGTGCTGCCCGGCGTGCTGGCCAAGCTGGCCCGCGAGCCCATCGAGGACCTCCGGCTCGACTTCGAGGACGGCTACGGGAACCGGCCGCCGGACGAGGAGGACACCCACGCCCTCGGCGCGGCCAGGGCCCTGGCCGCCGCCCTGGCCTCGGCCGCGGCCCCGCCCCGGGCCGGCCTGCGGATCAGGAGCCTGGAGGCCCCGACCCGGCGCCGCGGGCTGCGGACCCTCGACCTGTTCCTCGGCGCCCTGCTGGCCGAGGCCGACCTCCCCGACGGGTTCGTCGTCACCCTGCCCAAGGTCACCGACGTGCGCCAGGTCGAGGCCATGGCCCTGGTCTGCGGGCGGCTGGAGGAGGCCCACGGGCTGGCCGCCGGCCGGCTGCGCTTCGAGCTCCAGGTCGAGACCCCCCAGGCCATCCTGGCCGCCGACGGCACCGCCACCGTGGCCCGGATGGTCCACGCCGCCGCCGGCCGCTGTGTCGGCCTGCACTTCGGCACCTACGACTACAGCGCCGCCTGCGGGATCGCCGCCGAGTACCAGAGCCTCGAGCACCCGGCCGCCGACCACGCCAAGGCGGTCATGCAGGTGGCGGCGGCCGGCACCGGGGTGCGGCTGTCGGACGGGTCCACCAACGTGCTCCCGGTGGGCGACACCGCCGCCGTCCGGGCCGCCTGGCGGCTGCACGCCCGGCTGGTCCGGCGCTCCCTGGAGCGCGGCTTCTGGCAGGGCTGGGACCTGCACCCGGCCCAGCTCCCCACCCGCTACCTGGCCACCTACGCCTTCTTCGGCCAGGGCCTGCCGGCGGCCGCGGCGCGGCTGCGGGCCTGGACGGAGCGGGCCGGCGGCGGGGTCCTGGACGAGCCGGCCACGGCCCGGGCCCTGGCCGGGTTCCTGGCCCGCGGGCTGGACTGCGGGGCCCTGACCGAGGCCGAGGTGCAGCGGCGCGCCGGCCTGGACCGGGCCGCGATCGACGCCCTGGCCGGGCGATAATGCCGGGGCACCTGGCCGGCGGACGAGGAGGTCGTCGATGACCGCGATCGGCTTCATCGGCCTCGGCGTCATGGGCCGGCCCATGGCCGAGCACCTGGTCCGGGCCGGCCACCAGGTCACCGTCCACAACCGCTCCCAGGACAAGGCCCGGCCCCTGGTCGAGGCCGGGGCCAGGGCGGCCGCCTCCCCGGCCGAGGCCACCGACGGCGCCGAGGTGGTCATCACCATGGTCCCCGACTCCCCCGACGTCGAGGCGGTCGTCCTCGGCGAGCACGGGGTCCTGGAGACGGCCCGCGAGGGCCTGCTCCTGATCGACATGAGCACGATCCGGCCGGACACCGCCCGCGCCGTCGCCGACGCGGCCCGGGCCCGCGGGGTCCGGTTCCTCGACGCCCCGGTCAGCGGCGGCCAGGCCGGCGCCGTCGAGGCCAGCCTGTCGATCATGGTCGGCGGCGACGCCGACGACTTCCGGGCCGCCCTGCCGGTGCTGGAGTCGCTGGGCCGCACCATCGTCCACGTCGGCCCGGTCGGCGCCGGCCAGACCGTCAAGGCGGCCAACCAGCTGATCGTGGCCGGGGTCATCGAGCTCGTGTCGGAGGCGATCGTGCTGCTGGAGGCCCACGAGGTCGAGATGGGCCCGGCCGTGGAGGTCCTCGCCGGCGGGCTGGCCGGCAACCAGGTCCTGGAGCGCAAGGCGGCCGCCATGCTGGAGCGCCGCTTCGACCCCGGCTTCCGGGTCGACCTGCACCACAAGGACCTCCAGATCGTCCAGGCCGCGGCCCGCGACGCCGGGGTCGCCATCCCGGTGACCGCGCTCGTCGCCCAGCTGCTGGTCGCCCTGCGCGGCCTGGGCCGCGGCGGGCTCGACCACAGCGCCCTGCTGACCCTGATCGAGGACCTCTCCGGGCGGGGCGCCCGGCCCCCCGGATGAGCCGCCTGGTGCTGCGGGGGGCGCGCTGGCCGGGGGACGTGGCCATCGCCGGCGGGCGGATCGCCGCCGTCGGGTCGGTGCCGGCGGAGCCGGGCGACGAGGTGGTCCGGGTCGACGGCGACATCGTCACCGCCGGGCTGGTCAACACCCACCACCACTTCTACCAGTGGATGACCCGCGGCTGGGCCTTCGACCGCACCCTGTTCGGCTGGCTGACCACGCTGTACCCGGTGTGGGCCCGGCTGACCCCCGAGGACGTGGAGGCGGCGGCCAAGGTGGCCATGGGCGAGCTCGCCCTCACCGGCTGCACCACCGCCGCCGACCACCACTACCTGGTCCCGGGGGGCGACGACTCGGTGTTCGACGCCATCGCGGCCGCGGCCAGGACCATCGGGATCCGGGCCCACATCGCCCGCGGCTCCATGGACCTGGGCCAGAGCCGGGGCGGCCTGCCGCCCGACTCGGTGGTCGAGGACCTGGACGCCATCCTGGCCTCGACCCAGTCGGTGTACGAGCGCCTCCACGACGGCGACCGGGTCGTGGTCACCGTCGCCCCCTGCAGCCCGTTCTCGGTCACCCCCGAGCTGATGACCGCCTCGGCCGAGCTGGCCAGGCGCCTGGGGCTGCGGCTGCACACCCACCTGGCCGAGACCCTGGACGAGGAGCGCGGCTGCCTGGAGCGCTTCGGCCGGCGGCCGCTGGCCGTCCTGGACGAGATGGGGTGGATCGCCCCGGACGTGTGGGTTGCCCACGGGGTCCACTTCGACGACGCCGAGGTCCGGCGGCTCGGCCAGACCGGCACCGGCGTCGCCCACTGCCCGTCCAGCAACTGCCGGCTCGGGTCGGGCATCGCCCGGGTGGTCGACCTGACCAGGGCCGGCGCCCCGGTCGGGCTGGGCGTGGACGGGGTCGCCAGCAACGAGATCGGCGGGCTGCTCCCCGAGCTGCGCATGGCCCTGTTCCTGGCCCGCCAGCGGGACCTGAGCTCGACCACCTTCATGCCGGCCGACGCCCTCCGCCTGGCCACCGAGGGCGGGGCCCGCTGCCTGGGCCGTGACGACCTCGGCCGCCTCGAGCCCGGCTACCGGGCCGACGTGGCCGTCTGGCCCGGCGACGACCTGGGCGACGTCCTCGACCCCCTGGCCGGGCTGGTCCTGGGGCCCGAACGCCACGCCCGCCACCTGCTGGTCGAGGGCGCCTACGTGGTCCGCGACGGTAGGCTGCTCGGCGCCGACATGGACGAGCTGCGCCGGGACCTGGCCCGCCGGGCCCGCCGGCTGTGGCCGGAGGAGGCGAGGTGAGCGGGCTGACCCCCCTGGAGCGGTTCAACCGGCTGCCCGACGAGGACGCCGCCGGCGAGCTGCTGGCCGTCTGCCACTCGCGGCGCTGGGCCGAGGCGGTGGCCGCCGGCCGCCCCTATCGGGACCTGGCCGCCCTGGAGCGGGCCGCCGACGAGGTCTGGGCCGGCCTCGGCCCCGAGGACTGGCTGGAGGCCTTCCGGGCCCACCCCCGCATCGGCGAGGGGGGGTCCGGGGGACCGCCGGGGTGGTCCCCCGGTGGATCGGGTGGTGGTGGCTCGGCCGAATGGTCCCGGCAGGAGCAGGCCGGCGTCGGCGGCGCCGACCCCGAGGTGCGCGAGCGCCTGGCCCGGGGCAACGCCGAGTACGAGGACCGCTTCGGGCACGTGTTCCTGATCGCCGCCGCCGGCCGCGACGCCGGCGAGATCCTGGCCGCCCTCGGCGAGCGGCTCGGCAACGACCCCGCCACCGAGCTGCGGGTGGCCGCCGACGAGCACCGGCGCATCACCCGGCTGCGCCTGGGGAAGCTGATGGCGCCGTGAGCGGCCTCACCACCCACGTGCTCGACACCGCCCGCGGCCGGCCGGCGGCCGGCATGCGGGTCGCCGTCGAGGCCCGCGACGGCGACGGCTGGACCACCGTCGGCGGCGGGGTCACCGACGCCGACGGCCGGGTGCCGGGCCTGGTCGCCGAGGGGGCGCTGCGGGCCGGCGTGCACCGGCTGACCTTCGCCACCGGGGACTGGTTCCGGGCCCAGGGGCTGGAGGGCTTCTACCCCGAGGTGACCGTGGTCTGCCGCATCCAGGACCCGGCCGACCACCACCACGTGCCCCTGCTGCTCAGCCCCTACGGCTACAGCACCTACCGGGGCAGCTAGGGCGTGGCCGGCCCGTGAGCGGCTTCGACCTGGTGGTGCGGGCCTCCCGGGTGGTCACCGCCGACGGCGAGCTGGCCGCCTGCGTCGCCGTCCGCGGCGGCCGGGTGGCGGCCGTCGAGCCGCTGGCCGCCGGCCTGTCCGGGGAGCGGACCGTCACCCTGGCCGACGACGAGGTCCTGCTGCCCGGCCTGGTCGACACCCACGTGCACGTCAACGAGCCCGGCCGGACCTCCTGGGAGGGCTTCGCCTCGGCCACCAGGGCCGCCGCCGCCGGCGGCGTCACCACCATCGTCGACATGCCCCTCAACTCGCTCCCCCCCACCGTCGACCTGGCCGCCCTCGAGGCCAAGCGGGCCGCGGCCAGGGGCCGGGCCCACGTCGACGTCGGCTTCTGGGGCGGGGCCGTCCCCGGCAACCTGGACCAGCTCCGCGCCCTCCACGACGCCGGCGTGCTCGGGTTCAAGTGCTTCCTGCTCCCCTCCGGGGTGGACGAGTTCCCCCACCTGGAGCCCGGCGACCTGGAGCGCTATCTGAAGGTCGTGGCCGGCTTCGGGGGGCTGCTGCTGGTCCACGCCGAGGACGACCGGACGGTGGCCGCGGCCCCGGCGGCGGGCGGCCGGCGCTACGCCGACTTTGTCAGGTCGCGGCCCCGGGAGGCCGAGAACCTGGCCGTGGCGCAGGTCATCGACAGCGCCCGCCGGACCGGCGGCCGGGCCCACGTGCTGCACCTGTCGTCCTCGGACGCCCTGGCCATGCTGGCCGGCGCCCGCCGCGACGGGGTGGCCGTCAGCGTCGAGACCTGCCCCCACTACCTGACCTTCGACGCCGAGACGGTCCCGGACGGCGCCACCCAGTTCAAGTGCTGCCCGCCCATCCGCGAGGCCGCCAACCGGGAGCGGCTCTGGCGGGGCCTGGCCGAGGGCGTCATCGACCTGGTCGTCTCCGACCACTCGCCCTGCCCCCCGGAGCTCAAGCGCCTCGAGGACGGCGACTTCGGGGCCGCCTGGGGCGGCATCGCCTCGCTCCAGCTCGGCCTGGCCGCGGTGTGGACGGCGGCCAGGGCCCGCGGGCACGGGCTGGCCGAGGTGGCCCGCTGGATGGCCGGGCGGCCGGCCGAGCTGGCCGGCCTGGGCGGCAAGGGCCGCATCGCCGTCGGCGCCGACGCCGACTTCTGCCAGCTCGCCCCCGACGAGGCGTTCGTGGTCGACCCGGCCCGGCTGCAGCACCGCCACCCGGTCACGCCGTACGCCGGCCGCCGGCTGACCGGGGTGGTCCGCCGCACCTTCCTGCGGGGCCGCGAGGTGACCGGCGACCACCCCACCGGGACCCTGCTGACCAGGGGAGGGGCATGAACTTCGCCAGCCTGCCCGACCTGGCCGTCCGCACCCTGGGCGGCAGCGTCGTGGCCGCCAACGACGAGCTGTTCGCCGAGCGGGAGAACCTGGTCAAGCCGGAGGCGCCCAGCTACCGGCCCTACAGCTTCGGCCACAGGGGCCAGGTCTACGACGGCTGGGAGACCCGCCGGCGCCGCCAGCCGGGCCACGACTGGGCCATCGTCCGCCTCGGGCTGGCCGGGGTGGTCCGCGGGGTGGTGGTCGACACCGCCTTCTTCAAGGGCAACTACCCGCCCGAGGTGTCGGTCGAGGGGACCTCGGTCGAGGGCTACCCGACCCCCGACGAGCTCCAGGACGCGGACTGGACGCCGCTGGTGCCCCGCTCGGCGGTCGCCGGCGACGCCCCCAACCGGTTCCCGGTCGACCAGCCCTGGCGCCTCACCCACGTCCGCCTGTGCCTGTACCCGGACGGCGGGGTGGCCCGGCTGCGGGTCCACGGCGAGCCCGTGCCCGACCCCCGCCTCCTCCCCGCCGGCGGCATCGACCTGGCCGCCATGGAGCACGGCGGCGAGGTGACCGGCTGCAGCAACATGTTCTTCGGCTCCCCCAGGAACCTGATCTCGCCCGGGCTGGCCCGGGTCATGGGGGAGGGCTGGGAGACGGCCCGCCGCCGCGACGGCGGCAACGACTGGGTCGAGCTGCGGCTGGCCGGGGCCGGGGTGATCGAGCTGGCCGAGCTGGACACCTCCTGGTTCGTCGGCAACGCCCCCGGCTGGGCCTCCCTGCGGGCGGTCGACGCCCGGGCCGCCAGCCCGGCCGACCCCGAGGCCTGGACCGAGCTGCTCGGACGGACCCGGCTGCTGCCCGACACCCGCCACCGGTTCCGGGTCGAGGCGGCGGCCGAGGCAACCCACGTCCGCCTCGACGTCTACCCCGACGGGGGCATGGCCCGGCTGCGCCTGCTCGGCCGCCTGGCCCCGGCGGCCAGGGCCGAGCTGGCCCTGCGGTTCCTCAACCTGCTCCCCGAGGCCCACGCCGGCCAGGTCCTGGCCGCCGACGGCGGCCTGCAGGCGGCCGAGGCCGCCCGGCTGGCCGCCGCCCGCCCCCTGACCGAGCTCCCCGGCCCGCTCGGCGGCCGCCTCGGCGGCTGAGCCAGCCGAAGCTGTCGGCGCTGGCCCCGCTGGGGCTGTACTCGAGCCCGACCCAGCCGTCGTAGCCGGCCGCCTCCAGCCGGCCGAGCAGGCGGTCCAGGTCGAGCCCGCCGGTCCCGGGCTCGTGGCGGCCGGGGACGTCGGCGATCTGGACGTGGCCGATCCGGTCGGCGTGGCGGTCGATGACCTGGTCGAGGTCGTCGCCGTTGACGGCCAGGTGGTAGAGGTCGCAGAGGAACCGGAGGTTGGCCGCGCCCGTCTCCCGCTCCACCCGGTCGATGACCGCGACGGCGTCGGCCGCGGTCCGCAGCGGGTAGCGGGGGGCGCCCGAGACGGCCTCGACCAGGACCACGCCCCCGACCCGGGCGGCCGCGGCCGCGGCCAGGGCCAGCTGGCCGGTGGCGAGCTCGTCCTGCTCCTGTGGGCTGGCCCCCTCCACCCGGTTGCCGTACAGGGCGTTGAAGGCCCGGCAGCCCAGCCGCCGGCCGATCTCGACGGTCACGGCCAGGTTGTCGCGGAGCTCGGCGGCCCGGGCCGGCCACGACACCAGCCCCCGGTCGCCGCCGGCCAGGTCGCCGGCGAAGAAGTTGAGCCCGACCAGGGCCACCCCGGCGTCCTGGACGGCGCCCACCAGGGCGTCGACCTCGCCGTCGGGGGGCACGGCCACGTCGAAGGGCCACCACAGCTCGACGGCGTCGAAGCCGGCCGCCCGGGCCGCGGCCGGGCGCTCCAGCAGCGGCAGCTCGGTGAACAGGATCGAGAGGTTGACGTCGAACCTGGTCACGTCAGGCGCTGCCACCGACGGCGATCTCGGTGGGGACCACCAGCCCGGTGGCGGCGGTCGGGCCCTCGTCGATCTCGCGCAGGCAGCAGCCGATCAGCTCGGCGGCGATGCGGTCGACGGGGATGCGCACGCTGGTCAGCACCGGCTCGGTCAGCTTGCGGACGAACCCGCCGTCGAAGCCGACCACGGCCAGGTCCTGGCCCGGGCGCAGCCCGAGCGACTTGGCCGCGTTCACCACCACCGCGGCCAGCACGTCGCTGGAGGTGACGACGGCGCTCGGGCGGCGCTTGCGCCTGAGCAGCCGCAGGACGTCGCCGTGGACCGCGTCCAGGGTGCGGCCCTGGATGATGGCGCCCTCGGCGACCCGGATCCCGTGGTCGGCCAGGCCCTTGCGGTACCCCTCGAGGCGCTCCACGTCCCAGTAGTTGGCGGCGTCGTAGCCGACGTAGGCGAACGACTCGTGGCCCCGCTCGACCAGGTAGTCCACGGCCGAGCTGGTCCCGGCCACGCCGTCGGTGTCGACCCAGGTCTGGGGCAGGTGGGGGGCGAGGCGGCCGAACATGGCGAAGGGGACGCCGGCCTCCTGGAGGTAGCGGGCCCTGGGGTCGTCCACCCGCGACCCGGAGAGGATGAACCCGTCCACGCCCCGGATGGCCACCAGCTCGCGGAAGACCTCGAGCTCCTCGCCCTGCTCGGTGAACACCAGCACGTGGTGGCCGCGGTCGGCGGCCGCCTGGACCAGCGCCTGGATGAACCCGAGGACGAAGGCGTTCTCCACGGCCAGCTGCTCGACCGGCATGTGGTAGCCGAGCTGCATGGTCCGCTGGGAGCGGAGGCTGCGGGCGGCCCGGTGGGGCTGGTAGTCGAGCTCCTCGATGGCCCGCAGGACGCGGGTGCGGGTCTCCTCGGAGTAGCCGGTGCGGTTGTTGAGCACGTTGGAGACGGTCTGGCGCGACACCTGGGCCAGCCTGGCCACGTCGTTGATGTCGCTGCGGGCCCTGCCCTGGGCACCCTGGGAGCCGGAGCCCTGGGTGCCCTGGGTCCCCCGAGTCGGAGCCTGACCCTCGGTCTGCTTCCCGGCCAACGTCGACCTCCGCATCACGCGCGTGGGGCCAGGGTACCCGAAGGCCCAGCGAGGCAAGGGGCCGCCGGAGGTGGACATACGGAACTCTTGACCCGGGCCGGCAGGCGTGATAGTACCTTGGCCCAGGTGGTTGAACGTTCAAGTAAGGAGCGGCCATGCGCGCGCCACGGACCACCCTCGCCCTGCTGCTGGCGGGGCTGATGCTGTTCCTGACCGGCTGCGGCGGCGGCGGCGGAGCGTCGGACAGCGGCTCGGAGGGCGTCTCGCTCACCATCTGGGCCGACGACAAGTACTCGAGGGCGATCAAGGAGTCCGCGGCCCGCTGGGGGGCGGAGAACGACGTCCAGGTCAACGTCCAGGCCGTGTCCAAGGACCTGCAGACCGTCTACGTCACCGCCGCCCAGGCCGGCAAGGGCCCCGACCTGGTCATGGGGGCCCACGACTGGATCGGCAACCTGGTCCAGAACGGCACCATCGACCCGCTGCAGCTGACCGACGACACCCGGGCCGCCTTCAACGAGCTGGCCATCCAGGGCGTGACCTTCAACGGCCAGATCTACGGCATCCCGTACGCCATCGAGAACGTGGTCCTGTTCCGCAACACCGACCTGGTGCCGACCGCCCCCAGGACCATGGAGGAGCTGGTCGCCAAGGGCAAGGAGCTCAAGGCGGCCGGCAAGGTGAGCGAGATCATGGCCCTGCCCGTCGGGCCCAACGGCGACGCCTACCACATGTACCCGATCTACACCTCCGGAGGCGGGTACCTGTTCGGCAAGGGCGCCGAGGGCGACTACGACCCCAAGGACCT
>Ga0081538_10006111_pt1 | contig 10696 bp, 11 predicted proteins | sample TabmetS5T2R1_FD_71022 | JGI IMG/M metagenome (GOLD analysis project Ga0081538, IMG submission 71022) | Tabebuia heterophylla rhizosphere microbial communities from the University of Puerto Rico - S5T2R1 | ecosystem: Host-associated > Plants > Roots > Rhizosphere ...
CGGCGGGCGACCTCCCCGGCGCCACGACGCATTCCTGACAGCGAGGAGGCACGATGACCCAGTCCAGCGCGGCAATTACCACCCGCGGGATACGCAAGTCCTTCGGCGAGCACACCGTGCTCGACGACGTCGACCTGGAGGTCGACCAGGGGACGATCTTCGCCCTGCTCGGCCCGAACGGCGCGGGCAAGACGACGCTCGTGAAGATCCTGTCCACGCTGCTCAAGGCGGACGCGGGGACGGCCACCGTGGCCGGCTTCGACGTGGCCACCCACCCGGCGAAGGTGCGGGAGTCCATCAGCCTCACCGGGCAGTTCGCGGCCGTGGACGAGATCCTCACCGGGCGCGAGAACCTGGTGCTGGTGGCCCGGCTGCGGCGCGTGCCCGACGCCGGCCAGGTCGCCGATGCCCTGCTGGCCCGCTTCCAGCTCAGCGACGCGGCCACCCGGCGGGTGGCGACCTACTCCGGAGGCATGCGCCGCCGCCTGGACATCGCCATGAGCCTCATCGGGAACCCACCGGTCATCTTCCTGGACGAACCGACCACCGGGCTCGACCCGCAAGCTCGCATCGAGGTGTGGGGCAGCGTCAGGGAGCTCGCCGGGCAGGGCACGACGGTGCTGTTGACCACCCAGTACCTGGACGAGGCCGAACAGCTGGCCGACCGGATCGCGATTCTCGACCAGGGCCGGATCATCGCCAACGGCACCCTGGCCGAGCTCAGGCAGCTCCTCCCCCCGGCCACCGTCGAGTACGTCGAGCAGCAGCCGACCCTGGAGGACGTCTTCCTGGCCATCGTCGGGGCCACCGGCACGACGGCGACACCGGCAACGACGGCCGCCCCGGCCTCGGCAGCGACCAGGAAGGAACAGCCATGACCAAGCGCTTTGTCGGTGACACCGCCCTGCTGACAGGGCGGTCCCTGCGCCACATCACGCGCAGCCCCGACACCATCATCACGACCACGATCATGCCGATCGCCTTCATGTTGTTGTTCGTCTATGTGTTCGGTGGCGCGATCAGCCAAGGGGCAGGGTCGGCGAGGTATGTGCAGTACCTGCTGCCCGGCATCCTGCTCATCACCATCGCCTCGAGCATCTCCTACACCGCCTTCCGGCTCTTCACCGACATGCAGGGCGGGATCTTCGAGCGCTTCCAGTCCATGCCGATCGCCCGCTCCTCGGTGCTGTGGGCACACGTGCTGACCTCGCTGGTCGCCAGCCTGGTCTCGGTCCTGATCGTGGTCGGTGTCGCCCTGCTCATGGGCTTCCGCTCCGGGGCAGGCCCGCTGGCCTGGCTCGCCGTCGCCGCCATCCTGCTCCTGTTCACCCTGGCCTTGACCTGGCTCGCTGTCATCGCCGGCCTGTCCGCGACCAGCGTGGACGGCGCGAGCGCGTTCTCCTACCCGCTGATCTTCCTGCCGTTCATCAGCTCGGCCTTCGTCCTCACCGCCACCATGCCCGGCCCGGTCCGCGCCTTCGCCGAGCACCAGCCGGTGACACCCATCGTCAACACCATCCGCGACCTGTACGCCCAGCAGCCCGTCAGCACCGACATCTGGATCGCCCTGGCCTGGTGTGTCGGCATCCTCATCGTCGCCTACGCCCTCGCCATGGCCACCTACCACCACAAGACCGCCTAAGGATGTGACCACCCCGGGCATGCTCGGGGGCCACGCCAGCAGAGCACCCAACCACAGCCAGTCACCACCGACGGCCCGCCTGCAAAGAAGCACGGCCAGCAGCAACCTACCGTCGCACGAGGCCGTGACCCGGGGCCGCGTTGGCTGCATCGCAAGACTGGCGAAACCCACTGCACTTACATGGATAGCCCCTTGGACTATCCACGCTGGGTCGTGCAGCGGCGCGTCCTGGCCCGGTCGGTCCGGCTCTGGCTGACCCGCCAGAGCGATGGGCGCACACCTTTAGGGCAAGCAGAAGGGGCCGTGGGTGGCAGCTCATGCGGACCAGGGCGATGCGCCACAAGGCATTGTTGGCATGGCGGTCGCCGCCGCGATTCAGCCGGTGGCGGTGACCAGTTCCTGGAGCTGGGTGTCGAGCTGGTCGAGCTTGGCCTGGAGCTGCCGCCAGCGGCGGGCCAGGGTCCGCAGGGTGGTCTTGGTGGCTGCTGTTGGGCTGGTCAGGGCCCGGGCCGCATGGCCGCTCAAGGCCGGCCTGCTGACGGCGGTGTCAGAACTCGACGTAGTAGTCGAACGGTCGTGTGTCCGGGGCCACGGACGTGCGGAGAGTCGCCCACTGGTGGAGCTCGTCGGCCGGTGACACCTCTTCGAGGGTCCAGCCGAGATTCGTCAGGCAGAACGACGTCGCACGGGCCACTGCCGGCAGCTGGTAGTCGTCCACGAGCACGATGGCGCCCGGGTGGAGCAGGCGGCCGAGGTAGACCAGGTCCAGGAAGATCCGGTCGAAACGGTGGTTGCCGTCGACGAAGGCGAGGTCGAAGCGCCGGCCCTCGCTCAGGAATCTCGGGAGGGTGATCTGGGACTCCTCCGCGTGGTGCTCCACCAGTGGTGCCACTCCGGCCTCCTCCAGGACCTGGAGCCCGCAGTTGCCGAACCTCGTCGTCTGGTATGGGTCGACCACCACATGGCGCGCGGCCGCGTCGCCGCTTCTGAGCAGGGCCTCGCAGACGAACAGTGCCGAGATGCCGTAGCCGAGGCCGATCTCGATGGTCCGCGTTGCGCCTTCGCGCACGACCCAGTCGCGGAGCGCCTCGCCCTCGGCGGCGTCAATTGCGACGGGGAAGAGGCGGTGCACCGTCCCATCCGACCGGGCGGCCACCGTGCCGTCGCCTAGCAGCCGCTCGATCACCTGCCGTACCTGTCGCAGCGCCGTCCCTCTCGATTTCCGCTGGCCACAGTGACGTGGACCATGCGCTCCGGGCTGTAGGATCAGTCTCAAATCCTATGTCGCGACGGGCGAGCGGCTGGAGCGCCTCAGTCCCGTGGCCCACGACGACCTCCGCCACCCCGGTATGTCCTGGACATGCCGCAGTCCGGCGAACGGATCGGCGGGACACCCGCTGGTTCGGCGATCCGCTGGAGGTCCCGGCCTGGCGGGCGCAGTTCACCCGTATTGGGTGAGGCGACCTCAACCCCCGTGGTGCCAGGGTTGGGCCGACAGTGCCTCTAGCGTGCGGGAGTGGGTTCATGACTGGGCAGACGCCGACCGGGTACCGGGCGAGCCGTGGTCAGGAGACCACCGGCTGGGCGGTCGGGTTCATCCTGTTCGCGGCCATCATGATGCTCATGGCCGGGTTCTTCCAGGCCCTGGCCGGGCTGGTGGCCATCTTCGAGAACGAGTTCTTCGTCGCCACTCGCAACTACCTGTTCCAGTTCGACGCCACCACCTGGGGCTGGATCCACCTGATCCTCGGGCTGATCGTGGCCTTCGCCGGCTGGGGCCTGCTGTCGGGGCGGACCTGGGCCCGGGCGCTCGCGATCACCCTGGCCGTGCTCAGTGCGATCGCCAACTTCGCCTTCATCCCCTACTACCCGTTCTGGTCGCTGCTCATCATCGGCCTGGACATCGTGGTGATCTGGGCCGTCGCCGCCCACGGCGGGGCGATGCGCGACACCAGGGCCTGAGGTGGCGTGACCCAGCGGCCATCGTTCCAGCTGACGGCCACCGTGCTCGACGCGCCGGACCCTCGCGCGCTGGCCGAGTTCTACGGCCGGCTGCTGGGATGGCCGATCGGCACCGATGAGCCGGACTGGGTGACGCTCCGGCCGCCCGCCGGCGGGGCCGGGCTGTCGTTCCAGCGCGAGCCGGTCTACGCCCGGCCCACCTGGCCGGCGAGCCCCGGCAACCAGCAGATGCAGCTGCACCTGGACATCGAGGTCGATGACCTGGAGGCGGCCGGCGCCAGGGCGGTCGCGGCCGGGGCGGTCCTGGCCGAGTTCCAGCCCCAGGAGGACGTCCGGGTCTACCTCGACCCCGTGGGCCACCCGTTCTGCCTCTGGGTCGGGAGCTCCAGCTAGCGGTCGGTCACCTTCACGTCGCTGAACAGGCCCCAGACCTTGACCTGGATCTCCGGGCCGCTCCCGTCCGTCACCTCGATCCGCCGGTCCCCGAGGAGGCTGAACCCGCTCTCGCGCACGCGACTACCCGGCGGCACCTTGATCTCGAGGTCCCCGCCGACCCCGACGAACGTGATCGAGGCCCCGGGCCCGGCACCGGCGGATGCGTCGAAGCTCGCCTCGGCCGCGATCGCGAGCACGGTCTCACTCTTCCAGTCCGCCGGAAGCCGCATCTTCCGGTCCCCAAGGACCGCCACGAACATGAGCCCTCCCTGACGCGTTGGGTTCCCGGGCGGACTATACGACGGCCGGCCTCCGGGCCACGCCCGTCCCCCCGGTCGTCGTCCCGGCCGCCGTCCTGGGCTCTCGTGGGTGAGGGGCGGAGGGCACCCGCTCGCGCTTGTCCGGGCGCGGGGCGGCGGGGCGGCCGCCGGTGCCTGGGACCGGCTCGCCGGCGGCCTGGCCTGTCTCCGGTCCGGCGGCTCGACCGACGACCAGCGATGCGTTGCGACGCGACGACGGTCAGGCCTGGCTCGACCCCGACGCCGGGCGGGGACGGCGCAGGACCCGGAGGCCGAGCAGCACCAGCCCGGCCACGACCAGCAGCGGCGTCAGCCAGACGACTCCGACCAGGACCGCCGCCGCCATCACCCCGAGCCCGTTCACGGCCGTCGCCCAGGCCCTGGCCAGCCGGCCCTTCGGCTCCCCGGCGGGTCCCGCCGCGCCCGGCTCGCTCAGCTGGAGGACGATGGTCGAGAACGAGGTCTGGTTCTCGAGGTAATTGAGCTGCCCCTGGAGCCGCTCGATGTTCGACTGCACCTGCTGGAGCTGGTTCTGCACCGCGATCACGTCGGTCACCGACCTGGCCCGGTCGAGCAGCCGCAGGTAGACGCGCTCCTGGGCCCGCCAGGCGGCGAGCTGGCCGTTGAGGTCGATGTACTGGTTGGTGACGTCGTCGGTGCTCGACTGCTCACCGCGGTAGGTGCCCAGGCCCTTGAGGTCGCGGAGCACGGACTCGAAGGCGTCCACCGGGACCCGGAAGGTGACCTGGCCGCTGGCCGGCTCGCCGCCGGGCACCGAGGTCGAGGACCCGACATAGATCCCCTTGGCCTTCCGCACGACGTCGGTGGCCTGGTTGATGGTCGCGTTCAGCTTGCCCTCGCCGACCTCGAGGTCGACGGTGGCCGTCCGGATGATCCGGTTGCCGAGGTCCTGCAGCCGGATCTGCGAGGCCGCGGCGGCCGAGCCGGCCTTGCCGGCCGCGTCGCCGGCCGCGCCGGCCGACGCCTGGGCCGACCGGTCCTGCTCGGTCGCGGCCCCGTCGGCCGCCGGTGCCGCCTTCGTGTCTTCGCCGGCCGAGCCTCCGCCGCCGCCGCTGTCCCCGGTGCACCCGGTCATGACCACCAGCGCGACCAGCGCCGCCCCCGCCGCCGCCCGACGAAGCCGCATGCTCACCCTCCCGTGTCGGTGTCTGGGGGTTGTGACGCCGGCCGGGTCCGAACGGTTCCTGGCCGCGGTCGGCCAAGGGGGACGTGGATGGCCGCTTGCCGGGTCGGGCCGCCATCTGGAAGCCTCCTTCGGGTCCGCGTCGATCGCCGAGGAGACCTGCCAGTGGCCGTCGCCACCTCCCCACCCCTGCCCGCGAGCCGGGCCACCCCGTCCCTGCGCGGGGTCGTGCTCGCCCTGTTCGTCGCCTCGGGCGCCGCCGGGCTCATCTACCAGGTGGTGTGGTCCCGAGAGCTGGTGCTGGTGTTCGGCAACACCACCCAGGCGGTGGCGACGATCGTGACCGCGTTCATGGCCGGCCTTGGCTTCGGCAGCCTGGCCGGCGGCCGGCTCGCCGACACCAGCCTCCGGCCGCTGCGCCTCTACGGCCTGGTCGAGCTGGCCGTCGCGGCCATGGCGGCCGCGCTGCCGTTCGCCTTCACCGGGCTCGCCGAGCTGTACCGCGGCGTGTGGCCCAGCCTGGTCGAGCGCCCGGGCCAGCTGGCCGGGGTCCGCTTCGCCCTCGCCCTGGCGGCGGTGGCCCCGGCCACCTTCCTCATGGGCATGACCCTGCCACTCCTCACCCGCTACCTGGTCCGGACGCTGGACGAGGCCGGCGCCCGCCTCGGCGAGCTGTACGCGGCCAACACCATCGGCGCCATGGCCGGGACCCTCCTCGGCGGCTTCGTGCTCATCGAGCTGTTCGGCCTCCACCTCACCAGCTACCTGGCCGTCGCCCTCAACGTGGCCGCCGGGCTGGGCGCCCTGCTCCTGTCCCGCCGCTGGGAGACCGACCCTGGGCGGGACCCGGCCGCCGACCGGCGCCGGCGGCCGGCCCGGCCCGAGGTGCCGCGGTCGTTCCGGCCCCGGCGGCGGGCCGTGCTCGCCGCGACCTTCGTCTCCGGCTTCGTCTCGCTCGGCCTCGAGGTCCTCTGGACCCGGATGCTCGCCGAGGGCACCGGCTCCAGCATCTACATCTTCACCACCATCCTCGCCATCTTCCTGCTCGGCATCGCCCTCGGCAGCGTCCTGTACCGGCGCTTCTCCCGGCCCGAAGGGGAGCGGCTGGGCACGCTCGGCCTCTGCCTGGCCGGTGTCGGCGTCCTCGCCCAGGCGACGGTCGTGCTCGGCAGCGGGATGGTCGGCCACGTCCCGTTCGTGGTCCGCACGGTCGTGGTGCTCCTCCCGGCGACGGTCCTGATGGGCTACGCCTTCCCGCTCGCCGGGCGGCTCGCCACCCCGTCGGCCGAGGCGGCCGGCGGCAGCGTCGGCCTGCTGTACGCGGCCAACACCGGCGGCTCCATCCTCGGGTCGTTCAGTGCCGCCTTCATCCTCGCCGGGACCCTCGGCACCAACGGCTCCGTCCTCCTCCTCGGCGCCCTCAACCTCCTCGCCGGCGCGGCCCTGTTCGCCGCCGACCCGGTGGGCGTGGGCTCGCGGCGGGCGGGCCTGGGACGGGGGCGCCTGGTGGCCGCCGGGATGGCCGGGCTGGCGGTGCTCGGGCTGGTCGCGTCGTCGCTCGACGTGCCCGTCACCCGCACGCGGACCCAGAACGAGCTGCTCCGCAGCGGCCTCCCCGTGACCCACGCCGAGGACGAGCTGGCCACCGTCGACACCGTCGGCGGGCCGCCCAAGGGCCGGCGGCTCCTGGTCGGCGGGGTCGGCATGACCTCGCTGACCGTCGACACCAAGCTGATGGGCTACCTGTCCAAGGCGCTACGCCCGGACGCCAGCGACTTCCTGGTCATCGCCTTCGGCATGGGCGGCACCTACCGCTCCGGGCTCCAGCTCGCCATGCGGACCGACGCCGTCGAGCTGTCCCCCACCGTGCCCAGCCGCATGCCAGTGTTCTTCCCGGACGCCGAGCGGTTCCTGAACCACCCCAAGGGCCGGGTGATTGTCAGCGACGGCCGCAACTACGTCCGGCTGTCCCGCGAGACCTACGATCTGGTGGCCGTCGACCCCGCCCCGCCGATCGAGAGCGCCGGGTCGGTGGTCCTCTACACCCGGGAGTTCCTCACCGAGGGCAAGGCCCGCCTGCGGCCGGGGGGCGTCTTCATGCTCTGGATCCCCTACGCCCTCCCGCTCGAGGACTTCAAGGAGCACGTCCGCACCTTCGCCGGCGTCTTCGGCCACGTCCGGCTGGTGCTCTCGCCGGGCCGCCACGGGGTGTTCATGTTCGGCTCGGACGCGCCACTCGAGTTCACCGAGGCCAACATCCGCCAGGTCCTCGGCGCCCCGGACGCCCTCCGCGACCTCAACGACGTGCCCGACCATCCCCCGACCGACGCCGACGGCTGGGTCCAGCTCATTCGCCGCTCCCAGTGGCTGGCCGACGACGAGCTGCGATCCTTCATCGGCCCCGGCCCCGAGATCACCGACGACCGCCCCCGTTCCGAGTACTTCCTCTGGCGCCGTGCCTTCATGGACGACCCGGCCTACATCAGCGACTCCATGCTCCTCCGGGCCGCCCCCCCACGCTGACCGGGCACGCCCAAAGGTTGCGAGACGGGCTGAACTAGTCGGCGGGGGCTTCGCCGTTGATACTGTCAGGCACATGGAGGGCCGGGCTCGTCCCGGCGTGCCGGAGTCGGAGGTTCATATGCCCGAGCGCCGTGTCGTTATCGGTTCCAAGGTTGGCCTGCACGCGCGGCCAGCCGCCATGTTCGTCCAGGCGGCAGCGAAGCAGCCTGTGAAGGTCACCATCGCCAAGGTTGGCGGGGACCCTGTCGACGCGCGCAGCATCCTGTCGGTCCTGGCCCTCGACGCCCGTGGCGGCGAGGAGGTCATGCTGGTCGCCGACGGAGACGGCGCCGACCAGGCCCTTGACGAGCTGGCCGCCCTGGTTGCCAGGGACCTCGACAGCGAGGAGTAGCCCATGGCCGATTCGCTCAGCGGCATCGGGGTCAGCCCCGGCGTCGCCGCCGGGCCCGTGGCTCAGATGGCCCCACCTCCCGTGGTCCCGACCGACGCGACCCCCTCGGGCGACCCCGAGGCCGAGAACCAGGCCGCCATGGACGCGATGCGGGCGGTCGCCAGCAGCCTGGAGGAGCGGGCCTCGCGCGCCCCCGGCGAGGCCGCCGGCGTGCTCGCCGCCCAGGCCATGATGGCCGAGGACCCGACCCTCGCCTCCAAGGTCACCGACGCGGTGCGGGCCGGCAAGGCGGCCGTCACCGCGGTCGTCGACGCCTTCGGCGAGTTCCGGGCGATGCTGGAGGCGGCCGGGCCCTACATGGCCGAGCGGGTCGCCGACCTCGACGACCTGCGCAACCGCACCGTGGCCACTCTGCTCGAGGTGCCCATGCCCGGCGTCCCCGATCCGGGCCATCCGTTCGTCCTGGTCGCGCTCGACCTGGCCCCGGCCGACACCGCCACCCTCGACAAGGAGCGGGTGCGGGCCATCATCACCGAGGAGGGCGGGCCGACCAGCCACACGGCGATCCTGGCCAAGTCGCTCGGCATCCCGGCGGTGGTCACCTGCCACGGCGCCACCGCCATCCCCGAGGGCGAGACGGTCCTGGTCGACGGGACCGAGGGCACTGTGGTCGTCGGGCCCGAGGAGGCCACGGTCAAGGAGGCGCTCGCCGCCGAGCAGCGGAAGCTGGCCGCGCTCCAGTCGGTCAGCGGCCCCGGCCGCACCTCCGACGGCCACGCCGTGCAGCTGCTGGTCAACATCGCCGGCGACAAGGACCTGGAGCCGGCGGCCGCCGCCGACTCCGAGGGGGTCGGGCTGTTCCGGACCGAGTTCCTCTTCCTGGACCGGCCCAACGCGCCCACCCTCGAGGAGCAGCAGGCCGTCTACCAGCGGGTCTTCGACGCCTTCGCCGGGCGCAAGGTGGTCGTGCGGACCCTGGACGCCGGTGCCGACAAACCGCTGGAGTTCGTCACCGTCCCCGACGAGCCCAACCCGGCCCTCGGCGTGCGCGGGCTGCGGACCTCTCGGCGGCATCCCGAGCTGCTCGAGGAGCAGCTCACGGCGGTGGCCCAGGCCGCGCGGAACAGCCAGGCCCAGGTGTGGGTGATGGCCCCGATGGTCTCGACCAGGGCCGAGGCCGCCACCTTCGCCGAGCAGGTGCGCGGGCACGGGCTGCCCAAGGGCGGGGTGATGGTCGAGGTCCCGGCGACCGCCATCAGGGCGAGGCACGTGGCCGCGGCCTGCGACTTCATGTCCATCGGGACCAACGACCTGTCCCAGTACACCTACGCGGCCGACCGGATGGCCGGGGAGCTCGCCGACCTGCTCGACGCCTGGCAGCCGGCCCTGCTCGACCTGGTCCGGATGACCGCCGAGGCCGGCCAGACCCTCGGCAGGCCGGTCGGGGTGTGCGGGGAGGCGGCCAGCGACCCGCTGCTCGCCCTGGTGTTCGTCGGGCTCGGCGTCACTAGCCTGTCGATGGCCCCGGTCAGCATCCCGGCCGTCCGCGCCGCCCTCGCCAGCCACAGCCTCGCCGAGTGCCGCGGTCTGGCCACCCTCGCCCTCGACGCCGAGGACGGCCGCGCCGCCCGCAACGCCGTCCGCAACGCCAACCGAGGCTGACACCCCAGCCTTCGGCCACGGGCCCCACCCTAGCCATGGGGTGGGGCCTTGGGGTGGCGGCCCTCCGCCGGCACCGCCCCGCCATGGCGGCGGCCCCCGTCCCGGTCCGGTCGCCGTCCCCTAACCACGGCCAAAGGGCCCGGGCTCAACGTTCGAGCCCGGGCCCGGTCGTGGCACGAGCTCCTCAGACGCCGGCTGGCTCGCGGGTTCTGGCCGGCGGGCGGTCCTCCTCCGAGGTCTCCAGGGCGATCCTGGGGAGCCAGCGGTCCAGCCAGGCCGGCATCCACCAGTTCCAGCGCCCGACCAGCCGCATCACGGCCGGCACGAGGATGGTCCTGACCAGGGTGGCGTCGATCAGCACGGCCACGGCCAGCCCGAACCCCATCTCCTTGAACGGCACCAGCCGCCCGGCGGCGAAGGCGGCGAACACGGTCACCATGACCAGGGCGGCCGAGGTGATGGTACGGGCGGTGCTCTCCAGGCCGTGGGCCACGGCCAGCTCGTTGTCGCCGGTGCGGAGGTACTCCTCCCGGATCCGGCTGAGCAGGAACACCTCGTAGTCCATGGACAGCCCGAACAGGATCGAGAACAGGAACAGGGGCACGAAGACCTCGATGTGGCCCTCGGAGGTGAAGCCG
>Ga0081538_10006112_pt1 | contig 10694 bp, 10 predicted proteins | sample TabmetS5T2R1_FD_71022 | JGI IMG/M metagenome (GOLD analysis project Ga0081538, IMG submission 71022) | Tabebuia heterophylla rhizosphere microbial communities from the University of Puerto Rico - S5T2R1 | ecosystem: Host-associated > Plants > Roots > Rhizosphere ...
GCAGGTCGAGCGCCTTCGCGTTGACGGCACGGGCGCGCGCCGCCTCGGACTCGCCCTCGACGCGCGGATACGACTCGGCGAACCGCGCGCGCACGCGCTTCAGCTGCGTCTTGGCGAGCTGGCGCGCTTGGTCCGAGATGGCGAGGATCAGCACCGCATAGATCGCCATGCCCGCCCCGACGCAGATGAATACGGGGATCAGCACGTGTCCGAACAGCGGCCGGATGAGCTCCATCAGGCCCCATACCGCGGCGCCCATGATCAACGATGCGATCAGCGGCTTTGCAATCGCGCTCAGTGCGTCCCACGGCGTGATGCCCGACGCGCGCTTCAGCATCCACAGCGTGAAGGGCAGCGAGCAATAGCCGCGCAGCACCGATGCCCACGCCACTACGAAGATCCCGAACGGGGCCGCCAGCGCCGCCACCACCACGGTGGCGACCAGCTGGCCGATGGCGAGCGTTCGCAGGCTCGCGCCCCGGCCCAGCGCCATCAACAGCGGCGAGGCGAAGCTGGAGATCGAATAGGTGATTCCGAGGCACGCGAAGGTCTGCGCCAGCACGCCGGCGTCCTGCCACTTCTCGCCATAGATCGCCGGGACCACATCGGGCGCCAGCACGCCGAAACCGACCATCGCCGGAATGGTCAGCATCGCGCTACGCGAGACCATCCAGCGGAACGCCTTGGTTATCTCCTTGGTATCGGTCTGCAGCCGCGACAGCGTCTGCAGCGCCACGGTGGTGTAGGGCGAGATTGTGCCGCTCGCCACCAGCTCGGTGGTGCGGCCCGCGGTCCGATAGATACCGACTGCCGCCGCGCCGATCATGGTGCCGAGCACCAGGTCCAGCGCGCGCCGCGGCAGCAGGCCGAGGATCTGGGTCAGCGCGATGTTGAAACCGAAGCCCCATATCTCGCGCAGCTGCTTCATCGAGAAGCCGCGGCCCGGCACCCACCTGTAGGATAGCCATGCCAGCAGCGCATTCAGCGATTCGGTCACGAAGCGCTGAACCACCAGGCTCCAGATCCCCCATCCGGCAAAGGCCGCGGCGATCGCGGCGCCCCCGCCGAGCGTGCCGCTGACCACCGAGCGGAGCGCCAGCGACTTGTGCCCGAACTCGCGCAGGCGCAGCGACATGTGCGTCGCGCCCAGCGCCGCGATCGGCAGCACGAAGCCGAGCGCCTGCAGCGGCCCGGTGGCATCGGGCTGGTCGATCACGGTCATGATGATGGGCGCAATGCCAAGGACCACGAATGCGACCACGAACGACATGGCGAGGTTGGTCCAGAACACGGTGTCGGCAAGTTCCGGCGTCAGCCTTTTGGCGCGTGGGATGTTCTGCACCATGCCCTGGATGGCGATGACGCGGCTCACCTCCGCAAACGCCATGGCCAGGGCGAAGGTGCCGATCTCGCGGGGCGACAGCAGGCGGGCCAGGATGACGAACACGATGAACGAGAACATCTGGTCCGAGGCGATGCGGACCACGGTCCACAGGATGGACCAGCGCGTCTTCTTCCTCAGGTCTTCGTTATAGACACTTGGCTCGTCGGGTTCCGGCTCGGTCAGCTTGCGCGTGCCGCGCTTGGCCTTGTCCAGGGCCTGCCGGCTTGTCCGAGAATTGTCGTTCATGGGCTGGATGTTGGCCTTCTATCGTCCTGCGAATGGCGCTCGCCACCTTGCGCCGCCACCGCCATGGGCCATTCGCCGCGACCCTGTTAGCAGATAGGTCCGGCGCCGGAAAGTGGCCCCGGCCCGGGAAGCAAGCCGCCAGCACCCCGCAAGTTGCCGCACCACGCCGATGTCACAGGGATGAAACCGGCCCTTATCCCCTCCCCCAGTTTGGGGGAGGGGATTTTGTTGGGATGGAGTCTAAGCGCGGATTCAACCCCCAAATCGCGCCTTTGTGATCCGCAACACACTGTCCTCTTGCCGCACGCAGGCCCCTTGTCAGGAGCGGCCTGGCATCCAACATCCATATGACCGGCTGCAACGTAGCAATAACAAAACACCGTATCTCTCAGTGAACATGGCCAGCGCGTTTCAGCCCGACATCTGGATCCTCCAGACCCACGCCTCCGGCGACAACGAGCAGTGCCTGGCCTTGGCCGAGGCGCTCGATCGTCCGGTTGTGATCAAGCGAATCGACTGGGCCGGCAAGGGCGAGATGGATCGCGTCCTGACGCGTCGTCTCCTGTCCGATACCGATGACGCAAGGCGCAAGCGGCAAGAACTTGGGCTCCAGGCGCCGTGGCCATCGCTCGTCATCTGCTGCGGGCGACGCGCCAGCCGTGTCGCCTTCTGGGTCAAGGAGCAATCCGGCGGTCGTACCAGGATCGTCTCCATCGGCCGAGCGCATCGCGCCATCGAGTCCTATGACCTGTTGGTCGGCACGCCGCAGTTCCTGCTGCCCAAGCGTCCGAATGTCGTCGGCCTGCGCCTGCCGCTGGTGCGCCGGCGTCCCGTGCGACAGGCGCACAATGCCATCGTCTCGGCGCCGAAGCCGTGGTTCACTATCCTGCTGGGCGGCGAGGTCACGGATTTCGATACTTCGGAGACCGCGCTCAAGGAAATCGCGTTGCGGGCGCAGATGGCCGCCGACCGGCATGGCGGATCGGTCATCGTGTGCACCTCGCGGCGCACGCCCGAGTCATGGGTGGCAGCGGTGGAAGGCGCGCTCTATCGGCCGCGCATCTATCGTTGGTCCCCTGTCCCGGCCAACGACAACCATGCCAACGACAATGGCAATCCCTACGACACGCTGCTGCACGAATCCGCATGCTTGTTCGTGACTGCCGACAGCGCCTCCATGATCCTCGAAGGCTGCGGGTCCGGCACGCCGACCTACGTCATCGAATCGCCCAGGCGGCTGGATCTCAGGCGGCTCTTGCGCCGCAGCCTGTTCAGCCGCGTCAGCCGCATCAGCGAGGCTTTGCGCGAACGCCTGCCACGCGCGAGCGAGCGCTTGGACGCTGCACAGGACTGGCTGCACGCACGGCGCATCCTGCGCTATCCCCGCGATCTGCGTCGCATCCAGGACGCAGTCTATGACCTTGAGTTGGCGATGCCGGCGTCGTCCTTCGATCCGACGACACTGCCCACCCGCAAAGCGGCGAGCGACCTGACCACACCGTCGGGCCTGCACAAGGTCGCCGCGCGCTGCCGCATCTTGCACGGCTGGGTCCCGCGCCGCGCCGCGGAATAAGGCAACGCCGCCCCGGTCGGAGACCGGAGCAGCGCACCCCAGGGAGGGACTCTCAGATCTCGTTCTTCGCCATCTGGTCGGCGATATACTCCGCCTGCCGGATCGCCAGCGCCACGATGGTGAGCGTCGGGTTCTCCGCCGCGCCGGTGGTGAACTGGCTGCCGTCCGAGATGAACAGGTTGGCGATGTCGTGGGTCTGGCCGTGCTTGTTCACCACGCCGTCGCTCGCCTTCTCGCTCATCCGGTTGGTGCCGAGGTTGTGGGTCGAGGGATAGGGCGGCGTCTTGAACGTCTTCACCGCACCCACCGCGTCATAGACCGCGCTGCCTTGCTTGTAGGCATGCTCGCGCATCGCGACATCGTTGGCGTGATCGTCGAAATGCACGTTGGGCACCGGCAGGCCGAACTGATCCTTCTCGCTCGCATGCAGCGTGATGGCGTTCTTCTCCTGCGGCATGTCCTCGCCCACCAGCCACATGCCGGCCATGTTGGGATAGCCCTCCATCGCCTTGCTGAAGTCGCGGCCCCAGGCGCCGGGCTCCAGGAACGCCGCCATGAACGGCACGCCCAGCGACAGCGTCTCCATCTCGTAGCCGCCGACGAAGCCGCGGTCCGGCTTGTTCACCGCCTCGTCCTTGATGATGCCGGCCATGGTGGTGCCGCGATACATGTGCACCGGCTTGTCGAAGATCGCGTAGACCGATCCCGTCATGTGCCGCATGTAGTTCTTGCCCACCTGCCCCGATGAGTTGGCCAGGCCGTCGGGATATTTCGGCGTCGCGGAGTTGAGCAGCAGCCGCGGGCTCTCGATCGAGTTGCCGGCCACCGCCACCACCCGCGCCTTCTGCACCTGCTGCTTGCCGTCCTTGTCCGCATAGAGCACGCCGGTCACCTTGCCGCTGTCGTCGTGCTGAATTTGCAGCGCCTGGCTGCTCGGCCGCACTTCCAGCTTGCCGGTCGCCTCGCCCTTCGGGATCTCGGTATAGAGCGTCGACCACTTGGCGCCCGACTTGCAGCCCTGGAAGCAGAAGCCGATCTGCTGGCAGGGGCCGCGCCCGTCGCGCGGCTGCGAGTTGATCGCCATGTTGCCGGTATGGAACTCCTTGTAGCCGAGCTTCTTGGCGCCGGCCGCCAGCACACGGAAGTTGTTGTTGCCCGGCAGGCGCGGAATGCCATGGGTGCCGGTGACGCCCATCTTGTCCTCGGCGCGGTCGTAATACGGCTCCATCTCGGCGAGCGAGATCGGCCAGTCCAGCAGGTTGGCGCCGGCGATGTCGCCGTAGGTCGACTTGACCTTGAACTCATGCTCCTGGAAGCGCAGCGAAGCGCCGGCCCAATGCACCGTGGAGCCGCCCACCCCCTTCACGATCCAGGCCGGCAGTCCGGCAAAGTCCTTCGCCACCCGCCAGCTGCCCGACGTGGTGCGCTTGTCGAGCCAGGAGATCTGGCCGAACATGCCCCACTCGTCGTTGCTGAAATCCTCGATCTCGTGGCGGCCGCCCGCTTCCAGCAGCACGACCTTGACGCCCTTCTGCGCCAGCTCGTTGGACAGGGTTCCGCCGCCCGCGCCGGAGCCGATCACCACCACGACGCTGTCGTCGTTCAGTTCATATTTCGCGGCCATGATGGTCCTCCCTCACGCGTCCTGCAGCCAGTCGATGTCGCTGAAGCCGCGGTTGATGTAGCCGCCCAGCTCCGCCGACGGTCCTTCGTAGCCCAGCACCTTCCAGACATCCGGGTTGTTGTAGATGCCGGTGATGCATTCGCCGCGCACGGTCTGGAACGGAACGCTGGTCTCGATCTCCTTCAGCACCGCGGTCTGGCCCGCCTCGTCCAGCGTGTCGAACTTCTTCTCCTTCAGCGTCGCGGCGCCCTCCTGCAGATTCTTCAGCAGGGTCGGATCGGCGCTCGCCTTCTCGTCGAGCGAATGGACCACCTTGCCGTAGATCGAATCGTCCAGCATGTCGTGCGGATAGGTGGCGCGCGCCATGCGCACCAGCATCGCCGCTTCGTCGCCGGTCAGCGCCTTGGTCGACATCGCCCAGGCGCCGTTGCCGCCGATCACCAGGTTGCCGCCCACCGCCACCGCGATCGCGCCGGCGGAACTCGCCGCCAGGAAGGCGCGGCGATCCATCATTGTCGTCGACATCTCGTTCCCTCCACTCGTTTGCGCCGCGTGTGCCGCGGTCGATTGTCGTTGTCAGCGGTAGCGTCCGTGTTCCTGCAACACCTCGATCTTGTAGCCGTCCGGATCCTGCACAAAGAAGAAGCGCGCCATCAGTGCGCCGTCGCGCTGGAATTCCTTGATCGGATTGGGATTGAGCCCGCGTTCGACAAAGCGCCGGTGCTCGCTGTCGAGATCGGGCACCGCGACCGCGACATGGCCGTAGCCGTCGCCATGCGTATAAGGTTCGGCGCGGCCGTGGTTCCACGTCAGCTCGATCTCGAAGTCATTCTCCGGATTGCGCAGATAGACCAGCGTGAAGCCGTCGAAATCGAACCGGTCGGCGGACTTGAGCCCGAACGCGGTCTCGTAGAACTTCATCGACGCGTCCAGGTCGCGGACGCGGATCATGGAGTGGATCACTTTGGCCACTGGCTTCTCCCAAGCCTTCGGTTGGAAGCTTAGGAGTCCCGCTGGCCGGCGGGTGTTATCCGATTACTACAGTGCTGTTTCTTGCCGCGCTTCGCAGCGCAACATGATCACGCCACCTGCTTCTCCTCGGCCAGATCGCTTTGCGCGGACTGGACAAGGTTCATGCCCTGATTGCGCTCGATGAACACCGCGCAGGTCACGCGCAGCAGCGAGGTGAAGTTGCCGACCTCGCCGCGCAGCTCCAGCACCTCGTCATGCAGGGTGCTGATGAAGCGGCCGGTCGACATGTCCTGGCTCTTGGCGATCTGGTCCAGGATCGACCAGAACAGCGCCTCGAGCCGGATGCTGGTGCTGAAGCCGTTCAGCCGCACCGAGCGGGTAATGGTCTGGTAGATTGCGGGATCTTGGCTGGCGAACACGTGGCACATGACGGTGGCTCCTCCCAGGTCGGCCCGTTGGCGGGCTTGTTCATGCTTGCGTCGGATATTCCCATGCGCAGGCTAGGGAGAAAGACTAAACCCTCCGCCACCGCAATCAAGTCGCCCTTAGGATGAAGTCAAATGGGAGATCTAGCGCCGTGTCTTAAGATATTCGATCACCAGCCGGCGCTTGTCCGGATCGGCCTGCTTGTAGAGCATGACCGCCCCGGGGATGACGGATTGCGGATCGGCCAGCCAGCGGTCGAGCGTGCCCTCGTCCCACACGATCCCGCCGCTCCCCTTGGCGAAGGCCTCCGAGTACTTGAATTCCGCCACCTCGCCCGCCTGGCGCCCGAACACCCCGAACAGGTTCGGCCCCTGCCGCTTCCCGGCATCGGCTGCCGCGACATGGCAGGTGCCGCAGGACTTCTTGAACTGCGTTTCCGCGGCCGCGAGATCGACATCCGCCCACGCCGCGCGCAGCAGGATCATCGTCCAAAGCGTCCATCCGACAACCAGCCGCATCGTAGTCCCCTGGCGTTGCACTTCACGCACTCTATCGTCCGATAGGCGCCGCCGGTGTTAGCCGCATACTACAGGATGGAGCTTGCCGGAAAGAGTACCGGTACATTTTCTCACTTGCGGGTCGCTCTGCGGTCATGGCTGGCTGACCTCCTGCAGAGATCAGGAGCGCATGATGCCCGACTTCCACACCTGGATTTCCTTCGTCGCCGCGACGGAGGCCCTGCTCATCATTCCCGGCCCGACGGTGCTGCTGGTCATCAGCTATGCCCTGGCGCAGGGCAAGCGCTCCGCCTGGGCGACAGTGCCGGGCGTGGCGGCGGGAGACTTTACCGCCATGGCGCTGTCCCTGCTGGGGCTGGGCGCGGTGCTCGCGGCCTCGGCCGAGCTGTTCACCGCGCTGAAGCTGGCCGGCGCCGCCTACCTGATCTATCTCGGCATCAAGGTCCTGCGCGCGCCGGTCCCGGAAACGCTCGATGAGAACGCGCCGCGCGAAAGCGCGCCCTGGCGGATCACGGCGCACGCCTATGCTGTCACGGCGCTCAATCCCAAGAGCATCGTGTTCTACGTGGCGTTCTTCCCGCTGTTCCTGAGCGCCGATTTGCCGCTCCTGCCGCAAGTCGTCGTGCTCGGCGGCACATTCCTGGTGATGGCGACCGTCAATGCCATCCTCTATGCACTGCTCGCGGGCCAGGTGACGCGCTTCCTGAAGAGCTATCGCGCACGCAAGAACCTCAACCGCACGGCAGGCGGCATCCTGCTGGTGACCGGCGGCCTGCTCGGCCTCGCGCGGCGGTCGGCGTAACGCCATGCCCGAACTTCACATCTGGATCGCGTTCGTCCTCGCGGCCGAGGCGCTGCTGATCCTGCCCGGCCCGACCGACATGGTGGTGGTGAGCTATGCCCTCACCCAGGGCAAGCGCTCCGCCTGGGCCAGTGTGCCGGGCGTGACGCTCGGCGACGCCACGGCGTTGATCCTGTCGCTGCTCGGGCTCGGCGCGATCCTGATGGCGTCGGCCGAGCTGTTCAACGCGCTCAAGATCGCCGGCGCGCTCTACCTGGTCTATCTCGGCATCAAGACCTGGCGCGCGCCGGTGCCGGAGACGCTGGACGACAATGCGCCGCTGCAGCACGGCCGCTGGCGCATCATGGCGCATACCTACATGGCGACCGCGCTCAATCCCGGCGGGATCGTGTTCTACGTCGCCTTCTTCCCGCAGTTCCTGAGCGCGGACAAGCCGCTGCTGACCCAGGTCGCGGTGTTCGGCGCGACCTTCATTGCCATGGGCACGCTCAACTCCATCCTCTACGCCACGCTGGCGCTGCAGGTGCGGCGGCTGGTCACCAGCTATCGCGCGCGCAAGAATATGAACCGCGCCACCGGCGGCTTCCTGATCGCGATGGGCGGCCTGGTCGGACTGGCGAAGCGCGCGGCCTGAGGGAGAGAGCGGATGCCTGAACTCCACACCATGGGCGCCTTCGTCACCGCCGCGATCCTGCTACTGGTGATGCCCGGTCCGACCGACACGCTGGTCGTCAGCTATGTCCTGACTCGCGGCCGCCGCTCCGCTCTGTTCAGCGTACCGGGCGTCTGCCTCGGCTACATCGTCTCGCTCACCTTGACCCTGCTCGGCCTCGGCGCCTTGCTGATGACTTCGGCCGAACTGTTCAATGCGCTCAAGATCGCCGGCGCCGCCTACCTCATCTATCTCGGCATCAAGACCTGGCGCGCGCCGGTGCCGGAAACCCTGGACCACGACGGCCGGCTGGCGCGCGACAAGAAGCGCATGTTCACGCAAGCCTTCGTGGTGACTGCGCTCAACCCCGCCGGCATCATGTTCTACGTCGCGTTCTTTCCGCAGTTCATCGACATCGAGCGGCCGCTGCTGCCGCAGATGGTCGCTCTGGCAGCATGCTTCGTCGTTCTCGGCACGCTCAACTCCGCGCTCTATGCCACCCTCGCCGCACAGGTGCGCCGCTTCATCCACAGCTATCGCGCCCGCAAGAACATCAATCGCGCGACCGGCGGAGTCCTGATCGCCATGGGCGGCATGATGGGCCTCGCCAAGCGCGCGGCGTAGACATGAGGGCTCCGCGATTCCAACATTCTCCGTCATGCCAAGGCTTGGCCTTGGCATCCACGAGTTTGATTGCAACGTTGGTGCCCCACCCGACGAAACTCATGGATGGCAAAGCCAAGCTTTGCCATGACGAAAGAGTGATTGCTTCCATCGCATAATGACTTGAGGCTTCCACAATGACTCTCGACATCGCCCGCCTGCGCGCGGACACGCCGGCCTGCGAAAAGCTGATCCACTTCAACAACGCCGGCTCATCCCTGATGCCGCAGCCGGTCTATCAGGCGGTGCTGGATCACCTGGCGCTGGAGCAGAGCATCGGCGGTTACGACGCAGAGGCGGCGGCAGATCCGGCGCTGGAAGATCTCTACGATGCCTTCGCCGCCATGCTGAATTGCGACCGCTCCGAGATCGCCTATGTCGAGAACGCGACCCGCGCCTGGGACATGGCGTTCTACTCCTTGCCCCTGAAGGAAGGCGACCGCATCCTCACCGTCGAGGCGGAGTATGTCAGCAACTTCCTCGCCTACCTGCACCAGGCGCGCCGCCGCGGGCTGGAGATCGACATCGCGCCATGCGACCCCAGCGGCCAGGTCGATCTCGACGCGCTGGAGCGACTGATCGGCCCCAAGACCAGGCTGATCGCCGTCACCCACATCCCCACCCAAGGCGGCCTGGTCAATCCTGCCGAGGAGATCGGCAAGGTCGCCCGCCACCACGGCATCACCTATCTGCTCGATGCCTGCCAGTCGGTCGGCCAGATGCCGCTCGACGTGCAGAAGCTCGGCTGCGACCTGCTGTCCGGCACCGGCCGCAAGTTCCTGCGCGGCCCGCGCGGCACCGGCTTCCTCTATGTGTCGAAAGCGATTATCGACCGCCTCGACCCGCCCTTCATCGACTTGCACGCCGCCACCTGGACCGACGCGCGCACGTACGAGCTGCGCCCCGATGCACGCCGATTCGAGAACTGGGAGAGCTATGTCGCCGGCCGCGTCGGCCTGCGCGCCGCCGTACGCTATGCGCTCGATCTCGGCCTCGAGCCGATCCGTGCTCGCGTCACCATGCTCGCAGACCGCCTGCGGGCCAGCCTGGCGGAGCTACCGGGCGTCAAGGTCCAGGACCTCGGCCGCGTGCGCTCGGGCATCGTCACCTTCACCAATGAGGGCGAGCAGCCGCGCGAGATCCAGGCCCGCCTGCGCGCCGCCAACATCGGCGTCTCGGTGTCGAGCAAGTCGTCGGCCCAGCTCGATTTCGGCCGGCGCGGTTTGACGCAGGTCGTGCGCGCGTCGGCGCATTACTTCAATACGGAAGATGAGATCGAAACGTTCTGCCGAACACTCGCGCGCCGCTAGCTGTTAACGCGTACTATGCTTCGGCTCACTCGCTTTGGAGGAGGCGCTCATGGGCGTGACCTTTCCAAATGAAACCCCGACTTACCGTGCTGCTCGCAGCAAGCTGCTTGAGCATGAGGTAGCGCTCCGGCGTGAAATGGAAGCGGTGGCCGCGGAGATTCGCGCGCTTCCGCCGGGTGGTGCGGTTCCTGAGGACTACGAGTTCGATCACATTGACGCGCGAGGACGGCCGGCGAAGGTCCGGTTATCCGAATTGTTTCGGCCTGGTACCGATACTTTGATTCTCTACCACTACATGTTCCCGCGGCATCGCAGCGATAAGAGCCCGGGACCGAGCAACGGGCCGATGGCAGAGCTTCCGCTTGAAGAGGGGCCGTGCCCCTCCTGCACCGCATTGCTCGACAATTGGGAAGGAGCAGCGCCCCACGTTCAAGGTCTTGGCGCAAATATCGCGGCCGTGGCCAAGGCACCGATCGATCGGGTCGCAGCATTCGCAGCGCATCGCGGATGGCGCAATCTGAAGC
>Ga0081538_10006113_pt1 | contig 10693 bp, 14 predicted proteins | sample TabmetS5T2R1_FD_71022 | JGI IMG/M metagenome (GOLD analysis project Ga0081538, IMG submission 71022) | Tabebuia heterophylla rhizosphere microbial communities from the University of Puerto Rico - S5T2R1 | ecosystem: Host-associated > Plants > Roots > Rhizosphere ...
GGCCCGGCGAGAATGACCGCGATGCGCTTCCATGTCGGCGCTCGCCAGTACGCCTCGGGGGAGACCGCGTCGTCCACCTCGGTGAAGCCGCGCTCGGCCGCCCGGCGCGCGCCCTCCGAGAGGTCCAGGCGGTCGACCCTCGCCTCCAGCGCGCTCAACGCGCCCCGCGCCTCGTCGTACCGCTCGTCCGTGAGGGCCTGCTCGACGGGGGCGGCCGCCTCGGCGAGCGAGGGAGCCTCCTTCCGGGCGGGCTCGAGGTGCGCGTCGAGGTCACCGGCGGCCGGCTTGTGCATGCCGGGGATCTTCACGTAGCCGCCGAGCGGGATCGCGCCGATCCCGTATTCGATACCGTTCCGGCGCCACTTGGCGAGAGCCGGCGGGAAGAAGATGTAGAACTTCCGCGGCCGCATCTTGACGGCGAGCGCCGTGAAGAAGTGCCCGGCCTCGTGGATGAGGATCAGGAAGGCCAGGCCCCCGATGGCGACGAGGATGTTCATTGGAGTGTCCTAAGTGTTCCTATGGGTGATGGTGCCCAGGAGGCATCCGTTGCCTTTTGGGAGCAGTTAGGACACTAGTGAACCAGCTGGCGGGTCAGCTCCGACGCAATGCGCCGCGCCTCGGCGTCCACGGCGGCAAGCTCCTTGAGGTCTCGCGCCGGGGCGCACTCGACCCGCGCGAGGGTCCGCTCGACCACGTCCGCGATGCCGAGGAAGGCGAGGTCGCCCTCGAGGAAGGCGGCGACGGCCACCTCGTTCGCAGCGTTCAGGACGCAGGGTGCGGTGTCGCCGGTCTCGCCGGCGGTGCGGGCCATTGCGAGGCACGGAAACGCGTCGACGTCGGGCGCCTCGAACTCGAGAGTCAGCCCCCCGGCGAGGTGGAGCGGCTCGATCGGCGTCGCTGCTCGCTCGGGATAGGTGAGCGCGTAGGAGATCGGCACCCGCATGTCGGGGTAGCCGAGGTGCGCCAAGGCGGCGCCGTCGCGGAGGCGGACGAGCGCGTGCACCACCGACGTCGGGTGCACGACCACCTCGATCCGCTCGTAGGGAAGGTCGAAGAGGAAGTGAGCCTCGATCAGCTCCAGCCCTTTGTTCATGAGCGTGGCCGAATCGACGGTGATCTTCTGTCCCATCCTCCACGTCGGGTGCTCGAGCGCGTCGGCCGCAGTCACGTCGGCCAGCTCGGCGCGGCTGCGGCCGCGAAAGGGGCCGCCCGAGGCGGTGAGGACCAGCGAGTCCACCGTCTCGGCGGCCCGCCCGTCGAGGAGCTGGAACGCTGCGGAGTGCTCGGAGTCGACCGGCAGCAGCCGTCCTCTTCCTCTCCCCCACGCCGCCGTCGCCAGGTCGCCCCCCGCGACGAGGCTCTCCTTGTTCGCCAGCGCGAGGTCGACGCCGCGTTCCAGCGTCCAGAACGTCGCGGGCAGGCCCGCGAAGCCGACGACCGCGTTCAGGACGACGTCCGGCTCGGCTTGCTCGAGGAGCTCGGTCAGGTCGCCGCCGACCTGCGTGAGCGGCGCCAGATCGTCGATCGGTGTCGAGCCCGAGGAGGCGGCGACGAGCTCGAGCTCGTCACGGCCTGCGATCACCTCGAGTGCCTGGCGCCCGATCGAGCCGGTGGCGCCCAGGAGCGCGACGCGCTTCATACCGGTGAGTCTAGGAGGCGGCGTCACGCCTGGGTGAGCGCGAGCACCGCGAAGTAGGCGGCCGGTCCGGCAAAGACCATCGAGTCGAACCGGTCGAGGACGCCACCGTGGCCCAGAAGGACGCGGCTCGAGTCCTTCACCCCCAGGTCGCGCTTCACCATCGACTCGAACAGGTCGCCGGCGGCCGCCGCGATCACGATGACGCCGCCGAGCACGAACGCCTCCCAGCCGTCGACCGCGATCGGCTCGTCGTTCAGGGCGAGCCAGGTGGTGACCACGCCGGCCACCGCCCCGATCAGGAACCCCTCCCACGTCTTTCCCGGTGAGATCCCCGGCGCCATCCGGTGGCGGCCGGCCAGGCGTCCTCCGACGTATGCGAAGGTGTCGGCGACGAAGACCGTCAGGAGCACCGTGATGAGGACGAGCCTTCCGTCCGGCTCGAGGTCGCGGACGAGGACGAGAAACGCCAGGCCGAGCCCGATCCAGGCGGCTCCGAGAACGGTCGTCGCCACCGCGACCGTGGTCGACTGGCGGGTCTCGGAGATCGCGGCGAAGACGAAGGAAAGCAGCAGCGTGAGAGTGAAGCCGCCCAGCATCCACTCCGGCCCGCCGAAGTAGGCGCCGAGCACGGCGGCCAGCGCCCCTGCGTAGCCGGCGAGGACGAGCGGCCGCAGCGCGCGCGCCATCCGGTAGAGCTCGTGCAGCGCGAGCAGCGCCGCGGGCGCAACGAGCGCGAGCAGCGCCCAGCTGCCGTAGTAGGCGGCGAAAAGGACGAGCGGGAGACCCGCCGCGATGACGGCGATCCGGGTGAGCAAGGGGCTCATGCCCCCACGCGAGCGGGCCGACTGCGCGACGCTCATCGCCCGCCGAAACGCCGGCGGCGGCTCGCGTACTGGGCGAGCGCCTCCCGAAGCTGGCGCTCTCCGAAATCGGGCCAGAGGGTGTCGACGAAGACGAGCTCGGTGTAAGCGAGCTGCCAGAGGAGGAAATTGGAGATCCGGAGCTCGCCCGAGGTGCGGATCAGCAGGTCGGGCTCGGGCATCTCGGGCGCGTACAGACGCGAGGCGATTGCGTTCTCGTCGAGGTCGCGCGGGTCGATTCCCTCCTCGATCAGGCGCTGGGCCGCCTCCACGATCTCCGCGCGCCCTCCGTAGTCGAAGGCGACCCACAGCTGCAGCCGTTCGTTCTCAGCCGTCCCCTCCTCGAGCCGCTCGATCTTGGCCCGAAGGGTCGCGGTCGCCCGGTCCCTTCTTCCGATGAAGCGGGTGCGCACGCCTTCACGCGCCAGGTCGGGGAGCTCGCGCTCGATCGTCTCGACGAAGATCTCCATGAGTGCGTCCACCTCGTCCGAAGGGCGTGACCAGTTCTCCGTGGAGAAGGCGTAGACGCAGAGGGACTCGACGCCGAGGTCGATGGCCGCTTCCACCGTGCGCCGAAGCGCGCGCGTGCCGGCGCGATGGCCCGCCGCGACCGGCAGGGGACGGCGCCTGGCCCAGCGGCCGTTCCCGTCCATGATGATGGCGACGGAGCGCGCGACGTCGGGAAGCCGGCGCTCCCGCGCGGGAGTCAGGCCGCGAAGCGACCGCAGTCTTGTGAGTAGTCCGCCCACCGCTCAGGCCCGAGATCGCGAAGCGACCTCAGACCTCCATGATCTCCTCTTCCTTGTGCTTGAGGAGATCGTCGATCTTGGCGACGTGCTCGTCGGTGAGCTTCTGGGCGCGCTCCTCCGCGCGCCGCTCCTCGTCGTCGCCGACGTCGCCGTCCCGGACGAGATCCTTGAGATGGTGCATGCAGTCCCGGCGGACGTTGCGAACGGCGACTCGTCCCTCCTCGGCGAGGTTGCGGACGACCTTCACCAGCTCCTTCCGCCGCTCCTCGGTCAGCTGCGGGATCGGCAGCCGGATCACCTTGCCGTCGTTCGAAGGCGTCAGTCCCAGCTCCGATTCCTGGAGCGCCCGCTCGATCGACTTGATCGAACTCGGGTCGTACGGCTGGATCGTGAGCAGGCGGGGCTCGGGGACGTTGATCGTCGAGAGTTGGTTCAGCGGCGTCTCCTGGCCGTAGTAGTCGACCCGTACCCTGTCGAGCAGCGCCGCCGAGGCGCGGCCGGTGCGGATCGTGTTGAACTCGTGCGCGGTCGCCTCGACCGACTTGTCCATGCGACGCTTGGCGTCGTCGAGCAGGTCTTCGATCATGCATCCCTCCGGGGCGTCGAGATGATCGTGCCGATTCTCTCACCCGCGACGACGCGGTCGATGGTTCCAGGGTCGTCGAGGCCGAAGACGTAGATCGGCAGCCCGTTGTCCATGCAGAGCGTGAGCGCGGTCGTGTCCATGACCTTGAGGCCGCGCTCGATCGCCTCCAGGTGTGTCAGCTCGGGAAGGAAGCTGGCGTCAGGGTCGACGGCCGGGTCACCGTCGTAGACGCCGTCGACGCCGTTCTTGCCCATCAGGATCGCGTCGGCGCCCACCTCGAGCGCACGGAGCGCCGCGGCCGTGTCCGTCGTGAAGAACGGGTTGCCGGTCCCGGCGGCGAAGATGACGATGCGCCCCTTCTCCAGGTGTCGGATCGCGCGGCGACGGATGTAGGGCTCGGCGACTTCGCTGACGGTGATCGCCGAGAGGACGCGCGTGTGCGCGCCGATGCTCTCGAGGGCATCCTGAACGGTCAGGCAGTTGAGCACGGTGGCGAGCATGCCCGCGTAGTCCGCGGTAGCACGGTCCATGCCCTCCGCTGTGGCCTCCATCCCTCGGTAGATGTTGCCCGCGCCGATCACGATCGCCGTCTCGACGCCGCGGTCGTGCACGCTCTTGATCTCCGCGGCGAGCGACTCGACCTTCTCGGGGCTCATGCCGTAGGGCTCGTCGCCCATGAGCGCCTCGCCGGAGAGCTTCAGGAGGACGCGCGTGAAGACGGCGCCGCCCGGGGCGACCGGCGTGGCGACGTCGCTTTCCTGGGGCGCGTTCACTCGCGGCCGACGTTGTAGCGCACGAAGGCCTTCACCTCCGCGCCGTGCTCGGCCAGCACCTGGCCGACGGTCAGGCTCGGGTCGTGCACCCAGGCCTGGTCGAGCAGGACGGTCTGCGCGAAGAACCGCTTGGTGAGCATGCCGTCGACGATCTTCCCGCGAACCTCCTCCGGCTTCGACTCGACCTCGGGCAGCCTCTCGTAGACGCCTCGCTCCTCGGCGACGGCCGTTTGGGGGACCCCGTCCCTGCTGAGGTAGACCGGTCGCGCGGCTGCGATGTGCATGGCGACCATGCGCGCCAGCTCGGGGGTCGCCCTGGCGTGCACGAGCACCCCGATCCTCTGCGCAGGCGGATGGATGTAATCGGCGACGACCTCGCCCTCGTCACCCTCGTAGCGCTCCTTGCCGACGACCACCACGTTCTCGCCGAGCTTGGCAACGAGCTCCGTCCGCTCGTCCTCCAGCGCATCCGCAGCGGTCGGGCCGTCCACCCAGACCACGTCGAGGAGGTGCTGCGCGAAGGCGAGAAACTCCTCGTTCTTCGACACGGGCTCGGTCTCGCAGCCCACGGCCGCGATCGCGCCCTCGGCGCCGTCGACACGGGAGATGACTCGGCCCTCGGACGTCTCCCGGCCGGCCCGCTTCCCGGCGTCCGCAAGCCCCTTCTCGCGGAGCGCCTGCCTGGCCGCCTCGAGGTCGCCGCCCGACTCGACGAGGGCGCGCTTGCAGTCCATCATCCCCGCGCCAGTGAGGTCGCGGAGCTCCTTAACGAGTGCGGCGCGAATCTCCGTCGTGCTCACCGGGATTCCTCCCCACTCTCGGCGGGAGCCTCGGGCTCCGCCGCCGGCTCCGGCGTCTGCGCGGCGGCGACGGCCGCCGGTTCGGGCGCAGGCTCGGCTTCGGCCGTCGGCTCGGGCTGCGGCGGCTCGGCCGCCGGCTCCTCGGCGGGAGCCTCCCCGGCAGCAGGCTCGGCGGGCTCCGGCTCCGGCGCGGCCAGCTCCTCGGCCGTCACCTTCGTCTTCCCGGCCTCGATCGCGCCCGCGATCACACGCACGATCAGGCTGCAGGAACGGATGGCGTCGTCGTTCCCGGGGATGACGTAGTCGGCCTCGTCGGGATCGCAGTTCGTGTCGACGAGCGCGATCACCGGCAGGCCGAGGCGTCGTGCCTCGCGCACGGCCAGCTGCTCCTTGCGAAGGTCGATGACGAACACCGCGTCGGGCACCGCCTTCATCTCGGCGACGCCGCCCAGGTTCACCTCGAGCTTCTCGAGCTCGGCCATCATGGAGATCCGCTCCTTCGAGGGGAGCAGCTCGAGCTGTCCCTCGTCGCGGAGGCGTCGCAGCTCGTGCAGGCGCGCGATCCGCTCGGAGATCGTCCGCCAGTTCGTGAGCAGGCCGCCGAGCCAGCGATGGTTCACGTACGGCATGCCGACGCGCTGAGCTTCCTCGGCGATCGAGTCCTGGCACTGCTTCTTCGTGCCGACGAACAGGATCGATCCCCCCCGTTCCGACACGTTGCGCGCGAACGCGTACGCCTGCTCGACGAGGTCGAGCGTCTGCTGCAGGTCGATGATGTAGATGCCGCCGCGCTCCGTGAAGATGAAGCGGCGCATCTTTGGGTTCCAGCGGCGGGTCTGGTGGCCGAAGTGAACTCCGGCCTCCAAGAGCTCTCGCATGGAGACGACGGACACTGGACTTCCTCCTCGGTTCTCGGGTCTGGTTCCGGCGGGAGCGGATGGAACCGGGCACGAAGCCCGGCACCGCCACCCGTCTGTTTCCGCCGGGTCGGGTGCAGAGACGCCGAGCATTCTAGCCGACGCCCTCCCTACGCTGGCACGCGCGCACGGGGTGGTGAGGCTGCCTGCCTGGGATCTTGCCGTCGAGTGCGTCGACGAGGCGCTCGACTTCGGCTTCGCACCCTCCTTGCAGCGGCTCGCCCCCTGTCCCCGGCGCGTACGGCCGGGGGTCTGACCCCGGGGGGGGCCGTTGGGGGACGGGCTAGGCTCGGTGCGAGCCTCCTGCTCGAGCGATGCTGAGCGCCCGCTCGAGATCGGGCGCCAACGGGGACGTGGTCTCGACCTCTTCGCCGGTGATCGGGTGGATGAAGGCCAGGCGCGCGGCGTGCAGGAACTGGCGGTCGAGCCCGAGATCGCCGGCCACGCCGTACGTCGGATCCCCGGCCACGGGGAGGTCGATCGCCGCGAGGTGAACCCGGATCTGGTGAGTTCTCCCTGTCTCGAGGCCGACCCGCAAGAGCGCGTGGCGCGGCAGCAGTTCGAGCAGCTCGAAGCTCGTCACCGCCTCACGCGGCGTTGCCGTGTCGAGCGACTGCCGCGTCGGATCGCGCCGGTCGCGGCCGATCGCCGCCTCGATACGTCCTGCACGAGAGCCCGGTCGCCCGTGGACGAGCGCCAGGTATTCGCGCACCAGCTCGCGCCGGCGCAGGAGCCGTTGCAGTCGTCGGTGGGCCTCGTCCGAACGGGCGACGACGAGCAGCCCCGACGTGTCGCGGTCGAGCCGGTGGACGATTCCCGGGCGCTCGGGCTCCGCTCCGCCCTCGATGGCCTGCTCGAGCAGACCGTGGACGAGCGTGCCGTGCGCGTGCCCTGCCGAGGGGTGCACGACGACACCGGCGGGCTTGTCCACGACGAGGAGATGCTCGTCCCCGTACGCGATCCGCAGGCCCTCCACGGGCTCGGGCGCAAGCGAGCTCTCACGCCGTGGAGGGAGCTCGAACTCGACCTCCTCGCCGCCGACGAGCCGGTGGCTCTTCGGCCGAAGCGTGCCGTCGACGAGCACGGCGCCGTCGCCGAGCAACCGCTCCGCCGATGCGCGCGAGCCAACCGCCTCACAGGTCGCGAGGAAGCGGTCGAGCCGCTCGCCGGCCGCCTCAGGCGGCACGACGAGCTTCATCCCGCCGTCTTGGGAGCCGTGCGGCGGACGCGCGGCTGGCGCTCGGCGGAGACGAGCGCGACCAGCAGGATGCCGACGCCGACGACGATGAACGAGTCGGCGAGGTTGAAGGCCGGCCAGAAACGGAGGTCGAGGAAATCGGTCACGTGCCCGAGGCGGAGACGGTCGGCCAGGTTCGCCAGGCTGCCCCCGATGAGTAGGCCCAGCGCGACCGGGAGCACGGGATGCCGCGCCCCGGCGCGCGCGAAGTAGAAGAGCATCCACGCGACGGCGACCGCGGTCAGGATGGTCACGGCCGTCGCCCAGCTGGAGAAGAGCCCGAACGCGATGCCGGGGTTCGTCACGTGCCGGATGTCCAGCGGGCCGAGGACGTGCACTGATTCCCCGAGCTCGAGTTGGCTGATGACGATCTGCTTGGTCACCTGGTCGGCGACGACGGCCACGAACGCAACCGCCAGGAGGCCGAACCAATGGAAGGGCGTCGCCGAGAGCGAGCGCTCCACCATCGAGATCGGGATCCGTCCGTCGGTGGCCGATCCGACGCGAACGTCGATCAGCCTCGACGACGTGTTCACTAGGCCCTCTCGGCGAGTCGCTGGCAGTCGATACACCTCGTTGCATATGGGAGTGCGTCGAGCCGCTCCTCGTCGATCGGTTTCCCGCAGCGCGCGCAGCTCCCGAACGTCCCGCTCTCGATCCGGTCGAGCGCCTCGTTGATCCCGCTCAGCACGTGCTCGGAGTTCTCCTCCAGCGTGTAGTCGATCTCGCGGTTCAGAGTCGCGGTAGCGGAGTCGGCGAGGTGGTTGTCGAAGGTCTCCTCCTCGGTCTCGTCCTCCAGCGACTCCGAGTGCGACTCGTGCAGGTTCTCGACCGTGAGCGAGACCCGGTCACGCTCGTCGAGGAGCATCTGGCGGAAGCGCTCGGTGTCCACCAGCCGAGTATATCCACCGGTCCGGCCGGCTCAGGCGGCGATCAGACGGGCTGACGGGAGGCCTGCTCGGCCTCCTCGACAGAGCCCACGGAGTCGCCCTCGAGGCGGTCCAAGGCGGCGGTGAGAAACGCCCGAAACTCGGCCCGGAAGTCGGTCTCCAGGGTTCGCAGGCGGCGGATCTCGTCCCGGACCCGCTGCTCCTCGGCCTCGGCCGAGGCTGCGATCTCGCGCCCTTTCGTCCTCGCCTCCGCGACGATCAGATCGGCCTCATGGTGTGCCCGCGCCCGCAGCTCGTCGGCCATGCGTTCGGCGGAGAGCAGCGTGTTCCTGAGCGCCTCTTCGATCTCCCGCTGCCGCCGCAACTCGCCCTCGAGGCGATCGATCTCGTCCCGCAGATCGGCACGGTCGCGCCAGACGTCCTCGTAGCTGGAAGCGATCTCGTCGAGCAGGCGATCAACGCTCGGACGCTCGTACCCGAGCGGCCGCCGGGCGATCCTGACATGCCGAATCTCGACGGGCGTGAGCGACATCCCGGCGGGTTTCGCCGCGGCGGGACAGTTTCCTACAGGGCGCTGAGACCGCGCTGGACGAGCGAATGGACGATCGAGAGGACGATGATCGCCACGATCGGCGAGAGATCGAGGCCGAGCCCGCCGAGGTTCAGCTGCGGGATGAAGCGTCGGAAGAGGCGCAGGTACGGGTTGACGACGTCGTAGAGGAACCGCTGGATCCGGTTCAGCGTCATGTTGTAGGGAAGCGGCACCCAGGACGTGATGATGTACGCGAGGATGCAGATCAGGTAGACGTAATAGAGGGCGGCGACGAAGCCCTTCACCGTCGAGATCGTGTCCGCGTAGAGCATCGCGGGGGGAAACCTACTCGGCTGCGCGGCCGGACGGCCTCAGGCCTGGTTGAAGAAGCCGCGGTCGATCAGTCGGGCGCGCTCCTCGGCGGAGACCTCGACGTTCCTCGGCGTGAGCAGGAACACCTTGTCCGCGACGCGCTGCATGCTTCCGCTCAGCGCATACGTGAGGCCGCTCGAGAAGTCGATCAGGCGCTTCGAGAGCTCGGGGTCGGCGCTCTGCAGGTTGACGATCACCGGCGTGGAGTCCTTGAACTTGTCGGCGATCGACTGGGCGTCGTTGAAGCTGCGAGGCACGACGAGGTGAACCTTGGCGGCCGCTCCCGAGACGGCCTCCAGCCGCCGGCCGCTCGGCGCCCCGGCAACGGCCGTCTGCGCGCCGGCCCGGGGCTCGGACCAGTCGTCGAAACCCTCGCGCTGCTGCGCTGCCCGCGGGTTCAGGCGGCGGACGTTCTGGCGGTCGCGGTCGTACGAGCGCTCGAGCTCCTCCTCGGCCGCGTACGCCTCTTCGTCCCAGTACTCGTCATCCTCGACGATGCCGAAATAGACGAGCGCCCGGCTCCAAACATCTCCGAGTCCCATGACGCCGACCGATTCTACCCCCGGTAGAGAACGGAGCCGAGGCGTACCAGGGTGGCGCCTTCCTCCACGGCGATGCGGTAGTCCTGGGAGGTCCCCATCGAAAGCTGCTCGAGACCGTGCTCGGCGGCGAGCTCGCGCAGGCGCCGGAAGTAGGGACGTGAGGCCTCCGGGTCGTCGGCGAGCGGCGGCATCGTCATCAGACCGCGCACGTCCACGCCCAGCCCCCGCACCTCCGCCAGGAAGCCCGACAGCTCGCCCGGGGCGATCCCGGCTTTCGTCTCCTCGCCGCCGAGGTTGACCTCGACGAGCGCCGGGATCGTCAGTCGCCGCGCGGCGGAGAGGCTCGAGAGCGAGTGACAGAGCTCGCAGAGCTCGGAGACGTCCCGGGCCTTGCGCGACTGGAGGTGGCCGATGAAGTGCCAGCCAAACGCCGCGGCAAAGCGGTCGCGTTTCGCCGCGAGGTCCTGCAGCCTGTTCTCGCCCACGATCTCGATACCCGCTTCGGCGAGCACGGAGAGCTCGTCCGGCGAAACGTACTTCGTCGCGGCGACGACTGACACGCCCGGTCCGATCTCGGCCCGGATGCGCTCGTAGTTGGCTCGACCCGTGCTTACAGATAGTCCCATGGCACCCGCAAGCCTTACGCATCCAGAGAGGTGGCGCCTAGATGGGCGCCTCGCTCACCCTCGAGCAGGTGCTCGCCAACGTTCGCCGAGGCCGGGTCGGCTATGTCACCACGACACCGGCGCAGCGGCGACAGCTGCGGGGCACGGACGGCCGCGCAGGCCCCCAACTT
>Ga0081538_10006114_pt1 | contig 10692 bp, 9 predicted proteins | sample TabmetS5T2R1_FD_71022 | JGI IMG/M metagenome (GOLD analysis project Ga0081538, IMG submission 71022) | Tabebuia heterophylla rhizosphere microbial communities from the University of Puerto Rico - S5T2R1 | ecosystem: Host-associated > Plants > Roots > Rhizosphere ...
TCACAGAACAGAAGTGCGTCCGCGGCGGTCCGGATTTGCTCCTGCTCCTCTTGGAGCAGGTCGGTGCCGAACCGGTCGAGCAGGTTCATGAACCGTCGGTACGCTGCTGAGCGCTTGGGCGTCATCCCCCGACCGTCTCCTGGATCGAATCTCAATTGCCAGACGTCCGAGCCCTCGAGCGGCGGGCCCGCCGAGCGGCGGGCCCGCGCAACCGTGGGCTTGTGACCTGCGCTTCTAGCCGCCCGCCGGCAGGTTCACCTCGCCCGTCGGTTCCTTCGGCAGCCCGGCCGCCGTGCGGAGCTTGGCCGCGATCTCGGCTATCTCCTCAGGGTGGAAGTCGGGCACGAAAGCCATGGGCTGTGGCGGCAGGTCGTTCGGCAGGAAACCCTCCGGCGGCCCGTCGACGACCTCGAGCTCGTCGCCCGTCTCCGGATGCGTCCCGTTGAAGACCGCCCCGATCTCCTTGTAGTCGTCGGGCGAGAAGCGGTAGATGCGCTTGTGATCGCCGCGCTCGATGTGCGGCCGGCACTCCGGGATCTTCTCCGTCGCGATCCGCGGCGTCGGGAACAGCTTCATGAGCTCGGCACCGGTCAGGTTCTCGAGCGCTCGCGCGTACGCGAGCTGATGCACTCCCCCGCGGACCAGGAGGTACCCCGTCAGCGCCTTCGCGGCCGGGTGCTCGACCATCTCGTAGACCCGCAGCTTGTTCTGCCGCGCAGCCGTCTCGAGGAAGAAGTTGTGCGTGAGATCCTCGATCAGATCGCCGGACGAGAACACGTTGTCGCCGGTCCAGGGCCTGCCGTTCGAGTCCTGCGGAAGTGCGGCGTGCCCGCCGGCTATGAACTGCTGCACGTTGCGAGCATCCTTCACGCCGCTCAGTGCCCCGTCGATCGCGCCGTCGCCGTTCGACGTCGGCGAGGAGCCGGTGAGCATGGTGTTGATCGTGGCCGCTACGAGCTCGATGTGCCCGAACTCCTCGGCCGCAATGTTGGCGACGAGATCGTAGAACGGCCGAGCGCCCTGCTTGTTGCGGAAGTTGAAGGACTGGAACGTGTAATTCATGAACGTGGACATCTCGCCGAAGCGACCGCCCATCAGCTCTTGCACCGCTGCCGCGCCGTCCGGATCGGGGTCGGACGGGGGCGGCAGCTCGGTGCCCCACTGGTCGATGCGCAAAATCACGGGAGCCTCCTGGATTGGGTTGAGGGCCTTAGGGGTGCCTAAGAGATCGGATGCCCGGCGACTTGCCCGCTAAACCGAGGCGGGCGCCGCGGCGACGACTATGAGCCCGAGGAAGCCTTGCCGCCCTTGCGCCCGGCCGCCTGCTTCTGCGCCCGGTTGCCGCCGCTGCCGCTGCCGCTGCTCTTGCGGCTTCGGCTACTGCCTCCGCCGCTGCCCGACTTCTTGCCGCCCCTGCTCGACGAGCCGGGTGAATTGGCGATCGCCGCGGCGCGGCTCTTGCTCATGCCCTTCTTGCGGAGGCCCTCGTACTGCTTGTCGTTCTTAACGCTGGAGCCGTGGTCCTTGGCCATGGACACACCTTTCGAGTCGCAGACATCCCTCGGATACCCGAACGCGAAGGCGCGAATCAGCTCGGCGCCGCGACCGTCCCCGCGTCGAACAGCCGGCCGATCTCTGCCTCGCCGAGGCCGAGGACGCCGGCCAGGATCTCCTCTGTGTGCTCGCCGAGCTCAGGTGCGGGCCGCGCGGGTAGGCGCCCGGCGGCGGTGAGCTCGAGCGGTGAGGCCGGGACGAGGTAGGTCCCGATGCCGGGCTGCTCGAGCATGGAGAACAGGGGGTTGGCCTCGGACGCGCGCGGGTCCTCCTCGACCAGCTGCCGGAACGTCTGGTACGGCCCCCACGACACGCCGGTGTCCTTGAACGCGGCCCGAACCTCCTCGAGGGTACGCGCAGCGAACCACGGGCGCAGCACGGCGGCGATCAGGTCGCGCGCCCCGAAGCGCCCGTCCTCGGAGGACAGGTCGTGGCCGGTCACGCTTTCGAGGCTGCGGAACGCCTCCGCCGTCTCGGTGACCTCGATGAGCGCCGTCCATTGGCGGCCCGTGAGGGCGACGATCATCACGCGCCGCCCGTCGCTCGTGCCGAAGTCGTGTCCGAACGCCCCGTAGAGATAGTTGCCGTCGCGCTCGGCGTCCCGGCCGCCGACCTGGACCTCGGCGATCCGGCCGAGATTGCCCACCATCGCGAACGCGACGTCCGATAGCGCGAGCTTGATGAGCTGCCCCTCGCCGGTGCGCATCCGGTGACGGTCTGCGGCGAGGATCCCCGTAGCGGCCAGGCCGCCCATGATGGCGTCCCACGCGGGCAGCACCGAGTTCAGCGGCACCGCGAGGTCACGCGGTCCGGTGGCCCACGGGAAGCCGGTAGCGGGATTGACCGTGTAATCGACCTCGGAGGAGCCGTCGGGGTTGCCGGTCAGCGCGCACATGACCAGGTCCTGCCGGCGTCGCCGCAGGGCGTCGTAGGCGAGCCAGCCGCGGGCTGGAAAGTTCGTGAGGAACACGCCCGCGGCAGCGACCAAGGCCTCGACCAGCTCGCGCCCCTCGGGCGAATGCAGGTCGAGCTGGATCGACCGCTTGCCCTTGTTCAGTCCCGCCCAGAACAGCGACCGCCCGGACGGAGCGAGCGGCCAGCGCTGCGCGTCCAGACCGCCGCCGATCTGGTCGAAGCGGATCACATCCGCGCCGAGCTGCGCGAGCGTCATACCGCCCAGGGGAGCCGCGACGAACGCGGACCCCTCGATCACCCGCATATCGGCGAGTGGCTGCTCGCTCACGCCAACACCCCGACGAAGCGCCAGTCGAGCACGTCCTCGTCGTCCGCGCCGTCCGTGCGTGCGGCGGTCACGCGCGAGCGCAGGTGCACGAGCTCGCCGCCGTCCGCGAGCGGGTCGCGGCGCTCGAGCTCGATCCGCGAGCGAAGCGTGTCGCCCTCGAACACCGGGGCCGTGTGGTCGGCCGCGTGCCAGCCGAGGATCGTGACCAGGCCGGGCACCGCCCTGGTCGCCTGGGCCGCGGCGAGCGCGATCGTGTGCCCCCCGTAGACAAGCCGGCGCCCGTGGGCGGCGGCGCCGGCGTCGAGGTGGGCCATCGCGACGTTCAGCGTCAGCCGGGCAAGCGCCGGCGCCGAGTCCACGACGTCCCCGCCTTCCAGCTCGCCGGTCGTGACGGCCGCGTCGGGCACGGCGGCGCGGAAGGCGGCGAGGTCGAGGCCCCGCGCGGCAGCGCGCAGCGCGTCCGGCTCGAGGTCGGCCGCCTCCCCCACCGCGTCCTGCGCCTCGCCGACCGGCGCGTCCCGCAGAGGCAGCATCGCGCAGCGCGTGAAGTCGAGGACCGGGCGCTCGTGCTGGTCGACGGTCCGGATCCGCAACACGGCGAGACCGGTCGGCCGCCGGCCCTCGCGCACCCGGTTCTCCCGCCGCGCGACGACCTCGGTCACCGTGCGCAGCGTGTCGCCGATCCGCACCGCGCGGTGCAGCAGCAGCCCGCGGTAGAAGAGGTTCGCGATCACGCGGCCGGTGGCAACGGTCGACTGCCCGATCGCCGTGTCCCACACGAGCGCCGGATGCGCGAGCGGCGGCCCTTCCCCCAGCACTGCGTCGGCGAGCGTGCGATCCAGCGCGAGGCGCAGGCGATCCCCGGCGATCGCCTGGTGCAGCGCGGCGTGACCGTCGGTGAGCGTCAGCGCCGGCGCGGCCTCGAAGCGCGTGCCGGGCCGGAGGTCCTCGAAGTACGGCGCCCTCATGCCTCGCCCGCGCGCGCGAGCACCCGCCGCGCCGAAACCGCCAGCGCCTCGTCGAGCATCCGGTCTCCGTCGGCCACCACGCCCACGCCTTCGGCCGCGGCCCTTTCGAGCGCGTCGAGCGTGGCGCGCGCCGCCGCGATCTCCTCCTCGGTGGGCGTGAAGGCCTCCCGCAGCGCGTCGAGCTGAGCGGGATGGAGCGCCCACTTGCCGTCGAACCCGAGCGCACTGGCGTGCTCGACGGCGGCGCGAAACGCGTCGTCGTCGCGTATCTGGAGGTGTGGGCCGTCGATCGCGGCGATCCCGGCCGTCCGGGCGGCCGTGAGCACCACCTCCCGGGCGAACTGCCAGTCACCTCCGACGGAGCGCCCCAGTGACGCGGCGAGATCGGCGTAGCCGAGGACCAGACCGTCAAGGCGCGCCGAGGCGCCGGCAATCTCACCGGCAGCCTGCAGCCCGGCGGCCGTCTCGATCAGCGCCAGTAGCCGCACCGCATCGGCGCGGCCCGATGCGGCCTCGGCTCCCGCCAACAACCGGTCGGCGAAGGCGAGATCGGCGCTGCTCTCGACCTTGGGCAGCACCGCCGTGACCGGCCGCCCGACCGACGCAAGCGCCGCGAGATCCTGGTGGCACCACGCCGTGCCGATCGAGTTCACGCGCACCGCGACCGCCGGAGTCGCCCACTCCTGCGCGAGCGCGTCCAGCACCGCCAGCCGGGCGTCGTCCTTCGCGTCCGGGACGACGGCGTCCTCGAGATCTACGACGATCTCGTCGGCCTCGAGGATGCGGCCCTTCTCGAGCTTGGCGGCCGGTACCGCGGGAACCACCAGGCAGGCTCGGCGGTTGATCACGAGGGCCAGTATGCGCCATCGCCGGCGCGAGTCCGCGTCCGCCCCGGCGCACCCGTTCGGCCGCCTCTAGCCAGGCCTCCCAGCGCTGAACACGTCTCGGATGGTCGCCCGGAGGGCCCTGAGGGCGGGGCCGGCCCGCATGCGTCCAGCTCGCACGTCGTCGCCGGCGGCGTGGATGAGCGCATGGAAGGCGGTCACGAGCCAGTCGGCGGGCACGTCCGTACGGAAGTCACCGCTGCGCCGGCCGCGGTCTACCAGCTTGCGAAGGCGCCGATGGGCGGCCTGGTGTGCGTGCCTGATCGCCTCGGGCGTGAGCAGTTCGCCGGCGGTCTGGGCGATGGAGTTGTTGCGGTCGAGGTCACGCCAGCCGACGTCGATTACGCGGCCGAGTGCCTCGAACGGCGGCCCCCGCTCGGGCTCGACCGCGTCGAGCGCCTCGCTGGTCCTCTCGACGGCCCGCTCCACGACTGCCTCCAGAAGCTGCTCGCGGGTCGCGAAGTGGGCGTACACCGTGACGCGCGAGACCCCGGCCTCGCCGGCGACCGCGACTATGGTCGGCTGCCTGCCGCGCTCGAGCAGCCGCTCGGCGGCGTCGAGGATCGCCTCGACATTTCGCTCGGCGGTCGCCCGTCGGTGATCGAGGGCCGGTTCCGGCATCCGAGAGATCACGGTAACCGGCCTCAGTGCGCCGCGGCCGCGGCCCCCTGGGGCGGCCGGACCGACGGCACGCGCCACAGGGCAATGGCCCCGAGTGCTGCCGCGATGCCGGCCGCCGCGATGAAGCCGTCCTCGTAGCCGGCGGCGATGCCCGTGAGCGTCGTGATGTCGCCGGCCGTGGCCGCGATCGCCGCCAGGACGGCGACTCCGAGGGCGGCGCCGAGCTCGTGTGAGGTGGCGATGAAACCCGAGGCCAGCCCCGCCTCTTCCGCGGGCACGTGGCTCAGCGCGGTGACGGCCGCACCCGGGAACACGAACCCCATTCCGACACCGAGGACGAGGAAACCGGGCAGGAGATGGGCGGGGTAGCTCGCCTCGTCGGGCGCCCCGGCAAGGATTGCGGCGCCGGCCGCCACGAGCAGAAGCCCTCCCACCACCAGGGTCCGCGTACCGGTGCGCGGCATGAGGCGCGATGCCACCTGCGCGGCCAGACCGATCGACAGCGCCAGCGGCAGGAAGCCCAGCCCGGTCTCCAGCGCCGATGCATCGAGTACGTGCTGCATATAGAGCGAGTTCAAGAAGAACACGCCGACCAGGATTCCGGTCACCCCGAGCACCACCGCCCCGCTCGAGACGAGCGACCGGTGGCGCCAGGTGGCGGGAGGCAGCAATGGCTGTCGGCTCGCGCGCTCGACCAGGGCGAAGATCGCGAGCAGGCCCGCGGCCAGCGCCAGCAGCAGCAGCGTGCGCGCCGACCCCCAGCCGTGGTCCGACGTCCCGTCGAGCGCGTAGACCAGCACCATCAGCCCGGCCACCACCGTGACCGCCCCCGGCAGATCGAGCCTGCGCCCGCCCGCGGAAGGCCTGGCTGCCGGTATCAGGCGCAAGGTCAGCGCGAATGCCGCGACTCCCACCGGGACGTTGACGAGGAAGATCCACTCCCAGCTCAATGCTGTGGTGAGGACGCCGCCGAGGAGAACGCCGACCGCGGCACCGGCGCTGCCAATCGCGCCCCATGCGCTGAGAGCCTTGGCGAGCTGTGAGCCCGTGTAGGTGGTCGTGACGATCGAGAGCGCCGCCGGGGTGAGAAGCGCGGCACCGAGCCCTTGGGCCGCACGGGCGGCGATCAGCGCAGCCGGCGACGGGGCCAGCCCGCTGGCAAGGGAGGCTGCAGTGAACAACGACAGGCCGCTGAGGAAGACCAGCCGGCGATCGAACCTGTCGGCGAGCCGCCCGCCGAGCAACAGCAGTCCGCCGGTGAACAGGACATAGATCGTCACCACCCACTCGAGGTCCTCGGCGGTGAAGTCGAGCGCTGCCTCAATCGACGGCAACGCAACGTTCACGACGGTGATGTCCAGGACCACCATGAACTGCGCCGCCCCGAGCAGGAACAGGATCGACCACGGCCGGTGCGTGGTGTCGGCCGAGCTGTCGTGGGGCGGGGTTTGATCGGTTGTGGTGGTGGACATCGGGATCCTCGCTGCCTGGGTTTACATTGGTGTCAATCCCCATCCTAGCATCACCCTTTACAGGTGTGTCAACCTGCGCTCGAAACCCAGAACTGTTTCTCTAGGGATACCGCTGTATAGTTAGCCAAATGGCTATCACTCTGACGCAGCTGCGCAGCTTCCTCGCGGTGGTGGAAACGGGGTCGGTCACCGCGGCAGCGGAGCAGCTCTACGTCACCCAGCCGTCGGTCTCCGCCGCGGTGTCCGCGCTATCCAAGGAGCTCGGCGTCGAACTGACGGACAGGCTCGGCCGCAGCGTCGAGCTGAGCGCCGCCGGCAGGGCGTTCGCCCCCTTCGCGGCGCACGTGATCGGCCTCCTCGATCAAGGCGGCCGCGCCGCACGCGAGGAGGCGGGGGCCGCTGCCCGCGAGCTCCGAATCGCCGCGGTCACCACCGCGGCCGAGCACATCGTCCCGCAGCTCGTGCAGGAGTTCTCGGCCCACCATCCGGACCTGACGCTGACGCTCGATGTCGGCAACCGCGAGCGGGTATTCCGCGAGGTCGCCGGTCACAAGGTGGACGTCGCGATCGGCGGACGGCCTCCCGCCGACGGCCGGCTCTCCGGCGAGGCCTTTCTCGAGAACCCGATCCTGCTGATAACCGCCCCCGGTGACCCGCTCGCACGCCGTCGTTCGGTGCCGGTTGAGGAGCTCGCGAGCCGCCCCTGGCTATTGCGGGAACCAGGTTCGGGGACGAGGACGATGATCGAGGAGTTCCTCGGCCGCCACGAGCTCACCCCGCGGATGCTGACCATGGGCTCCAACGGAGCGATCAAGCAGGCCGCCCGGGCCGGACTGGGGGTATCGCTTCAGTCGCGAGCGGCCACGGCCCTCGAGCTGAAGAACGGGCTGCTGGACACGGTGTCCCTGCGCGAGCCGCTGCCTAAGCGGGAGTGGTACGCGCTGTGGCCGAGCACCGGCCCGTTGCGTGAACCCGTCCGGGAGTTCCTCGACTTCGTCACGAGCGCGCAGGCCAAGCAGCTCGTCGAGCGGTCCTGGGTGGCCGGTACGGGCGGGCCCTAACCGCCCGTCGACACGCGGCGGCCAACCAGCTCGCGTACGGCCGCCGCAACCGCGTCACTCGTGATGCCGAGCCGGCGCAGCACCTCAGCGCCGGGCGCCGACGCTCCGAACCGATCGACGGACACGGTGCGTTCCGCGAAGCGCTCCCAGCCGAGGGGGACGCCTGCCTCCACGGCGACGACGGGCACGCCCGGCGGGAAGAGCGAGCGGCGATATTCGTCCGGCTGGGCGTCGAGCAGCTCCCACGACGGCATCGACACGACGCCCGCCGCGATCCCCCCCGAGCTCAGCTCCTCCTGCGCCCGCAGGGCCAGCGCGACCTCGGACCCGGTGGCGGCGATGATCGCATCGGGCTGCCCGGCGGCAGCGGAGATCACGTAGGCGCCGCGCACGAGCCCCTTTGCCGCGTCCGGCCGCGTTCCGTCGAGCACGGGCACCGCCTGGCGGGTTAGGAGGATGCACACCGGGCCGTCGCAATCCTCGAGCGCGACTCGCCACGCCTGGGCAGTCTCGGCGGCGTCCGCCGGCCGGATCACGGTCAGTCCCGGGATCGCGCGCAGCGCCGCATAGTGCTCGACCGGCTGGTGGGTCGGGCCGTCCTCTCCGAGGCCGACCGAGTCGTGCGAGAAGACCCACACGACCGGTAGCCGCATCAGCGCGGAGAGGCGGATCGCCGGGCGCATGTAGTCCGAGAAGATCAGGAAGGTCGAGCCGTACGGCTTCACGATCCCGCCGTGGAGCGCCATGCCGTTGACGATCGCGCCCATCGCGTGCTCGCGCACGCCGAAGTGCACGTTCCGGCCGGCCCGCTCGCGGCCGAAGCTCGGCTCCTCCTTGAACTCGGTCTTCGTCGACTCGGCGAGGTCCGCGGAGCCTCCCAGCATGGTGGGCACGTATGGCGCGAAGGCCTGCATGACCTTGCTGCCGGCCGCGCGGGTGGCCAGCGACGGGGCCTCCGCTGGGTCGAATGCGGGTAGCGCGCCGGCAAGGCCCTCCCCCACGCGGCCCCGCCAGGCGCGCTCCCATTCGGCGGCACGGTCCGGCTCTTCCCCGCGCCAATGCTCCAGGCGCCGCTGCCACGCAAGCTGGAGGGCCCGGCCGCGGGTGACGCACGAGCTGAAGCGGTCGTACACCTCGGTCGGCACGTGGAACTCCCGATCGAGGTCCCACCCGAGCGCCTCCTTCGTCGCCCGGACCTCCGCCTCGCCGAGCGGGGCACCGTGAGCGGCGGCCGTACCGCGCGCGTTCGGTGCCGGCCAGGCGATCGTGGAGCGCACGCGGATGAGCGACGGGTACTCCTCCTCGCGGATCGCGGCCTCCAGTGCGCCCGAGAGCGCGGGCAGGTCGTTCGCGTCCTGGACGGTCTGCACGTGCCAGCCGTAGGAGCGGAAACGCGCGCCCACGTCCTCGGTGTCGAATGAGAGCGCCGTGTCGCCGTCGATCGAGATGTGGTTGTCGTCATAGATGTAGACCAGGCGGCCGAGGCCGAGATGTCCGGCGAGCGAGGCGGCCTCCGAGGCGACTCCCTCCATCAGGTCGCCGTCCGAGCAGATGGCGAACACTCGGTGCGCCATGACCTCGGCGCCGTAGCGCTCGCGTAGGAAGCGCTCCGCCATCGCCATCCCCACGCCGTTTGCGAATCCCTGGCCGAGCGGTCCGGTGGTGGTCTCGACGCCGGGGGTCTCGTGGCCCCCGCGAATGCGCTCGGGGTGTCCGGGCGTGAGCGATCCCCACTGCCGGAAGCGCTTGATCTCGTCCAGCGACACCTCGTAGCCGGACAGGTGCAGGAGGCTGTACAGCAGCATCGACCCGTGTCCGGCCGAGAGCACGAAGCGGTCGCGGTCCGGCCAACCCGGGTCGGCGGGGTTGTGCCTGAGGTAGCGCGTGTAGAGCAGGTATGCCGCCGGCGCCATCGCCATCGGCATCCCCGGATGTCCCGACTGCGCCCGCTGGACCGCATCCATCGTGAGGGTGCGGATGGCGTCGATGCAGAGCTGGTCGACGTGGTCGCTCTCGGCGACGGGCTCGGCGGCGGCGACGGCTTCGGGGTTCATGTGTTCGCGGCGGTGGCGGCTGCCTCGACGGCCGGGGCGACGCCACGGCTGTCCGAGCGCGTCCCGCTGCCCCCGAGTGCGATCGCGGCGCGAGCCGTCACCACGTGGTAGAGGATCAGCAGCTGGACGAGCGCGAGCGACTCCGATCGGTGGAGCCCCGTCCCGACGGTGAACTCGCCCAGGCGCTGGGAGCGCAGGTGCGTGGCGAAGTGGAGGCGGTCCCAGATCGCCTCCTCGAGCTCGGCCGCCCGCTCCCGGTCGATGTCGCCCGGGATACGCATGCGGCGGTCGGCTCCGCGCTCGAGGAGCGTGATCCCTTTCCCGCCGTTGCCGACGAATGGGGAAAGGTCTGGATGGGGCAGACCCTCACGCAGCAGCAGCTCCGCGTCGAGGTGCTCCGGGTCGCCCGCGTCGCTCGGCATGAAGGACACCACGAGGTCGGCGTGGCGCTCCTGCGGCCGTATGTACGCGGCCGAGTCGGGCTCGCGCCGGTCCAGCTCGGCGAGCACCTGGTCGGTCGTGTAGCCGCGACGGGAGCAGTCGCGGTCCACCTTCCACTTCCGCCGCAGGTCCTCCGGCGGAGCGAGGAAAACCCGCACGTCGTAGATGTCCCGCATGGCCGGCGTGTGGTAGCCGAGGAGCCCCTCGACGATCGTGAAGGTCTTGGGGCCGACGTACACCGGCGGGCCGAAGGTGCCGTCGGCGTGGCGGTAGACGGGCTTCAGGATCGCCTCCCCCGCCCGAAGATGGCCGAGATGCTGACCCATGACGTCCACGTAGTTGCACTCGGGATCGAGCGGGGTGATTCCTCGCTCGGCGCGCTGCTGTCGGTCGT
>Ga0081538_10006115_pt1 | contig 10692 bp, 8 predicted proteins | sample TabmetS5T2R1_FD_71022 | JGI IMG/M metagenome (GOLD analysis project Ga0081538, IMG submission 71022) | Tabebuia heterophylla rhizosphere microbial communities from the University of Puerto Rico - S5T2R1 | ecosystem: Host-associated > Plants > Roots > Rhizosphere ...
TCCTCGGGCCGATGCCCGCCCTGATGGTTACCGGGAGTGCAGATGTTGCGCGCCGCCCGCTACCCTCGCGCTACCTGTGCTCTACCTAGCGCAGAGCGTCAGTGAGGCTGCTCCTTCACGATGCGGGCGGGCGCATGCCTTCAGGCAACGAAGCCGGATGATGGCTTAGAACAGGTTGTCGTCGTCGTCATCATCGTCATCGCCATCGCCATCGCGGTTCCAGAACGGATCGCCGAGATCGATGTCGTCCTCGTCGGTCAACGCTCCGGTGGCGGCGCCGGCAGCCCCACCCAACAGGCCGCCGGTGATCGGGTTGCCGCCGGTCACGGCCGCCGTCCCGGCACCAGCTGCTGCGCCGATGCCGCCGCCGCTCAGCGCCCGATCGGTGGTCGAGCTGCCGCAGGCAGCGACAATCAGTCCGAGGATCGCCAAAGCCGAAAGAGAGCGTAGCATCGCTGTTCCTCTCCTGATGAAAACCGCGGACTGTAGAACGCTCGCCGCAGCCGGGAGTTCCACGAGCGCCGCGGCGACATTCAGGTTAGTGCGATGCCTCTCGATCGCGCCCTCGGGTACGGCCCCGCTCCGGTACGCGATGCGCAAGTCTGGTGGGAGCGGTCGCTGCCGTCAGCTGCGGCTCGAGCGCGCTCAGATGTGCAGCGGCGCGCCGTGCGTCGCGAGCGCGGCTTCCTTGATCGCCTCCTCGAGCGTCGGATGGGCGTGGGAGGTGCGCGCCAGATCCTCCGACGATGCGCCGAACTCGAGCGCAAGCGCCGCCTCGGCGATCATGGTGCCGGCCTCGGCCCCGATGATGTGCACGCCCAGCAGCCGATCCGTCCGGGCGTCGGCGATCACCTTGACGAAGCCGTCGGTCTTGCCCGTCGCCCGCGCGCGCGAATTGGCCGAGAAGGGAAACTTGCCCGCCTTATACGCGACCTTCGCCTCTTTCAGCTGCTCCTCGGTCCGGCCGACCGAAGCGACCTCCGGCGCGGTATAGATCACGGCCGGAATGGCATCGTAGTCGATGTGCGGGTTCTGCCCGGCGAGATGCTCGGCGACGCACACGCCCTCGTCCTCGGCTTTGTGCGCCAGCATCGGGCCCTTGATCACATCGCCGATGGCGTAGATGCCCTCGACCGAGGTGGCGAAATGCCGGCTGACCTCGATCCGGCCGTGATTGTCGGTCTTGAGCCCGAGGTTCTCCAGGCCGAGCCCCTCGGTGTAGGGGCGACGACCGACCGCCACCAGCATGACGTCGGCTTTCATCGTTTCCGGATCGCCGCCGTCGACCGCCTCGGTCGTGATGACCAGGCGATCGCCCGCGCCGTCGACCTCGGTCACCTTGGTGCCCAGCTTGAAGCCTAAGCCCTGGCGCGACAGCAGGCGCTGGAACTGCCGCGAGACCTCCAGGTCCATGCCCGGCGTGATCCGGTCGAGCCACTCGACCACGGTCACCTTGGCGCCGAGCCGCCGCCACACCGTCCCGAGCTCCAGGCCGATGTAGCCGGCGCCGACCACGACCATGTGCGTCGGCACGTCTTCCAGGTCCAGCGCGCCGGTCGACGACACGATGCGCTCCTCGTCGATCGCGATGCCTGGTACCGTGGCGGTCTCGGATCCGGTCGCGATGACGATGTTCTTGGCATTCAGGGTCTGAGCGCCGCCGGCATTGAGCTCGACCGTGATCCGCCCGGGGCTCTCGAGACGCGCCGCGCCCTTGACCGAGGTGACCTTGTTCTTGCGGAACAGGAACTCGATGCCCTGGGTCAGCTCCTTGACCACCTTGGTTTTCTGATCCTGCATCGCGGGGAGGTCGAGCTCGACCGTCGGGATCTTGATGCCGTGGGCGTTCAGACCGTCGCGGGCCTCGGCGTAGAGCTCGGAGGAGTGGAGCAGCGCCTTCGAGGGAATGCAGCCGATGTTCAGACAGGTGCCGCCGAGCGCCGGGCGTTTCTCGACGCACGCCACCTTCATGCCGAGCTGGGCCGCGCGGATGGCCGCCACATAGCCGCCCGGCCCGCCGCCGATCACCACAACATCGAACAGCTCGTCGTTCATTCGCCTTTCCGTGTTGCGCGCGGCGCGCGGCGGCCACGCGCCTGCACCGGCGGAATTCCTCCCGTCACACGTCCAGCATCAATCGCTCGGGGTCCTCGATGCATTCCTTGATCCGCACCAGGAAGCTCACCGCCTCGCGACCGTCGACGATGCGATGGTCGTAGCTGAGCGCCAGATACATCATCGGCCGGATCTTGATCTCGCCGTCGATCGCCACCGGGCGCTCCTGGATCTTGTGCATGCCGAGGATGCCGACCTGCGGCGGATTGAGGATCGGCGCGCTCATCAGCGAGCCGTACACGCCGCCATTCGAGATGGTGAAGGTGCCGCCCACCAGCTCCTCCATCGCGAGCTGCCCGTCGCGCGCCCGCGCGCCGAGGTCGTTGATCGTCTTCTCGATCTCGGCGAAGCTCAGCTGGTCGGCATTGCGCAGCACCGGCACCACCAGCCCCGATGGCGTGCCGACCGCGACGCCGATGTCGTAGTAGTACTTGTACACGATCTCGTCGCCGTCGATCTCGGCGTTGACCGCCGGAAACGCCTGCAGCGTGTTGACCGCCGCCTTGACGAAGAACGACATGAAGCCGAGGCGCACGCCGTGCTTCCGCTCGAAGCTGTCGCGGTAGCGCTTGCGCAGCTCCATGACCGCGCCGAGATCGGCCTCGTTGTACGTGGTGAGGATGGCCGCGGTGTTCTGCGCCTCCTTCAGCCGCTCGGCGATGCGCCGGCGCAGCCGGGTCATCTTGACGCGCTCTTCCCGGCCCCGCCCGGCATGGGGCACGATTCTGCGCTCGGGCGCCGGGACTGGCCTCGGCTCTGGCGCGCGCGCCTTGGCGGTGGCGGGGGTCTCCGCGGCGGCGGGCGCAGGCGCCGCCCTGGGTGCCGCGCGCTCGCCGCGTACCTCCCGCGCCTCTGCGCGGGCCTGCGGCTCGGCGCTGGCCGATCCGAAATCCGCCTCCGTGCTCGCCGCCGCCTCGGTGTCACCCGCCTGCGCCGCTTCGATCGCAGCCAGCACGTCGCCCTTGGTGATGTTGCCCTTGGGTCCGCTCGGGGTGATCTTCGCCGGGTCCAGGCCGTGCTCGTCGATCAGCTTGCGCACGGCCGGCGCCATCGCGCCGTTGCCCTCGGCGGGCGCCGGCTTGGCCGGGCTCTCCACCGCGCGTGGTCTGGCCGGCGCCGCCGCGGCCGCATCCTCGTTGATGGAGCCGAGCAGCGCGCCGACCTCGACCTCGCCGCCTTCCTCGACGGCGATCTCGGCGAGCACGCCGCTTGCCGGAGCGTTGAACTCCAGGGTGACCTTGTCGGTCTCCAGCTCGACCAGCGGCTCGTCCGCCTCGACGGGATCGCCGATCTGCTTGAACCATTTGGCCACGGTCGCTTCGGTCACCGATTCCCCGAGGTTTGGCACCCGAATCTCGACGCTCATCGCACGTCCTCGCTGGTTACGCCGTACCCGCGACCTCGACGTCGCCGCCGGTGATCGCCGCTTCGATCAGCGTTGCCTGCTCTTTGACGTGTTGCTGATAGAGACCGGTCGCCGGCGACGCGGCCGGCGGGCGGCCGGCGTACACCGGTCTGGTCTGCTCCATGCCCACGTCGCGGAGCACTGTCTCGACGCGCGGCGCCACGAAGCTCCAGGCGCCCATGTTGCGTGGCTCTTCCTGGCACCAGATCACCTGAGCCTGCCTGGGATAGCGGGCCAGCTCCGCCGCCAGGACCCGGTCGGGGAACGGGGCCAGCTGCTCCAGGCGGACCAGCGCGACCACCTCGTCGAGGCCGAGCTCCCGGCGCCGGCCGAACAGATCGTAGTAGACCTTGCCGGAGCACAGGATCACGCGTTTGATCTCGCGGTCCGCCTCAGAGGGCGGCTTCTCGTACATCACCCGGTGAAAGCTGCTGCCGGGCCCCATCTCGGCCACGGTCGAAACACATTGGCGGTGGCGCAGCAGCGACTTCGGCGTCATCACGATCAGCGGCTTGCGGAAGTCGCGGTGCAGCTGCCGGCGCAGCGCGTGGAAGTAGCTGGCCGGAGTCGACGGGTACAGCACCTGGATGTTGTCCTCGGCGTACAGCTGCAAAAAGCGCTCCAGGCGCGCCGAGCTGTGCTCGGGACCCTGGCCCTCGTAGCCGTGGGGCAACAGGCAGACCAGGCCCGACATGCGCAGCCACTTGGCCTCGCCGGACGAGATGAACTGGTCGAAGTAGACCTGGGCCCCGTTCGCGAAGTCGCCGAACTGCGCCTCCCACAGCACGAGCGAGTTGGGATCGGCGAGAGTGTATCCGTATTCGAACCCGAGCACCCCCGCTTCCGACAGGAAGCTGTCGACCACCTCGACCGGCGCCTGCTCGGGATGCAGGTGGGCGAGCGGGACATAGCGCTCCTCGGTCGTCTGGTCGTACAGCACGGCGTGGCGCTGCGAGAAGGTGCCGCGGCCGCTGTCCTGCCCGCTGAGCCGGACCGGAAAGCCTTCGCGCAACAGCGTGCCGAACGCCAGGTGCTCGGCCGTGGCCCAGTCGATGTCGGTGCCGCTCTCGATGCTCTTGCGGCGCTGGCCGATGATCCGCTCGAGCTTGCGGTGCAGGTGCAGGCCCTCGGGCACTTCGGTCATCGCCAGCCCGACGTCCCGGATCAGCTCGACCGGCGCCGCGGTGCTGCCGCGCTCGTACTGCGCCGGCGCCCGGGTGAGGCCGGTCCAGGCGCCCTCCAGCCAGTCGGCCTTGTTCATCTTGTAGCCGGCCGCCGCTTCGTGCGCCGCGCTCATCCGCTCCTGGAAGGCGTCGTACAGGGCCTGCGCTTCCTCCTCGCTGACCACGCCCTCGTTGATCAGGCGCCTGGCGTAGATCTGGCGCGTGGTCGGGTGCTGCGCGATCGTCCGGTACATCAGCGGCTGGGTGAAGCTCGGCTCGTCGCCTTCGTTGTGGCCGTGGCGGCGATAGCACCACAGATCGAGCACCACGTCCTTCTTGAACCTCTGGCGGAACTCGGCGGCGAGCCGCGCGACGTGTACGACGGCTTCCGGATCGTCGGCGTTGACGTGGAATATCGGCGCCTGCACGCTGCGCGCCACGTCCGACGGGTAGGGCGACGAGCGCGCATAAGCCGGGCTGGTGGTGAAGCCGATCTGGTTGTTGACGATCAGATGGATCGTCCCGCCCGTGCGGAAGCCGCGCAGCTCGGACATCTCCAGGCCCTCGTGCACGACGCCCTGACCGGCGAAGGCGGCGTCGCCGTGCAGCAGCAGCCCCATCACTCGCGCGCGCTCGCTGTCGCCCTTTTGGGTCTGCTTGGCGCGCACCTTGCCGAACACCACCGGGTTGACGGCCTCGAGGTGCGAGGGATTGCCGGTCAGGCTGAGATGCACCGTGCCGCCGTCCGGCAGCTCGCGGTCGGTCGAGGTGCCGAGGTGGTACTTGACGTCGCCCGAGCCGAGCACGGCGTCGGTGATCGCGCCGCCCTGGAACTCGGAGAAGATCGCCGAATAGGGCTTGCCCATGACGTTGGCCAGCACGTTCAGGCGGCCGCGATGGGACATGCCGATGACGATCTCGTCGACCCCGATCTCGACGGATTTGCGGATGATCGCCTCGAGTGCCGGCACCGTGCTGTCGCCGCCGTCCAGGCCGAAGCGCTTGGTGCCGGGATACTTCACGTGCAGGAAGCGCTCGAAACCTTCGGCTTCGACCAGCTGCTCGAGCAGTTCGCGCTTCTCTTCGGCGCTCGGCCGCAACAGATTATGCGAGCCTTCCACGCGCGCCTGGATCCAGGCCTTCTGGTCGGGATCCTGGATGTGCATGAACTCGACCCCGATCCTCGAGCTGTAGGTCTGGCGCAGGATCTCGACGATGCGCCGGAGCGTGGCCTTCTCCAGACCCAGCACGTTGTCGAGGAAGAACTCGCGATCGAGGTCGGCCTCGGAGAAACCGTAGGCCTTGGGGTCCAGCTCGGGATGGTGCTTGCTGCCGGCGAGGCCCAGCGGATCCAGGTTGGCCAGCAGGTGGCCGCGCACCCGATAGGCGCGGATCAGCATGACCACGCGCAGGTGGTCGATGATCAGCCGGCGCGCCCGCTCGCCACCGAGGTCCACGATCTCGGCGCCCGTCGCGGGCAGCACTTCGCGCACGTCCTCCTCCCGGCGCGCCCGGAGCGCGGCCCGGCTGAGCTCGAACAGCGCGCGGGTCTCGGGGCCAAGCTCGTCGAAGTAGGCGCGCCAGCTCGGGTCGATGACGGATGGATCTTTGAGGTAGCGGGCGTATAGGTCTTCGATGAAGGCGCTGTTGCCGCCGTACAGGAAGGCGGTCTGTTCGAGTTCGCGTCGCTTGGCCATCGCTCCAGGCCCCTATGCGCCATCCCGCAGCGGGCGAGACATCGCCCGAGCGAATGACAGGGTAGGGTTAAGATTCCGCGTCAGCCGCCCATCGCCGCGCGCATCGTCGAGCCGATCGCCGCCGGGCTGTCGGCGACCGTGATCCCGGCGGCGCGCATCGCCGCGATCTTCTCCTCGGCTCCCCCCTTGCCGCCGGCGATGATCGCCCCGGCGTGGCCCATCCGCCGGCCGGGCGGCGCCGTTCGGCCGGCGATGAAGCCGACCACCGGCTTGTTGGTGCCCGAGGCGCGGATCAACTCGGCCGCGTCCTCCTCGGCCGTGCCGCCGATCTCCCCGATCATCACGATGCCCTCGGTCTCGGGGTCGGCGATGAACAGCTCCAGACAGTCGATGAAGCTGGTGCCGTGGACCGGATCGCCGCCGATCCCGATGCAGGTGCTCTGGCCGAGGCCGGCCGCGGTGGTCTGGGCGACCGCCTCGTAGGTCAAGGTTCCCGACCGGGAGACGATCCCGATCTTGCCGCGCTGGTGGATGTGGCCGGGCATGATGCCGATCTTGCACGCCTCGGGGGTGATGATACCCGGACAATTGGGGCCGATCAGGCGCGATTGCGAGCCCATCAGCGCGCGTTTGACGCGCACCATGTCGAGCACCGGGATGCCCTCGGTGATGCACACGATCAGCGGCACCTCGGCATCGATCGCCTCGAGGATGGCATCCGCCGCGAACGCGGCCGGCACGTAGATCACCGAGGCGTCGGCGCCGGTCTCCTCGACCGCCTGCGCCACGGTGTCGAACACCGGCAGGCCGAGATGCGTGCTGCCGCCCTTGCCCGGCGTCACGCCGCCGACCATGCGCGTGCCGTACGCGATCGCCTGCTCGGAGTGGAACGTGCCCTGGGCGCCCGTGAAGCCCTGACAGATGACCTTGGTGTCGCGATCGATCAGAACCGACATCAGGATGAGCTTCCCACGGCAGAGACGACCTTCTCCGCGGCGTCCGCGAGGTCGCTCGCGGCGGTGATCGGCAGGCCGGATTCGCTCAGGATCTGCTTGCCGAGGTCGACGTTGGTGCCCTCGAGGCGCACCACCAGCGGCACGCCGATGTTGACCTCGCGCGCCGCCGCGACGATGCCCTCGGCGATCACGTCGCAACGCATGATCCCGCCGAAGATGTTGACCAGCACGCCCTCGACCTTGGGGTCGGACAAGAGCAGCTTGAACGCCGCGGTCACCCGCTCCTTGCTGGCGCCGCCGCCGACGTCCAGGAAATTGGCCGGTGCGCCGCCGTACAGCTTGATGATGTCCATGGTCGCCATGGCCAGGCCGGCGCCGTTGACCATGCAGCCGATGCTGCCGTCCAGCTTGATGTAGTTCAGCTCGTGGCGGCTGGCCTCGATCTCGTGCGGGTCCTCCTCATCGAGGTCGCGCAGCTCGACCACCTTGGGCTGGCGGTACAGCGCGTTGGCATCGAAATTCATCTTGGCGTCGAGCGCGACCAGGTCGCCGCTCGCGGTGACCACCAGCGGATTGATCTCGATCAGGCTCGCATCGAGCTCGGCGAACGCGCGGCACACGCCGCGCATGAAGGTCACCGCCTTGCCCACCTGCTTGCCCTCGAGCCCAAGGCCGAACCCGATCTGGCGGCCATGGAACGGCTGAAAGCCGATCGCGGGGTCGATCGCTACCTTGATGATCTTCTCCGGGGTCTTGGCCGCGACCTCCTCGATGTCGACCCCGCCCTCGGTCGAGGCCATCAGAGTGAGGCGTCCCTCGGCCCGGTCGATCACCGCCGCGAGATAGAGCTCGCGGGCGATCTCGCAGCCATCCTCGACGTAGACGCGCCGCACCTGCCTGCCGGCAGGCCCGGTCTGATGGGTGACCAGCGTCATGCCGAGCATCTGGCTGGCGAGCTGGCGCACCTCTTCGACCGACCGGGCGAGCTTGACGCCGCCGCCCTTGCCGCGGCCGCCGGCGTGGATCTGCGCCTTCACCACCCAGGTGGGGCCGCCGAGCGCGCGCGCCGCCGCCTCGGCCTCCTCGGGCGTGTAGGCGACCTGGCCGGAGAGCACGCCCACCCCGTAGTCCTTGAGCAGCGCCTTGGCCTGGTATTCGTGAATGTTCATGGCTGGCTCGCACGGCTGCCGGGAGCTGACGCTGCGACCGGCGCCGGCTCCTGGTAGGGCGCTACAATGGGACGCTCGCGCACAGCTCTTGCACCGCCTGGACCGATCGGTCGAAGGCGGCTCGCTCCTCGGCGTTCAGCTCGATTTCCACGATCCGCTCGACGCCGCCTGCTCCGAGCACCACCGGCACGCCGACGTAAGAGCCGGACACGCCGTAGGCGCCGTCCAGATAGGCGGCACAGGGCAATACGCGCTTCTGATCGTGCAGATACGCTTCGGCCATCTGGATCGCGGCGGCCGCCGGCGCGTAGAACGCCGAGCCGGTCTTGAGCAGCTTGACGATCTCGCCGCCGCCGTCGCGCGTGCGCTGCACGATCGCGTCGATCCGCGCTTGTGTGGTCCAGCCCATCCTGACCAGGTCCGGCAGCGGGATACCGGCGACCGTGGAGTAGCGCACCAGCGGCACCATGGTGTCGCCGTGCCCGCCCAGCACGAACGCGGTGACGTCCTCGACCGAGACGCCGAGCTCCGTCGCCAGAAAGTACCGAAAACGCGCCGAATCCAGGATGCCGGCCATGCCGACCACCATGTTGGCCGGCAGCCCGCTCACCTTCTGCATCACCCACACCATGGCATCCAGAGGGTTGGTGATGACGATCACGAACGCGCCCGGGCAGTGCGCCTTGACGTTCTGCGCGACGGTCTTGATCACGTCCGCATTGGTTGCAACGAGGTCGTCGCGGCTCATGCCGGGCTTGCGCGGGATACCGGCGGTGACGATCACCAGGTCCGCGCCCGCGAGCGCTTCGGCGTAGTCGCTGGTCCCGGTGACGGTGGCGTTGTAGCCGTCGATCGGCGTCGACTGCGCCAGGTCCAGCGCCTTGCCGGCGGGCAGCCCCTCGACGATGTCGAACAGCACGACGTCGCCGAGTTCCTTCTGGATCGCCAGCAGAGCGAGCGTGCCGCCGATCTGGCCGGCCCCGATGAGGGCGATCTTGCTGCGAGCCATGGTCAACGGCACCTGGTTATCGTTCGACGCCGCCATCGCGGGGCGCGCCGCCGTTGTAGCGAAGCATCACCCATGCGGCAAGGGTTGCCGGCCCAAAGCGGGCTGCTCCAGCCAGTCGAGCGCCGCCGCCACCTCGCTCGTTGCAGCTTCAGGAAAAGCCGCCTGAAGCAAGGTCGCGAGCGGTTGCCGGTCGGCCGCCGCGAAGCGCCAGTAGTGGCAAAGATTGGCGCCGGCGAGCACAACTCCCGGCATGGCTCCCCCGGTCAGGTCGGCGGCCAGTTCGGCGAGCAGCAGCTGTTCCAGGCGTTCGCCGTCGATCTCCAGGGCAAGCACGCGCTGGCGCAGTGCCGCGGCGAGTTCCGGCCGGCGGGCGGCAATGCTGCCCGCCTGGGGCTCCGCGAGCGCGGTCTTGAGCCGGTTGCGTACCGCGCGCAGCGGCCGGACGAATTCCTCCTGCCAAGCCTCAGTCGTCTCGGCGATCCCGCCGAGTACGGCCGCATCCACCGGAATGCCGCGGCGCGCCAGCCAGCAGCACAACAGCACGACGTTGACGTCGAGGCCGTGGCGCTGCTGCAGCTCGAGGCAGGCCGCCTCGACCCCCTCGCGCCGGTACAGCTCGAGGGCGTAGTCCCAGAACGGATTTGCCGGCCAGTCCACGCGTGCCGTAGCCTACTCGGGCAGCGGATAGGACGCCGCGCCCAGCAGCCCGGGGTCGCGCCGGATCACCAGGTAAACCGGGATCGCGCTGAGGTACGGCTCGAACCGCCCTTTGGCGACGAACGCGGCGCGAAATCGTGCGCCGTCGAACAGCTCGCCCAGCCGCTTGCACAGGCCACCGCCGATGTAGACGCCCGCCGTCGCGCAGAAAAGGAGTGCCAGATCGCCGGCAGCGGAGCCGAGCAGGCTGGAGAAGCGCTCGAACGTCTCCCGGCAGAAACGGCACTCCCCGGCGTTAGCGCGGCGGGCGATCTCGAGCGGATCCGTCACCTCGAGCTCTATGTCGTCAAGCGCGGCAAGCGCCGTGGCGAGATTGACGAGGCCCGGCCCGGACAGCACCCGCTCGTTGGACACGTGGCCGAAGCGCCGCTGCAGCTGGGCCAGGACGGCTGCGTCGCGCTCGTCGTGGGGCGCGAACGAGACGTGCCCGCCTTCGCTCGGAATCGGGTGCCACTGGCCGC
>Ga0081538_10006116_pt1 | contig 10691 bp, 13 predicted proteins | sample TabmetS5T2R1_FD_71022 | JGI IMG/M metagenome (GOLD analysis project Ga0081538, IMG submission 71022) | Tabebuia heterophylla rhizosphere microbial communities from the University of Puerto Rico - S5T2R1 | ecosystem: Host-associated > Plants > Roots > Rhizosphere ...
ACGCGAACGCGTACTCCTTCTGGACCTGCGGGTCGTCGTACGGCGCGGCGGTCGCCGGCGGCGACGCCGACTCGAGGAAGTTCGCCTTCTGGACCTCGGGGCCGGTCGCGAAGTCGATGAAGGCGGCCGCGCCCTCCGGGTTCTTCGAGTAGGCCGAGATGGCGAGGTTGATGCCGCCCAGCACGCCCGCCGGCTCCCCGCCGCCGAAGCCCGGGAAGGTGCCGACGTCGAAGTTGTCGGCGATCTTCGACTCCTTGCCGAGCGCGTACGCATACGGCCAGTTGCGCATGAACGTCGCGTTGCCGTTCTCGAAGGCGCGGCGCGACTCCTCCTCCATGTAGGTCGTGACGGCCTTGGGCGCGTCCCCGTTCTTGACGCCGTCCGCCATGAACGTCAGCGCCGCCTCGCCCTCGGGCGAGTCGACCTCGACGGTCTGCCCGTCCTCCGAGAGGACCGAGCCGCCGCCGCTGTAGAGCAGCTCGAGGAAGTTGACGGTCAGACCCTCATACCGCGCGCCTTGGTAGACGATGCCGTTGTTCGCCCCGGCCTCCTTGTACACGTCCTCCCAGGTCGTGGGCGCCTCTTGGACCTGGTCGGTCCGGTAATAGAGGAAGCCCGCGTTGGTGTGGTAGGGCACCGCCCAGTACTTGTCCTCATACTGGGCCGTCTCGAGCGTCGAGGGGATGAAGTCGTCTTGGCGAGGCTCGATGATGTCGCTCGTGTCCTGCAGCCAGTCCTGGGCGGCGAACTCCGCCGTCCAGATGACGTCCATGCCGAGCACGTCGCACTCGTCCGACTCGGCGTCGAGCCGCTGGACCAGCTGCGTGCGCTGCTCGTCGGCCGACTCGGGCAGCTCGACGAGCTTCACGGTGACCTTCGAGTTCTCCTTCTTGAACAGGTCGATCGCCGTGCCGTAGGCGCCGCTGGTGTCCTTGCCGATGCACCAGTTGACGTTCCCACTGGCCTGACTCGTGTCCGACGGGGCCTGCTGCGCGTCACCGCCGTCGTCGTCGTCATCCCCGCACCCGGCGACCGCGAGCGCGAGCACCACGAGAAGTACGGCCCAAAGCCACTTCCTCATTGCAGATCCCCCTACTGAGTCGAACACGAGCGTCCCTGGCGCTGGCTTACCCGTCCGAAAAGCCGCCGAAACGACGCCTAACACGCCCTCAACGACGGCGAGGCGCCGAAGCGCCTCGCCGCGGGTCGGGGGGAACGCGGGACGCAGCGCTAGGCGCTCCGTCCCGCGGTCTGCAGGGCCTGCTCATCGTGGCGGCCCTCGCAGATTTCTTCGACGAGCTTGTCGCAGAAGGCAGGGAGGTCATCGGGCTTGCGACTCGTCACGAGCCCGGCATCCACGTGCACCTCCTCGTCGACCCACTCGCCGCCGGCGTTCTTGATGTCCGTCTTCAAGCTTGGCCAGGAGGTGACGGTGCGGCCGCGCACGACGTCGGCCTCCACGAGCGTCCAGGGACCGTGGCAGATCGCGGCGACCGGCTTCCCCGCCTCGAAGAACGAGCGCACGAACTTCACGGCGTCGTCGTCGGCTCGCAGGAAGTCCGGGTTCGCGACGCCACCGGGTAGGACGAGGCCGTCGTAGTCGTCGGCCTTGGCCCCCGAGGCGGTCTTGTCCACCGAGAACGTCTTGTCCTTGTCGAGATGATCGAAGCCCTGGATCTCACCGCTCTCCAGCGAGACCAGCTCCGGCTGGCCACCCTCCTCCTCGACGGCCTTCCAGGGCTCGGTCAGCTCGACCTGCTCTACACCATCGGTCGCGAGGAACGCGACCCGCTTCCCTTCGAGTCGGTTGGGCATCTCTGACTCCTTTCCAGACGCGAATCCGTCACGTGTCGGATACCGGGGAAGGTCCTGCCTAAACGGTGAGAAGGAACTCGCCTAAACGGTGAGCGCCCGGGTATCGCTCCTGATCGCGACGGTGCTGTACATCCTCGTCTCCGTGGCCGCGGTCGGCGCCCTGCCGTCCGACCAGCTCGCCGGCCAGGACGCCCCGCTTGCGGTGGCGCTGTCCGACGGGGCGGGGATCGGATGGGGCGCGGACATCGTGACCTTCGGCGCGCTGGTGGCGATCACGAGCGTCGTGCTCACGATCCTCTTCGGGCAGACCCGCGTGGCGTACGCGATGTGCCGCGACGGGCTGATGCCCGAGCGGCTCGCCACCGTCTGGGAGAAGACGCGCACCCCGGTGATCCTGACGCTCCTGTTCGCGGTGCCGGTCGCGTGCCTCGCCGCGTTCGTGCCGCTCACGGAGATCGCGGAGCTGGTCAACATCGGCACCCTGTTCGCGTTCTTCATCGTGAACATCGCGGTGATCTGGCTGCGCCGCACCAAGCCGGACATGGAGCGCGGCTTCAGGGTTCCGTTCGTTCCCGTCTTCCCGCTGATCGGCGCCGCCCTCTGCGTGTATCTGATGACGAAGCTCCCGGCAGAGACGTGGTTCCGGTTCGTCGGCTGGCTCGCGCTGGGCGCCGTGATCTACGCGCTGTACGGCTACCGCAACTCGCGGCTCCGCCGCGGCGGCGGCGGTGGTGGCACCGGTGGGACCGGCCGCTTCGATCGCCCCAGCGGGGCGCCCTCCGCCCCCGCGCCCGAGCGGACCGCGTGAGTCAGAGCAGGTCCAGGGCTTCGCGCGCCACGGACCGGCCCGAGCGCACGGCCCCGTCCATGTAGCCGTTCCAGACCATCGCGTACTCCGCCCCGGCCCAGTGCAGGCGGCCGATCGGCTCGCGCAGGGCCGGGCCGTAGCCGGTCCATGCGCCCGTCGGCATGTGACAGCCGTAGCAGCCGCGGCTCCACTCCTCGTCGGCCCAGAGCCGCTCCACGTAGCCCTCCGGCCGGGCCGCGCGCGGGCCGAACAGGCGGGCGAAGCAGTCCACCACGGCCGTGCGGCGCTGGTCGGCCGGCACGCGGCCGAGCTCGCGTGCGTGGCGTCCCTCGAGGAAGCCGAGCAGGACGCCCGGGGAGCCGTCCGGCGGCGAGTTGTCGTACGTCAGCTTCACCGGGCCCGTGTCGCTCGTCCCCTGCCCCGAGAGCCCCTCGAGGCGCCAGAACGGCTCGTCGTAGATCGCCATGCACTTCGCCACGGTGCCCAGCGGCATCCGCTGCGTGAGCTGGTCGCGGAAGCCCGACAGGGGCGGGCCGTAGGCGATCCGGCCCGCGAGCGCCGGCGCCACCGCCACGATGGCGCGGCGCGCGCGCACCGCCGCGGTGTCGGACTCGACGGTCACGCCGTCCTCGCCGTCGCGGATGCGGCGCACCGGCGACGAAAGGGTGAGCCGCTCCTCGCCGAGGTCCTCGGCCATCCGGAGCGGGACCTGCTGGGATCCCCCCACGAAGCGGTCCTGCTGCGCCCCGCCCTCGGTGTCGAACAGCATCTCGAGGCTCCCCGCCGAGTGGATGTAGAAGAGCACGTGCAGCAGCGACACGTCCTCCGGCTGGACCCCCCAAACCGCCTCGATGCCCAGCTCCAGCAGCATGCGGCCGGGCTTGGTCGCGAGGTTGCGGCGCATCCAGGTGGCCGCCGTCTGCCCGTCGAGCCGCGCCGCGGCCGGGGCCTCCCAGGGAGCCTCGAGCGGCACCGTCCGCGCCAACCGGTTGAGCCGCCGCTGCGCGCGCTCGACGTCGAGCAGGCCGAGCGGGTTGATCCGGGGGATCGTGCCGGTGTAGCGCCGGAGCCGGCCCGCGTACTCGATGACGTTCTCGCCCCGGACGTAGGTCGGGAAGGTGTCGACCCCGAGCTCCCCCGCGAGGGCCGCCAGCTCGTCCTGGGTGGGCCCGATCCACTGGCCGCCGACCTCGACGACATTGCCGCCGCCGATGTCCTCGTTCAGCACGCGCCCGCCCACGCGGTCGCGCGCCTCCACCACGAGCACCGACGCCCCCGCCGCGACCGCCTCCCGGGCTGCGGTCAGTCCGGCAAGGCCGGCGCCAACGACAACTAGATCGACCTCGCGTGTGCCCGGGGCCGCCACCGGGGCGGACCCTACCGACCGGACCTCGGTGGCTATGGTGATGGCGGATGGCTTCCCCTTCGCGCACCGCCGAGCGCGAGGAGGAGCGGCGCCACAACATGCGGACGCTCGCGGCAGCGAGCGTCGGCTCCGCCGCGGCAGCCCTCCTCACCTCGCGGCTCTGGATCGCCGGCACCTGGATCGCCGCGGCGGTCACCCCTGTGATGGTCGCGCTCGTCAGCGAGCTGATGAACCGGCCCGCCCAGCGGATCAAGCAGTTCACGACCGAGCGCTCGGCGTCGCGCGGGACGCAGACCGCCCCCCTGGCCGAGGCCGACCCACTCCCGCGGCGCGCGGCGCCGGAGCCGGTTCCCACGGGCCCGGTGCGCGTTTACCGCGCCGGCGAGGCAGAGCCGCGCGCCCCGCGCGGGCCGGTCTCACGGCGCCGGAAGATCGCCTACGGCACCGTCTTCGGCACCGCCGCGCTGGCGTTCCTCATCGCCGTGACCCTCATAACGGTCCCCGAGCTGCTCGCCGGCGGCTCCGTGGGGAAGAACGACACGCGCAGCACGTTCTTCGGCGGCAGCAAGAAGGACGGGAACAGCGACAAGCAGGCGCCTCAGGACACGACCGAGGACGAGCAGGCGCAGCCGGAGGAGGAGCAGCAGCAGACCACCCCTCCGGAGGAGGAGGAGCAGCCGACCACCACGACCGAGGAGCCTCCGGCCGACGAGGCGCCGCCTCCTGAGGAGACCGCGCCGCCGGGTGAGCCGCTGCCCCAGGACCTTCCGCCGACCGAGCAGCCGTAGGGCTGACCCGGGCCATCCCGGGGTATCCGAGACGAGAACGACCCGGAGGAGGACGGGATGGCCCAGTGCGAGGTGTGCGGCAACGAGTACGACAAGACGATGGAGATCACCCGCGCCGGTGAGACCCATGTGTTCGACAGCTTCGAGTGCGCGATCCACGCGATCGCGCCGACATGCGAGCACTGCGGCTGCAAGATCATCGGGCACGGCATCGAGGCCGGCGACCGGATGTTCTGCTGCGCTCACTGCGCGGAGCGCTCGGGGGTCGAGGGCGCGCGCGATCGCGTCGAGGCGTAGCGTCCCGCTGCATCGACCAGGTCGCCGACGGCATCTTTCACCTGCGCGGCCGCCCGCGCAACGCCATCAACGTCTACCTGGCCGGCGATGTCCTGATCGACGCCGGCACCTCCACGGCGCGCAAGGGCATCCTGCGCCAGCTCGCCGGGCGGAGCGTGAGCGCCCACGCCCTCACCCACGCCCACCCTGACCACTTCGGGTCGAGCCACGCCGTCTGCGAGGCGCTCGGCATCCCGCTCTGGTGCGGCGAGCGGGATGCAGCCGTCGTCGAGGGCGAGCGCCCCGCCGCCGGCCGTGGCGCCATCGCGAAGCTGATCGGCAGGCTGCCGATGCCGGACCGGCACCCCGTCGAGCGCCGGCTGCGCGAAGGCGACGCGGTGGCCGGCTTCGAGGTCCTGGACGTGCCGGGCCACTCCCCCGGCCACGTCGCCTACTGGCGCGAGGCCGACCGCGCCCTGATCTGCGGCGACGTGCTGTTCAACATCCGCCTCCGGACGCTGCGGGCGGGCCTGCGCGAGCCCTACCGCCCGCTCACGGCCGACCCGGCCCGAAACCGCGAGTCCGCCCGCCGGCTGGCGGAGCTCCGGCCCGAGCTCGTGCTGTTCGGCCATGGGCCGCCGCTGCGCGACCCGGACGCCCTCGCGCGGTTCGTGCGCTCGCTGCCGGCCTAGCCGGTCCGCCCGCCGACGCCGCTGAGGAACTCGCGCGCCCGCAGGGGCCCCGCGCCGCCGGGCTCGAGCGCCGGCGTGTCCAGGCCGGCCCCCTCGCGCATGCCCTCGAGCAGGTCGACGAGCGCGTCGGATGCGCTGTGGCGCGGCTGCCAGCCGAGCTCCTCATGGGCGCGGGTCATGTCCATCAGCGGCACGCCGAGGCCCATGTCCACCCACCCGGGCTCCGAGGGCTGGAGGCGCAGCTTGAATGTGGCCGCCGCCGCGCCGCGCAGCACGCGGCCGGGCAGCGGCACCGGGCGCGCGCCCAGGATCCTGCCCAGTTCGGCGGGGTCCAGCACCGGCTCCGCCGCGATGTTGAAGGACCCGGCTGCGTCGCCGACGATCGCCAGTCGGTACGCCTCCCCCACGTCGTGCGAGTGCACGGCCTGGAAGACGAGCCGCTCGACCGCCGGCACCACCGGGATCAGCTCGCGGCGCACCAGCGCGCTCGGGAGCAGAGGGCCTGCGAACAGCCGGCGGATCTCCGAGGCGGCGTCGCGCTTGAAGATGAGACCGGGACGCAGGCGCACCACCCGGATGCCCTCCTGCTCGCGCTCGAACGCGTCGAGCAGGCGCTCGACCTCCGCCTTGTGGCGCGAGTAGAAGGACGTACCGATCCCGGTGGTCGGCCAGCTCTCGTCGACACGCCGGTCCTTCGGCCCGGGCGCGTACGCGCCCACCGACGACGCGTACACGAGCGTGCCCACGCCCGCCGCCGCGGCCGCCCGGAACACGCGTGCGCTGCCGTCCACGTTCACGGCGCGCAGGGTCTCGATGTCGCGCCCCGGCTGGATCAGCCAGGCCAGGTGGACGACGGCGTCGGCGGCCTGGAACAGGGGCCGCAGCGGCGTGCGAACGACGTCGGCCTCGCGCCACTCGGTCTTCGGAAAATCGGCTTCGGGCAGGCGCCGGCACAGCCCGAGCACCGAGTCGACCCCGGGCTCGTCCGCCAGCGCCCGCAACACGCTGGTGCCGACGTTGCCGCTCGCTCCTACGACTACTACGCGCATGTGTTCCCGCTACCCGCGGAACGCCGCCCTCACCCGTGTCACCATCAGCGGGAATTGCATCACGGGCACTCCCACGCCACTCCTTCGGTCGACACGCGCCGGCTCGTCCTCGCGCTCGTCCTGATCCTCGGCTTCATGGCCGTGGAGGTCGTGGCGGGCATCCTCGCCTCGTCGCTCGCTCTGCTGTCGGACGCGGCCCACATGCTCACCGACGCGGGCGCGATCGCACTCGCGCTGGTGGCGGCGCGGCTCGCCGCACAGCCGGCGCGCGGCGGCTACACCTTCGGCCTGAAGCGCGCAGAGATCCTGTCCGCGCAGCTGAACGGCGCCACCCTGGTGGGCCTCGCCGTTGTGATCCTCGTGGAGGGGATCCGCCGCCTGGTCGACCCCCCGGACGTGGAGGGCGTCACCGTGCTCGTCGTGGCGCTCGCCGGCGTGGTGGTCAACCTCGCGGCGGTCCAGGTGCTCGCAGGCGCCGAGCGGCGCAGCCTGAACGTCGAGGGCGCGTTCCAGCACGTCCTCACCGACCTGTTCGCCTTCATCGCGACGGCGGTGGCGGGCGTGGTGATCCTGGCCACGGGCTTCTCGCAGGCGGACGGGATCGCCGCCCTGCTCGTGGCAGCCCTGATGCTCCGGTCGGGCTGGGGGCTCCTGCGCGACTCGGGCCGGGTGCTGCTCGAGGCGTCGCCGCGCAACCTCGACCCCGAGGAGATCGGCCGGACACTCGCCGCCCAGGACCACGTCGTCGAGGTGCACGACCTGCACGTATGGGAGGTCACCTCCGACATGCCGTCGCTGTCCGCCCACGTGACCGTTGGCGCGGGCTGCGACACCCAGGCCCATCGCCGCAAGCTCGCCGCGCTGCTGAAGGAGCGCTTCGGGATCGAGCACAGCACGCTTCAGGTCGAGGCCCGGCACGAGGGCCCGCTCGAGATCGAGCCGCTCCATCCCGGGAAGGGCATGCTCTGATGCCCCGCTTCGTGATCCAGCAGCACGCCGCGACAAGCATGCACTGGGACTTCCGGCTCGAGGTCGACGGCACCTTCAAGTCCTGGGCGGTGCCGAAGGGTCCCTCCACGGACCCGCGCGAAAAGCGCCTCGCCATGCACGTCGATGACCACCGGCTCTCATGGGGCGACTTCGAGGGCGTCATCCCCGAGGGCGAGTACGGGGCCGGTCCGGTGATCGTGTGGGACCGCGGCACCTACGAGAACCTGCGCGACGAGCCGATGGGCGAGGGCCTCGCGGCCGGCCACGTGTCGTTCTGGCTCGAGGGCGAGAAGCTCCGCGGCGGCTGGTCGCTGCGCCGCACTCGCGGCCGGCAGTGGCTGCTCGTGAAGCGCCGCGACGAGGAGGCCGACGCCCGCCGCCGACCCACCAGCACCCAGCCCCGCTCGGTTGTCAGCGGGCGGACGATCGACGAGGTTAGGTCCGGACGCTCCGGGCAGCACTGACGTATGGCCACACCGAGACTCATGGTCATCCTGTTCGCGGCGACAGGCGTGGTCGTCGCCGCCGTCGCGGGGCTCGCGCTCGGGAGCTGGCTGCTCCTGGTGGCGGTGCTGGCGGTCCACCTCGTGGCGACCGCGCTCGTCGTGTCGTTCGCCTGGAACCGCGCCGGCGACACGAGCGGCAAGCCAGATGCGGTCACCGAGGCGCGTATTGAGGAGGAGCGGCGGGTATCCCCCAGGCATGCCACCCCGCGGAGTTAAGAAGGGCACCAAGCGCGCCCGGCAGTACGAGCACGTCAAGAAGAGCCAGAAGGAGCAGGGTCGCTCCGAGGACCGCGCCGAGGAGATCGCCGCCCGCACCGTCAACAAGGAGCGCGCGCGCAGTGGCGAGTCCCGCACGCGCTCGCGTACGTCCACCCAGGACATCTCGTCGGGCCGGCGCGGCGGCAAGCGCTCCGGTACGAGCGGGCCGAAGGGCCGTACGCGCGATCAGCTCTACAACGAGGCGAAGAAGCTGGGGATCGAGGGCCGCTCGAGCATGAACAAGCGGCAGCTCCAGCGCGCCGTGGACGGCAAGAAGAGCTGAGCAGCTACGACGCGATGAAGGCCGTCCTCACGGACGCGCCCTTCTCTGACCCAGGCTGGATCTTCGAGCGCAAGCTCGACGGCATCCGCTGCCTTGCCCATCGCGACGGGGGACCCGTTCGCCTGCTGTCGCGGACCGACCGGGACATGACGGGGCAGTTCCCGGAGGTCGCCGAGGCGCTCGCGAGCGAGCCGGCCACGGACTTCGTCGTGGACGGCGAGGTCGTCGCCTTCTCCGGCGGGGTCACAAGCTTCCAGCGGCTCCAGCGGCGCGGCAAGGAGCGCGTGTCAGTCTTCCTGTACGTGTTCGACCTGCTCCGCCTCGAGGGCCGCGACGTACGGGACCTCCCCCTGCGCGAGCGCAAGGCGCTGCTGCGCAAGTCGTTCCGCTTTGGCGGACCGGTGCGCATGAGCCCCCACCGCAACGAGCGCGGCGAGGAGCTGTTCCGCGAGGCTTGCCGCCAGGGGCTCGAGGGCCTCATCGCAAAGCGGGCCGACAGCCCCTACCGCTCCGGGGCGCGCTCGCACGACTGGCTGAAGCTCAAATGCCACGCCGAGCAGGAACTGGTGATCGGCGGCTTCACCGCCCCGCAGGGCTCGCGAACCGATTTCGGCGCCCTGCTCGTGGGCTACTGGGAGGACGATCGCCTGCGCTACGCCGGCAAGGTGGGCACCGGCTTCGACCGCGCCACGCTCGAGAGCCTCGGTAGGCGGATGCGCGAGCTCGTGCGCGACGTCCCGCCCTTCGAGGACGTCCACCCCATCCCCCGCGGCACCCAGTGGATCGAGCCGGAGCTCGTCGCGCAGATCGCCTTCGGCGAGTGGACGCGCGACGGCCGGCTGCGCCACCCGCGCTACCTCGGCCTGCGCGACGACAAGCCGGCCCGCGAGGTCGTGCGGGAATGACGGCCACGCTCTCGCATCCGGACAAGGTGCTGTTCCCTGCCGACGGCATCACGAAGCGCGAGCTCGCGGGTTATTACGAGGGGGTCGCGGAGTGGATGCTCCCGCACGTCCGTGACCGCCCGCTGAGCCTCCAGGTCTTCCCCGCGGGCATCGAGGACAAGGGCTTCTTCCAGAAGAACGTGCCCAAGCACTATCCGGACTGGATACGCCGCGTGGAGGTCGCGAAGGAGGGCGGCAAGGTGGTGCATCCGGTGGTCACGAATGCGGAGGCCCTCAGGTACCTGGTCGGTCAGAACGCGATCACCCCGCACATCTGGCTCTCGCGCGCCGACCGCGTCCACCAGCCGGACCGCATGGTCGTGGACCTCGACCCGCCCCCGGGCGCCGGCTTTGCGGACGTGCGCCGGGCGGCGCGCCAGGCCGGCGACCTGGTGCGCGAGATCGGCCTCGAGCCGTTCGCCCAGGTGACCGGCTCGAAGGGCATCCACGTGTGGACGCCGCTCAAGCGCCGGCCGGACTTCGAGGACGTCAAGGAGTTCTCGAACGAGTTCGCCGCGCTGCTCGCCGCGCGCCATCCGGAGGAGCTGACGACCGAGTTCCGCAAGGCGAAGCGGGGCGGGCGGATCCTCGTCGACGTGCTGCGCAACCGCTACGCGCAGACCGCCGTGCCGCCCTACGCGGTGCGGCCCCGCCCGGGCGCCCCCGTGGCAACCCCGATCGAGTGGGACGAGCTGTCCGACTCCAAGCTGCGCCCCGACCGCTGGACGGTGCGGACGGTCCTGCGCCGGCTGGAGGCCAAGGGCGACCCTTGGGCCGACATCGGGTCGGCCGCAGCCGCGATGTCCGGGGCGAGGAAACGGCTGGAAGCGCTGGCGGACTAATACACCGCTAGCGCTGGCAGCGGCCGCACCAGACGGTGGCGCGGCCCGCCACCGTCGCCCGGCGAAGCCGCGAG
>Ga0081538_10006117_pt1 | contig 10689 bp, 13 predicted proteins | sample TabmetS5T2R1_FD_71022 | JGI IMG/M metagenome (GOLD analysis project Ga0081538, IMG submission 71022) | Tabebuia heterophylla rhizosphere microbial communities from the University of Puerto Rico - S5T2R1 | ecosystem: Host-associated > Plants > Roots > Rhizosphere ...
GCGCGCCTGCAGCAGCGCCACTTCCGCCTCGCGGCCCACCAGGGGGGTCCAGGCGCGGTGCCCTATTGCGGGGGTGGGTGGGGGTGCGACCGTGGCCGGCGGCGCGTCCTCCTCCTCCAGGCGGGTGGGGCCAGAGCCGGGGCGCAGTTCCCCGAGCCACACCAGGCGCGTGCCGACGTCGTCGGCTGCCAGGTGCTGGGTGTCGACGAGAGCGATCTTCAGCGCCGCCAGGGTGGCGTCATCGAGGTGAAAGCGGCGCTTCAGCGTGCGGTAGGTGGCAAAGCCCTGGCGTTCGAGCAGATTCACCGTCCGCGCTAACGCCTCGTCAAAGTCCATCGGCTGCCCTCCTCAGGCGTGGACATGGTGTAGCTCAACCTCGCCTCATGTCGCCGCCACCCCGCCCTGCCTCTCCGGGGAGAAAGGCGCTGCGCTCCTCCCCTTGATAGCCTGTGCAGAGGCAAGGGGAATATGCTACGACTTCAGCTTCTCGTCCAGGGTTTGCCAGAGATCCCGGGCGGGATGGCGCCTCTGCCTGGAGACCAGAGACATGCGATACTGGGGTACGCCATCGTGGTTTTGGACTTGTGCAAAGCCTTCTACCACCAGTGTATCGAGCAGCGCACGGACCTGCTCCGTCTCCTGCCCCAGGTGTGCCACCACCTTCTCAAGGCTCACGGCGTCCTGCCGCAGCATCCAGGTGGCGAGCTGTCGGAGGGGGTCCGGCAGCGCTAGCACATCGGCCATGGTGCGGCCGGCGGTGCGTTCCTGTGTTGAAGGCTCTGCTGATCCAGGGTTGACAGGCTTTCTGGGCATGTTCGTGTAGTCCTTCGAGCAAAATCCCTCTGCCCACTCACCCTGCCCCTCGCCTCCATGGGGCGAGGGAGAATACGACAGCGAGGATACCACAGGGGGAGGAGAGGGGCTCCCCACCCCGCCAGTTTGGCGGGGCAATTGCGGCACGCAGCACTAAGTTTCACTCACCAGCATCTGCGCCACCTGTTGGAGCGCCGTGGTGATGGGATGGTCCGGGTAGCGCAGGACGAAGATACCGGCGCTGGCTAGCGTCATCATTTCCTCGGCGTGCGGCAGTACCGCGGCCACCCGGCAGCCATACGTCTGTTCCACCCGCGCCTTGACCCCAGCCATGTCAAAGATGGCCGGGACCTTGTTGACGATCAGCAGCAGATGCGGCACATCGAGTTTCTGCGCTACCTCCACCGTGACGCCGGTGCCCTGATAGTCCTGCTGGTCGGGGCGTAGGATGATCGCCAGGACGTCGGAGACAGCTATCGACAGCAGCGTTTCCTCGTTCAAACCGGGATGGGTATCGATCATCAGCACGTCCAGCGCCAGTTCCTCGATCAGTTCGTGAAAGCCGTCGTTGAGCAGGCCGACGTCGTAGCCTTCGCGCAGCACGCGGGTAATCTGGCCTGGCTTGATGCTGGACGGGATGAGAAACACGTGCCCAGCGCATGCTTCACCCAACCTAGGCGTGACGTCATACGCCGTGGCCTTGATGTCGCAGACACCCCAGAGATAATCGTTCAGCGCATACGTCATGTCCGCCTCGTCGAGGCCAAACACAATGTGAATGCCTGGCGACTGAATGTCGGTATCGACCACGCCAACGCGTCGTCCTGTAGCAGCCAGGAGCGTGGCCAGGTTGGCCGTGGTGTTGGATTTCCCCGTGCCGCCCCGGAAGGAGTGGATTGAAATAATCTGTGCCATGGACTGTGCTCCTCTGACGGTGGTGCAGCGGGCCACCGGTCTCTCGGACGGACCATCGGGCTACAATGCCTGGATTTTTTGTTTCAACGCCATAAAGTCGATCGGTTTGGTCAGGTAATCATCCGCGCCGTATTGCATAGCCGTGTCATAATTGTACGCATCGCTATAGGCCGTGAGGAGAAACACTTTCAGGTGTGCATAGCACGCCTTGATCCGCTTGAGCAGTTCGAGACCGCTCATCCCAGGCATATTGATGTCCGACAAAATCAGCCCAACCGGCCCGGCTTCCTGGCGCTTGAGAGTGGCCAGAGCAGCCTCGCCTGAGAAGGCAAAGTGCAAGGCAATCTCATCGGCGCGGAGCTCGCGGCGAAAGCGCTGCTCGAACAGCAACTGCACATCGTGTTCGTCGTCTACCACCAGAATATGCATCGGTGCTCCTCGTGCTCTGCACCTAACTGGTCTGTCTCGGGAACGTGATAATAAACTCGGTATACTGGCCGACCTCGGAGTCGATCTCGATCGTCCCCTGGTGTTCTTGCACCACAATATCACGGCTGATCGACAGCCCCAGGCCAGTACCAGAGCCGGTCGGTTTGGTGGTAAAAAAGGGCTGGAAGAGCTTGTCACGTATCGCCGGTGGGATGCCGTTACCGTTGTCACGGATGCGCACTTCCAGGCGGTCGCCCAGGTTCGTTGAACGCACTGAGAGCGTGGGCCTAAAACCCTCTCCCAGCTCTTTATGCTTGACGTGGACGGCATACAGGGCGTTATTGAGAATATTCAGAAAGACCCGGCTGATGTCCTGCGACACCACATTGGCCGAGCCAACCGTCGGGTCCAGGAGCGTGTCAATGCTGACATTGAACGAAGTATCCTGGGCCCGCATGCCATGATAGGCCAGGTCGATATCTTCACTGAGCAACAGGTTGATGTCGGTAGGTTGGCGTACCCCTGCCTGGCCGCGAGAGTGCTGCAACATACCGTTGACAATGCGGTCGGCGCGCTTGCCGTGCTCGGTGATTTTTTGCACATTTTGCTGCAAGGATGCCAGCAGATCTGCAATATCTTCAAACGTCTCGGGATCGAAGAGCGCCTGCTGCGCGGCCAGGTTGTCATGCAACTCGTGCAGTAGCTCGTTCGACAGCTCGGCAAAATTGGTCACGAAATTTAATGGGTTGCGGATCTCGTGGGCAATCCCGGCGGTCAAGGCGCCTAGGGAGGCGAGTTTCTCCTGCGCAATCACCTGGTCTTGCATGGTGTGGAGTTGCCGCAGAGTCTCTTCGAGCTCGGCGTTTTTGGCTCTGAGTTCCTGGGTCCTGGCTTCCACCTGTTGTTCCAGGGTATGGCGATAGTCTGCCAGGTCTCGCTCGGCCCGCTGGCGTTCAGTCACGTCTTGAATGATACCCTGGTAGCCAAGAATACTGCCGTCAGCAGCACGTCGCACCGTGGCACTGAGCAGGCAGTCCAGCACTGTGCCATCCTTCTTGCGGAATTGGACGGCAAAGTCGCGCACCGAGCCGGCACGTTCCACCTCTTGCGTGACGTGCCCGCGCTCCTCGGGATGGGCATAGATCTCGAGGACTGACAGGCCTTGCATCTCGTCCCTGGTATAGCCAAAGAGATCCAACAGCGCCTGGTTGGCCTCCAGGATCTCGCCCGCCCGCGTGTTCATAAAGATGGCCTGGCGGGACTCCTCGAACAGCGTGCGATACCGCGCTTCGCTCGTGCCAAGAGTGGCCTCTAGTTGTTGGCGCTGGTGGGTTTCCTCCCGCAGCCGGTCGTAGGCTGTGGTCAGTTCGGCGGTGCAGGCTTTGAGCTGCTGCTCGAATTGTGCGCAGCGTTGTCGCGAGGTGTCCTCGTTACTGCCAGCCGGCTCTTGCTGCAGCGCCTGATTGGCCTTGTGGCTGGGCATGGTTGTGATCCTCCTTTGCCGCCTGCCCGCCTCAGGGTGTAGGTTTGGCACCGTGCCTGGTGGTGATACGGGCGCGTAATGTCTGCGCCTCTTGTTGTAGGCGACGAAAATAGTCCGTCTCGGTTACCTCGGCCACCTGGCGCGCTTTGCGGCTCTGGTCAATCTCAATGCGGAGCTCCTGGACCTGCTGTTGCAAACGCTGCACACGGGCCTGGACTTCACGCACCATGCTCTGGAAGACCCGCGCCAGGCGCCCCAGTTCGCCACCACTTTGGGCCACGTCATTGAGGCTCGTGGGGTCGAACCCGCCGGCTTCGACCGTCGCCGCCGCGCTCGTGAGACGCGCCACTTGCCGGAGATATTGCTGCACATGTTCCAGGGTGCGGGTGATAGTGACCTCGAGGTCGGCAAAATCGATCGGCTTGGTGATAAAGTCGTAGGCCCCACGATTCATGGCGGTGCGAATATTGCCCATATCACCATAAGCGGTCACGACCACGGCTTTCAGGACGGAATTGAGGGCGGGAAGCTTGCCTAACAGCGTCAGGCCATCCATGTCCGGCATATTGATGTCGGTGAGGACCAGGTCGAACTCCTGGTCTCCCCGGAGGATGTCGAGGGCTTCAAGGCCATTGTGGGCAAAGGCAAAATGCCATTCCTGCTGCCGGATGTGACGACGAAATCTTTGCCGAATCAGCAGTTCGAGATCGGGCTCGTCATCGACCACAAGAATTTTCGCAGGCATGCATGCGTCTCCGTATACAAGCGGCCACTTCGGACAGCTCTGGAGGTTCTGGGTGGTCTGTCCCCTCCATCCGGAGAAGTAGGTATGCTCTGGTGGGAGACCAGCAACGTGGTTGGTAAAGCCTTCTGCTTCGCCCTCGGTGAGCAACTGCTGATATCGTGAGGAGGCCCCACCAGGTGAGCGGTGCCCTTCGGAGGGTCATCTTAAACCTGCCCGCATACACTTTCAATCTTTTTCTATGGCTTGATTCCCAGGGCACTTTTCCGGCTCCCGGTGGCCCCTCCTGGGCATGCCAGGTCTTGTTTACTTGCGCCAGGGCAGCCTCAGCCTGGGGCAGCCAGCATGGCATTTCCAGGCCACGGCAGAGGTCGACAGCCGCCGACAGTGCGGCACACGCCTGCTGCTGCTGGCCGATCTGGGCATACAGCCGGCCGAGACCGTGATGGCAGTGTGCTAGGAGGGGACGCATACCGCACTCCTCGGCCAGGGCCGACGTAGGTCAGCTTCTCGTCTCGACTTTGTACAAAGATGGAAATAACCAGGGACATCGGGCCATGCTGGTGTAAGATGGAGATTGCCACACAACCATCTTGCAGCGAGGTCACCGATGTCCCTTCCCCCTGAGATGAGCGCAGTGCTTGCTCTATTTCAAAGTCTCTTTACAGCTCCTACGTGGGAGAGAGTCCTCATCTTGTTGGTTGGGACTCTCCTCGCGCGCGGTCGCCGCACCGTGACAGCAGCCCTGCGGCACATGGGATTGAGCGAGCGCCCTACCTTTAGTCTCTATCATCATGTGCTCAATCGTGCGCGGTGGTCGGCACTCGCCGCGAGTCGGCAGCTGCTGCCCGTCTTGGTGCGCACGTTTGTTGCCTTGGGTGGTGCACTCACGTTCGTCATTGACGAAACTTTGGAGCGCCGTTGGGGCCGGCGGATCAAAAAGCGGGGGCATTACCGTGATCCGCTGGCTTCGAGTAAACAACGTTCCGTCGCTACCAGCGGGGTGCGCTGGATTGTCTTAGCTTTAGTCATTACGCCACCCTGGGCAGCACGCGCGTGGGCCTTGCCCGTGCTCAGTGTCCCTGCGACAACGCCAGAGATGAGTCAACGCCTGGGGCAGCGGCACAAAACCATTACGCAATATGCTCGGCAGATGATCCTGGTGGTACGCCGCTGGATTCCCACGGCAGATCTGACGATCTAGGGCGATCAAGCCTATAGCGTTCTGGAGTTGGGCAACGCCTGTGCCCGGCGGGGGGTACGCTTGATTACCCCGCTGCGGCTCGACGCCGCCCTGTATGCGCCAGCCCCACCACGGGTCCCTGGAACGAACGGGCGCCCACGGGTCAAAGGGGAGCGGTTACCCACGCTCGACTACGTACTCCACGACGCGCAGACGTCCTGGCAGCAGGTGCGCGTGCGGTGGTATGACGGGCGGCGGCGGGCGCTCGAGGTCACCAGTGGAAACGCGGGGTGGTATCGGATTGGCCAGCCGGTACTGCCGCTCCGTTAGGTCCTGGTGCGTGATCCCAAAGGGTAACATGAGCCACGGGCGTACTTCGCAACACGGCCGAGTGATGGGGTCTCCCTATTGGCGCTTTGATGCTGGCGCTGTCGAGCGAGGTCCAGTCCCATTCCAACCCGACTTTGTCGTCGTAATAGCGGAGCATTTCGCGATGCATCAGCTCGAACACGCGAGCCTGCTGCCATTTCCTGAATCGTCGATAGCAGGTACTGCCGCTGCCGAACTCCTTGGGAATCGCCTCCCACTGGCAGCCGGTGCGAAGGCGATAGAGGATGCCACTCAACACGACTCGGTCGGGCGTGGGCGGACGTCCACCTTTGTGGTTCCGACGAACGGGTGGAATCGGAAGCAACCACTGGACGCGGTCCCACAACTCGTCAGAGATAGCGGCGAATTTGCTTTCCATATTCAGCATCGATCTATGCGGAGTCGTCAAACGACAGCCGTCAATTCCCTGGATCTGCTGCCATTCAATCGAAGTCGTCACCGCGATGACGGAGACGTCGCGCGTCGGCGTGCGCCTCGTCGGGCTCCATGCACCGATGTGCCGCACTTCCACGTCGACCACGCGACGGTCCGGCTCGTCTGCACCTACGCGGGCCCGACGAGCGAGTGGCTCGAGGAGCGTGACGTCGACCGCAGTCTCCTCGCCGGGGCCGCCCGGGCTTCATCGACGCAGCCATACGCCGGGATGCGGCCGTTCGACGCTGCGCGCCGCGCGACGTCGTCCTGTTCAAGGGCACGGCATAGCCGGGCAACGCGATGCGCGCGGCCATTCATCGTCCGCAGTCGCATATGGCGCCACGGCTTCTCCTCACGATCGATCCGCTCGGATGACGAACCACTCGACGCTCACGACCGCACGCAAGCTGCCGGCCACCGTACTCTCCGGTTTTCTCGGCGCAGGGAAGACGACGCTTCTCAACCACATCCTCGCGAACCGCGATGGCCTCAAGGTCGCCGTCATCGTCAACGACATGAGCGAGGTCAATGTCGACGCACAGCTCATGAAGAACGGCAGCGCATCGCTCTCGCGCGTCGACGAGCGGCTCGTCGAGATGCAGAACGGATGATCTGCTGCACGCTCCGAGAGGACCTGCTCGTCGAGGTATCGAAGCTCGCCCGCGAGGGCCGCTTCGATTACTTGCTCGTGGAGTCGACGGGGCTCTCGGAGCCGCTGCCCGGCGCGGAGCCTCGCCTGGGCCGGCGGACGGTCCTCACCTTCCCGCTCCTGCCTCCTCCGCAGAAGAACTGATCGCCGCCATCGGACTCGAGCCCCGAAACGCCCACTCCGGGCGGCATCTCGAGCCTCTCCAGGACCTCTCCCGTTCGAGGATCGACCCGCCTCAAATCGCTCTCGTCACCTTCCCAGGTGCCGTGCCAGAGCTCTCCGTCGATCCAGGTGACCCCGGTGACGAAGCGGTTGGACTCGATGGTGCGAAGAATCGCCCCTGTTTGGGGATCGACTTGATGGATCTTCCGGTCCTGCCCCACCCAGAGCGTCCCTTCGGCCCACGCGAGCCCCGAGACACCGCCGCCGCCGGGCGCCGGGATCGTGGCGAGCACACGGCCGGTCTGCGGATCGATCTTCTGGATGCGATCCTCGGCGAGCTGAAACAGGTGCTGGCCGTCGAAGGCCGTTCCTGCATGCGCGGCGACATCGATCGAGCGCAGCGTCTTCCCGCTCGCGGGATCGAAGGCGGTCAGCTTGTCTCCGGCGGCAAACCAGACGTGCTGACCGTCGTACGTGACCCCATGCACGCTGTCGACACCCGGAAAGGGTCCATACTCACGGACGATTTCGGCCGCTGATCGACTCATGCTTCCATCCTAGCCAATCGGCAGAGGAGCGGGGAGTAACAAGGTCGTCGTGAATCCCGGCACGGGCGGGGTCATCCAACGACGAGCTCGCCCGCGACCGAACGACTGCACCTTGCCTGCTGCCGCAAGCGAGTCGAGCGCCCGCTGCACGGTGCGCTGGCTGGCGCCCAGCGCAAGCGCCAGGGCCGAGCTCGACCACGACTCGCCGTCGGCAAGGAAGGCGAGCACCGCCGCATGCTGCTCTTCGACCGGCCGCGCCAGCACGAGGACCTCGCGTCCGCGCCGCGGCACCAGCGCAAACCCTCGCTTCGTCGCGCTCACGCCGGCCAACGTCCGAAGCAGCGTGCGAAGCCGCCCGACTTCGACCCGCAACCGTGCGCGATGCGATTCATCGGCGTGCTTCGCTCGGAATGCCCGCGCGACGAGCGTACCCCTCGGCACATCTCCGGGCCACGCTTCGGCAAGCGCGCGTAGGAGCGCGAACAACACCGGACGCCTTGCGAGCGAGACCACCGTGCCGGCGTCACGCACAACATGACGGCACGCGTCCACGACGAGCGCCCCCGACGCCAGCAACACTTCAACCTCCTCAAGCAGGAGGAGTCTCTCCTCGCCACGCGCGATCAGGCGCGCTGCGGGCGTGCTCAGGACGAGGGCTCCGCTTTCGACCTCCGCCGTCAGCGCGGGGATATGTGCGTCGCGCGCGGCGCGCTCGGCCCGAGCGAGCGCCGCTCGCGCCGTCTTCATCCGGAGGCGTTGGATCGCAATCCCCGCAACGACCAGCTCGTGGGCGGCTCTCGGCGCAGGTGGCAAGGGCGCCGGGTCGAGCTCGGCGAGCGCACGCTCGGCCTCGTCGAGGCGCCCGATCAGGAGCAGCCGCCGGACCTCGAGATGCCGCGCATGCGCGGCGTTCACCCAGTCGCCGCGCTGTTCGAGCCTCGCCCGCGCTGCGTCGAGCGCCTTCGCAGGCCAGCCCAGGTCGCGCGAGACGAGCGCGATCTCGGCCTCGGCGACGACGCACCTCGCGCGAGCGACGGCCTCTTTCGGACCGAAGGCGCGCGCCGCACTTTGCAGGAGAGCCTTCGCTCGAACGAGATCGCCGAGTCGCGCCATCGCGATGCCGCGAAGCGCGAGCGCAGGCGGATCGTCGCGCAACGCGACCCGGTTCAGTGCCCCGAGGGGATCACCCGCCGCGAGCGCACGCGCCGCGGCAGTGATCAGCGAGTCCATCGGAATCGCGCCACACTTGTCACTCTCACCGTTCGATGCCCGGTCCTAGGCTATCTCACAACCACCACCCGGCATCGCAACAAACAGGAGGTCAACCATGCGCAATCAAATCGTTTCGCACGAGGGATGGCTGAAGGCGCGCCTTGAACTGCTCGCTGCCGAGAAGGAATTCACGCGCCAACGTGATGCGCTGACGCGCCGTCGCATGGCGATGCCCTGGGAACGCGTCGACAAGTCCTACCGGTTTGAGGGGCCGAATGGCCCTTTTTCGCTCGCCGATCTCTTCGACGGGCGTTCCCAGCTGATCGTCTATCACTTCATGCTCGGCCCCGATTGGGAAGAAGGGTGCAAATCATGCTCTTTCTGGGCCGACAACTTCGATGGAATCCCGATCCATCTCAATCATCGCGATGTGACATTTACAGCCGTTTCGCGCGCTCCTTTGGCCAAGATCGAAGGCTACAAGAAGCGCATGGGCTGGAGCTTCCCGTGGGTGTCGTCGTACGGCAGCGACTTCAACTACGACTTCCACGTCTCGTTCACCAAGGAGCAGCTCGCCGCCGGCAAGGTCGACTACAACTACGGCCTGGTCGAGGGTTACGAGGAGCTGCCAGGCCTTAGCGTCTTCTACAAGAATGGGAGAGGCGAGGTGTTCCACACCTATTCCTGCTATGCGCGGGGCATCGACATGGTCAATGGCGCCTATCAGCTCCTCGACCTTGTGCCGAAAGGCCGTGATGAGGACGGCTTCGAATTCTCGATGGAGTGGGTGCGCCGGCACGATCAGTATTGAAGCGCTTCGAAGCGTAGCGTGTAGCGCATTGCAGCCCCCCGCGCCTTCAAAGCATCGCCACAATCGAAGGCACAGTACGATGAACGCGCTCGATACAGACCTCGACGTTGAGGCTACGCACGCCTGTGCCGGAAGCGGCAATGTGGCCGCCCTTGGCGCAGCCGACTGGCTATGCCTCGCGGCCGCGCCGACCTTCGCAATCATGGCGCTGCTTACGGGTGTTCTTGGTGGCGGCCCGCCGGATATGCTCTGCTCGGCCGCGCAAGATGCGTCACCGCTGAGCGGAATGGTCCCGATGTACCTGCTGATGAGTGCCTTCCATTTGGCGCCTTGGCTGAAGCTGGTCTCCAGCCGGCGAAGCGGTGCGCACCGGTACTGATCCGGCGTTCGCCAGATCGAAGGAGAGCCGGAACGCGGCCACGTTCGCAATTGCTCCAACCGTCGCAACCATGGAGGAGACCGATGCAAGAGGCCCTCGTCGTCCGCCGAGAGACGCACGTCCCGGCGCCGCCCGCCGCGGTGTTCGCCCTCCTGACCGATCCGGAGAAGATCCTGCGCTGGATGGGAACGGAGGCGCAGGTCGAGCCGCAGCAGGGCGGGCTCTATCTCGTCAATGTCACCGGGGCTCGCTTCGCCCGCGGCTCCTTCCGCGAGGTGGTGCCGGTGCACCGCCTGGCCTACAGCTTCGGCTGGGACGGCAGCGAGGTGGTGCCGCCGGGGTCGAGCCTGGTCGAGATCGACCTGATCGAGCAGCCGGATGGAACGCTGCTGCGCCTGACCCACACCGGCCTGCCGAATGCCGAGCAATGCGCCGGCCATGCGGAAGGCTGGGCCCATTACCTCGACCGGCTGACCGAGGTTGCAGCCGGGCGCGACCCGGGCCCGGACCCCTGGCACGGCCGCACTGGCAGGGAGTGAATCCGCCACACTTGTCACTC
>Ga0081538_10006118_pt1 | contig 10687 bp, 8 predicted proteins | sample TabmetS5T2R1_FD_71022 | JGI IMG/M metagenome (GOLD analysis project Ga0081538, IMG submission 71022) | Tabebuia heterophylla rhizosphere microbial communities from the University of Puerto Rico - S5T2R1 | ecosystem: Host-associated > Plants > Roots > Rhizosphere ...
TGGTCGGTGGGGACTCCGGCCGGGTCGAGCACCAGGAGTTGGTGGAGTCGGTGCTGGTGGCGCCCTCGGAGCGGGTGGTGGTCGACGTGCTGGTCGAGGAGCCGGGTGAGCTGGCCTTGGAGCACCACACCCCGGATCGGAGCTATCGGCTGGCCACCCTGACGGTGGCTGGCGACCGGGTGGCGTCGGCGGCGGCGGCGGCGTTCGGGGTCCTGCGGCGGGCCCCGGAGCTGGCGGCCGAGCGCGGGCAGCTGGACCGGTGGCTGGCCGCCCCCCCGGACAAGGTCCTGGCCCTGGTCGCCCAGATGGACGACCCGGCCGCCATGCCGGCCGAGGCCGGGCCGGTCGTCTATGCCTGCCCGATGCATCCCGAGGTGACCAGCGACCAGCCGGGGCGTTGTCCCAAGTGCGGCATGAAGCTGCTCGCGGTCACCCCCAGCACCCGGCAGCCGGCCGCCATGGACCACCACACCATGGACCATGCCGCCATGGGTCACGAGGCCATGGACCATGCCGCCATGGGTCATGGTGGCGCCGAGGGGATCGAGTGGGAAGACGACATGGTCGAGGTCAACCGCCTCACCACCACCGCCACCATGCACTGGCGGTTCCTGGACCGGACCAGCGGCGCCGACAGCCCCTCGATCGACTGGCAGTTCACGGTTGGGGAGCGGGTCAAGCTCCGGCTGGTCAATGAGATGGACTCCGACCATCCCATGCACCATCCCTTCCACCTGCACGGGGCGGGGCGGTTCCTGGTCCTGGCCCGCGATGGGGTGACCGAGCCCAACCTGGTCTGGAAGGACACGGTGCTGGTCCGCACCGGCCAGGTGGTGGACCTGTTGTTCGACGTCAGCAATCCCGGGCTGTGGATGGCCCATTGCCACATCGCCGAGCACATGCAGAGCGGCATGATGTTCAGCTTCAACGTCACCCGCAAACGGGAGGCGGCCACATGACCGCCCCCCAGGACGAGGGCACTCGCGAACCGGCCGGCGATCAGCGGCTGGACGCGGTGGTGGTCGGGGGCAGCCAGGCCGGTCTCGCCATGGCCTGGCACCTGGCCCAACAGGGCCTGCGGTTCGTAGTGCTGGAGGCTGGTCCGGAGGTCGGGCATGTCTGGCGGTCCCGCTGGGACTCACTCAAGCTGTTCACCCCGGCCCAGTACGACGCCCTGCCCGGGATGGCGTTCCCGGCTCCGGTTCGTCCCACCGATGGCCGGCAAGCTGGACGCCTCGGTGACCCAGGTCCACAGCGCCGACTACCGCAACCCCCACGCCCTCCCCGAGGGGCCGGTGCTGGTGGTCGGGGGCGGCAACAGTGGGTTTCAGATCGCCGAGGAGCTGGCCGCCACCCGCCAGGTCGACCTGTCGATCGCCACCCGCTATCCGATGCTGCCCCAGCGGCTGGCCGGCCGGGACCTGTTCTGGTGGCTGACCCGCCTCGGCCTGCTAAAGGTCACGGTCACCTCCCGGCCTGGCCGGCGGATGAGCCGCCGGGACTTCGTCATCGGGACCAACCGACGCCGACTCGAGCGCAAGGGGGTCCGGTTCCGGCCCCGGCTGGTCGATGCCGAAGGCCGTATGGTCCGGTTCGCCGACCACCGCCTCCTGGAGGACATTGGCGTGGTGGTGTGGGCGACCGGCTACCGCCCCGACTACGCCTGGATCCACCTCCCCGGGCTGGTGCATGAGGGCCATGTCGTCCACCGCCGGGGCGTGACCGCGGTGCCCGGCCTGTACTTCCTCGGGCTGTCGTGGCAGCACACCCGCGGGTCGGCCCTGTTGGGCTTCGTCAACGAGGATGCCGCCTACCTGGCCGACCAAATCGAGGCTCACCACCGAGCCGCCACGTCGGCCACGGTCCCCGCCTCCCAGGAGCCATCGAGCTAGCAGGCTCCTGGCCCAACACCTCGCCGACTCCTAATGGAGGTTTGCGTTGACTGAGATCGCGCTGTTCCTCGGTCTGCACGGGATCGATGCTGCTCGGCGCGGCCGGCATCCTGGAGGGCAAGCGCGCGACCAGCCACTGGGCCGTTCGCGACTACCTGCGTAACTTCGGCGCTGAGCCGGTATGTCCGCAGCTGTCGCAGGGCCCGGGGCCTGATGGCCTGCAGCTGCTGGTGGTCCGGCGGCCCTCCTGGGCCTCCATTTCCGGGCTGGTCGAGCCTACCCGGCGCGGAGCTTCGGGACTATCATGTCGATACCCTCTGGGGGTATCTTGAGAGATGCGTTAGCAGTGAAGGTGGCGGACGGCCGGGTACGGAGGTGACAAGGAGCAGGTCCTGAGCCCGCGAACGAGGAGCAACACCATGGCAACTCACGACCACCACGCCGACCACGGCGCTCACGGGGGCAACCACAGCCCCGTGACCGACCAGTTGTCGCCGAACGAGCATCGCCAGCACGCCGAGGCGGACGAGCATGGCGGCCCGGCCGGCCACGACGGGCACGGCGGCGGGCACGGGGACCACGCGGCCCAGTTCCGGGACCGATTCTGGTGGAGCCTGGCCCTGACCGTCCCGGTGATTGCCTACTCCGAGATGGTCCAAGACTGGCTGCGGTTCACCCCGCCCCAGTTCCCCGGCTCACAGTGGGTCGCGCCCGTACTCGGCACGGTCGTGTTCCTCTACGGCGGCTGGCCGTTCCTCCAGGGCGGTCTGGCCGAGACGCGCTCCCGCCAGCCGGGCATGATGCTGCTCATCTCCCTGGCCATCCTGGTCGCCTTCGGCGCCAGCTTCGCCACGGCGCTCGGCCTGCTCGACCTGGAGTTCTGGTGGGAGCTTTCGCTGCTGATCGTGATCATGCTGCTCGGCCACTGGCTGGAGATGCGCGCCCTCGGTCAGGCCTCCAGCGCCCTCGACGCCCTGGCGGCGCTGCTGCCCGACCAGGCTGAGCGAGTGGTCGCCGATGGCCAGCTCGAGACCGTCCCCGTCACCGAGCTCGCCGTGGGCGACGTCGCCCTGGTCCGCTCGGGCGGCCGGGTCCCAGCGGACGGCGTGATCGTCGAGGGGGCGGCCGAGCTGGACGAGTCGATGATCACCGGCGAATCCCGCCCGGTGCCCAAGGGCGAGAGCGACCGAGTGGTGGCCGGCACGGTGGCCACCGACTCGACCATCCGAGTCCGCGTCACCGCCGTCGGGGAGCAGACGGCCCTGGCCGGGATCCGCCGGCTGGTCGAGCAGGCCCAGGCATCCGGATCGCGGGCCCAGGCGTTGGCCGACCGGGCCGCCGGGCTGCTGTTCTACTTCGCCGTCGGCGCTGGACTCATCACGATGGTGGTCTGGCTAGCCCTGGGCCAGCAAGACCAGGCCATCGAGCGCACCGTGACCGTGCTGGTGATCGCCTGCCCCCACGCCCTCGGCTTGGCCATCCCCCTGGTCATCACCATCTCGACCGCGCTGGCGGCCCGCAACGGCATCCTGATCAAGGACCGCCTGGCCCTGGAGCGGATGCGAACCGTGGACGCCATTCTGTTCGACAAGACCGGCACCCTCACCAAGGGCGAGCCGCAGGTCAGCGGAGTGGCCGCGGTGGACGGCGACACCGACGGGCTGCTGCGGCTGGCCGGCGCAGTCGAGACCGACAGTGAGCATCCCCTAGCCAGAGCCATCGTGGCCGCCGCCCAGGAGCGGGGGGAGGTGCCCAGGGCCAGCAGCTTCCGCTCCATGACCGGACGCGGGGTCCATGCCATGGTGGAAGGCGCCACCGTCGGGGTGGGCGGCCCCGCCCTGCTGCGCGAGCTGCGTATCCCTGAGCCCGAGGCGCTGGCCAAGCAGATCGCAGAATGGAAGCAGCGCGGCGCAGCCGTCCTGTACGTCGTCACCGGCGACAAGGTGCTGGGGGCGCTCGCTCTGGAGGATGCCGTGCGGCCCGAGTCCCGCCAGGCCGTGGAGGACCTGCACCGCCTGGGCAAGCGGGTGGTGATGCTCACCGGCGACGCCCATCAGGTCGCCGAGGCCGTCGCCGCCGACCTCGGGGTCGACGAGGTCTTCGCCGAGGTCCTGCCCGAGGACAAGGACCAGACCGTGGCCGGCCTCCAGGGCCGGGGCCTGCGGGTGGCCATGGTCGGCGACGGGGTCAACGACGCCCCCGCCCTGGCCAGGGCCGACGTCGGCATCGCGATCGGGGCCGGCACCGAGGTGGCCATCGAGTCGGCCGGGATCGTGCTGGCCGCCAACGACCCCCGCGGGGTCCTGGGCGTGCTGCGGCTGTCACGGGCCAGCTACCGCAAGATGCTCCAGAACCTGGGCTGGGCAACCGGTTACAACCTGGTCGCCGTCCCGGTCGCGGCCGGCGTCCTGGCCTGGGCCGGCATCACCCTGGCCCCGGCCGTGGGCGCGATCCTGATGAGCGCCTCCACCATCGTCGTGGCCCTCAACGCCCAGCTCCTACGGCGCCTCGACCTCCGCCCACCAACGGCAGACGCCGACGACGATGGCAGCGGTTGGGATGGCAGTCGGCAGCCTTCAGCGACAACGTCTAGTGCGGTCGGGACACGCCAGGGTCCTGGGTGAACTCATAGATGTTGCCGTCCGGGGCGCGGAAGTGCACCCAGGCGTTCCCGCTGTCATCGACCCCAGATTCGAAGAGGATCTCCACTCCTGCTGCCCGCAATTCAGCGGTGGCGGCGTGGGCGTCGTCGACCAGGAACCCCGCGACGGGGCCGGTGGTGAAGTGGCGGTTGACATCACTGTCGCGTCCAAAGACCTCGACCTTGCTGCCGTCCGGCAGCTTCAGCATCCAGAACCCCGGTCGGTCCAGCTCGAGAGGAAGGCCCAGCACGTCGCGAAAGAAGGCAACGGTGGGCTCGGCGTTGTCGGTGCGGGTCCCGACCCAGGCCATCTTGATGATCTGCATACCTGGACCCATACCCCGCCGCGGGCGAGTCAAGCGCTGCTCAGGCTCGCATCGATGACTGGCTGCAGGTTTGGCGCGGACGAGCGACAATTCTTTTTCCCTGGCCCGATGGATGGGAATTAGGTTCTGGTGAGCGATGGCGCAGCAGTCTAAGCCAGCGGAGCACACGTTCCTGTTCGCAGACCTCTCAGGCTTCACCGCCCTGACCGAGGCTCACGGGGACGAGCAGGCCGCCGACCTTGTCGGCGGGTTCTGTGTGGCCGTGCGCCAGCTGCTGGCCGCCCATCAGGCCCAGGAGGTCAAGACGATCGGTGATGCGCTGATGCTGCGGACCGGCGACGCGGTAGCGGCGATCCGGCTCGGGTTGTGCATCGTGCACGACGTGGGCGCCCAGCATGGGTTTCCCCTGGTGCGGGTGGGCATGCACACCGGCTCGGCAGTGGAGCGCGACGGGGACTGGTTCGGGACGACGGTCAACCTCGCGGCCCGGGTGTCGGCGGCTGCCTCCGGGGGTGAGGCGCTGCTGACCGGTGCCACACGGGCCGCGGCTGGCGAGGTGGAGGGCGTGGAGTTGCGCGAGCGCGGCCGTCGGGCGTTCCGCAATGTCGGTGAGCCAGTCCAGGTGTTCGGGGCGGTTCGGCAGGGGGCACATAACCCGTCTGGGCTGCCGATCGATCCGGTGTGCCGGATGGCGGTGGACCCCTGGCATGGCGCGGGCCGACTCACCCACGAGGGCGTGGAGTACTGGTTCTGCTCGCTGGGGTGCGCCGGCGCCTTCGCCCAGCACCCCAACCGGTACACAGCCAATGATCGCTAACAGCGGACGCCATGATGCGGGCGGCGGCCGAAGTCCCAACGACGTCCGGAGTCTGGTTGCGCCGCGTCGCCTCGCCCGGCGTCTGGGCGGCGTCGGGCTGTCCGCCGTCTGGCTGGCGGGGGTCGGTGCCGCCGGGGCGGTGGTGTCGATGCGGACGGCCTATCCGCGGCCGCCGCAAGCCGCCCCAGCCCAGGGCTGGCCGCCGGCAACCCCAGTCCCGGAGGGTCGGCTGGCCGTGGCGGTGGTGCTGGGGGCCAGCGGGTCGGTCATCACCGATGCGTTTGGGCCCTACGAGGTCTTCGCCCGTTCACAGGAGTTCTTCCCGTACACGGTGTCGGCCAGCCGCCCGACCGCGATGCTGTCGGGTGGGTTGGCCGTGGTGCCGGACTACTCGTTGGCAGACGTCGACGCTGGCTTGGCGCCTGAACCGGACGTGGTCGTGGTCCCGGCGGTGGCTGCCCCAAACGGCAAGAAGGAAGCGCCGCTGCGCGATTGGATCACCCGCCGGGTCGACCGGGGAGCCCACCTGCTGGGCGTGTGCAACGGCTCCCGGCTGCTGGCAGCCACAGGCCTGCTCGATGGTCGCCGGGCCACCGCGCACTGGTCGGCCATCAGGGGCCTGGAGCGTAGTCGCCCCCAGGTGGACTGGGTCCGTGGCCAGCGGTATGTCCAAGACGGCACCCTGACCACCACCGCCGGGGTGACCTCGGGGGTGTTCGGCGCCCTGCGGCTGGTCGAGCAGCTGGCCGGGTCCGGCGAGGCGCAGCGGGTCGGCCAGGAGCTCGCCTACCCAGGCTGGTCGCTAGGCGGCCCCACCGAGCTCCGCGCCCAGCGCTGGGCGCCCCACGATCTGGCGTACCTGCTGGCCGTGGTCTTCCCGTGGTTGCGGCCAACGGTCGGCGTCGGCCTGGTCGGGGGGGTTGGCGAGCTGGAGGTCGCCGCCCCCTTCGAGGTCTATGCCAGCTCGTTCGCGGCCCGCACCGTCCCGATCGCCGCCCAGGCCACCGTCACCACCCGTCATGGGCTGCGCCTGGTCGCGACACCGGCCAACGCCGGCGCCCTGCGGATCGACCGGCTGGTGGTGCCTGGCGTCGGCCGCATCGAGGAGGTCGACTCGAAGCTGCTGGGGTGGGCCGCCGCCCGTGGCCTCAACATCGAGCTCCCGAGCGGTGGGCAGGCGGCGGGTGCGTTCAGCTTCGACGCGATGCTGGCTGACCTGGCTGGCCATAGCGACCGGGTCACCGCCCGGGTCACCGCCAAGTCGATCGAATACCCCATCGAGCAGCTCGAGCTGACCGGCGCCGGCTGGCCGTGGCGGCCCACCGCCCTGTTCGCCCTCACCGCCACAGCCGCCACCGGCATTGCGTTGGTGCCCGCGGCCGCCGTCCGCCGGAACCGCCGATGACGCGCCGACCCACACCCAACCCAGTCGCAGGGCGGTCGCTGCGGGCACCCATCTTGTGGGGTGTGGTTTTCGGCGTCATCCAGGCCGCGTCGCCGCTCGGCTTCTGGTGGCTGGACCCGGCGACCGTCTACGCGCTGTCGCTGACCCTGATCGCGGCGGTCTACATCGGCTTCGCCGTGGCAGATGGACGACCGACCGTGATCGCCGTCGAAGCGAGCATCGCCGCGCTGTTTGTGATCGTTGCTGCAGCCGGCATCACCGGATCGGCGTGGCTGCTGGTGGCCGGCCTCACCGGCCATGGGTTCAAGGACCTGTGGCAGCACCGGACCCAGTATGTCGCCAACACTCGCTGGTGGCCGCCGTTCTGCCTCGTCGTCGACTGGGTCGTCTCAGCGATCCTCGTCGTGCTCATCGCCGCCGGGGTCGACTTCCACTAGGCCGACGATGCCTGGGCCGGTGGCCGGTCGCGCTTACGCCGTGGCTGCTTCGCCGGGCAGGCCCTGGGGCTGGTCGAAGGGGATCTGGTCGCCGTGGCGGTGGACGACCTTCCACTCGCCGTCCTCGCGGCGGTAGACCTGGGTGACCCGCAGGGTGTACGGCTCGACCGGGGCGCCGTCGATCGACACCGAGGTGTGCTCGAGCTCGACGGTGTAGGCCAGGTCGCCGCTGACCCCGGCGGCCAGCAGCTCGACGCGCTGGTCGGTGCAGTCCGACCAGCGCGACGCGATCGCGCGGAAGATCCCGCTCACCTGCTCGGATCCGCGGCCGCTCATCCCGGCCCCGAAGAGGGTCACCGGGTCGTTGGTGGACCACATGGCCAGGCGTGGTCGCGGGTCGCCGTTGTGGAGGGCTTGCAGTTCTGTGACCAGTCGGGGGTGGATCTCGGCGACGAAGTCGTCGACGTCGGTCATGGCCGCCTCCCAGGGCCCGGGGCTTGGTCAGCTGCTGGCTCAGTATGCCGGCCGCGAGGGCATTGGCCCAACGTGGGGATTCCCTGTGGCGCTGGACCACCTTGGTGGCGGAGACATGGTCGAGGTGATAGCGGGCTCCATCGTCGGGTAGGCCGCAGGTTGGCGCCCTGGTCGGGCCGGTCCTAACTGCCCCCGACCAGGGCGCTCGATCCAAGCCTACCGGTCCGCTGGACGAGCTAGCTGACCTTGCGGATTGCCGGTAGGACGTAGGTGCCGTCCAGGATCGGCTGCTGGGGCTGGTACTGGCGCATGATCGGCCGGAAGGCCCCGGCTGGCGTGGGCAGCCAGTTGGCCTCCTTGTCAGGGCCGGGGGAGTCGCGTTGCAGGTAGATGGTCACCGAGCCGTCCGGACCGGTCAGCAGGCCCGGGGTCCGGTCGCCGATCGAGTAGCGGTCGATCGGGTTGGCGACCAGGTAGAAGTCGGGGACGTCATACATCGTCAGTGACCAGAAGGCATCGACCGGCGGGGGCGACTCCAGCCGCAACTCATAGCGGTTGGCCCCATCCAGTGGTTGGCCGTCGCCGTCGGTCCAGACGAAGGCGTAGCAGGCCTCATAGCCGTGGTTGCCCCACAGCCCGACGCGCGCCGCCACCGCCCGGGCCACATAGGCCTTGGCGCGGTCGGGGAGCCTCCATTCGGGCGCGTCGATGGTGCCCAGGCCCAGGTGGTCCAGGTTGTAGTCGAACAGGTGCAGGGCGCTGGTCCAGCCGCCCGGCGTGTCGCCGCCGCCCTTGGCCAGCTCCTCGATCTTGGCCTGGCCGGCCTGCTGGCCGGCGATCAGCACCTCGGCCAGCCCCGGGTCGGGGTCCACATAGGGCGACTCGGCGGCGGTCGCCCCGAACCGCTCAGCCAGGGCCACGAACTGCTTGTCGGCGGCGGGCGGCGGGAACGCCGCCAGGGCCACGCGGAACTGGTCCCACCAGCGCAGCTCCTCGCGGACACGCGGATCTGGCTTGGGGACGCCGGCGACCTCGGCGAAGGCTGGGTCGCCGGTATTGACCGCCAGAGGGGTGAGGGTGAACTGGTCCTGGAGGGCGTGGACGGCCGGCAGGTCGGCCTCGCCGTTGACCTGGACCCGTCCGCCGATGGTGAACACCCCAGTCGGCGCGGCCACCACCGTCATGCCATCGGGCACCGGCCCGTCGTCGTCGCGGTCGACGAGCAGGTACTCGGCCTCGGCGGTGCCGGTGGCGCGCCGCCCGATGTAGGCGAAGTTGTTGGTCCAGGCGTCGATGAACTGCAGCACGTAGTAGCGGTCGGCGGTGTCGGGCACATGCAGCACCAGCGGACCCTGGCGCACGTCACACTGGCCGACCACATACAGGGTGTCGTTGTTGGGCGAGACGAACCTGGTCTCAGGACCCAGCAGCCGGCGGGCGTAGGCGAAGCGGTTGTAGGGCGCCTGCATGGGCAGCGACCCGCCGCCTTCCACGCCGCTGGCGACCTCCTTGAGGTCGTAGACCAGCGGATAGCCGTAGACGTAGACCGCAGCGGCATCCTTGACCTGCTCGGCATCGGCCATCATCGTGCTCCTTCGGCCAGATCGCGGTTGCTGCCAGCGTGGCGCAAGCGGCGTGAGCAAGTCTTCACCCTGAGTGGGTGAAGCGGAATCGCGCGTCGCCACGTGACCTTGCGTCGCCGCCGCGGTTGAGCTGCGGGCCGTCGTGCTGGGTCACCAGCTGGTGCGCCACACACGCCACAGCGACCCTGGCTCCGACAGGGGGTCGCCGTGGACCAGCAGGAAGTCGGCCGGGCCGCCCTTGGCGAGGATGCCGGCGCCGGGCTCGCCCAGCAGGCGTCCGCCGTTGACGGTCGCCGCGGCCAGGGCGTCGTAGGGTTCCAGCCCGGCGGTGACCAGCATCTCGACCTCCCAGGCGAGCTGGTTGGCACGCAGCGACCCGCCGCCGAAGTCGGTCCCGGCGGCGATCAGCACCCCGGCCGCATGGGCGAGCCGGACCGACTCGCGCGCCGCCTCCCGGCGCTCGGCCAGCGCCACTCGTCCCTCGGCCGAGGCGAAGCGGGGCAACTGGGTGGTCGTGGCGAAGCTGGCCCATGACTCCATCACCGCCAGCGTCGACACCAGCGCCGTCCCCTGGGCGGCCATGGCCCGCGCCACGTCCGCGTCGAGACGGAACCCGTGCTCGAGGGCGTCCACCCCGGCGGCGACCGCGGCCCGGGCGCCGGGCAGCAGCGAACTGTGGGCGGTCACCGTTGCCCCGCGGGCGTGGACCGCCTGAACCGTCCGGTGGACCTCCTCGGCGGTGAAGGGGGAGGTGTCGCGGTCGGGGCCGTCCATGTACAGCTTGACCAGGTCGGCGCCGGCATCCAGCTGGCCGAGGGCGGCGGCCAGGAGGCCGTCCCCATCCTCGACCTCGACCGGCAGCCCCGACGGGAGGCTGCCGGTCCGGGCCACCCAGCAGCCGGCGGCCCGGATATACGGGTAGCCGGCGCGACCCCGCCAGCGCTCCCGCACGGTCAGGCTGAGCGCCCGGCCGTCCCGGACCGGCGCTCCCACGTCCCGGGCCCACCGCACGCCGGCCTGGCGCAGCAGCCGAGCGTTGTCCTCGGCCACGGCCAGCAGCCGGTCGGTCGGATCGCCGGCCCGGTCGATCCAGGGGGATCCGCCACGCAGGG
>Ga0081538_10006119_pt1 | contig 10687 bp, 7 predicted proteins | sample TabmetS5T2R1_FD_71022 | JGI IMG/M metagenome (GOLD analysis project Ga0081538, IMG submission 71022) | Tabebuia heterophylla rhizosphere microbial communities from the University of Puerto Rico - S5T2R1 | ecosystem: Host-associated > Plants > Roots > Rhizosphere ...
CGCGGCGGTTGTGGTGGATAGTTTTCCCCAGCGGCGTTTCGACGGTTGGGTCGGCTTTATTTCGCCCGTCGCCGAGTTTACGCCGAAGACGGTGCAGACAGAAGAGCTACGCACGAGCCTGGTCTACGAGGTGCGCGTGTTTGTGAAAGATCCGTCCGATGAGTTGCGTCTCGGCATGCCGGCGACGGTCTACCTGAATACGGACAAGGAGAAGGGGAGACACGGAGACAGGACAGACGCGAGATAAGAGATAAGGAGACAAGGAGAATGGGAGACAGGGAGATGAAAAGACACGGAGATGAGAATTCGGGAGCATACGGAACTTGAGGTGTACAAGAAGGCGTTCGATGCGGGGATGTTGACCTTCGAGTTGTCGAAGGTATTTCCAAGGAGGAACCATACTCCCTTACTGAGCAGCTTCGACGTTCTTCACGTTCAGTCTACGCAAATCTCGCTGAAGCCTGGCGCAAGCGCCGCTACAAAGCGGCCGTCATTTCGAAATTGTCGGACGCCGAAAGCGAGGCGGCTGAAACGCAAGTGTGGATCGAATTCGCAGTGAAGTGCGGCTACTTGAAACCAGATCAAGCTTCGCCTCTGTATCAAGCTTACGATGAGATCCTCCGGATGCTCGTTGTAATGATCAACAAACCAGAGGCCTGGGTAATCGCGCGATGATCTACTTATCTCCTGGCCTCCGAGTCCCTGAGTTTTCTTGTTTTGATCCGAGTTCTCCTTGTCTCCCGGTCTCCGAGTCTCCTTGTCTTTGTTCGGGGTAACCACCGTGAGCGTCCAAGAAATCAACACTGTGCTACTCGGTTGGAACATTCGCAAGTCATTCCGCCGGGACGACGGCGAAATCGTGCAGGCGCTGGATGGGGTGTCGCTCGAGGTCACATCCGGCGGACTTGCAGCTCTGGTGGGGCCTGATGGCGCAGGTAAAACGACTCTGATTCGTCTGGCAGCCGGACTCATGACTCCCGATGACGGTGAGTTGAGAGTTTTGGGTATCGATGTGGCCGCGGATCCACAGCAAGTCCAAGATCGCATCGGCTACATGCCGCAGAAGTTCGGACTGTACGAGGACTTGAGCGTTCAGGAAAATCTTGACCTGTACGCCGATCTTCACGCCGTTACCGCCACGGAGCGGCGCGAACGTTACCCACGGCTCATGGAAATGACGGCACTCGGTCCTTTCACAAGCCGTTTGGCCGGACGGCTGTCGGGCGGGATGAAGCAGAAACTCGGCCTCGCCTGCACTCTGGTCCGTTCACCCGAGCTATTGTTGCTCGACGAGCCCACCGTCGGCGTCGATCCGTTATCGCGCCGTGAACTTTGGGAGATCATTTTGCAACTGGTTAGAGAACAGGGGTTGACCGTGCTCCTCAGTACCTCCTATCTGGACGAAGCCGAGCGCTGCGATCATGTCGTGGTGCTGCACCAGGGAAAAGCCCTGGCACAAGGCGCACCGGAGGACGTGGGCCGGTTGGCCGATGGACGCGTATATGTCGCCACTCCTCCCCACGGGCAGAAGGCGAGCATGTTTCAGGCACGATTGCTGGATCAGCTGGGCGTGGTGGACGCAGTGCCGGAAGCCGGTCGCGTGCGCCTGGTAAAAGATGGGGACGCCGACGGTCTTCTGCAGGAAATGGCTCTCGAGCCCGTGCGCTCGAGATTTGAAGATGGATTCATGGTGCTTTTGCAACAGACAGGGAGCAAGGAAACAGACAAGGAGACAACCAGAACAGATACGGAGACAAGGAGACAAGGAGACGGGGAGATAGACATCGAGACAAGGAGACACGGAGACAAGGGCTACAGCTCCTTGTCTCCAGGTCTCCCAGTCTCCTTGTCTTCCCCCGTCGTCCAAGTCCGCGATCTGGTGCGGCGTTTTGGCGGCTTCGTGGCCGTTGACCGCGTCAGTTTCGATGTGCAACGAGGTGAAATTTTCGGCCTGCTTGGTCCAAATGGCGCAGGCAAGACAACTACCTTTCGCATGCTCTGCGGATTATTGCCCGCAAGCAGCGGCACCTTACGGGTCGCCGGGGTGGATTTGGGCCGAGCCCGGGCTTCGGCACGACAGCGGATCGGCTACGTAGCCCAGAAGTTTTCGCTTTATGGCCAGCTGTCGGTGATCGAGAATCTGGAATTTTTCGCCAGTGCTTATAATCTGCGCGGCGCGCGCAAACGAGAACGCATCGACTGGGCTCTGAGAAATTTCGCTCTCGTTCCGCTCGCGGGATTGCCGAGCGGAAATTTGCCCGGAGGCTTCAAGCAGCGGCTGGCGATGGCAGCGGCGCTGTTGCACGAGCCGGAAATTCTTTTTCTCGACGAGCCCACCAGCGGCGCCGATCCTCTGGCTCGCCGCGAGTTTTGGCGGCGCATCACTGCGCTTTCCGAGAAGGGTGTAACGGCGGTAGTGACGACTCATTTCATGGAAGAAGCGGAGTATTGCGATCGAATTGCGATCATGGACGCGGGCCGCATTCTAGCCCAGGGTACACCGGCGGAGATCCGTGGCCGCGCCCTGCCTGAAGCAAAGAAAGAAGCGACGATGGAGGATGCGTTTATCGCCATTGTTGAAGAGGCACGCGAGCGAGAATCGAACGGCCAAACGTCGCGAAAAGGTGCCGCATGACTCGGCAAAGTGCGCTAAGCGGCAAAATGCGGCGCATAGGGTCCCTGGTCCGAAAGGAAGCCCGACAGATCATCCGGGATCCCAGCAGTATCGCGATTGGCATTGTCTTGCCCGTAGTTTTGATTCTGTTGTTCGGTTATGGCCTGTCGCTGGACGTGACTAATGTTCCGGTGGCTGTCGTGTTGGAAGATCCGTCGCCAGCGGCGACGGATTTGGCGGCCAGCTTCCAGCTCTCGCCGTATTTCGAGGCGCAGCTCATAACGTCGATGCCGCGAGCGCAGCGGCTGATGCTCGCTCGAAAAATAGATGGCGTTGTTCGGATCCGTCCGGATTTCGGCAGACAACTGAGCCTTGGAAATGCCGAGGTTCAAATACTCGTCCACGGTGTTGATGCCAACCGTGCCCGCATCATTCAGAGTTACGCCCAGGGGGCCATCAATCAGTGGGCCTCGAAACGAATCGCTCAAGGACAAGAGGTTACGAGCGGACCGGTGGTCGTACAGAGTCGGCTGTGGTTTAACGAGGCGAACGAAAGCCGCTACTTTCTGGTTCCCGGTTTGATCGTCTTGATCATGACACTCATTGGCGCCTTTCTCACATCGCTGGTCGTGGCGCGAGAGTGGGAACGTGGGACCATGGAGGCTCTGTTTGTAACCCCCGTCCGCCCCGATGAGATTTTAGTCGGCAAGACTATACCGTACTTCTTCCTTGGTATGGTTGGGCTCGTGTTGTGCCTTCTCGCCGCCAAGTTTCTTTTTCACGTGCCCTTCCGCGGATCGATCGCAGTACTGGCCGGCGTCTCGATTCTCTACCTTCTGGTGGCTTTAAGTATCGGACTGCTCATCTCCTCGGCGATCAAAAGCCAATTCGTCGCCAGCCAGGTCGCTCTGCTGGTCACCTTTCTGCCAGCGCTTATGCTTTCGGGATTTCTCTTCGATTTGCGCAGTATGCCAGCCGTAGTCCGGATCATCACTTACGGGCTGCCGGCCCGCTACTATGTCACTCTCCTGCAGACCATTTTTTTGGCCGGAGATATCTGGACGGTCATCTTGCCGAATGCAACGGTGCTTGCCGGGATGGCGGCAGTATTACTGTTGTTGACTCGAACGGCGATTCAGAAAAAATTGGCTTGAGGAAAACTATGCTCGACACGCTTTTCCGAATAGTTGCACTCACCCATAAGGAGCTTCTGGCGATCTTGAAAGATCCGCGGAGTCGCTTGAGCCTGCTGATACCGCCGATACTCCAATGCCTGATCTACGGATACGTGGCCACTTACGACTTGAACGATATCCCCTACGCTGTCCTTGATCAGGATCGCAGCGCCACTTCTCAGGAATTGCTGGCGAAATTGGATGGATCGGGCGTATTCCGCCGCGTGGCCAGTCTCAGTCGAGAAGCGGACGTGAAAACAATGATCAATGACCGCCGTGCGTTGCTCGTCATTCAGATCGATCAAGATTTCGAGCGTCGGCTGCTCTCCGGCGGGCAAGCCAACGTGCAGGTGATTGCCGATGGCCGCAACTCCAATACCGCAGCCACCGCTACGGGCTACGTCAACAGCATCATCAACACGTTCAACGTCGATTGGCAGACGGCGCACGGCCAAAGTGGCTCGCCGGTCCGGCTCACGACGCGAGCCTGGTACAACCCGAATCTGGAGACCCGCTGGCATATGATTCCGGCCTTGATCGGCACGCTGACCTTGTTGCAAACGCTGCTGCTAACGGCCCTGTCGGTCGCGCGCGAGCGCGAACAGGGCACCTTCGATCAGTTGCTCGTTACGCCCTTCCGCCCGGTCGAAATCATGGCCGGCAAAGCGCTGCCGTCTATGCTGGTCGGGCTCGTGCAGGCGACGTTGATTCTGCTGGTGGCCCAGCTCTGGTTCCGCATCCCATTCGCCGGTTCTTTCCTGACGCTCTATGCCGGGCTTAGCCTGTTTGTGCTGGCGTCGACGGGAATTGGGCTGCTGGTCTCGTCGGTAGCAGCAACCATGCAACAGGCGATGCTTTTCTCATTTCTAATCATGATGCCGTTTGCGCTCTTGTCTGGGTTAGCTACGCCGATCAGCAGCATGCCGGAAATTCTTCAGTACCTCACACGGATCAACCCGCTGCGCTACGCGATCGATATCGCGCATCGGGTCTATCTCGAGGGAGCCGGCATTGGGCTGCTGATCCCTGAGCTATGGCCGCTCGCGTTGATTGCCATCATCATGCTTTCGGCGGCCTCTTGGATGTTTCGCCATCGACTGGCCTAGCCGAATGGCAGGAAGTAGAGGAATTGGAATGACTAAAAAACAGTTATGCAACAAATTTCGCTGCGCCGCTGCGGGAATCATTTTCCTGGCTGCAGGCTGCGCGGTGGGCCCTAACTATCAGAGGCCTGATCTCCCTGTTCCTGCCGGCTGGATGGAAGCGCAACAAAAGGGCCTCGACGCGCGCTCCGAGGACCTGGCTCGATGGTGGAGCACGTTTAACGATCCTTTGCTTGACTCTTTGGTTGACCGCGCGGTCCGCTCGAACCTGGATCTGCGCTTGGCCGAAGCGCGCATCCGCGAAGCCCGGGCAACGCGGGTCGTAACCGCTGCCGGAGCTTGGCCGACGGTGGACGTGTCAGGTTCCTACACGCGCAATCGCGCCAGCGAGAATGCGTTCGGGTCGCCCACTCAGGGCGCCGTGGTAGCGCCCTCCGGCGGCGGCGTCGATCTGGATCAGAACCTTTATCGAAGCGGCTTCGACGCCAACTGGGAAATCGACGTATTTGGCGGTGTGCGCCGCAGCGTCGAAGCTGCCGATGCGACCATCGCAGCGACCGTGGAAGATCGGCGCGACGTTCTCGTGACGTTGCTCGGCGAAGTCGCGAGGAATTATATCGATCTGCGCGGCTTTCAGCGCCGGCTTGCGGTGGCACGCGCCAACCTGAAGACGCAGCAAGACACCTTGGAATTGACGCAGGTGCGCTTTCAGGCCGGACTTGCTAGCGACCTGGATGTGGCGCAGCAGGAGGCTCAGGTCAATACAACGGCCTCGCAGATTCCTACTTTGGAAAGCTCTGTGAAACAGGCGGCCTATGCGCTCGATGTTCTTCTTGGATTGCAGCCCAGCGCGCTTTGGAACGAGCTGGCGAAGGAAGCGGAAATTCCCGGCCTGCCGCCGGAGGTGCTCGTTGGATTGCCCTCTGATCTGCTCAGACGGCGTCCCGATATTCGCCGCGCCGAACGGCAACTGGCCGCCGCCACGGCCCAGGTTGGCGCTGCCACCGCGGACCTGTTCCCGAAATTTTCTCTGGCCGGCCTCGCCGGTCTGCAAAGCGTCAGCGCCAGTGATTGGGTTACCGGAGGCAGCAGATTTTGGTCTATCGGCCCCACCATCCGTTGGCCGGTTTTCGACGCCGGCAGGATTCGCGCCAACATCGAAATCCGCAATGCGCAGCAGGAGCAAGCGCTGACCCAGTATGAGAAATCGATGCTGAGCGCTTTTCGCGACGTAGAAACGGCCCTGGTGAACTACGCCAATGAGCAGGCGCGCTATCGTTCCCTCATCGATGCGGTCGCCGCCAATCGGCGGGCGGTGGCGATGGCCAACGAGCTTTACATCCGTGGGCTAAATGATTTTCTTAATGTTCTGGACACCCAGCGTTCGCTTTATGTCACAGAGAGCGAACTCGCTCAGAGCCAGGCGACGATGGCGACCAATCTCGTTGCCCTGTATAAAGCCCTCGGCGGCGGCTGGGAAGCGCCCTAAGGCGCGGTGCGGACACGGGAAGTTCAAAGTTCCAGGTTCAACAGCTTGTTGAAAAAAGGTCAACGGAAAACATCAATAACATCAACTCCCCTCCGTCCGTCACTTCGATAAACTCAGTGCAGGCTCTGAGCTCGGTTGAAGGACTCCTAGGGGTGTTTCAGCAACCTGTCAAAATTCAACTTCGGACGTTCCGTTCCAATCGTTTAAGTTTGTCTTTCTTCCTGGTCGATTTGATTAGGCGGTCAGTTCAGTCTGGAACAGAGATTCGCCGTTCACATGGATAAACTCAAGTCTGGCTTTACCCGCGGCCGGGTCGATCCGCCACAGCCCGAAGGTGTAGCCGTCGCCGTAATGAAAGTTTCCGATTTTTTCATTGTAGGCTCGGGATTCCGGCGAGAATTGATATTGCGTGAACGAGGCAATCGGCCCGGCCATGTACTCGCGCAGGCCGGTTTTTACATTGCTCAGGTCTCGCGCCAAATGATAGTCGCCGGTGAGAAAAATCGTACCAGGGATTTTCTCACTGCGAATAAAGCCTGCGATCTCATCGCGCTCCGTGCGGTACGATCCCCAGGTATCGGCGAGGCTGCCGTGGAAAGGTACCGAGGTCATGATGAACTTGAACGGCGCCGTCGAAGCTTTGAGGCGCTCTTTCAACCAACTTTTCTGGGCGCTGCCGAGCATGGTTTTGTCAGGGCCGTCGGTCATCGTTTGCTCGCTGCGGAAGCGACGGGTATCGAGTATAAAAAAATCGACTCCCGCCCACGAGAACTGCCTGTACAAAGCGGCGGGGTCCGCCGGCTTGCATGGCCAGTATTCTTTGAAAACCTGCAAAGCCTTTTCAATGTGTGGATGGGAGCTATTAAAGTTGTCTTCGGTTTCGTGGTCATCCCAAATGGCATAGGTTACGTGTCGTGCCAAGAAGTTCTGCAGATGCCGGTCTTTGCGATTGGCGGCGTGCTTGTTCCGGTAGTGGGACACGGATGGAGAAAATCTTTTTTGCTTCGGATAGTCGGCATACACGGTATCGCCGAGGTGTAAGAAGAAATCTGGCTGTTTGCTACCAATCACATCGAAGAGCTTGAACGGCTGGTAGCTTTCTTCCATGTCGGCGCTAAAGGCGAATGTGAAGGGTGTGGGTTCGATCGGCGCAGTCTTGAACCGTCCGGGCTCGAACAGTGGCTTTCCGGACACGGCGTCAATAATGCGGTAAATCCAGGTTTTTCCCGGAGCGAGTTGCGTTAGCGGTATAGTTGCTGAGTACTGGGTTTCTTCGGCCAGAACCACAGATGGTCCAGCAGTCAGATGAGCAGCTGGTGGGTCACTGCCGAAATCCACCCGCACACGGGCGGCGCCATTGCCGCGCACCCAGATCAGTACGGAATCATGGGTTGCGTCGAACGCCCCGGGTGAAAAGGCGAGAGAAGAGGCCGCTTGACTTTGGCGCAGGTCTGCAAGAACAAGGGGTGCAGCGGTGGCGAGCCGCAAAAATTGGCGCCGGCTATGGGTGGTTGGCATCGGTCACTCCGAATGACCGATATTAGGCCGGACCGCCGTTTCATTTCAACTAACCAGCGCCGAACCAAAACCAAGATTGAAGTATTCTTTAAGACTGCAACGTAGAGGTGTGCTCTCGAAACCCGGAAGGTTGTCTTCTACGGTTCAGTTCAAGAGGGAAACTTTAAACCCGGCCTCAGGCCATGCCCTGCAGGTATTGAAAACGTTTGAAAGCCACGCGCTAAAATTAAATTCCGAGTCGCGAAGCGTGGATCCGTCGGTTTCGGCCTGAAACTTCTTTGCTTGGCAAATCGATTTCCTCCGTATGGAGCCGAAGACGCTTCGCTTCCATATAACAGAGGGAGCAAACGATCATATCAAGCAAAGTGATTCCATTTTCTTCGCTCGTAACCCGATAGGCGTTACCTACAATCAACTCCCCGCAATGTTGACAGTTACGATCCATAATATTTCTCTCAGCGGGCAAGGAACATGCCACGCGCGTGATTCAGTCCAAGTCGCTTCAAGCGCCTTCCTTTGCTAGAGTTTTCAATCAAAGCATTCAATTGATTGTGCGTCATTCACTCTTTAGTTGAAGGGAATTCCCTTCAGTTCTTAAATTTTTTGTCCGGAAATTTTCTACAACCCTCCCTTCCATAACTCCATAGTCCTGAGGCAAAACCTGGTGAGAATCGAGGAAAGAAGAGGAGAATATATCTCAAAAATATCTGAAAATGATTGCATTTTGCTTTTTACTACTAAAAAAGTGTCAAAACGTAATAGAATGGCTGAAAGGGAAGTGTCGGGGTGCCAATGGGTTCGCGTGATGATCTGCCTAGACGCTAGAGATTTAAAACTTTCGACATGGTGTACGTTTTGCTCCCGCGTACTAATCTAGAGGGCGACATTTGAAGAGTTCAATCTTGCGCCGAAAGTCGATCGAACTCCTCAAGGAACTAATCCAGATTCTCCAAGAGATCATCGGCTCTGGAGACGAAGAAAGCTTTCGCCGACTAGAGCAAACAATCCGCAAGCTCGACGAGAACCGCCGAAGACCTACTCAAACAGTTCACTGAATAGGATTTAGTGTCTGTAATCCAAGAATTCGGACTGCGCAGACTCGCAAGCGACTAATTCACTTGGTGCCGAGCCAGCCGTGCTCGGACAAATCGATGGTCACGCCGTCGGGTCCGTTGAACTTGACTTCGACGTTGCCTCGCTTCGCCATTTCTTCCGTACCCGGGTAGGGACGGTGTACGGCGCCGGCCTTCTCGATCTGCGCCCTTGCCGCTTCCATATCGTCGACTTCGAGGCCGAAGTGATGGAGGCCGGTGTATCTAAGCCCGCCCTCGGTAGTGGCGGCGTCGTCATATTTGAACTTCAGAATCGCGAGGTTCACGTGGCCGTCGCTCAGATAGTAGCCCTCGGAAGTTGGGGTGTTGACCTTACCGACTTGCTTCAAGCCGAGGCCCTCGATATAGAACCGCGTCGTCGCTTCCAGGTCTCGTGTGGCGATCGCGATATGCCGAATTCGTGCCATGGTCCGCCTCCTTTTTATTTATACCTCTTCATGTCACCTGGTCGTGCCTTAGGATTCAGGAAGGGTTACTGTTTTCTTGTCGCCGCTCGCTTCTGATAGTTCCAAATACCGTCGCGCTGCGGTGGGCGGCCGCTGAGAACGTCCTTGAAGTGCGGCTGCTCATAAAGCGGAGTGCGATCCACCATTTCGTCGAGGAGATCGTCGCCCAAATAGGTATGGTCCTTGCCCTGCGCGCAATAGGCAAGGTAGTTCATCCGCGCCTGCTCCTCCAGTCGCGCCATACCCATCACCGCTTCTGAGAGGCTTTTTCCCGTGGTAACAGCCCCATGGCCGCGAAGCAATATGGCCGGGCTATCGCCCAACAGGTTGGCGAGCTCCATGCCTTCAGCGTCGCTCTGGATGGTCTTGACGTGGGGGTAAATCGGCAGCGTATGGCGCACGAGCTGAGCGCCTTCTTGACGCATCGGTTTTAATGAACCCGTAAGGACGCTCATGAGGATGGTGTAGCGCGGGTGGACATGCACGACGGCCTGCACATGCGGGCGCGTTTTGTAGATACAGGCGTGAATCTTCACTTCGGAGCACTGCGTGAGTCCCGCTCGCGCCGCGATGAGGAATCCGTCGGTGTCGCACAGCACCATGTCGTCCGGCTCCATGATCCCCAGCGCATCGAACTCATACTCGCGGCCCTTGACGAAAAAGTGGTTAGGCTCCGAGGGCACGCGCATGCTGGCATGCCCGAGGGCGGCAGTTAGACCGGTCGCTAGGCCCAGGTTGGCGAGCACGCGATTCGCAGTCGCGACCTCCCGCCTTACGTCTTCGAGATCTGAGTTCATTTCCAGTGGCTCCTTTTTAGTACTTAGTCAAGATGGTTTCAATCGAATGCTAACGGAGTAGGGGGCGGGTTTCAAATCCGCCCTTCGTTGGGAACAGAGCCGTGCGCTTCGTTATGGGCTCGTTCAATAGTTTCACGAATCCGGCGCCTCGATGAGACAGAACGCGGTACAGCGCATCTCATCGAACCAATAGGTGAGAAACTTGACGTGATATTTATCTTGAAGCGCCAGATCCTTCTGATGTGCATCTGCCAAGGCATGTCGAGTTGCTCCTTCGACGTAGTGGCGGTCCATGTAAACGGGCAAGTTTCGTCTCTCTCGCTAAAGAGCACACAGCTGTTCGGGGTGGCCTTCTCAATGGCTAGGGAGGCTTTGTTACGAGCGCACCCATATCACACCGCCGAGGGCTGTCAAGAAAGATTCTACTTCAGCT
>Ga0081538_10006120_pt1 | contig 10685 bp, 9 predicted proteins | sample TabmetS5T2R1_FD_71022 | JGI IMG/M metagenome (GOLD analysis project Ga0081538, IMG submission 71022) | Tabebuia heterophylla rhizosphere microbial communities from the University of Puerto Rico - S5T2R1 | ecosystem: Host-associated > Plants > Roots > Rhizosphere ...
GCGCCGTGGTGGCCTGGGGTGATCTGGACGCGGTGGCCGCGCGGGTCGCAGCACACCTGCGGGCCGGGGCCGACCAGGTCGCGCTGAGCGTGGTGAGCGCCGCGCCGCCGGGCGCCCTCCCGGTCCAGCAGTGGCGGCAGCTGGCCAAGGCGCTCATCCCCTGATCCTCGGATGTGTTCGTGAGGCTCATGGCTGGTGGGTAGCTTGTCGCCGGTCCTGGCAGGTGCGGGCCCGGGCTTGATATCGGCGTCGCCACCCTGACCAGTGCCGCCGCCGGCCGACAGGATCTACACGGTGTACCGATCGGCGCTACTCCCCGGAAGGGCTTGCTGCTCGACTCCGGTGGAGATGTAGTCGACGGCTGGACGCCCTATGGTGACTGACATGGGAGCGTGCCGGGCATGTCAGGCCGAGCTTCCGTCGGGAGCGCGGTTCTGTCCCGCCTGCGGCACTCGTGTCCAAGCTCGTCGTGTCGGTGAAGAACGCAAGGTCGTGACCGTGCTGTTCGCCGACCTCGTCGACTCGACGGCCCGAGCCGACCGGCGTGACCCCGAAGACGTCCGCGCCACTCTGATTCCCTTCTACGAGCGGATGCGGGCCGTGCTCGAACGCTTTGGCGGACAGGTCGAGAAATTCATCGGCGATGCCGTCATGGCGCTGTTCGGAGCTCCTGTCGCGCACGAGGACGACCCCGAGCGTGGTGTCCGTGCCGCCCTCGCGGTCCGCGACGCGATTCGTCAGCTGAACGAGCAACGCGGGCTCGACTGGAGCATCCGGGTCTCGGTCGCGACGGGCGAGGCCGTGATCGATCTCGAGGCGCGACCCGAGGAGGGGCTAGGGATGGCGGCCGGAGACATCCTGAACACCGGTTCCCGACTCGCGCAGGCCGCGCCGATCAACGGCATCCTCGTCGACGAGTCCACCTACCGCGCCACCCGGCACATCATCGAGTTCGGTGCGGCCGAGCCGGTGCGGGCCAAGGGAAAGGCAGTCCCGCTGCCGGCCTGGCAGGCCATCGGTCCTCGCGCCCGCCTCGACCAGGACGACCTGCAGCGGCCGCACATCCCGCTTGTCGGGCGTCGGGACGAGCTCTCCCTGCTTCTCGACGCCTTCGAACGGGCCCGCAGCGGACCCACCTCCCAGCTGGTCAGCATCGTCGGCGAGCCCGGCATCGGCAAGAGCCGCCTGATCCTCGAACTCGCCTCGGAGGTGGACGCCAGCTCGGAAACCGTGTACTGGCGCCAGGGCCGCTCCCTGCCGTACGGGGCGGAGACCCCGTATTGGGCGCTGAGCGAGATCGTGAAGGTCCACGCCGGCATCCTCCGGACCGACGACCCTGCCGTCACCGAGGAGAAGCTCCGGCAGGCAGTTCGGCAGGCGCTACCAGAACCCGCCGAGGCGGAATGGGTGATCGGCCACATGCGCCCACTCGTCGGGCTGCCCGGGGACGCTCGCGGTGGCGGCGACCGCCGCAGCGGCGACCTCGCCGCCTGGCGCCGCTTCTTCGAGGGGGTGGCGGCCTCGCTGCCGCTGGTGGTCGTGTTCGAGGACATCCACTGGGCCGACGAGGGGCTCCTGGAGTTCATCGACCATCTGGCCGCCCAGTCCACAGGTGTCCCGCTCATGGTCGTGTGCACGGCCCGGCCCTTGCTGTTCGAGCGCCACCCGGGCTGGGGCGCCAGGGGGCAGCCCAATGCCGTCCGCCTCATGCTGGAGCCGCTCTCAGACGACGACACGGCCCTGCTCGTGGGGATGCTGGTGGAGGACGCCATTCTCCCCGAGCAGGTCGAACGGGTCCTGCTGGCACGCGCCGCGGGCAACCCCCTGTACGCGCAGGAGTACGTGCGGATGCTTGTCGATCGGGGGTTCCTGCGCCGCGAAGCGGATGGCTCACACCTCGATCAGAGTGAAGCGCTACCGCTGCCGGAGTCGATCCAGGGCATGATCGCTGCGCGCCTCGACGCGCTCCCACATGAGGAGAAGAGTCTTCTCCAATCGGCCGCGGTCGTGGGGCGAGCGTTCTGGTTCGGGGCCTTGGCCGCGCTCAGTGACCTACCGCATTACGTGGTGAGCGAGCGTCTGGCCGCGCTGGAACGCAAGGAGTTCGTGCGAGAGGAGGCCCTGGTGCCGGTCTCCGGCGGGAGCCGGTATGCGTTCCACCACGCCCTCATTCGCGACGTGGCCTATGGACAGATTCCGCGTGCCAGCCGTGCCGACAAGCATCGGCTCACGGCAGAGTGGCTGGAGACGCTGAAGAGCGACCGGGCCGACCTGGCCGAGATGGTCGCTCACCACTACCAGAGCGCGCTCGGCTACGCGCGGGCGGCCGGGCAGGATACGAGCCGGCTCGTCCGGCAGACCCGCCTCGCTCTCCGCGATGCCGGCCATCGGGCCGCGGCACTCTATTCCTGGGATGTGGCGAAGCGTCTCTACGGGGACGCTGTCGCCCTGTGGCCGCGCGACCCGGACCGAGCCCGCCTCCTGTTCCACTACGGGAAGGCCTCCTTCCGCGCGGAGGGTAGGGGCGTCGAGGCACTCGAGGAGGCTCGCGATGAGCTCCTTCTCCAAGGAAACGGCGAGATGGCGGCCGAAGCGGAGGTGATGCTCGGCGATCTCGAGTTCCGTCAGGGCAATCACGAACGGGCCTTTGCCCGGTTCGACAACGCACTCGGGCTGCTTGCCGACGCACCGCCCTCGCGCTCCAAGGCCCATGTGCTCAGCACGCTCTCCCGGTTCCATTCGGCCGCGCTCGACGTCGACATGGCGATTCGGACGGGCAGGCAGGCGCTGGAGATGGCCGAGGGCCTCGGTCTGGACGAAATACGCGCCCATGCGCTCAACAACATCGGCTCGGCGCGGGTCGCCCTCGCAGACGATGGGGGGATCGAGGACCTGGAGGCCAGTCTGGCTATCGCCCTCGCAGGCAACTCGCCGGAGAGCGTTCGCGCCTTCCTCAACCTCGGGACGAGCCTCGCCGACTTTGGCAAGCTCCGGGAGGCGTTCATGGTGCATGCCATGGGTCGCCGGGCGGCGGAACGGTTCGGTGACACGGCAGGCATGCAATGGTTCGCCGCCGAGCGCCTCTGGGAGTTCTACTGGTCCGGTCGCTGGGACGAGGCGGTCACCGCTGCAGCTGCATTGATCGCCGAGGTCGAGGCCGGCTCGGCGCGCTCACACCTGGAGCCTGCTGCGCGGCTCATCCGGAGCTGGATCGCGCTTCCCCGCGGGCGGCTGGACGAAGCGCTGGAGGATGCGACACGGCTTTGCGACTTCGCGAGGCAGGCAAGGTATCTGCAATCCATGTTCCCCGCCCTGGCCGTGCGCTCTCGGGTCCTGGCGGCCGCGGACCAACACGAAGAAGCTCGGGAGGAGGTGGCCGAGCTCCTTCGGGTCTGGCGGCAGAGCGAAGTCAGCATCGGATCGTTCTGGACAGCTGACCTTGCCGTCGCTGTCTCGCAGCTCGGAACGGACGAGGCGCTCCTGGCGGCGCTCGCCGACGTGCCATCCACCCGCTGGGTCGAGGCGGCGCGAGCCGTGGCGACCGCTGAGTTCCAGCAGGCCGCCGCCCTCTATGCGGAGATCGGCAGTGCCCCCGACGAGGCGCTTGCGCGGCTGCACGCCGGCAGACGGTTGCTCGCATTCGGTCGTGCGAGCGAGGCGAAGGCCGAGCTCAACCGCGCGCTTGCGTTCCACCGCCGTGTCAGTGCCGAGCGGTACGTCCAGGAAGGGGAGGCGCTCCTGGCCGTCGTCGGCTAGCTTGTCGAAGTGGAGTCCGGCTCCGGTGTCATGGCCCGCTCCCGCTCGATGGCGGTCCTGACCTGGTCGGCTGTGAGCAGCTCCGTGAAGCCTTCCACATGCAGGATCCTGCAGAACGCCTTCACCGTGATGGGGTCGTCGAGGTTCCTCACGATGACGTGGGCCACCCGCCTGCCAACCTCGAAGTAGACGTCGAGGAGCTCGATCTCTGGCTCCTGGTACTGCTGCGCTCTCCTCAGAACCTCCTCCACGTACCCTTGGAGGTCCCACGGGTTGTCGACGAATCGCTCCAGCTCCGGTGGCGTTCCGTTGGGCACTCGAAACCACTTCTGGGGCAAGGCGGGCCACCTCCACACTTTTGCGTCGTTGGGGAAGAGCTTCGGAATACTCCTCGACCGACACGACCTTGGCAATTGCAGAGCAGGTGCGCTTCCAGCCGAGCCACATTCCGGGGTGACCTGCGGCTTGTCAGCTCTTGAGCCTTCCCAGCAGGGAGCCGGCCTCGGCCGCCGGCGGGCGGGCACCCAGGGCGGTGAGGTGCTGGTGGGCGACCCGCAGCACCTGCTCGCCCTCGGGGCGCCCTGACCGCAGGAGGCAGCGGCCCTGGCCGAGGAGGGCGAGGGCGTGCTCGTGGACGTGGCCGTAGGCGCTCCAGCCGCCGGCGGCCTCCTCGAACAGCCCGGCGGCGCGCTCGACGTCCCCGGTGGCCTCGGCCAGCAGCGCCCCGGCGGTGGTGAAGGTGAGGCGGTACCTGGTGGCGGTGGGGTCGGCCTGGGCGATCAGGGAACGGGCCAGGTCGGGGGCGGGGGTGGCGGCGACCCGGACCATGTCGGCGAGGAACTGGCCGAGGAAGCGGCGGCCTCCGGCCCGGTCGGCGGTGAGCTGGGCGGCCTCGGCAACCAGGGCGAGGGCGGCGGTGGGGTCGCCGGTGGCGTGCTCGACCAGGGCCGCGTTGACCAGGGCGGGGACGAGCTGCTGGAGGTCGTCGATCTCCCTGGCCCGGGGGAGGACCCGCCTGGCCAGGTCACGGGCGGCGATCTGGTCGCCCTGCCAGGTCAGGACCAGGGTGACGTGGCGCCGGCAGCCGATGGCCAGGTAGTCGCCGCCGTGGGCCAGGTCCCAGGCGATCGCCTCGTCGGCCAGGGCCACCGCCTCCTCCCAGCGGCCGAGGTCGAGCAGCGGGCCGAGGGTGAAGGCGCGCAGCCACATGGCCGGCTCGCTCAGCCCGCGCCGTACGGCGAAGTCGACCCCGTCGCCGCACACCTCGAGGGCCGCCTCGGGGCCCTCGTCCAGCCAGACCGGCTCGGCCAGGTTGTTGTAGAGGACGGCGGTGTCGTAGCCCGACCCGAGCTCGAGGCCGAGCGCCAGCCCGGCCCTGAGGTCGTCCATCCCGCCGAAGTCACCCAGGTCGCAGCGGGCCATCCCGCGGGTGTCGAGGGCACGGGGCCGGATCCGCGGCAGCCCGCCGAGGTCGTCGGCGATGGCCAGGGCCCGGTCGGCCCACTCGAGGGCCTCCCTGGCGTGGCCGGACACGACCCGGTCGCCGGCCATCCGGACATAGGCCGAGGCCAGCTCGGGGCCGGGCGGCTCCCGCTCCAGCAGCTCGATCGCCTCGGTCAGGACGGCGTTGGCGCGGCGGGTCTCACCCTGGTTCCAGAGCACCACCGCCAGCCGGCCGAGGGTGGCGCCGAGGCCCTGGAGGTCGCCGCGCCCGCGCAGGTCGGCGATCGCCTCCTCGTACACGGCGACCGCCTCGGGGTAGTCGCCGGACTGGAAGGCCACCCGCCCGGTCCTGACCAGCAGGTGGGGGCGCTCGGGATCCTGGGGCTGGCCCAGCTCGACGGCCTGGCGGTAGTAGGCGCGGGCCCGGTCCAGGTCGAGGTTGATGGTCCGGTCCCCGGCCAGGACCAGGAAGCGGCGGGTCGGCTCGACCAGCCTGTCGATCCGGGCCTGCGGCTCCCCGGCCGCCCTGGCGTAGGCGAGCGCCTGGCCGTAGTGGTGGGCGACCACCTCGGCCAGGTCCCCGACCCGCTCTCCGGCCACCGTCTCGACCCACTCGGCGACCGCCTGGTGGCGCCGGGCCCGGCCAGCCCTCGGGATCTGGGCGTAGGCCACGTCCCTGACCAGGGCATGCCAGAACACGTACTCGTCCTGGTGCTGGACCGAGGAGGCCGGCGCCCGCTGCACCAGCTGCTTGCGCTCCAGCTCGGCCAGGCCGGCCTGGAGGCTCGGGACCCGTTCGTCCGGGGGGCTGGGCCTGAGCCCCCCGGATCCCCCGGCGCCGTCCATGGCCGCGACCGCCCCCGGCCAGAAGACCCGGCCGACCACGGCGGCGTCCTGGACCAGCGCCCTGACCTCCGGGTCGAGGGCGTCGAGGCGGGCCGCGATCAGCCCGTGCACGGTGTCGGGGACGGGGATGTCTGGCACGGCCGCGACCTCGCCCTCCACCTGGTTCTCGGCTGCCAGGCCCCGGTCGGCGAGCAGCCGCGCGAACTCCTCGGCGTACAGCGGGTTGCCACCGGCCCGCTCCAGCAGCAGCGCCTGCACCCCGATGGGCAGCGTCGACCGGCCGACCAGGGCGGCCACCAGCCGGGCCACCTCGAGATCGGTCAGCGCCCCCAGCCGGAGCATGGTCGCCGCCGGGTCGGCGTCGCCCCAGGCCGGGTGCCGTTCCAGCAGTTCCGGCCGGGCGGTGGCCAGGATCAGCAGCGGCAGGCCGGTGGCGTGCTCGGCCAGGTGGCCGAGGAACTCCAGCATCGCCTGGTCGGCCCAGTGGAGGTCCTCGAAGACCAGCACCAGCGGGTGGGAGGCGGCCATGGCCTCGATCAGCCGCCGCCACGCGGCGAACAGCTCGGGCCGCTCCGCCTTGACGGCGTCGGGGCCGGCCACCCCGACCAGGGGGCCCAGCCGCGCCCGCAGCCACTCGCGCTCGGACGGGTCGGGGAGCAGGGCGGCGACGGCCGCCTGGAGCTTGTCCGACACCTCGGCCGGGGGATCGGACTCCAGGATCCCGGTCTCGGCCTTGACGATCTCGCCGAGCGCCCAGAACGTGATCCCGTCGCCGTAGGGCAGGCAGCGGCCCTGGCGCCAGGTGACCAGCTGCGGCCGGGCGTCCAGGATGGCCGCCAGCTCGCCGACGAAGCGCGACTTGCCGACCCCCGGCTCGCCGACCACCGTGACCAGCCGCACCGCCCGGTCCGCCAGCGTCTGCTCGAACAGGCCCTTGAGCAGCTCCAGCTCGGCCTGGCGGCCGACGAAGGGGGTGCCGGACCGGCGCACGGCCTCGATGCCGGGGCGGCTGCGCGCCCCCTCCAGGCGCCACACCGGGACCGGGTCGGCCTTGCCCTTGACCCTCACCGGGGCCAGCTCCTCGTAGTCGAACAGCCGGCTGGTCGCCCGGAAGGTCGCCTCCCCGACCACCACCCCACCCACCGGGGCCACCCCCTCAAGGCGCGAGGCCGTGTTCACCACGTCCCCGACCACCCCCTCGGTCTGCTGGCCCGGGCCGAGGCGGACCAGGGCCTCGCCGGTGGTGATGCCGATCCGGACAGCCAGGTCGAGGGCCGGGTGGGCCCGGTTGAGCTCCTCGATGGCGGCCAGCATGCCGAGCGCGCAGCGGACCGCCCGTTCGGGGTCGTCCTCGTGGGCCACCGGGGCGCCGAACACGGCCATGACGCCGTCGCCGATGAACTTGTCGAGGGTTCCGCCCAGACGCTCGATCTCGGCCCGGAAGCGGGCGTGGTAGGGGCGCAGCAGGGCGCCGACGTCCTCGGGGTCGGCTTGGTCGGAGCGGGCGGTGAAGCCGACCAGGTCGCAGAACAGCACCGTGACCAGGCGGCGCTCCTCGGCATGGGCCCCGGCCGGGGCGGTGAGGGACGCCCCGCAGGCCCCGCAGAACCGGAAGCCCCCCGGGTTGTCCTGTCCGCAGACTGCGCAGCGCGGCATGGGGGAAGTCTACGGGCCGGCACGGCCGGCGGCGCCTCCCGGAGGAGACCGGCCTGCCCGGGGCCGTCAGGCGGTCGGGGCGGCCGAGCCCGCGGCCGCGGGGGCCGGGGCCTCGTGCCAGATGCCCTCGTCGAGCTCGGCCTTGCGCTGGTTGCGGCGCACGACGTAGGCGGCGGCGCCGGCCAGGGCGAGCAGCAGGGCCAGCTTGCGGCCACGGCGGGAGCGGTGCTCCTCGGTGAGCTCCTGCTGCTCGTCGGCCAGCTGGTCCTCGTCCCGGCGCTTGCGGCCCATGGCTCCTCCTTGGTGGCCTGGAAGAGCGCAAGTCTAACCCACGGATGGTCCGGCGCCGGAGACGCCGGGGTCAGCGCGGGTCGAACTCGCCGCCGCGGACGCCGCCCACGAAGGCCTCCCACTCGCGCACGCTGAAGACCAGGACGGGGCCGGCCCGGTCCTTGGCGTCGCGGACCGCCACTTGGCCGTCGAGGAGGGCGACCTCGACGCAGCCGTTGAGGTCGCAGAGGGTGCTGGTCCGCCAGGCGGCGGCGGGCAGGTCCTGCATCCGGGCTCCCGTTCGTGCGGCGCGTGGTCGCCGCAAGGTAGCCAGGGCGGCCTAACGGCCCGCTAACGCCCGAGTGCCGTTGCGGCCATGGCCCGGACGCCGGCGGCGACGCCCGGCTGACGGTCGACCGCCGCGACCGCCGTGGCCCCGTCGATCAGCAGGTGGAGCCGGAGGGCGGCGCTCGCGGGCGAGGGCGCGCCGGCCGCGGTGGCGAGGTCCTTGAGCAGCTCGCGCAGTCCGGCCCGGTGGGCGGCGACGACGGTCTGGGCGGGGTGGCCGGGCTTGGCCCGGAGCTCGGTGGCCGCGTTGGCGACATAGGACCCGTGGAAGCCCTCGTCGGCGAACCACTTCTCGAGCGCGTCCCAGAGCGCCTCCAGGCGCGCGCCGGGGTCGTCACCGGCGAGGCCGGCCTCCTCCCGCAGCCAGCCCAGCCACCGCTCGCTCCACCGCTCGAGGGTCGCCGTGACCAGCTCCTCCTTGCCGGCGAAGTGCCGGTACACGGTCATGGGCGCGACGTCGGCCTCGGCGATGACGCGGTCGACGCTGGTGGCGTGGATGCCCTCGTCGGCGAAGAGCCGGGTCGCGGCGGCCAGGATCCGCTCCCGTGGCCTGGGGGTCGCCATGAGGGTGCTCCTCCCGCCAAGATGGTAGAGAATGGTCTCTCTTGCAGGAGTGTGCAGGAGCCCGACAGACTCTGCAACTATGCAGAATGCATCCCTGCCCATGACAGGCTTGCCGATGGTGGCGCACCAGCAGACGCGAGGGAGTCGGCCCCGGTGACGACCCGGACCCCGACGGGCCGCCGGCGGCGCCTCGGGGCCGAGCTGCGCCGGCTGCGGGAGGACGCCGGGCTGACCATCGACCGGGTCGCCGAGGCGCTCGAGTGCTCGCAGTCCAAGGTCTCCCGGATCGAGACCGGGCAGGTCGGCGCCACCCCGCGCGACGTGCGGGACATGCTGGCGCTGTACCGGGTCTCCGACGCCCAGCGCGAGGCCATGGTCCAGATCGCCAGGGAGGCCCGCCAGCGGGGCTGGTGGCAGAAGTTCGTCGACGTGCCCGACGGCGTGCCCGCCTACGTCGGCCTCGAGGCGGCCGCGACCTCGATCGACGTCTACATGTCGCTGATCGTTCCCGCCCTGCTCCAGACGGCCGACTACGCCAGGGCGGTGATCTCCGCCGTCCGGCCCGACCTGCCGGCCAGGGAGCTCGACCGCCGGGTGGAGCTGCGGGTCCGCCGCCAGGCCCTGCTCGACCAGGAGCGCCCGCCGGTCCTGCGCGTCCTGCTGGACGACACGGTGCTGCGGCGCCCGGTCGGGGGCCCGGCGGTCATGGCCGCCCAGCGGCGGCGGCTGCTGGAGGACGCGTCCCGGGCGGCCGTCACCATCCAGGTGCTGCCGGTCGAGGCCGGCGCCCACGCCGGCATGGACGGGCCGTTCACGATCTTCGGGTTCCCGGCCGCGGCCGAGCGCGACGTGGTCGCCCTCGACAGCGCCGCCGACGCGCTCTATCTGGAGAGCCCCGAGGACCTGCGCCGCTACCGGCGGGTGTTCGAGCTGCTGCTGCCGGCGGCGCTGCCGCCGGCGGCGTCGGCCGCGCTCATCGCCGGTCGCTGAGGTCGAACTCGCCGCCGCGGACCCCGCCGAGGAAGGCGGCCCACTCCTCGGCGGTGAACTCCAGCACCGGGCCACGGCCCTGCTGCTTGGCGTCGCGCACCGCCACCCGGTCGCCGACGACCGCCACCTCGACGCACCCGTTGGTGGTACTGAGGGTGCTCTTGCGCCATTCGACCCGCGCGTGGTCCTCCACCTGTCGCCCAGCCCCCTCCCCGTCCATGCCGGCCCCTCCGGCCGGCCGTCGGTCGCAGATGCTAACGCCATTGGCGCGCGGTGACGCAACGCAGTCGTCATCAGGCGACAACCGGGGCGCAACACGACCCGGCTAGGCTCGGACCAGGCCGTGGACGAAACCGGTCCGCTGGCCGACGGCCGACGACGGAGCGAGGAACGTGAACACCACGCCGCGATTGGAGGGAATGCACGCCGCCACCGCCACCACCACGGGATGGATCGAGGCGGCGGCGGACGGGGGGCCGGAGTGCTTCTTCTGCGGAGACCCGGCGCGACGCTACAAGCCGCTCAACGAGGGCACCCTGACCAGCCTCAGGAAGCTGTGGTGGTGCCGCCCCTGCGAGACCACCTGGGTCGCATGACGACGGCCGAGGTCAGCAGCAGCGCTGGCCGGGGCCGATCTCCATCCGGTCCATCCGGCGGCACTCGAACTCGCGGCGGGACAGGACCTGGTCGTCCGGGTGGTCCCGGCGCTGGTGGGCGAGGTAGCGCTCGTAGGCGTTCTCCCCCATCACCTCGCGCACGTACCACAGGGTGCCGGTGACGGCCCGCCGCCGCCGGGCCGTCACCGGTCCCCC
>Ga0081538_10006121_pt1 | contig 10684 bp, 8 predicted proteins | sample TabmetS5T2R1_FD_71022 | JGI IMG/M metagenome (GOLD analysis project Ga0081538, IMG submission 71022) | Tabebuia heterophylla rhizosphere microbial communities from the University of Puerto Rico - S5T2R1 | ecosystem: Host-associated > Plants > Roots > Rhizosphere ...
CACCGACTACAACATCCTGATGATCGCCCGCCTGCGCGAGGAGGCGGCCGCCGGCCACGAGCCGCGGGCCGCCGCCGACCTGGCCGTGGAGCACGCCGGCCCCTCGGTGGTCTCGGCCGGGGTGATCCTGGCCGGCACCTTCGGGTCGCTACTGCTGGCCGGGGTGGCCTTCCTGACCCAGATGGGGGTGGCGGTCACCGTCGGCATCGTCCTGGCCGCCTTCGTCATCTCGGTGTTCCTGGTCCCGGCGGTGACCGCCCTGATCGGCCATCGGGCCTGGTGGCCGGGGCGGATCGAGCGGCCGCTGGCCGGCCACGCCGCCGAGGCCGCTCAGGAGGTGGCGGCCGAGCCGACCGGGAACGGGTCGGCCCGGTCCAGGTCGACCAGGCTGTAGCCGAAGTGGTTGGCCGCCGCCTCGTGGCGGCGGCACAGCGACCGGAACCGCTCGCGGCGGAGCGGGCCGCCGCCGGCCAGCTCGGCCCACTGGCGCTCGTAGCCGGCGCTGCGGCGGGTGTCGATGCCGCTGGCCGGGATGTCGCCGTCCAGCTCCAGGAAGGCGGCGATCCCGGCCAGGGCCCGCTCCGGGTCGGCGACCAGGTGCTCGTACTTGACCACCAGCAGCCGGCGCAGGAAGGGGGCGTCCGCCTCGAAGATCCGGTGGGCGGTGAGCCAGTTGTCGAGCAGCGCGCCCAGTGTCCGCAGCCGGGCCCACTTGCGGGTGGACAGGCTGACGATGGCCGGGTGCCGGACCACCATCACGAAGCGGGCGTCGCCGAAGGCGCCCTGCAGGAACCGGGACATGAGCAGGTTGGGCGGGGACTTCTCGACCAGCACCGGCCGGGTCAGGTCCCAGTGGGGCCGCCAGGCGGCCAGCAGGCGGTCGGCCGTCTCCGGGGTGAGCAGCGGCGACGCCTCGGTGAGGTGGGCGGCCGGGTCGAGGGCGAAGCGGCCGGGACCGCCGTGGGCCCGGGCCGGCGGGTAGACGTCCTGGAGGTGCTGGCCCTCGTCCTCCTCCACCCCGGTGCCGGCGAACCCGCTGACCTGTGGGTGGGCGGCCAGGCAGCGGGCCAGCGGGGTGGTGCCGCTGCGGTGCAGCCCGCCCACGAACACCAGCCGATGGTCGTTCATCCGCTTCCCCTTGACTCGAGCGCGCCGAGCAGGGCCGCCCCGACGGTGTCGGGCCGGCCGGTCACCGCCGACACCTCGGCCTCGGCGGCCCGGCAGAGCCGCTCCAGCAGGTACAGGTCGCACAGCAGCGCTTCCAGCCCCGGCAGCTGGCCGAGGGCGGCCAGGTGGGGGGCGGCCCGGTCGCGGCCGGTGGCGGCGGCGGTGGCCGGCGGCTGGCCGAGGCCCTGGAGGGCGGTCTGGAAGCCGAAGTGGAGCAGGTCGAAGCCGAGCGGCACCCCGTCGCCGCTGCGCTCCCAGTCCCAGACCAGCAGCGGCCCGGCGGTGGCGCGCAGGTTCCACGGCCCCCAGTCGCCGTGCCAGCTGCCGAAGGCCAGCCGGGTCGCGGCCCGGGCGTCCAGCCGCTCCAGGGTGGCGGCCAGGGTGGCGGCGGCCGGGCCGTCCAGGGCCTGGCCGACCGGGGCCAGCCGCCGGCGCAGCCCGGCCCACCAGCCGCTCTCCCCCAGGCTGGTCACGGTGACCCCGCCGAGGGCGGCGATCTCGGCCGACACCGCCACCGGGGGCAGGGCGTAGCGGCGGCCGCGGCGCAGCAGCCGGTGGGCCAGGGCCGAGCTGACGGTGATGTCCAGCCCCGCCCAGGTGCCCTGGTGGAGCAGGTCGGGGGCGGTGAAGCTGCGGGGCCGGGCGGCGGCCAGGCGCGCCAGCATGTCGGCCTCGGCCCGGACCAGCCGCCGGGTCAGGTCGTTCCAGCCGACCTTCATGTAGCCGACCGGGCGGCCGTCGCGGTCCAGCAGCTGCACCACCGGCTTGCGGTTGGGCCGGACCGGGCCGAGCACGATCGCGGCCGCCAGGTCGTCGCGGCCCAGGGCGGCCGGGACGTGGTCGCCGAGCAGGGTCCCCTCGGCCGGGCCGGCGGCGGCCACCACCAGCCCGCGGCGGCGCAGCCCCCACTGCGCGGCCCCGCTGGCCAGGCCCAGCCCGACGGCGGCCTTGGCCAGCCGGGCCCGCTGGGTCATGCCGTCGCTGTACTGGCGGACGGCGGCGGCCGCGGCCCTCCGGGAGGACAGCGGCACCAGCACCCGGGGGCGCTGAAGCGACGGCAGCACCCCCCAGCGCTGACCTGGCGCCCCGGCCATGGCCTGCTTCCCGACCAGCACCTCGACCGCCGGGGTCGGCCCCCACAGCACCTCGGCCAGCCACGCCAGCTCCGGCGGCCGCCGGGTGGCCACGCGCGGCTCGGCCCCGCTCACGGACAGCCCGCCCCCGCGCACGCCCGGGCGGCGGCCAGCTCGTCGGCCAGGCCGGCCGGGGGGTCGTTGCCGGGGTCGGAGTCGGCGAGGAGATTTCGCTCCATGCCGGGGTCGCGGGCCAGGTCGTAGTACTCCCGGTAGGTGCCGCCGCCCGGCTGGTCGTAGCTCTCGATGTACTGCCAGCCGGGGCCGCGCAGGGTCGCCCAGTCGCGGATGCCGGGGGCGTTGGCCTGGTCGCGCCAGTACTCGGCCAGCAGCCGCTCCCGGCGGCGGCCGTCCAGCAGCGAGCGGCCGTCCAGGGGGACGGCCGGGTCGGGCCGGAGGCCGGCCGCCTCCAGCACCGTGGGGGCGATGTCGACGGTGGCGACCAGGCGGTCGTCGACCGTCCCGGCGGGCAGCCGCCCGGGCCAGCGGACCAGGAACGGCACCCTGATCGACTCGGTGTAGGGCGTGAACTTGCCCACGTGGCGGTGCTCCCCCCAGGCGTAGCCGTTGTCGGACAGGTAGAAGACCAGGGTGTGCTCCAGCTCGCCGCGGTCGGCGAGGCGGCGCAGGACCCGGTCGACCAGGTCGTCGACCGACAGCAGGGTGCGCAGCTGGCCGGTGCGCAGGGCGGCCACCTGGGCCGGGTCGGCCGGGCGGCGGTCGCGCAGGTAGCGGGGCTTGCCGGCCACCGACGGGGCGCCGGCGGCGCCGACCCGCTCCAGGGCCGGGAAGCTGGCCTTGGCGTACCGGGGCTCGGGGACCCGCGGGTCGTGGGGGGCGAAGGGGGCCAGGTAGAGGAACCAGGGGCGGGCGTCGTCGCCCTCGAGCTCCTCCAGCCAGTGAAGGGCGCGGTCGCCGATGTAGCTGGTCGAGTAGGCCGGGACCCGGCGCAGGGCGCCGTCGACCTGCCACAGCTGGTCGTAGTAGCCGCCGTTGGCCAGGGCCCAGCGGTCGAAGTGGGGCGGCGGCCGGCGCAGGGGCCAGCGGTTGAGGAACTTGCCGGCCATGGCCGTGCGGTAGCCGGCGTCCTTGAGGTACCGGGCCAGGGTGGTGCCCTGGTCGAGCCGCTCCCCCAGGTCCTGGCGGAGCACCCCGTGGTTGTGGACGTAGCGGCCGCTGAGGATCGACGCCCGCGACGGGCAGCAGCTGGGGGTGGTGGCGAACCCCTGGGTGAAGGTGACCCCGCCGTCGGCCAGCCAGCGCCGGGTCTTGGGCATCGCCTCGAGGGTCTCGGCCCGGGCGTCGTCGGTCACCACCACCAGGACGTTGGGGCGGGCGGCGGGCCGCCCGGGACCGGTCTCGGTCCCGCCCCGCCCTCGGGCCGCGCCCACGGCCACCGCGCCCAGGGCCAGGGCGGCCACCACCACCCCGACCAGGGCCAGCCGCCCCCCGCTCATGGAGCCGCGGTCCGCCGGCGGCGCAGGATGCCCCGGAGCGCCGCCCACTCCAGCCGGTCGCGGAAGCGCCACAGCAGGACCGCGTAGCTGGCGCAGCCGAGGACGGCGTAGGCCGCCAGCCCGGCCAGGGTGGGCCCGAGAAGGGCCCGCACCGCCAGCCCGACCAGGCCGAAGCTGACCGCCGACAGGGCCGCGGCCACGGCCGTGCCCCGCCCGAACGGGTGCAGGCCCATCGAGCGCCACACCTGGGCCAGGGGCAGCAGGTTGTTGAGCAGGATGCCGGCGGCGAAGGCGACCGCCGCCCCGGCCAGGCCGTAGCGGGGGGTGAGGGCGAAGTTGAGGGCCAGGTTGGCGGCCAGGGCCACCACGGTGTTGATCAGGTTGGCCGAGCTGCGCCCGCCCATCAGCAGGACCACGTCCACCGGGCCGACGGCGGTGGCCACCAGCATGGTCGCCGACAGGACCAGCAGGACCACGTCGCCGCCGGCGAAGTCGCGCCCGAACACCCCCAGGAGGGCCGGTCCGAAGGTGAGCAGGGCCAGGTAGATGGGCCAGTTGAGGGCGACCATCCAGCTGGTGGTGGCCTGGTAGGCGGCCCCGGCCCGCTCGGTGCTGCGGCGGGCCAGCAGCTCGCTCAGCTTGGGGGCGAGCACCTGGCGGATGGCCACCGCGGCCATGGCCGCCATGGTCAGGTAGCGGGAGCTGGCCGCGTAGATCCCGGCCTCCTTGACCGAGCGCAGCGCCCCGATCAGCAGCGTGTTCAGCCACAGGGAGGTGGTCTGGAAGATCGCGGCCAGCCCGCGGGGGCCGGTGAAGCGCCAGAACTCCCGCAGCAGCCGCCCGGCCGGCCGGGCCGGCGGCGGCGCCGGCGCCCCCGGGTCCCGCTCCCGGCGTCGCTCGGCCCGGCGCAGCAGCACGGCCAGCCAGACCAGCCCGGCGGCCAGCGCCGGCAGGTACGGCACCAGGTAGCCGAGGGCGATGGCGGTGCTGCCGGCCCCGGCCAGGATGGCCACCAGCACCCCCAGCGGCTGGAGGGCGGGCCGGGCGATCTTGTCCAGGTAGACGGTGGGCCGCATGGTGGCGAACCCGCGGGTGGCGGCGAAGACGGCCAGGGTCAGGGCGGAGACGGGCACGAAGGCGGCGAAGGCGCGGATGAAGTCGGCCAGCCGGGCCGTGGAGGCCGCCCCGTGGCGGGAGAACACGTCGGCCAGCTCGGCCGCGTAGACGAAGGCCGCCAGGCCCAGCAGGCTGCCCGCGGCGGCCACCGGCCAGAGCCCGACGTGCAGGCCCCGGCGCAGGTCGGCCAGCCGGTTCAGGGCCCGGTAGCGCGGCACCATCCGCGACAGGCCGACGTCGGCGCCGAGCGCGGCCGCGCTGGACAGGATCAGGAACAGGGCCACGGCCTCGTAGAAGGCGCCGGTGCCCTCGGCCCGCAGGCCCCGGGTGACCACCACCAGCAGGACGAAGTGGAGCAGCCCGGTGGCGGCGGCGCCGGCCAGGTTGAGGGCCCCGCCCCGGGCCAGGGTGGTCAGGTCGCGGCGGGCGGCGTCGTCGTCGCCGGTCGCCGGGGGCGGCGCGACCGTGACCGGCCGGTCGGGCACTAGCGGCTCCAGCCGAGGTCGTCGCCGAGCGACTCGTACAGGCGGCGGTTGGGCTCGCGGAAGTGCTCGACGAGCCGGCCGTGGACCTCGTCCCCCATCCGCCGGTAGTCGTAGCCGTTGTGGCGCTCGTAGCCTTCGGGGGTGAACGCCGGCAGCTCCAGGAACTCCAGCACCCGGGCGAAGCTCCGCTCGGGCTCGGCGAAGAACCGCTCGCTGGACAGCACCAGCAGCTGGCCCTGGTCGAAGCGGGCCAGCCACCGCTCGAGCTGCTCGGCGTAGCGGCCCCTGGCCAGGTAGGAGTGATGCTGGTGCTCGAAGCTGTGGTAGAGCGGCTCGGCCAGCATCCGCTCCTCCTCGCCGGCCAGGCGGGCCGGCTCGGCCTCGATCGCCTCCTCGAACGACAGGGTCTCGAAGCCGCGGGCGACCTCGTGCTGGTAGTGGGAGTAGGCCCGGCCCACCGGGTCGCGGAGCAGGGCGATCAGCTTGACCCGGGGCAGGTGCTCGGCCACCCGGCCGGGCACCTGCGGGTGGAACAGGTAGTACGGGCTGGCCTCGCCGGTGCGCAGCTCGACCCCGTGGCGCCGGGCCACGTACCAGGCGTAGGCCTTGGTCGGGAACCGCGAGGCGTACCAGGACAGCCCGCGGCCATAGCCGGTGTCGAAGAAGTGCACGCCCTTGGTCCGCAGCGTGGTCCGCACCCCCGGGTGCTGGACCAGGTAGCGGTGCAGGGAGGTGGTGCCGGCCCGCTGGGCCCCGATGATCAGGTAGTCGGGCAGCAGCCGCAGGCCGGCGGTGGGGCGGGCGTAGGCCTGAGCGCTCCACCGGGCCGCTCTCCTGGCCAGCTTGGTGGCCCCGTTGGCTGCGGTCATGTGGTCTGTAGGCTCTCCTGGGTCTGGATTCCGGATCGGCGCGGGGCGGCGACGGCTTGAGCCTCCCGCTCCCGCCAGGCCACCGCGGCCACCACCATCATCAGGTGCAGCTGGGTGGGCATCATGTCGTAGTAGAGGAACTCCAGGACCCCGATCAGCAGCATCACGTGGCACCACAGGGGCGGCCCGGTGGCGCCCCTGGAGGTCACCCACAGCACCCACAGCCACCAGCCCAGGAAGAAGACCAGCCCGGGGATCCCCTGGGAGAAGATCACCAGGTAGACCTGGCCGTGGGTGCCGACGTCGGGGGCGTTGGGCATGTCGGCCGACTCCCGCGTCCCGCCGTAGCCGAGCAGCGGCCGCTCCAGCGCCCCCCGGACGGCCTGCCCGCTGAGGCTCTCGCGGCGCTCGTTGCTGTGCTGGTGGGCCAGCCGGTCGGTGACGTAGCGCTCCAGCGGGGTGAGCAGGACCACGGCGGCCACCACGGCCAGGAACCCGACGATGGCCACCAGGGCCCGGGCGTTGCCGCGCAGCGCCACCCGGACGGCCGCGTAGACCAGCCCGACCCCGAGCCCGACCCACAGGCCGCGGTTGGCCGAGATGACGATCGGGACCAGCGAGGCCACCAGCAGCAGCCGGACCAGGTTGCGGAGCAGGTAGGAGCGGAGCACGCCCAGGCCGGCCAGGGCCATGGGGGTGAGCAGCCCGACCGCCCCACCCCACTCGTTGGTGTAGGTGAACGGGGCCGCCGGCCGGGTCAGGGCGTAGCCGATGAAGCTCTGGACCTGGGCCAGCCGGGGGCTGAACAGGTCCTGGGCGTACTGGCTGCTGGCCAGCTGCTCGGGCAGCAGCAGGAGGGCGGGGGTGGTGAGCTGGACGTTGGGGGCGGCCAGGGCGGCGAACCCGAAGCAGATGACCGTGGCCCAGAACAGGGTCAGGGCCAGGATGATGCGCCGGGTCGGCAGGGCCGAGCGGGGCAGGTTGTAGACGTACACGAACATGACGGTCATCGACAGGTACAGCACGGCCCGGAAGGAGAAGGCGTACCAGCGTCGGGCCTCGTCCAGCTGGGTGGCCGACAGCAGCATCCAGAACAGGAAGGCCAGCCACAGCCCGAACCCCTTGGGCACCAGCACCCGACCCCTGGCCAGCAGCCAGACCAGCATGGGCACGGCGAACAGGATGCAGATCACCGCCGAAAGGCCCAGGGCCCACCAGATCGGGAAGGCGCCGAACAGGGCCAGCACCGGCCAGCCCTCGGGCAGGCCGGTGCGTCGGGGTTGCTCGGTTAGCTCGGGCACCCGAGCAGGATAAGCGCTCCGAAGGCCCCGCGGTACGTCAGCTGTGCCTACTGCAACCTAGTGCAAACGGTTGAGGAAGGGGTCGCGGCCGATCTCGCGGTAGGCCGCCACCGAGGCGCTCGAGCTGGTGATCCGCCAGTCGCAGTTGTGCAGGTTGTTGAAGTAGACCAGGGCCTTGATCCGGGTCCGGGTGGTCTTGAGCTGGACCAGCGAGTCGCGCAGCCACTCGGCCTTGCTGGGGGCGCCGGCCGGCTGCTCGCGCAGCCCGTACTCGGCCAGCATCAGCGGCTTGCCGGGGGCGTGGGCGGCCGTCCAGTCGTAGAACGGCTTGGTGATCTCGGCGAACGACCGGTACTTGTGCCCGGCCTTGCAGCCGTACCAGTTGTAGGGGTCGTAGGCGATCCAGTCGACGTAGGCGTCGCCCGGGTACAGGGTCGGGTAGATGTCGCCGTGGCCGCCCACGAACCCCATCATGTTCCAGACGAACAGGACGTTGTCGGCCCCGACGCGGTTGAAGATGTCGACCACCCGGCGGAACGCCTTGGCGTAGTCGGCCGGCTGGCCGGCGCCGGGGATGTCGTTCTCGGGCTCGTGGTGGAAGGCCAGGAACAGCTTGCGGCCGAAGCTCTTGAGCCGGCTGGCGGTGGCGGTGATCTGGGCGTCCTGGCTGCCGTTGGCCACCGCCGGCCAGGAGCCGGGCGACTTCCAGTTGACCAGCAGCAGCCGGCCCTCGGCGGCCAGGGCGCGCTCCTCGGCGGTCGGGAACGGCTGGCTCCACTGGTGGTAGACGTGGACGATGTCGAACTTCCGCCCCATCTGGGCCTCCCAGCCCCTGTCGAACTTGCTGGTGCCCCAGAGGGCGCCCGAGTTGGGGGCCATGACGCTGGTGAAGCCGGCCCGTCCGGGGGACCCGCCGCCGCCGGGTGAGCTGGCCGGCGGGGTGGTCGAGGCCGGCGGCCTGGTGCTGGAGGTCGGGGTGGTGGTGGTCGGCCCGCCGCCCTCGCCGGGCGGCAGCGGGGAGGTCTGGAAGTGCGGGTCGAGGGCCAGGCGCTTGAACGCGGCCAGGGAGCGGGCCGAGGAGGCGACCCGGTAGTCGCAGGCCCTGCCGGCGTCGAAGTAGACCAGGGCCTGGACGTTCGGCATGTCGGCGGCCAGGTCGCGGGCCGCGTTGTCGAGCCAGGCGGCCTTGCGGGCCGGGTCGGCGGTGTCCTCGACCGAGCCGGTCTCGCCGATCATCAGCGGCTTGCCCCGCGAGCTGCCCCACACGTAGAAGTCGCCGAAGATGTCCGACAGCTCCCGCCAGGCCGCCCCGTCCCGGCAGCCGGGGCCGTTGTAGCCGTCGGCGGCGACCCAGTCGACCTGGCCGTCGCCGGGGTAGAAGCGGTCGGCGGCGTCGCCGGCGAAGGCGGCCGCGGTCGGCGCCCACACGAACGACGCCGGCAGGCCGGCGAAGACCTCGCGGACGCGCGCCCAGGCGGCCCGGAACGACGCCGGCGACCCCACCCAGCCGCGGTTGGCCGGGTCGTCCATGCGGTGGGCGTAGCGGACGAACACCGGCTTGCCCAGGGCGCGCACGCCCTCGGCCAGCTGGCGCAGGTAGACGTCGTGGCGGCCCTGGGCGACCTCGGTGGTGCTGGCCCCGTTGCCGATGGTGATCAGCGGGATGCGGCCCATCGCCACGTCCCAGGCGGGCCGCCAGCCCAGCTGGGCGCCGAAGGGCACGTAGGTGTGGTCGATGGCCAGGCGGCGGCCGATGCGCCGCTCCAGCTCGAGCACGGCCTGCTGCTGGGCGGCCCGGGTGGGACGGCCCGACGGCTGGGCGTAGGCGCCCAGCCAGGCCGCCTTGGGGGTCAGGGCCTCGTCGGCCTGGGGGCTGGCGGGCGGGAAGGCCCGGGCCGACACGGTGAGGGCGCCGACCAGGCCGGCCAGCAGGGCGACGGCGGTGAGGACACGGGAGTGGCTGCGCTCGGTGGAGCGGGTGTGGCGGGGGGCGGTGCGCAAGACTGCTCCTCCTTGGCCAGCACATCACCAGGGTCGGGAGTCGGAGCTGGGCCTGGGGGGCGGCCCGCCTTCCGTGGGGGCGGAAGGTTGCCCGGCATCTAACCAAGCGCGGGAATCGCCGGTCAAGTCCTTGCTTGGCTGGTCAGGGCGCTAAACGGCCTAGATCCCCTTGCCGGCCACATGGGCCATCCGCACCACCGTCTTGGCTCGGACCAGCCCCAGGCTGATGGCCAGGGCCAGGTACGCGCGGCCCTCGCGCCGGTTGAGCGACAGGGTGCGGCGGGCCCAGCGCCGGGCCGGGGCGCGCTCGCCCAGGGCGGCGTGGGCGAAGGCGATCTGGCCGTAGATGCGGGCCAGCCCGGACGGCTCCTGCTTGAGCTCGCCGTGCTTGTCGACCAGGTAGGTGAGGGCGGCGATGATGGTCCGCCAGCGGTCGGCGAAGAACGACGACTGGTGCCAGTGGATCACCGCCAGCGGCTCGGGCACGGCCAGCACCGGCCCGCGCCGCGAGGCCCGCAGCAGCCACTCGTAGTCCTCGGCGTAGCTGCCCGGGATCTGCTCGTCGACCAGGCCGATGTCGTCCAGCAGCCGTTGCCGGCGGGCCAGCACGGTCGAGGGGTGCAGCTCGGTGAGGCGCGAGCGCAGCAGCTGGCGGTGGCTGACCAGGATGGTCGGGGCCAGCCGGGTGGTGGTGCGGTCCTGGTAGCGGACCAGGATGCCGGTGGTCGAGACGGCCGCCGAGGGGGTGGCCAGCAGCCGCCCGACCTGCCGGGCCAGCTTCTCCGGCAGCCACTCGTCGTCGTCGTCGCAGAAGGCGACCAGCTCGCCGCCGGCGGCCAGGATGCCGCTGTTGCGGGCCCCGGCCAGCCCCGGCGCGCGGTCGTTGCGGAGCAGGACCAGCCGCCGGCCCTCCGGCAGCTCCGGCCAGGGCAGGTCGGGGTCGCTCTGGTCGAACACGACCAGGCACTCGATCGGCCCCCGGTAGGTCTGGCCGAGGATGGCGGCCACGGCCCGGCGCAGCTGCTCGGGCCGGTCGCGGGTGGGCACGACCACGCTGACCAGCGGTGGCGGCTCAGCGGGCACGGCCGCCTCCGCGGAGGTAGCCGTAGCGGAGCAGCAGCGGCCAGGTGGTGAGCGCGGTCAGCAGCCGGTGGC
>Ga0081538_10006122_pt1 | contig 10683 bp, 10 predicted proteins | sample TabmetS5T2R1_FD_71022 | JGI IMG/M metagenome (GOLD analysis project Ga0081538, IMG submission 71022) | Tabebuia heterophylla rhizosphere microbial communities from the University of Puerto Rico - S5T2R1 | ecosystem: Host-associated > Plants > Roots > Rhizosphere ...
CTTCGGGTGACCACGGAAACTAACCTGACACTGCCGTCACATTCCGGAGGGGCCCGATGACCACGACCGATGTTCCGGCGTCGATGCACGCGGCGGTCTACCGCGGCTCCGGTGAGGTGGCGGTGGAGGAGCGGGCGGTGCCCGCGCCCGGACCGGGCGAGGTGCTGGTGGAGGTCGGCCACTGCGGCATCTGCGGGTCCGACCTGCACCTGATCGCAGAGCGGCTGGGCACCGCCGGCACGGTGCTCGGCCACGAGTACAGCGGCGTGGTGGCCGCGCTGGGTGCGGGCGTCAGCGGCTGGGCCGTGGGAGACGAGGTGGTCGGCGGACCGTCGCCCCGGTGTGGCCAGTGCCGCCGCTGCCTCGAGGGCAAGCCGTCGCAGTGCGAAGTGCGGCACCGCGTCATGTCCGACGGCCACGACGGGGCGTTCGCCCGCTTCATCCTCGTCGACGCCCGGGCCCTGGTGCGGATCCCCGACGGGCTGGGACGGCGTGAGGCAGCGCTGGCGGAGCCGCTGGCGGTCGCCCTGCACGGCATCACCCGGTCAGGCCTCCAGCCTGAAGAAACGGCCATGGTCATGGGCGCCGGCCCGATCGGCGCCCTGGCGGTCGCGGCACTCCTCGCCAGGGGCCTCGGTCCCGTGACCGTGGTCGAGCCGTCGTCACCCCGTCAGGCGTTGGCGCGGGCACTCGGCGCCGAGGTCCTCCATCCGGACGACCTGCCCACGTACCCGATGTGGGAGCCGGAAGAGATCTCGCCGCTGGCGGTCGACGTGGTCCTCGAGTGCTCCGGCAACAAGGCGGCGATGCAGGCGGGCCTCCACCAGCTCCGGCGTGGAGGCCGGATGGTGCTGGTCGGTGCGGGCATGCGGCCGCCGTCGTTCGACCCCAACCGCATGCTGCTGAACGAGCTCACCGTCACCGGCTCGTTCGTCTACGACGCCGACGGCTTCGACCAGGCGCTGGAGCTCCTCTCGACCCCGGGCTCGATCCCCACCGAGGTGCTGATCGAGCCCGGCGACGTCGGGCTCGATGGACTCGGCGAGGCGGTCCGGCGGCTGGCGGACGGCGAGACCGCCGGCAAGGTCATGGTGGCGCCGGGCCTCGCCCTGGCCGCGGGGCCGACGACGGAGGAGGCGTGATGCCGCATCCCTACTACCCGGCCGGCAATCCCAAGTTCAACCACGTGGCGCTCAGCGTGCCGCCCGACCTGCTGGACGAGACCAACCGCGCGGACCTGTGCCGCTACTTCGGCGAGGTGCTCGGCTTCGACGAGATGCCGACCGAGACCATCGACCGGAAGCGGCTGATCCTGTCCTGCGTGCACTGGGACCAGTTCATCTACCTGGTCGCCAACGACGAGCCGATGCGGTGCCCCCGCACGGACCACTACGGCTTCGCGGTCCGCTCGCTCGATGATCTGCTCGGCGCACGGGACCGTGCCGTGGCGTTCCGGGAGAAGGACCCGAGGGTCGATCTGGATGACTACGCGGTCGACGACCAGAAGGTCGTCAAGATCCACTCGATCTATGTCCGCTACCTGCTGCCCATGACCTGCGAGCTGCAGTACTGGGAGTTCCCTGAGTCCTGAGTGACCCGCCGGGTCACGCGGCGTGGGGCCGGTCATGCTCCCGGCGTCGCGGGCGCGGCGGGGAGGAATGGCGGGATCGACCCGTCGCTGGCGCCGAGGAGCCCGTCACGCTGGGCCGCCACGGCATCGAGCGTCCACGGGCTGTCCGACCGCACCTCGGTGACCGGATGCCAGCCCTCGAGGAGCTGGACCAGTCCGCCCTGCACCTTCACCACCTGCCCGGAGATGCCGGCCGCGAGGTCGGACGCCAGCCAACAGGCCACTGCGGCCACGTTGGCGGGGGCGAACCGGTCGAACCCGGACTCGTCGGGCCCCATCGCGCCGCCGGCAACCGCCTCGGTGAGGCGCGTCCGGGCTACCGGTGCGATGGCATTGACACGCACGCCGAGGCGTTCGAGCTCGCGGGCCAGGACGACGGTGAGCGCCGCGATTCCGGCCTTGGCCGCGGCGTAGTTGGACTGGCCGGCGTTGCCGTACAGCCCCGACTCGCTCGACGTGTTGACGATGGCCCCACCGGTCGGCTCGCCGGTCTCCTTGAAGCGGGCCCGCCACCAGGCCGCCGCATGGCGGGCCACGGCGAAATGACCCTTGAGGTGGACGTCGATCACGGCGTCCCATTCGGCCTCCGACATGGTGAAGCTCATCCGGTCACGAAGGATCCCGGCGTTGTTGATGACCACGTCGAGCCGCCCGAAGCGCTCGACCGCCAGCCCGACGATCGCTTCGCCACCGGCCCAGGTCGCGATGTCGTGGGTGCTGGCGACGGCGGCGCCGCCGGCGGACTCGATCTCCTCGACGACGGCATGGGCTGGCCCGGTGTCGGCGCCGGACCCGTCGGCCGCGCCGCCCAGGTCGTTGACGACCACCATCGCGCCCTCGGCCGCGAGCAGCAGCGCCTCCTCGCGCCCGATCCCCCGGCCCGCCCCGGTGACGATGGCCACCCTTCCGTCGAACAGCCCCATGCCTCTCCCCTTGCTGTTTCTGACATGCCCGTCAGGTCTGGCCGACGCAGACTAGCGACCGGAAGCTTCCTTCCGTCCAAGACGACCGCATCGCCACGGCGCGATCGTCCGACGCGACAAGTTTTCGAGTCCCGCAGCGTCGTAACTGGCAAATTTTCTTGGACGCCCAGTACCGAGGAGTAGCGTAGGCGAACATGCGTACGACAATCAGTACGGAGAAGCTGGTCCGCCAGTTCGACAGCCTCACGGCCGTTGACGAGGTCGATATGGAGATCCAGCAAGGCGAGATCTATGGCTTCCTCGGTCCCAACGGCGCCGGGAAGTCCACCACCGTCCGAGTGCTCTGCACCCTCCTGGCACCCACATCGGGCCGGGCCGTCGTCGCCGGCTACGACGTTGCCACCGACCCGGGCAAGGTGCGCTTGAACATCGGCGTCGCGCTCCAGGAGGCGGCGCTCGACCCCAAGCAGACGGGCACCGAGCTGCTGCGCCTCCAGGGCCGGCTGTACGGGCTCGCCAACGACGAGATCGATCAGCGCCTTGCGGACCTCGCCCAGCTGGTGGACATCGGCGACGCGCTGGGCCGGCCCATCAGCACCTATTCCGGCGGCATGAAGCGTCGCCTCGACCTGGCCGCCGCACTGGTCCACAACCCCCAGGTGTTGTTCCTCGACGAGCCTACGACGGGCCTCGATCCCATGAGCCGGGCCCGGGTGTGGGAGGAGGTGCGACGGCTCAACCAGGACCTCGACATGACGATCTTCCTCACGACCCAGTACCTGGAGGAGGCCGATGAGCTGGCCGACCGGGTCGGCATCATCAACGACGGGAAGCTGGTGGCCGAGGGCACGCCCTTCGAGCTGAAGCGCCGCATCGGCAACGACGTGATCTTCGCCCGGCTCGAGGGCGACGCCGCCGGAGCCTGCCCCATGGTCCAGGCCGTGGCCGGCGTCGCCGGCGTCGAGGCCCGGGCCAATGAGATGGTGATCACCGCCGCCGAGGGCACCGCCGTGATCGGCCCGGTGGCCGTCGCCCTCAACAGCTGCGGCATCCCGGTGCGCGACCTGACGCTGCGCACGCCGACGCTCGACGACGTCTTCCTCGAACTGACGGGCACGCACATCCAGACATCCGACGAGGCCATGGAGGCCGAGCTGGCCGAGATGGTCGAGAGCGACGGCGACAGCACGGAGGTGACGTCGTGAGTGCCATCGACACCGCCGCCGTCACGGCGCCGTCCGCGCCGAGCGCCATCCGGGCCCGGCCGGCCGGGCTCCTCCACGACATCGCCTCCATCGCCGGGCGGGCGCTGCGCGCCGTCCCGCGCGACGTGGAGTCGGTGATCCCGCCGATCTTCATCGCCCTGTTCTTCTTCGTCGTCAACGTCGGCACGCTGTCCGACCTGACCGAGACCAACATCCCCGGCTTCGACTTCACCGCGTTCCAGATGCCAACGGCGATCCTGCTCGGGGTCACGGGCGTGTCCCGGGCCTACGCGCTGGTGCTCGACGTGCAGGACGGCTACTTCGACCGGCTCCTGCTCACGCCGATTCGGCGCCTGGCCATCCTGCTCGGGCACCTGTGCGCCGACGTGTCGGTCGCGTGCGTACTCACCATCCCCATCATCATCATGGGCTTCATCCTCGGCGTGAGGTTCGAGTCGGGGCCCCTGGGGGTCGTGGCGTTCATCCTCCTGGCCGGGTTGTGGAGCCTGGCGTTCGCCGGGTTCGGCTACGCGATCGCCCTCAAGACCGGCAACCCCGCCGCAGTGAATTCGAGCTTCCTGCTGTTCTTCCCCTTCCTGTTCCTGACGTCGTCGTACGTCCCCCGCGAGGAGCTCAGCGGTTGGCTGGACACGGTCGCCTCCATCAACCCCGTCACCTACCTCCTCGAGGGCCTGCGCTCGCTGGTCATCGAGGGGTGGCAGTGGGCCGACCTCGGCCAGGCGCTGGTGGCGGTCGCCGCCGTCGGCAGCATCAGCATGTGGCTGTGCTTCGCTGCGCTGCGCGGCCGCATCAAGCGTGGCTGAGGGCGGCGGAGAACCCGGGGCCTGGCTCACGCGTGACGCGGACGGCAAGGCCGCGCTGCTTGGCGGCTGGTCGGCCACGAGCGGCCGGCACCATTTCCCCCCGGCGCAGCTCTGCCCATACTCCGGCGCCGACGACGTCGAGGTCGTGACGCTGCCGTCCACCGGCAGCCTCTGGGCCTGGACGGCCGTGACCAGCGCGCCACCCGGCTACGTGGGCCCGGTGCCGTACGGGTTCGGCATCGTCGAGCTGGACGGCATCGGCCTGCGGGTCGTGGGCCGGCTGACCGAGCCCGACCCGTCGGCGCTGCGCGACGGACAGCGGATGGTCGTGACCAGCGAGACGTTGCCCGGCGGCCGGGTCGTGTGGGCGTTCGCTCCCGAGGTCATGGGTTCCACCCCGGCCGGCCCGAGGTCATAGGTTCCAGACCCGGAACCTATGACCTCGTCCTGCTGGCAGCGGAACCGATGACCTCGGCGACGTCCGACCGCGCGGCGCCCGGAGCGCACGCGTGAACGGCGTCGAGATCGCGGGGGTGGGGATCCACCCGTTCGGGCGGTTCGGCGACACCCCGGCCACCGCGCTCGGCGTCCACGCCGCCGCGGCCGCGCTGGCCGATGCCGGCTGGACGCCGACCGAGGCGCGGGGCCACATCGGCGCCGCCTACTGCGCTACCGCCTACGGCGGCGTCGCCAGTGGTCACCGGGTGCTGGGGGCGCTCGCGCTCACCGGCATCCCGATCGTCGACGTCGAGGCCGGGTGCGCATCGGGCGGGGCGGCGCTGGCGCTGGCGGCGGCGTCGATCCTCGCCGGCCAGCACGATGCGGTCCTGGTGGTCGGCGTCGAGAAGATGCCCAAGGGGATCATCCGCTCGTCGTTCTTCGCTCCGTGGCAGGAGGAGGCGGGCCTCAATGCCAACCCCGCCTACTTCGCGCTGCGGGCCCAGCGGCTCCTGCGCGAGCACGGGCTCGACGTCGACGACCTGGCGGCCCTAGTGGTCAAGAACCGCCGGTGGGGCGCCCGCAACCCCGATGCGATGTTCCGGTCCGAGGTCACCGCGGAGCAGGTGTTGGCGTCGCGGATGGTGTGCGATCCGCTGCGGCTGTGGATGCTGTGCTCGCCCAACGAGGGCGCGGCCGCCGTCGTGCTGCGTAGGGGCGACACCGGTGTGCAGCTGGCGGCCGTCGCGCTCCGGAGCCACCTGCCGGGCAGCGTGCTCGACGAGTCCACGCCGCTGTCGGGCCTGGCCGACGACGGCGGCATCACGCCGCCGACCACGCTTGCCGCCACCGACGCGTACGAGGAGGCCGGTGTCGGCCCCGAGGACCTCGACGTCGTCGAGTGCCAGGACACCGATGCCGGCCGCGAGCTGCTGTCGTGGTACGAGTTGGGCCTGTGCGCCGCCGGCGATCAGCGCAAGCTCCTCCGGGCCGAGATCGAGGAGGGCGAGCCGCCGGGCCCGGCCATGAACCGCTCGGGCGGCCTGCTGTCCAAGGGTGAGCCGCTGGGCGCATCCGCGCTCGGGCAGGTTGTCGAGCTGGTCCACCAGCTGCGCGGTCGGGCGGGCGACCGTCAGGTCCCTGGTGCCCGCGTCGGCCTCGCCCACACGATCGGCCGCGGCGCCAACGCCAGCGTCACCGTCGTGGCGCGCTGACCACCCTCACGGGTCCTTGGGCAGGCCCAGGAGACGCTCCGCGATCACGTTGCGCTGGATCTCGCTGGTGCCGCCGGCAATGGAGAGCGCCCGGTTCCCCAAGAACCCGGCGATCCAGGTGCCCCCGGGCCCGTCCGTCAGCGCCGCCTCGGGTCCCAGGACCGCCAGGCCCGCCTCCTGCACCGCCTGCTCGTGCTCGACGGCCGCCAGCTTCCGCACGCTGGCCTCCGGGCCCCCCGCGCCGCTCCCCCGCGGCGCAGCGCCCAGCGCCCGGAGCGTCGTGCGCAGCCCCAGGACCGCGATGGCGTGGGAGTCGACGACCAGCCCTCCGAGCCGATCGAGGACCAGCGGGTCGCCGAGCAGGCCCTCGGACTCGGCCAGCTCGAACAGGGCGCTGACGCCCGGGCCGAACGACGACGCCTCCGCCATCGACACCCGCTCGTTGGCGAGCGTCGTGCGGGCGTACGCCCAGCCCTCGGTCGGCGACCCGACGACGCAGTCGTCGGGCACGAACACGTCGGTGAGGAAGATCTCGTTGAACATCGCCGTGCCCGTCAGCTCGCGGAGCGGCCGGATGTCGATGCCCGGCGTGGTCATGTCCACCAGGAAGCAGCCGATCCCCTGGTGCTTGGTGACGCCGGCATCGGTGCGGGCCAGGCATATGGCCCAGTCGGCCTCCCGGGCCATCGACGTCCACACCTTCTGGCCCGTGATCGACCAGCCGCCGTCGACGCGCTCGGCCCGCGTGGACAGCGAGGCCAGGTCGCTGCCCGCGCCCGGTTCCGAGAACATCTGGCACCACCTGATCTCGCCCCGCAGCGACGGGGAGATGAAGCGCTCCTGCTGCTCCGGGCTGCCGTGGGCGATGAGGGTCGGAAGGACCCAGCCGGCGATCGCCAGGTGCGCCCGCCGGATGTGGCCGGCGCGCAGCTCCTGGTCGATCACCAGCTGCTCGACCGGCGATGCGTCCCGGCCCCACGGCCGCGGCCAGTGGGGTGCCAGGTAGCCGGCGTCGGCCAACCGGCGGCGCCACTCGGACCGGTCGTGGTCCCGCAGCTCCGCGACGAACGTCCGCACCTCGGCCCGCAGCGGCTCGGCATCGGGGGGCAGCTCGACGGTCAGTGACCGGCGCTCGCCGGCGGCCACCGCCTCGGCCATGCGGCGCCGGGCCACCTCCGGCGCCGGCAGCAGGTGGCGGATGGCGCTGGCGCGCTTGAGGAACAGGTGGGCGTCGTGCTCCCACGTGTAGCCGATCCCCCCGAGGACCTGGATGCAGTCCATTGCGGTGCGAAATCCCGCCTCGGGCGCCAGTGCCGCTGCGGCCGACTGCGCCACGGTCGCGCCCTCCTCGGCGGGCGCGTCGAAGCTGCGGGCGGCGTCCCAGACGGCAGCCCGCGCCGCCTCCAGCCTCACGAGCATGTCGGCGCAGCGGTGCTTCACCGCCTGGAACTGGCCGATGGGCCGGCCGAACTGCACCCGCACCGCGGCGTAGTCGGCCGCGGTGCGCACGCACCAGTCGGCAACGCCGAGCGCCTCGGCGCCGGCGAGCAGCTCGGCCAACCTCACGACGCCCCCGCCACCGACGCCGCCCCTGGCGGACGCCGACAACCAGCGCTCGGGCCCGACGTCGACCCCGTCGAGGCCCACCTCGGCAAGCCCGCGCGTGGCGTCGAAGCTGGCCAGGCCCTTGACCTCGGCGTCGGCGGCGTCGACCACGCACCACGCCACGCCGTCCCCGCGGGTGGCGGGCAGCACGAACCGGTCGGCGAGCGAGCCGCCCCAGACACCCCGGGCTCGTCCCGACACGCGCCCGGCGCCGTCGACCACCAGGTCGCCCGCCAGGGCGAGGCCACCCACCATGGTTCCGTCCACGAGCGGGCGGGCCAGCCCGGGGGCGCCGGCCCAGCGATCGATGGCGAGCGCCGCGATCACCGTGGGCAGCAGCGGCCCCGGCGTGCACCAGCGGCCGAGCTCCTCGAGGACCACCGCCGATTCGGCGAGGCCGTAGCCCTGGCCGCCGTGCTCGACGCCCACCGCCAGGCCGAGCCAGCCCATCTCGGCGACCTCCGCCCACCATGGCGGCACGGCCTCGGCCTCGTGCCCGTTCCCGGCGGCGGGGGTGGGTACCTCGAGCGCCGCCCGCGCCTCGGCCAGCAGGCCGCGGGCCTCGGCCCAGCGGCGCACGGTCGCCGCCAGCTCGGTGTGGTCGTCGGTGACGGCCAAGCCCACTCAGTCGCCCTCCCCCTGCCGGTTCCCGGCGTCGTCCTGGATGCTGATGGCGTTCACGGGGCAGCCCTCGACCGCGGCGCGCACGTCCGCGGGGTCGTCGCCCTCGGGATCGACCACCACCGACTTCAACTCGTCGTCGAGCTCGAAGGTGTTGGGCGCGTAGAAGCAGCAGTTGCCGGAGCCGATGCAGCGCTCGCGATCCACGACGAGGCGCCGGCGGCGGTGTCCGCTCATGTGGCCAGCTCGCGGTAGCGGGCGTAGCGCTCGCCGGCGGCGGCCACCCAACGCGGGTCGGGCTCGACCCGCCGGCCGTGGCGCGCCCAGCGGGTGGCGCCCGCGGAGGACTCCTCGAGCCCGGCGGTCACGCGGGCGAGGTAGGCCGCGCCCAACGCCGCGCCCTCGGGCACGGCCACGGGGTCGACCGGCAGCCCGGTGCCGTCGGCCAGGGCCTGCACCCACGCGGCGTCGCGCACTCCGCCGCCCGTGGCGACGATGCGCCGGGCGGTGCCGGCCACCCCGCCGAGGTCGAGCATGTGGCGGGCGGCGAACGCCGACGCCTCGTACGCAGCGCGGCGGACCGCGGCGGCGTCGAGCCCGATGTCGAGGTCGTGGAGCGACGCCCGCCGGTCGGGATCGTGCAGCGGCACGCGTTCCCCCCGCAGGTAGGGCTGCCAGACCGGGACCCGCCGGGGATCGAGGCCCGCGTCGGTCACGCCGGGCGCCAGCATGCGGCTGGCCCAGCCGACGAACAGGCCGCCGGCATTGGACGGACCTCCGATCAGGCTCTTGCCCGGCGCGGTGTGCGGGACCGTCCACACGCCGGCCTCCTCGCGCCATTCGGGGATCACAGCCCACACGATCAGCGTCGAGCCCAGGATCACCAGCACGTCCCCGTCGTCGTCGGCGCCGGCGACGAACTGCTCGGCGAGGGCGTCGATGGTGCCTCCGCCCAGCGGGGCGCCGCCCGCCTGGTCGACATGACCGACGGGCTCGGCTCCCACGACGATCTGCGGCAGCCTGGCGACGTCGTCGAGACCCGCCTTGGCCGCCACCGCGGCGTCCCAACCCTGGAAGTCGAACAGCGGCAGCGCCGTCATGGCCACGGTGGTCTCGATGGCGGCGGTGCCGCACAGCGCCCGGTTGGCCACCGCCTGCGCGGGCCAGTAGCCGCCGGCGTCGGGATACTCGCGGGTGAGCCATTCGAGGAACCGCACCAGCTCGCCGGAGCTGGCCGGATCGGCCGTCGGGTCGCCCCCCGCCCCCCGGGCGTCGCCGTAGAGCAGCCCGTCGGAGACCGGGACCCCGTTGTCGTCGACCGCGCACAGCGACGGGACCATGGCGGCCACGTTCACGCCCCGCACGGCCAGCACCTCGCCGTCCGGGTCGCGGCCGGTGAGCACCTGACCCAACGCCTCGATGACGCCGTCGCGCCACGACGAGCGGGCGTCGTGCGCCAGCTCGCCGGCGTGGCTGGCGAGCAGCGGGCGGGCCACGCGGCTGCGTGCCAGCACCTTGCCCTCGCCGTCGGCCGCCACCGCCTTCACCGAGGTGGTCCCGATGTCGATGCCGACGGTCACCTCGCTGGGCATTCCCACCTCTCAGGACTGACACTGGCGTCAGGCGGAATGTATCGTGCGCCGGCCGTGAGCCGCGGCCAGCCACAGCGCTACGGGAGGACCGTGTCATGAGCGCATTGCCGACGCTTGAGGGGGCCAGGGTCCTGGTCACTGGGGCGTCGTCGGGCATCGGAGCGGCGCTGGCGCCGATGCTGGCGGCGAGCGGCGCCACGGTGGGGATCGCCGCGAGGCGGACTGACCGGCTCTCGGGTGTGCTCGACGCCTGCCGCGACGCCTCGGCCGGCGGCGGCGGGGCCGACGGCGCCGACCACCGCATGTGGACCGTGGACCTGTCCGATCCCGACGCCGCCGCCCGCCTGGCGGTCGAGGCCTGGGATGCCTTCGGCGGCCTCGACGCCGTTGTCAACAACGCCGCGCGGCCAATGCGTCGGCCCGTGCAGCGCCTGGCCATGGACGCGGTCGAGGACGTCATGCGCACGAACTTCTTCTCGCCCGTGGCGCTGAGCCTGGCCGTCCTGCCCCGGATGCTGGAGCGCGACCGGGGCGTGATCGTCAACGTGGGCAGCCTCGCCGGCCGGGTCGGCTCGCCGCGCGAGGCCGCGTACGCGGCGTCGAAGTTCGCACTGCACGGGGGGTCCGAGGG
>Ga0081538_10006123_pt1 | contig 10679 bp, 10 predicted proteins | sample TabmetS5T2R1_FD_71022 | JGI IMG/M metagenome (GOLD analysis project Ga0081538, IMG submission 71022) | Tabebuia heterophylla rhizosphere microbial communities from the University of Puerto Rico - S5T2R1 | ecosystem: Host-associated > Plants > Roots > Rhizosphere ...
AGGAGGAATGCCGTCTCCGGACGCCGTTCCAGCGCGACCGCGACCGCATCGTCCACTGCAAGGCCTTCCGCCGCCTCAAGCACAAGACCCAGGTCTTCATCGACCCGCAGGGCGACCACTACCGCACCCGCCTCACGCACACGCTGGAGACGGCCGGGATCTCGCGAGCCGTGGCCCGGGCACTGCGGTTGAACGAAGATCTCACAGAGGCGATCGCGCTCGGGCACGACCTCGGCCACGCGCCGTTCGGGCACACCGGCGAGGAGGCGCTCGACGAGGCGTTGTCCGCCCGCTTCGGACGCCGTTTCCGCCACAACGAGCAGTCGCTGCGCGTGGTCGAGGTGCTCGAGCGCGACGGGCGCGGGCTCAACCTGACAGTTGAGACTCGCGACGGGATCCTGCACCACACCGGTGCCGGGGAGCCGGCGACCTTCGAGGGCAAGATCGTGCGCCTCGTCGACCGCGTGGCCTACATCAACCACGACATCGACGACGCCCTCCGCGCGGGCGTCCTCCGCCCGGAGGAGCTGCCACAGGCGCAGATCGCGCTCCTCGGTGAGCGCGGCTCGCGGCGAATCGACACCCTCGTCCACGACATCGTCGAGGCTTCCGCCAAGGCGGGCAACATCGTGCAGAGCGAGGAGATCGGCCGCGCCATGCTCGACCTCCGAACGTTCATGTTCGAGCGCGTCTACCTCGGGCCGGCGGCGCAGGAGCAGCGCGAGCTCGCGACCGGCACGATCCGGCGCATCTTCGACCGGCTAGCCGGGCACCCCGGCGAGCTGCCGCCCGACCGCCCGGGCGACCTCCCGGAGCGCATCACGGACTACGTGGCCGGGATGACCGACCGCTTCGCGCTCGCATGGCGATAATCGCCCAGAGCTCGATCGACCAGGTCAAGGCGGCCGCGGACATGGTCGAGATCGTGGGCGCGCGCACGCAGCTCCGGAAGGTCGGCGCACGCTGGACGGGCCGCTGCCCGTTCCACGACGAGCGGACGCCGAGCTTCTCGGTGAACGCCGCCGACAAGCTCTTCTACTGCTTCGGCTGCGGCATGAAGGGCGACCTGATCACCTTCGTCAAGGAGACGGAGGGCCTGGACTTCGTCGGCGCGATCGAGTGGCTCGCCGAGCGCTACCGCATCCCGCTGGCGTACGAAGAGACGTCGCCCCAGGCGGAGGCGAAGCGGGAGCGGCGCGGCCGGCTCCTGTCGTTGCTCGAGCAGGCGGCGGCCTACTACGAGCGCAATCTCTGGGACTCCGCCGCCGGAGCGCCGGCGCGGGAGTACCTGCAGGGGCGGGGCCTCGGCGAGGAGGTGTGCCGCGAGTACCGCCTCGGGCTGTCGCCGGGCGGCGCAGTGCTGGCCGAGAAGGCGCGCGCGAAGGGCTACGCGGAGGACGAGCTCGCCGCCGCCGGCCTCGTCAACCGGCGCGGGAACGACTACTTCGCGGGCCGCCTCGTCTTTCCGCTCGCCGACGCCCGCGGGCGGGTTCTCGGCTTCGGCGCGAGGCGCATGCGAGACGACGATCCGATCCCTGCCAAGTACGTCAACTCGCCCGAGGGCGAGCTCTTCCGCAAGGGCTCGATCGTCTACGGACTCGACCGCGCGCGGGCAACGATCACCAAGGAGGACCGCGCCATCGTCGTCGAGGGCTACACGGACGTGCTCGCGCTCCGCCAGGCGGGCCTCGCGGCGGCGGTGGCGTCGATGGGGACCGCCCTGACCGAGCCGCAGCTGAAGGAGCTCAGGCGGCTCACCTCGCATCTCTTTCTCTGCTTCGACGCCGACGCTGCCGGCGAGGCCGCGACGGTTCGCGGCATGGAGCTCGCCGACCGGGCCGGCTTCGACGTTCGCATCGTGCCCCTGCCCGCCGGGAAGGACCCGGCCGACGCCGTCGAAGGATTCGACGCGCGGCTCGACGAGTCCGTCGGCTACCTCATGCACCGTGTCCGGCTCGAGATCGCCAAGGCGCCGAAGCAGGAAGCGTTCGAGGCCGTCCAGCCGTTGATCGAGTCGGCTCCGCCCGGTCCCGAGCGGGACGAGGCGGCTCGGTACGCATCCGATCGCCTGGGCGTGCCGGTCCGGATCGCGGGCGGGAGCGCGACGGTCGTCGGCGAGGCCCGCCGCAAGATCCTCGGCGCCGGCGAACGGCTCGAGCGCGACTTCCTGGCCGTATGCGCTACCCGCCCCGACGTGGCCGAGCGGTACCTGCACGACCTCGACGATCGCCATTTCGACAACCCGCTCCATCGCCGGCTGCGCGGGTATCTCGCCGGCCAGGCTGACGCCGACGACGAGCTCGTCGGTCTCCAGGCGGAGCTGGATGCCACGGTCGCCGAGGAGGGCCTCGACGAAGGCGTGGCACGCGAGCTCTTCCTGCGCCTCGAGGAGCGGCTGGTGATGCGCGAGCTCGCCGATCTCTCCGGGGACGATCTCGCGCGGACGGTGGAGCTGCAGGGCGTCCTCGCCAGGATCAGGGATGCGCTGCACAAGGTCGAAACGGAGCTTCGCTAGACTTTTCCGGCCGAGCGATCCCCGGTAGCTCAATTGGCAGAGCATCCGGCTGTTAACCGGAGGGTTGTTGGTTCGAGTCCAACCCGGGGAGTCACCTAAAGCCCTGCAAGCGCAGGGCTTTTCCCATCCGCTCAGCGGAAGGCGCCGATGAGCGCCCCGCCCGCGACGACGAGCGCCGCGCCGAGCACGAGGCGCTTCCCGACCAGCTCGCTGCTGCGGAGGAAAAGCACCGCGAAGAGGACGCCCCAGAGCGACTCCGTCGCCACGAGCGGGGAGACGACCGTGACCTTGCCGCGGTAGTACGCCTCGAAGAGGAGCACGTAGGACAGCCCGAACAGGGCGCCCGCCGGCACGAAGGGGAGCAGCGCCCGGTCCGCGAGGGCGGGGAGGAGGGCTCCGCGCCGGAGCGCGGCAGCGTAGCCGAACATGACGAGCAGCCCGGCGGCCATCGCGGCCGCCGCGGCCTCAACCGAGCCCAGCGCAGCCTCGGCGGAGTACCAGCGGACGACGAGGTCGCGCGAGGTGAACATGATCGTCGCGGTCAACGCGAAGGCGACCCCGATCAACCGGAAGTGCGCCGGCCGTGCCGTCTCGGCGGCGAGGACGACGCCCGCGCCGACGATCAGGCAGGCGCCGATCGCCAGGGGCCATTCGAACGGCTCGTCCAGCAAGAGGATCGCGAGCGTCGCGGCGAAGAGCGGCGCGCTGCCGACGACGACGGAGGTCCGCCCGGCGCCGACGTCCCGCACGGCGAGGACGAAGAAGATCTGCGAGACGCCTGGGGCGAGCCGGCCGGCGACCGCGAAGACGGCCAGCTCCCGAGGCCGGGCGAGCTCGCCGGTCCCGGGATCGACCACGACGGCGGCGAGTCCAACGGCGACGGCCGCGGCGGTGCTGACGACCGCGCCGACGTCCGGCTCGGGATGCGCCCGGAGAGCCACCCTGAGGGCGACCGTCATCGCGCCGAAACTGACGGCCGACGAGAGGGCGAAGAGAACGGCGTCCAAGCCGGTTCACCTAGTGAAGCGGGGCAGTCAACCCCGGAAGGGTGAGAGAGTCAACTCCCTCAGAGGGGGGTCAGCGCGGTTTGCAAGGCCGAAACTCCAGGGCATAGAGGAAGTCTCCAGCGGGGCCCCGATGCGGCGGGGGCAAACCGGGAAGACATTCCACCCAAAGGGAACGGGGCTCGCGGCGGCCCCGTTTTCCGTTAAGGGAACGCGTTCCGGCTACTCGCCGACGACCTGGACGAGCCAGCGGCGGTCGCGCGAGCGGTCGAGCTCGAGGAAGAGAACTCGCTGCCAGGTGCCGAGGCAGAGCTCGCCGTCGCGGACCGGAATCGACTCGCCGGCGGGCCCGAGGAGCATCGCCATGCAGTGCGAGTGGCCGTTGCCGACGTCCATGTCCTCGGGGCAGATGTTCTCGGTGCGCCGGTCCCAGTCGTCGTGCGCGTAGTACTTCTCGCTCGGCACGAGCCGGCGGAGCATGCGGATGAAGTCTTCGAGGAAGCCGGTCTCGAACTCGTTCACGCGCACCATGCAGGTCGTGTGCGGCGAGTACACGCACGCGATCCCGTCCGTGACGCCGCTCTCGAGAACCGCCTCCTGGACCTCCTCGGTGATGTCGCGGATCTCGAGGCCGCCCCGAGTGCGCAGACTCCGCTCCGCCTGGAAGACCCTCACTCGCTGGGCCTCCGCGCGTGGCCCACCGACGGCTCCGTGAAGCTCCGGGACATGCGGCACTATTCTTACCATCCCGGCGGAAATGCGCGAACCGAACCTGCGACGACTCCCGGGCCCGTAGCTCAGCTGGTCAGAGCAGCGGACTCATAATCCGTTGGTCCCTGGTTCGAATCCAGGCGGGCCCATTCGAAAAGTCCCTCGAAACGATCACCTTCACGATCAAGCCTCGTGGACGGACAGTCCGCTGTGACCTGAATGTGACCAGCAGACCGCGAGCCGCGAAACTGAGGCCGTTTTTTCTGGCGGCTGCATCGAAGCGAAGCGATAGCCTGCCCGGCGGAATCGGCCGGGAAGGAGACCTCACATGATCAGAGGCATGGGGCTAGAGAGGATCGCCCTCCTCGCAATCGCCGTCGCAGTCTGGATCGCACTCTTCCAGGGGTGGGATTCCCTCTGAGCGGGACCCGCGCGAGGGGCATCCGCTGTGACCGCCGAGAAGTTGCGTCGTCAGGCCGCGTTCGTGCGCGAAACGGCTCGGCGCATAGCTCGCGAGCCGACGCTCGGTCGCGAGGTCCTACGACTCTTGGCCACTCGCGGGCGGAGCACAATACGGCTGCGGCTGCCGTGGCTTCCCTTCCGCCTGATCGACGAGCTCGAAGCCGTTGTCTGCGCCGGAACGAGGGTGTTCGAATACGGCGGCGGCGGCTCGACCCTGTGGTTCCTCGACCGGGGTGCTTTTGTCGTCACAGTCGAACACGATCGTGAATGGACGGAGATCCTCAAGAAAGGCGTCACCTCGGACAACTGGACGCTCCTTGTTCGACCGATCGCCGACGGCCCGACGGACTACGTGGAAGCCATCGCCACCTATCCTGACAACTGGTTCGACGTCGTGGTCGTCGACGGACGCGCGAGACGCCGTTGTGTCTCACGAGCCTCATCGAAGGTCAAGCCCGGCGGCCTCCTACTGGTTGACGACGTCAATCGGCAGAAACACGCCCGTGCCGCGCAGGGCGTCGCCTGGCCACGCAGGGATGTGATCGGCTTCGCACCCGCGAAGCTCGAACTCGCGCACACCGCCGTGCTGACCCGGCCGGCGGCGTGACTGTGCTCGTAGTCATGCTCCGGAGTCGAGGACGGTGAGAGAAATGAGCGCCGGAATGCGCGTCCCTTGGGCAGAGCGTCAGGTCGGACAGGGAAGCGCTAGGATCAGCCGGTGGCAACCCTCGCTGATGAGCTGAAGCAGGTTCCGCTCTTCAGCAGCCTGAGTCAGCGACAACTGAAGCGGCTGGCGCGCGACTTCAAGAAGCGCGAGTTCAAGCCCGGCACGACCATGCTGAGGCAAGGGCACATGAGCGGAATCGGCTTCTTTGTCATCACGGAAGGCGAGGCTGCAGTCTCGGTCGATGGGAGTGAGGTCGCGCGGCTGAGACATGGCGACTACTTCGGAGAGCTGGGCCTTATCAGCGACCGGCCACGTACGGCGACCGTGACTGCGTCCACCCCTTTGCACTGCGTGGAGCTGGCCATTTGGGATTTCCGGCGGTTCGTCAAAGACAACTCCGACGTCTCCTGGAAGCTTCTGCAACACGTGGCCGACCTGCTGGCCGCCGCTGAGGCGCGTAAGTAAGGGCGTCCTAGGATGACGCGAGGACCGAGCGCGACTCCGCGCGGGCCTCGCGCCACCACACGAGCTCGTACGTGTGCAACGCCAGCCACACAGCGGTGACGAGCGCCAGGGCTGCGAGCGCCGGAACCAGGGTCGCGACCGGGAGCAGGAGCAGGAGCAGCAGCGCCGCGACGAACCGGCCGCGGCTCAGCCGCCACCGCCGTTCGATCCGGATCCGGATCGCCGAGTACGTCAGCAGGTAGAGCGCGGAGCCGCCGCAGAGCGCGAACGCCGCGACGGAGTCGAGATCGTCGCCGACGTGCCCGACGATGGTCTTCATCGCGAACGCGAACAGCACGATCCCGACGATCATCGGAAAGTGCAGGTACGTGTACGCGTCACGGGCGAGGGCGACGCGCTGCGGCCCGCTGGCATCTCCGAGGATCCGCTCGCCACGGATCGAGAAGAAGTCGAAGTACGCGAGCCAGAACGAGGTGGCGACGAGGAGCCCGAGGATTGCGGCGACGACCTCGCCGAGGCCGATGCCGGTCCCGGTCGCACCGATGCCGATGGCGATGAACGCCTCGCCGAGCGCGATGATCAGCACGAGGCCGTAGCGCTCCGCGAAGTGCGACGGGTGCACCCGCCACCCGGTCGATCCGCTCAGGGCGGCTCCGAAATAGGTGCACAGGAGCGCGACGATCCAGAGCCACGTCCGCGCGCCCTCCGCGATGCCCGCGATAAGGATCAAAGTTGCGCCGACGAGCGTCCACGGCGCCAGCCGGAGCACGGCGCCGAGCAGGTCGCGGTTGCCGCGACTCGCAAGCGCATAGAGCGCGAGGTGCATGGCGCAGACGACGAGGAAAGCGGCGCCGAAGAGCAGGCCCTCGTCGCCGAACACCCCGGGCACGACGAGCGCGGCGACGAACATCGCGATCAGCGCGACGAGCAGCGCGGCACCGACGAAGCTCCCCTCTGGGTCGGCGATGTTCGTGAACCAGGCATATGCCGACCAGGCCCACCAGAGGGCGGCGAGGACGAGCACGCCCCGGCCGATCCCGGCGAACGTCGGATCGTTCGCGAGCAGCGTGGCGACCTGCGTGAACGCAAAGACGAAGACGAGGTCGAAGAAGAGCTCGCGTGGCGTCACGCGGTGCTCGTGTTCGACGGCCGCGATGCTCACTGTCGCGACCCTACCGCAGTGCCGCGCGCGCAGCGGCCGACGCCCGCGCCTAAGAAGCTCAGCGGGCGAAGAGCGTGAGGTCCGGCTCGCGCTCGCCCCGCAGGACCTCCAGGTCGACCTGCACGCACGCGATCCCCCGCGCCGCGGCGAGGGTGGCGGCCTGCGGCTGCACGCGCTGCGCGGCGAGGATGCCCCGGCAGTCCGCCGTCGCCGGGTCCTCGTGGATCCGCTCGAGGTAGCGCGAGAGCTGCTCGACGGCGTCGATCGTGCCGACTCGCTTGATCTCGACGGCAACCCAGCCGTCTTCGCCGTCACGGCACATGAGGTCAACGGGGCCGATGTCAGTCGGCCACTCACGGCGGACCAGGCGGAGCTCGGCGCCGACAGCATCGGGGCGAGCGGCGAGCGTCTCCTGGAGATCGCGCTCCACGCCGTCCTTCTCGAGCGGCGCGGCCTCTCCCATCTCGTGGGCTATGTCGCTCAGCACCTCATGGACGAGGATCTCCAGTCGGTCCTCGGTCCCGCCCGAGCGTTTGCGGACGACGATCCGCTCGACGGGATCGCCCTCCTCCTCGATCACGGTCGGCGGCGTCATCCAGTTGAGCGGCTTGTAGCCGCCCGCGTCCGCATGCACGAGGACCGACCCGTCCGACTTGAGCATGAGCAGCCGGTTGGACTCGGGGAGGACGGCCGTCAGGCGGCCGGTGTACAGCACCTCGCAGCGGGCGACGATCAGGCGCACGGCCGCGGACCGTACCGGCCGTTGCGGACGTGTCCTGAGACGCGGCGGGATCGTCTGCTGGCTACGCTCAACACATGAGCACCCTCCTCGAGCGCCTCGCCCAGGGAACGGTCGTCGCCGACGGCGGCACGGGGGCGCTGCTCACCGCCGCGGTGTCCCGGCTGCGCTGCCCGGAGGAGGCGAATCTGAAGGCGCCGGAATCCGTGATCGGCGTCCACGTCGGCTTCATCCGGGCCGGCGCGGAGCTGATCGAGACGAACACGTTCGGCGCGAACCGGAGGAAGCTCTCGGCCCAGTTCCTGGACGAGCGGCTCGAGGAGATCGTCGAGCGCGGCGTCAAGCTGGCCCGCGAGGCTCGAGAGATCGCCGGCGTTCCGGTGCTGATCGGAGGCTCCATCGGGCCGCTCGGAGACCTCGAGCAGTCCGCAGGCGCCGAGGACGCTTACGAGGTCTTCCGCGAGCAGGCCGGCCTGCTCGAGGGACGGGGCGTCGACCTCTTCCTCGTCGAGACGTTCTTCGACCTCGACGAGCTGGAGGCGGCGATCCGGGCCGTCCGCGACGTCTCGTCGCTGCCGATCGTGGCCCAGCTCACCTTCGACGAGGACGCGCAGACCCTCGCCGGAATCACCGCCCGCGAGGCGATCGAGCGACTCCAGGCGCTCGACGTCGCCGCCGTCGGCGCAAACTGCGGCCTCGGCCCACAGGCTGCGCTCGCGGCCCTCTCGGAGATGGCCGAGCACGCGAATGGGCTGCCGCTCAGCGCCCAGCCGAACGTCGGCCTGCCCAGCCGGTCCGGCGGGCGGATCGTGTACCCGAACGCGACGCCGGACTACTTCGCCGAGTTCGCGGCGCAGGCACGGAGGCTCGGCGCCGGCATCGTCGGCGGCTGCTGCGGGACGACGCCTGCGCAGATCGCGGCGTTGCGCGCCGCCGTCGAGGAGCGCAGGGAACCTCGCGTGCCCCTCGTCGCTGTCGAGCGCGACATCGCTCCGGGGCCACTACCGGTGCACGGGCCGAGCCGGTTGCAGAGGCAGCTCGAGGCGGGCGAATGGGTCGTCTCGGTCGAGCTCGATCCACCTAAGGGGACGAACATGGAGGCGATGCTCGCCGTCGCAAGCCGGCTGCAGGCGTCCGGCGCGGTCGACGTCGTCGACCTGAACGACAACCCTATGGCCCGGGCGCGCCTGTCGGCGCTCATGGCCGCGGTGGCGATCGAACGCGCCGTCGGGATCGAGACGATCCCGCACGTGACCCCACGCGACGCCTCCGTGATGGGGCTGCAGTCACAGCTCCTGGGCGCGCACGCGGAAGGCGTCCGCAACATCCTCGCGGTCACCGGCGACCCGCCGCACGTGGGCGACTACCCGGGCTCGAGCGGGGTCTACGACGTCGACGCGATCGGCCTCGTGTCCCTGCTCGCGCACCTGAACAGCGGCGGGGACTACTCCGGGAAGGCGATCGACGCGCCCACCTCCTTCTACGTCGGCGTGGCGGTGAACCCGTCCGCCGACGACCTCGATCGCGAGATCGAGCGCTTCCATCGCAAGGTCGCGGCCGGGGCGCGCTTCGCCATGACGCAGGCGCTCTTCGACATCGCCTACCTCGACGTCTTCCTCGAGCGCCTCGGGGGCGAGTCTCCGATCCCGATTCTCGTCGGCATCTGGCCGTTGACGAGCTACCAGCTGGCGTTCCGGCTCCACAACGAGGTGCCGGGGATCACGATCCCCGGGGCGACCCAGGAACGTCTGGCCGCCGCAGGCTCGGACGCGCGGAGTCTCGGCTTCGAGCTCGCGCGGGAGCTGGCCGACGGTGCGCGCTCGCGCGCCGCCGGGGTCTACGTGATCCCGCCGTTCAAGGAGCCCGACGCGGCGCTTGAGCTCCTCTCGACGTAGCTAAACTCCTTCGTATGGCCGAGCTCGGCACCATGCGCGTCAAGAGCGGTCTCGCCGAGATGCTGAAGGGCGGCGTGATCATGGACGTGACGACCGCCGAGCAGGCGGGCATCGCCGAGGAGGCGGGGGCGGTCGCGGTGATGGCACTCGAGCGCGTGCCCGCCGATATCCGCGCCGAGGGCGGCGTCGTGCGCATGGCCGACCCGACCAAGATCCAGGAGATCCAGGAGGCAGTCTCGATCCCGGTGATGGCCAAGGCGCGCATCGGCCACTTCGTCGAGGCGCAGATCCTGGAGGCGCTCGAGGTCGACTACATCGATGAGAGCGAAGTGCTCACGCCCGCCGACGAGCGCCACCACATCGACAAGTGGGCCTTCCGCGTGCCCTTCGTCTGTGGCTGCCGCAACCTGGGCGAGGCGCTGCGGCGCCTGAGCGAGGGCGCGGCCATGATCCGCACGAAGGGGGAGGCCGGGACGGGCGATATCGTCAACGCCGTCCGGCACATGCGGGCGGTCTTCGGCGAGATCCGCCGCCTGGGGACGCTCTCGCCCGACGAGCTCTACACGGAAGCGAAGGAGCTGCAGGCGCCCCTCGAGCTCGTGCGCTGGGTGGCCGAGAACGGCGGCCTGCCGGTGGTCACGTTCACGGCAGGCGGGATTGCGACGCCGGCCGATGCCGCCCTCTGCATGCAGCTCGGCGCCGACGGGGTCTTCGTCGGCTCCGGCATCTTCAAGTCGGCCGATCCGCTCGCGCGCGCGAAGGCGATCGTCGAGGCGACGACGCACTTCTCCGACCCCGACGTGCTCGCCCGCGTCTCCACCGGGCTGGGCGAGCCGATGCGCGGCCTCGACGCCGCGGCGCTTGCGCCGGAAGAGCTGCTCGAGAGCCGCGGCTGGTAGCTCCGCCGGGACGCGCCGAACCGGCACGATCGGGTCTCACATGCGCGACAATTTCGCGTCTACGCTCGAAGGCGGGGGCGAGGGGGCGAAGGCCCCCGGGGGGAGAGTTTCACGGGAATGGGCGAGTCGCTTCGCATCGGCGTCCTGGCGGTCCAGGGGA
>Ga0081538_10006124_pt1 | contig 10677 bp, 12 predicted proteins | sample TabmetS5T2R1_FD_71022 | JGI IMG/M metagenome (GOLD analysis project Ga0081538, IMG submission 71022) | Tabebuia heterophylla rhizosphere microbial communities from the University of Puerto Rico - S5T2R1 | ecosystem: Host-associated > Plants > Roots > Rhizosphere ...
TAGCCTATACGACCGCCCGATGTCCTTGGGCTTGACATCGCTGTTTTCCGACACGTCGTCGAGTGTTCTGAGCACACCCATCTGCCTGCTTGCAATGTATATCGAGGCAGCAATCACCGAGCCTATTGTCCTTCCGCGGATAAGCCCCCTCTCCTGCGCCTTCCTGTAAACATAAGCAGCCTTCTCCATCACGATGTCTGGCAGGCCCATCTTGTCCTTTATCTTGGCAAGCATGCTAAACGCATGCTGGAAGTTGCGCTCTGTTGGCGAGTGCCTCTGGCTCCGGTTGTCCCACATCTTGAGCCTCTGCATTCTAAAGCGCATGTCCGAGTCTATGGCATTGCCGCCGGCGTCCCTGTCAACCCTGCCCATCACGGTGGACAGACCCATATCGTGGCGTGCAAGAGAGCTTGGAATGCCAGTCCTTGCCCGCTCGCTTGCCTCCTCTGAAGTAAAAGCGCGCCATTCTGGCTCGAGCGACAGCGCGCCATCTGCGACTACCTGCCCGCTGTCAGGGCTAATAAGCTCGCCCGTCTCTGGGTCAGTTATCAAGTTACGAAGCGCCTGTTGTTTTGGTTTAGCCACGCATAGTCATCGTCGATGTTGGATTTAAGCATGGTAGCAATTTCTGACTTAGTAGGTTAACAACATCTGTCCAAGTAAGCAAGGACTGACCATGCGACAAATTAGAAAATAAAAATGTAAAGGGGGACGGATTTGTCGTTCGGCTTAACCTTCTTCCCAGCCCTTGTCGAAGACACCGTTCTTGTGCAGAGGAACTGGCTGTCCTGCCGTGTACTCCATCGGCCTCATCCAGAAGATTGCGTGTGTCGGGCATACGCCTACACAAGCGCCGTCAGAGATGCATCTTTCTGGATAAAAGACGAACGCCTTGCCCCTCTTCCAACCTTCGACTGGTTTTACTCTGAGAACGTCTGGGCCTAGGGCAGTGCAAATCTCCACGCAGAGCGCACAGCCTATGCATCTTTGCTCATCGACGTCTGGAAGTATAGCAATTGGCATCTATAATTCACTTAGACGTCAGTATTGTTCGAAACTATTTAAACCCTATGCATACTGCAAAACACTGTTATAACAAGCGCGGGAAGAGCATGCGCACTTGTGATAAAAGGATGAAAAGAAAGGGAAAAGAAAATAGGGAGCTTTATTTGTGCTGCATTCTCAACACGTCAACTTGGCCGCTATGAAGCCAGTCCTTGAGCTCTTCATGTGTTGGCTTTGCATCGTGCTTGCCCGCCAAGTGAAGATGCAGAAGAACATAGTTAACCTGGTTGAGCAACGGCTTGTTTGATTCGTCGCCCTTGCGAGCCTTTTCCTTCAAGTCAGATGGAACTGTTCTCCACCAGTCATCAAATTTCCTAACCATACCACCGGAGTGAATACCGAACTTAATAAGCGTTTTGGGTTTTTCCAAACGCTGTTATATTACATAGCGGCGCTGATTTCCGCAAAAGCATGCAGTAGGAATATAGGGACTGCAAGCTTTTGCAAGCTTATGCCCTTTGCGATACAGGAATTGCAGAACGCCTACAAAGCGTATAGACAGTTTCTAGCTCGCAGACCGCCCTCTCATCACGCCCGTTACATCTTTCCCTTCTTCACCGGCTCATATTTTGCGTACCGCAAAGTAGATGTTGAACGAGTGGCGGCAATAGCCAGATCGATTTCAGGCAGCCCAAGCTATGTGGACTTGGGATGCGGCTATGGCGATTTCCTCGAGAAGATACGAAGACACATTCCTAGCGCAACAGGGATAGAAAAAGAGGGCGGTATCTTTTACACGTTCCAGGTTCTAAAGCCAGACTACGTTCATCTTGTGCCAGTTGAAAGCTTTGCACAGCCGGTCGATGTCGCATTTGTAGGATGGATGGAGCCGGGGCAGGACTTTCGCAGGCATGTTGCGCGATTCGCCAAGTGCGTGATAACTACATTTGACGCAGGCGGCCAGTGCGGAGTAAACGGCGGCTGCGAATACGACGAGTTTGGCTTTGAGAAGGTTGCGTGGTGGAGGACGCCATCGTGGATTGACGTCAATGCAGAGCTCATGAACCGGCATTACACGTCGGACCTGTCTGCAGAAAAGAAGGAGCAGCTGGCAAGGCTCCGTACCGCTCACAACTTTTGGTACGTCTATGCAAGACCGGAGCTGGCAGGAAAGGCAAAGTCTGGGTTGAAGGCGCAGCTTAAGAAAGAGGACGCTAATGACAGGTTTGACTTTGAATCGGTTCTAGACGAATGCGGCTTTGGCTATGGCGAAGAGCTGCCTGCGCTGACAAACAGCAACAAGCGGCTGTGGGAAGTAAGGTTCGATTAAAAGATGCCGTTCAACACTGAGGACCTGCAGAAGGCAAGGGTGGCGCTGGCGCAATTTCGCAAGAACGCCGTGTCGCCTCACCACGAGCGCTACAGCTTTCCTTTTTTCAACGGCTCGTACTTTGCGTACCGCAAGGTCGACGTGATGCGCGTGGTCGCGATAGCCAAGTCAATTTCAAACAACCCTAGCTACCTTGATGTCGGCTGCGGCTATGGCGATTTTTTAAAGCGCATCAGAGAGTTCCTTCCAAGCGCAGAAGGGATCGAAAAGGACGCGGGAATCTTTTACGGCCTTGGCATCGCCAAGCCAGATTACATCAGGATCGCCGACGCGCACTGGATAGACAAGAAATACGACATTATCTTCGTTGGCTGGATGGAGCCGGGGCAGGACTTTCGCGACCCAGTCGCGCGCAGCACCGATGTCATCGTCACGACGTTTGATCAGGGCATCAGCCTTGCGGCCGAGTTTGACGGTCACAGCTTACACCGTGTCACGTGGTGGAGGACACCATCGTGGGAAGACGTCAACACCGAGGTAATGAACAGGCACTACACAAAGATGCCTGAGGGCAGGCGTGCAGAGCTTGCCAAGATGCGCGGCGCGCACAACATGTGGTACGTATATGCAAGGCCGGACAGGGTCGACGCCATCAGGGATGCAATTAAAAAGCAGCTTGAAAAAGAGTCGCCTTTAGACCGCTACGACTTTGAAGGCGTGCTTGACGAGTGCGGCTACAGGTATCTGGAGAAGCTGGAAAACCCAGCGGCCCCCGAGCCGCTGTGGCAAATGCATTTCAATTAGCAAGATTTAAAACAAGTGTTGTTAAGAGCTTTAACAGTAGAATAATAAATTGAAAGTAAAGGTCATGGGAGCTGCCAAAGAAGTAGGCCGCTCGGCGTTTCTTGTAAACTGCAATAACACAAACATCCTGATGGATTATGGCGTCCTGCTCAAGCGTGAGCCAATCTTCCCGATGCATGTCAAGCCAAAGGAAGTCGACGCAGTGGTCATCACTCACGCGCACCTAGATCATTCCGGCTTTGTCCCCTCTCTCTATCTGTCAGGGACGACTGACATTCCCGCCCTTGCGACCCTGCCGACTTTTGAGCTTTCTGAGCTTTTGATAGAGGACATGATAAAGCTCTCCGGGTTTTACCTGCCGTTTGAATACATCGATGTCATGACGATGCTCAAGAGCTCGAAGAACCTGCAGTACAGGGAGCCGCACATGGTAAATGATGCCAGGGTGACGCTCTACGAGTCGGGGCACGTGGTCGGCGGCTCGACAGTTGTTGTCGAACACGATGGCAAGAAGGTGTTCTATACGGGAGACATCAACACAAGGGGTTCAAAGCTGTTGCGCCCGGCGGACCTTGACTTTGGCGAGATAGACATGATGATAATAGAGAGCACCTACTCGCAGACAGAGCAGGTGCCCCGCGAACAATCAGAAAGAGAGCTGATCGAGTTTGCGTACGAAGTAATCGACAGGGGAGGGACGCTGTTCATACCGTCGTTTTCAGTCGAGCGAGCGCAGGAAATAGCAAGCGTGCTCAAGGCCTACAACTTTAAGCACAAGGTGGTGATGGACGGTATGGCGCTCAAGGCCAACCAGATAATGAGCCGGCATCCCGCGTTCCTCAGAGATGCCGACCAGTTCCGCAAGGCGATAGGCGAAGCAGAATGGATACAGGGCTGGAGCAGGCGGCGCAAGATAGTCAACGAGCCTTGCGTCATAATTTCGCCGGCAGGCATGCTTGCAGGCGGCTCTGCCGTGTTCTACACGCAGCAGATTGCGACAAGCGACAAGAATGGCATTGCGATCGTGTCGTACCAGGGAGAAGGAACGCCGGGCAGGATGCTCCTTGAAAAAAGGGTGGCCAACTTTGACGGCAAGGTAAGAAAGTGTTATGCCGACGTAAAGAAATTCGAGTTCTCTGGCCACAACAGCAGAAGCGAGCTGTTCGAGATTCTGGACCGCGTTAAGGGTAACCCAAAGGTGCTGACGGTGCATGGCGACGGGCCCTCGTGCGTCAAGTTTGCTGAAGAGATAAGGGAAAAGTACGGCTATGACGCACGCGCGCCGGATCAGGGCGAAGTAGTCGAGGTTTGATTTGATAATCAAGAACACCGACCCCTACAAGATTAAAAAGTGTGTGTCGTGCAAGCGCGACATCGCTCTTAACGAGAAATACTTTACCTACCCGCTGTCGCTCCAGCAAATCTGCCTGAAATGCGCAGAGAAAGAGATACCGAAAACCATCGAGCTGTTACAGAAAGATCTGGAAAAGATAAGGCAGGAAAAACATGACGGCCCGTGAAAGGACTTGACAGTATAGTAGCTCTTGGTGTCATCCCTGACATTCATTTTTCCACATTACATTTTGCAGATCAGCTGAACCTGTTTTCAAAGCGCGGCGTGGCTGTCAAGGTAACTGAATTTGCTAGTAGTACTACAGGGGAGCTGGCAAGGATGCTCAAAGACAAAAAGGTAGAGATATTGGAAATAGGCTTGACAGACGGCCCCATCTCCTCTATCGCAAGCGGGGCCGGCGCCAGGATCACCTCCACGTCGCCCTTCTCGTTCTCGAGGTTACCGCGGATTATGCCGAGCACCCTGTGCACGTGCCCTTGCGCACACAGAGGTTGCCAAGTACTTTGCCCTTGAGCTTCAAATGGCCGCTGTTGAGAATGACGTCGCCGACAACCTCTCCAAGCAAGAGAGTGTCCTCGGAGACTGTGATTGAGCCCATACGCTTGCTCTCAACTATCTTCATTACCCGCATGATTCTGATGTCAAGCTACCTCATTGGCCCGGGAGTGCATCTTGTTGCACAAACAAGCGAAATTACGCTGTTGTCCTTTCCCTCTTGACCCAGACAGTCCTTCTTTCCCTGTAGTCCAAGAGCTCGACAGAGCGCTCTAGCAGCCTATTCCTTATTTCGTCCGCTTCCTTGAACTTTTTCTCTCCCCGTAGTCTGTTGCGCTCCGCCACAAGCTTGTCTATCTCTTCCCTTTCCTGCAGGCTCACCTCAGCAGTCTTCAGCCCCAAGATGTCCATTATCCTGTCAAAGGTGGGGAGCGCAGCATCGGCCATCTCCTTGGTCAGCTTGTCGCTTGCAGCGTACTGGTTGAGCCGGGTCACAAACTTTAAAAACTCTGTGAGCGCAAGCGACGTGTTCATATCATCATCCATGGCAGCTTCAAATGCATGCATCGATTTACCACTAGCTCTGCGTACAGCATCTACGTCACCTCCTGCCCCTGCAGCGGATCGCAGCTCATATGCGCATGTTTCTATCTGGCGCCACCTCTGCACAGATTCCTTCAGCAGCTCGTCGGTGTAGTCGAGCGGTTTTGAGTAGTGCACCGATAGGCAGTATAGCCGGAGAGAGTTCGTACCCCAGTTCTTCAGCGCCTGCTCGATAGTGACAATATTGCCAAGCGACTTGCTCATCTTTTGCGAATTGATGGTGACCATGCCGGAGTGCACCCATATCTTGGCGAATTGCTTGCCCGTGTACGACTCTGACTGTGCTATCTCGTTTTCATGGTGCGGGAAGACAAGGTCGTGGCCGCCGCCGTGGATTTCAAAAGGCGACGGGCTGAGGTATTTGAGCGACATGGCCGAGCACTCGATGTGCCAGCCGGGCCTCCCCTTACCCCACGGGCTGCTCCACACTGGCTCCTCCGAGTAGAACTTCCATAGTGCAAAGTCGAGCGGGTCTTCCTTTGACGGATCGACCTCGATCCTTGCGCCCGACTCGAGCTCTTCCACTGGCTTTCTTGACAGCTTGCCGTACTCTGGGAACGATCTGACCCTAAAGTAGACGCCATTGAGCGTCAGGTAGGCGTGGCCCTTTTTCATCAGGCCGTCGATAAGCTCTATTATATCCTTGATGTGCTCTGTCGCTTTTGGGTGGCGATCTGCTGGGAGCACGTTCAAGCTGCCAAAATCGCGAAAGTAGCTGTCGATGTATTTTTCCGATATCTCTTCGGCAGTCCTGCCTTCGGCCTTGGCCCTGTTGATTATCTTGTCGTCTATGTCAGTAAAATTCTGTATGAAAACAACTCGATAGCCTCTTGACATGAGGTACCGGCGCAGCGTATCAAAGACAATGACTGTCCTTGCGTGCCCAATGTGCGAGTTGTCGTAAACCGTGACGCCGCAGACGTACATTCTGACTGTGCTGCTGTCCTGCGGCACGAGCTCGTCCACCTGATGGCTGAGCGTATTGTATAATTTCATCACAGTCGCTATCAAGACGATTTGCCCAGTATTTTACTTTGCTCAGACGTCGATGTAAATGTCGTTTCCCTTGATGTCCACCTTGTAGGTGGTCAGCTTGACCCCTTCAAGGTAATCGAGCAGCTCGCCAGTCCTGATGTTGTAGTGCCAAGAATGCAGAGGGCATTCGACTACTTCGCCATCGATTTTGCCGGGGGCAAGCGACCCGTCCTGATGGCGGCAGAGCGCCTCAATCGCATAGTATTTGCCGTTTGCGTAAAAGAGCGCAATCCTTGTGCCATTGATGTCGAGCTCCTTGCCGCCATTCTCCCGGATTTCGCCCTTTTGGGCAACCTTGACCAGTGCCAACTTTGGCTACACTTTGTAGCTAGGTAATAAAATGGTTATCGGAACTATGAAGACCTGCAGAATCTAGCTCCGCCACACCTAAATATCTCTCCGAATGCTATATCGTCGTCAATTCTGGCATGGCAGCATCTAACAAGACAATGGCGCTTGGAGTTCTGGCGTTTATCGCCTTTGGAGCAGGCATGGCATTCTATGGCTACGATCAGGCTATCTACCCAGTCGACAGCGCTCTCGGCTATCTAGCAAGGGCCGAAGCGGCCCAGACGCCGGAAGACATGGCAGACTACATTCTAAATGCAAGGAGAACGCTGCCAGAGAGTGGCAACCCTGTATGGGCGTTCCCTACCGCTAGGACGGACTTTGGTTATATCCAGGCAGAGCTTGACAACATGCTGTCCCGCGCCAACTCGATATCGTCGATGGAGCCATACAGCGCAGAATACAACACGGGCATGAATGACATTCGCCTATCCTTGAGAGCCATGCAGGAAGATCTGGTAGAAGCTATGCCGTACCTTTACGTCAGCACCACCAACATCATGCTCAGCTCGGTATGGATTGCCATCATATTGCTCCTGTTCGTTATCATGAGAAGGGGCAGGGCAAGGTACAGAGAGGAGTACGAAAACCAGTAGCTTTTTTATTGCATCTTTTGTTGACACCCTCAAATCATGCCGGGCAAAATAGCTGACGCCAAGCTTGCGGGCAGAGGAAAACTGTCGTACGAGTGGGCTTTAACCCGCATGGCCATAGTTGAAAGGATAAGGTCCAAGAGCGAGCGCGCTCGGCCGCTCGCTGGATATAGGCTGGGCTTTTGCCTTCACATCACGAAAGAGACCTCAGTTCTAGTGATGGCGGCAAAGAGCATGGGCGCACAGGTCGCGGTCTGCTCGGCAAACCCGCTGTCGGCGCAAGACGACATCGCAGCTTTTCTGTACGAGCAGGGCGCAAATGTGTATGCGTGGCGCGGCGAGACAGAGGCACAATACAAGCAGTGCATCCGCGATGTCCTTGCGTTCGGGCCGGCGATAGTGGCTGATGATGGAAGCGACCTGCACATGGCGGCCCACAGGCAAAAGGCAAAGGGCATAGTGAGCGGGACCGAAGAGACCACATCTGGCGTCAAGAGGCTGCTGGCGCTAGAAAAGGCCGGCAAGCTTGCCTATCCAATAATTGCGGTCAACAACGCGCGCACTAAATACCTTTTTGACAACCGCCATGGCACCGGCCAGAGTACGCTGGATGGCATCCTGAGGGCGACTGGGATTTTCCTGCCCGGCGTGCACGTCGTGGTGTGTGGCTACGGCTGGGTGGGCAAGGGCGTGGCAGGTAGGGCAAGGGGCATGGGTGCAATAGTGACTATCACTGAGGTCGATCCTGTCAGGGCGCTTGAAGCCAAGATGGATGGCTTGCAAGTGGCAAGGCTGTCAGACGCTGCGTCGCGCGGCGACGTGTTTGTTACGTGCACCGGCCAGACAGGAGTGATAAGGGAAGAGCACTTTAAGAAAATGAAGGATGGTGCGATTCTGGCAAACGCCGGCCACTTTGACGTCGAGATAGATGTCGGCTACCTTTATTCTGCAATCAAGCCGGTGGAAGTGAGGCCAAACGTCGAGCGCTTTTACATCAACGGCAAAAGGTTGTACCTATTGTCAAAGGGAAGGGTTGTCAACCTGATTGCAGCGGAGGGGCACCCGCCTGAAGTGATGGCCCTGTCTTTTGCCAACCAGCTATTATCGATTTTGCATGTAGCGAAAAACCATGACAAAATGGAAGCCAAGGTACATGGCGTTCCAGAAAAAATAGACATGGATGTGGCAAGGTATGCGCTTGAAGCCATGGACGTCAGGATCGACGAAATGACAGAGGAGCAAAGGCGCTACCAGCAGTCCAGTTAGGTTAAAATCTAGTACGGTTAGTGAAATTGTGATGCCGGACAACAAGAAAAGCGCCGTCGTCACGAGCGCACTCCCGTACGCAAATGGCGAGATACATCTGGGTCACATTGCATCGACCTACCTGCCGGCAGACATTTTCACGAGATTTTCGAGGCTCAACAGCATCGAGGCTTACCACATTTGCGCCACAGACGACTTTGGCACCCCCATACTCATAAAGGCCGAGAAGGAAAAAAAGAGCCCGGAGGAGTACGTCGCATTCTGGAACAGGCGCGACTATGAAGATTTCAGCTCGCTTGGCATCTCGTTTGACTTTTTCTACAAGACAAGCTCGAAGGAAAATGTCGAGTTTGTTCAGCATGTTTTCAAACGCTTGCACGGGAATGGCCACATCTACGAACAGAGCGTCATTCAGTTCTACTGCACGTTTGACGACAAGTTCCTCCCTGACCGATATGTGATAGGCAAATGCCCCTACTGCGGCGCAGAAAACCAATATTCAGATTTGTGCGAAAAGTGCGGCCGAGTTCCTGAGCGGATACTGAACCCCAGATGCGCGATATGCGGGAGGCCGCCTGTCAAAAAAGAAAGCAAGCACTACTTTTTCCGCCTGTCAAGCTTTTCCAGCAAATTGAAAGAATGGCTGTCGACAAACGAGCACCTGCAGGCAGACGTCAAGAACTACGTCATCAACTGGATTAATGAAGGGCTGCAGGACTGGGACATCACCCGCGACCTCTCGTGGGGCGTGCCGATACCGCTCCCCGAGGCAAAGGGCAAGGTGTTCTACGGCTGGTTTGACAACCACCTCTGTTACATTTCGTCGCTCGTGAAATTCATTGACGACAAGGGAGGGGACGGCAAAAAGTTCTGGAATGAATCTGATGTCTATCATTTTATCGGCAAAGACATCGTCTACCACCACTACCTTTTCCTGCCGGCGGTGCGCCTTGGTATCAATTCTGAATACAAGCTGCCCGACTACATTCCTACAAGGGGGCACCTGATGCTCCAGAACCAGAAAATATCAAAGAGCAAGAACTGGTACATCAGCCTGAAGGACTTTACTTCTGCGTTCAACCCCGACTACCTCAGATTCTACATCGCGTCAGTGATCACGTACTCACAGGACGACCTCAACTTTGACTTTGACGTGTTTTACGAAAAGATAAACAACGAGCTTATCGCTAACGTGGGCAACTTTGTGAACAGGGCGCTTTCCTTTACGCAGAAAACTTTTGGCGGCAAGGTTCCCAGGCCTTCGAAATTTGATGACGCCAACAATGGAGAAGTGTCATCAGCGGTAGACGAGGCAGGCGACTTGCTGTCAAACAACGAAATCGACAGGGCGCTGAAGAGGATTTTAAAGCTCAGCGCCCACATGAACCAGTATTTTCAGGCGCGAGCGCCTTGGGCAAACAAGGAAACAGCAGACGCCACCCTGTACGCGTCGGTAAATGCAACGAGGTCACTGGCAATCCTGCTCGAGCCCTTCATCCCCTTTTCATGCAAGAAAATGTGGAGTCAGCTCAATTTGCAGGGCAGCGTACACCAGCAAAGGTGGGAGTCAGCCAAAGACATGAAGGCGGTTCCGCCTGACCACCCGCTGGGCAAGATCGAGCCGATATTCCGCAAGATAGAAGCAAAGGAAATAGAGCAGTGGAAGAATAAGCTTGGTAAGCCATGACCACTAGCCGCGGGTTGATGACAGGCCGGTTCCAGCCATTTCACAACGGCCACCTTGCCCTAGCAAAGCAGGCCCTGGGCGAGTGCGACGAGCTGGTACTAGTCATCGGCAGCGCGCAGTTCAACTTCATCGACAAGGACCCGTTCACCGCCGGCGA
>Ga0081538_10006125_pt1 | contig 10675 bp, 10 predicted proteins | sample TabmetS5T2R1_FD_71022 | JGI IMG/M metagenome (GOLD analysis project Ga0081538, IMG submission 71022) | Tabebuia heterophylla rhizosphere microbial communities from the University of Puerto Rico - S5T2R1 | ecosystem: Host-associated > Plants > Roots > Rhizosphere ...
CAGGCGACGCAGAAGGCGATCCAGATCATCGTTCCGTTCGCGCCCGGCGCGTCGGCCGATGGCATGCTGCGGCAAAAAAATCAACCAAAAACGAGGGCCAGTTGCGAATGGATATCACGCGGGCACGAACCCGCACGGCGAGCGAAGCAATTCAACAATACCGGGAGGGAGCTGCGCGTGGGAGAGACTTTGAGGAGGCTGCTATCAGCGTCGTGATACCTTTGAGTTCTTCGTGCCGTCGCTCTCGTCATGGCCGGGCGAGCCGCTACAGCGGCGAGGGTTGTCCCGGCCATCCCGTTTCATTTTGCACAGCCTTGCAACCTAAGCGGATGCCCGGCACAGGGCGCACAAGGCCGGGCATGACAAGTCCCAGTTCGACGCGCTTTAGAAAAGCTGAGGCGCTCCGCTAATTGGTGAATTCCTTGAACACCTCGGTCAGATTGGCGGTCTCGTCGCGAATCCGCCTGTCGAATTCATCCGCCGTGTCGGTGACCACGAAGGCGAACTGCGCCTTGACCTTGGCGTCGATTTCCGGCGTTTTCAGGATCGCCACCACGTCGCGATTGATCTTGTTGACGACGTCGCGCGGTAGGCCGGCCGGCGCCATCAGGCCGAACCAGGCGTCGTAGACCAGATCCAGACCCGCCTCCTTGAAGGTCGGAACATTGGGCAGCTCGGGAATGCGCTGCGGCGTCACCGAGGCGATGGCGCGCACCTTGCCGGCCTCGGCCATCTCCTTCGACAGGTTGACCGGCGCAAAATACATCTGCACGTCGCCGCGGACGACGGCCGTCACGGCGTCGGGCGCGCTCTTGAACGGCACGTGCTGGATGTTGATGCCGGCGGCCTTGCGGAACAGCGCGCCGGCGATGAAAGTGGTGCTGGCGAGGCCCGGGGAGGAGAAATTCATCGTGCCCGGCTTCGCCTTGGCGAGATCGATGACCTCCTTCAGGGTCTTGGCCGGAACCTCCGGATTGACGATCAGGTAGAGCGGCACGGTGCTGACGCGGCTGATACCGGTGAAGTCCTTCACCGGATCGAACGGCGGGTTCTTGTTCACCAGGCCGGCGACCGTGTGGCCGTTCGAGGTGAGCATCAGCGTGTAGCCGTCCGCCGCCGCCTTGGCGACGCCCGCGGTTCCGGCGAGCCCGGGCCGGTTCTCGACGATCACCTGCTGGCCCCAGCGCTTGCTCGCCTCGTCGGCGATGATACGCGCCATGATGTCTGTCACGCTGCCGGCGCCGAACGGGACGACGATCGTGACCCGCTGGGTGGGAAAATTCTGCGCCGCAACCGGCGCGAGCGCGGCGAAGCTCGCCGCCACACTGGCGATGATACCAAGACATAAGGTGCGGAACAGTTTCATGGCGGCTCCTCCTGCGATGGTCCGATGCTCGATCTGGCTCACCGGCTGCATTGCCCCCAAATCACCGATAATCCATGTCGGGGCAGCCATTAAAGCACCAAGCCATGGGGGTAAACAGCAGCATTTCAGGCTGCGGCAACCAACAAGGTAAAGGGCGCGATACGCCGGCCGTCCAACTCGCCTCGCCTCTTCCCGGCGGTTCTCGGACTCACGTTTCCCTGAGTCACCTTGCGCCAATGCGGACGGCATATCACTGGTCACTGATGTGGGATGCTGACCACGCCTACCCATGTGGCTAGTGGACGAAGTGCAGGGTCCCGGGACATCTCTACAGCATGCATTTGGGAGGTCCCATGAGCAGAGACATACAAGACGTTTCCACCGCGCTGGAAGGCATGGTTGCGGGTTTGGCGCCGAGCCTCGTTTCGGTCATTTCCCATCGCATGCAGGCGTCGGGCTTCGTTTGGCGCGCCGGGCTTATCGTCACCTCGGACGAGGGACTTGCCGAGGAGGGCGAAATTCGTGTGATGCTGCCTGGCGGCGAGAGCACTGTCGCCCATCCCGTTGGGCGCGATCCGAGCACCGCCATCGCCTTGCTCAAGGTTGAACGGCCTGATTTGCAACCCGTCGCGATGGCTGCAACCATACCCTCGCCCGGTGCTCTCGTCCTTGCCATGGGCGCGGAGGGCGGTGCGCCGACCGCGGCCCTCGGATTGGTCTCTGTCAGCAGGGGACCCTGGCAGTCGATGCGAGGTGGCGAAATAGACGCTCGCGTCGAGCTCGATACCCGCTTGCGGTCGACGGCTGAGGGCGGTCTTGCGGTCAACACCACAGGGCAGTCGTTCGGCATGACGGTGTTCGGACCACGTCGGCGCGTATTAGTAATACCCTCGGTCACAATCGGCCGCATCGCCGCGAGGCTGGAGACCCATGGGCGTATTCCGCGCGGCTACTTGGGTCTCGGCCTGCAATCAGTGACGATCGATGGCGGTGGCTCAGGCGTCATGGTGATGAGCGTGGACCCTAAGGGCCCCGGAGCGACAGCGAATATTCATCAGGGAGATGTCCTCGTGAGTTGGGACGGCAAGCCCTTCAGCAAGCTGCAACCGCTGCTGAGATGGTTGGGTCCTGACAGCGTTGGAAAGCTGGTGGCGATCGAGCTGCGGAGAGGCGGCCAATCGCACCAGACAAAACTTCAAATCGGTGAAAGGCCAGCGGCTTGATGGACCCGCGCGCGGGAGATCGGTTACGGCTGGCGATCGACGTGGCTGACCCCGCTTTCGCTGATCGGATCGCGGCCGCTTTGGCCGACGTTGAAGGGATCGAGCTGATCAGCAAAAACGATGACCCTGACGCGCTTGTCGTCGCCGCGCTCGGAGCGGCGACTGAGCTGGAAGTCAACATTGAGCTCACCGCCCGAGAATTGGAGGTGCTTGCGTTGCTGGCAGAGGGCGCGTCGAACAAGCTGATTGCCCGCCGGCTCGGCATTTCGGCGCACACGGCTAAGTATCACGTCGCATCATTGCTGGAGAAACTTGACGCTGTGAGCCGCACGGATGCTGTCGCCCATGCGGCAAGGATCGGTGTCCTCCATCTTTGACGCTCGTTGGCCAGTGCGGCCTCGTGCTAGGCTATGCGACCGTCGTAGCACTCGCACGCTCGCGCGATCGACTCCGCTAAGGAAGCGCAATGGCGGCCAGCCCTGGTGTCCTCATCGGACCGACCTGGTCGGCCCATCTCGATCGCTGGACCTTCGACATGATCGACCGCTCCGTCATTGGTGCGGCCGCCTTCAAAGGCGTCATGCTGAACATCGGCCTGACACTCGGCGCTTATTGGAAGGGCCTTCCCCCGAGCGAATTTCTCGACTGGTTCAGCGCAAATAACCATCTCATTGCCCGGACGACCCCGCTCGTCGCGCCGCCGACGCTTATCGGCCTCGCTGTCTCCCTCTGGCTCGGCTGGAGCGAACCGACCACGCGTTACCTGTGGCTCACTTCCCTTGGCTTGGTGATCGGCATCCTGATCATCACCTTGGCCTATCATCTGCCGACGAATAGTGCCTTCGCAGCGAAATCCATTCCGCTCGATCAGGTTCCTGCAGCGCTGAATCTTTGGCTGTTGCTCCATGCGGTCCGGATCGCTCTCGGCCTTGTTGCCTCGGTCGTCGGCCTCGTCGCCGCCGCGCGGTGAAAGCCTCGTTCGCGCCGATTGTAAATGCAGCCGACGACGCATACGGTTTCAGTTGCGACAAGGATCGTGGGCGTGCGACCGCTTCGGATGGCACCAATCACCGCCCCAGTATCGTTCACGCCTGAGGGAAATTGCCAAGGGCAAAGTCTACTCAACTTCGATCTGCGCCCACTCGAGAGCGAGGACCTGTCCGGCCTCAGTGTGTTCTGCAAGGATGCGAAGGGCGACATGTTCCACACTTATTCGACCTACGCCGCGACGAGACTCGGGGACAGCACCTGCGGTGCGACCAAAAACGCCGCTGGAGCCGTTAGCCGCATTGGTCGCTGAACCGGGGATTGACGGGGCCGCTTCCCTACGGCGCAGGGTCCCTGGTCGAGAAGCGTCTCAAATCGGTTACGGCAGCCCGTTGTCTTAACCCTGCCCGGTGCTAACATCACCAATAGGTCCCGTCGGAGGGATGGGGCACGAACCGCGATTCGCCGAGCAGGCGGGATGGCGGTATTCCAAGAACCAATTCAGACAACGGGGAGGATCTCGAGGATGAAAGCATTGCTCGCCGCGGCTGCCCTGAGCACCGTCCTGGTCTCGGGCGCGGCACAGGCCCAGGAGAAATTGAAGATCGGCGTGCTCGCCACGCTCGAAGGCGCATTGACCCCGCTGGGCGAAGACGCCTTGCGCGGACTCGAAGTGGCAGTTCGTCAGGCCAACCGCAAAGTCGCCGGCCGCGAGCTCGAGATCACCACGTTCGCCACCAATGCGAGCCCCGATTCGGCGATCCGCGGCGCCCGCAAGCTGGTGGAGCAGGACCGTGTCCATCTCCTCCTCGGCCCGGTATCGGGATCCGAAGGCATCGCCATCCGCGACTACTCCAAGACCCAGTCGCACGTGACCTTCGTCAACGGCACCTCTGCGGCGCTCGAGACGACCTACGTCACGCCATCGGAGAATTTCTTCCGGTTCAACACGCAAGGCGCGCAATGGATGGTGGGGGTCGGCGACTACATCTATAACGTGAAGAAGTACCGGAAGATCGCCGCCCTGGCGGAAGACTATTCCTTCCCCTACACGCAGCTGTTCGGCCTGACGCTCGAGTATTGCCAATTGGGCGGCCAGATCACCGAGCGCTTCTGGGTGCCGCTCGGCACCAAGGACTTTGCTTCGATCATCGCCAAGCTGCCGGAGGACGTCGACGCGATCTATCTCGGCCTTGGCGGCGGCGATGCCGTGAACTTCCTCAATCAGTACACCCAGGCCGGCGGCAAGGCGAAGTTCATCGGCGGCTCGATCATGGTGGACCAGACGGTGCTCAGTTCCAAGGGCGCCGCCAAGCGCGCCCTGATCGGAACGCCAACCGGCGGTCCGCAGGCCGACACCTGGGACAACCCCAAGTGGCAGGCCTGGGTCAAGGCCTATCAGGACGCCTTCCCGGCCGACAAGCGGTTCGCCATCCCGTCGCTCACCGGAACCAACTATTACAACGCCGCCAATGCGCTGTTCACGGCGGTCAACGCCGTCAACGGAGACTTGAGCGACAATCAGAACAAGCTGAGGGCCACCTTGGCGGCGCTCGAGCTCGATGCGCCGAACGGCAAGATCACGCTCGACAAGAACCGCCAGGCGATCGCCAGCAATTTCGTCACCGAGGTGATCGAAGCGCCGAACGGGGATCTCGTGAACAAGATGGTGAAGCACATTCCCAACGTGCGCGCGACGCTCGGCTTCGATGAAGCGGCCTTCGCCAAGCTCGGCCTGCCGAGCCGCACCAACCCGGAATGCAAGGCGAAGTACTGAACCTGGGTCCTCACGCATCGCGGCGACGCGACGGCCGGGCGGCTCGAGAGCCGCCCGGCATTCATTTGGCGGCCCCTGCGGCGCTCCTTCTATTGCCAAGGACGCCCGCTTTGCGGAATCCTGAAAGAAAACAAGAATTACGGAAAAGGGGGGACATGGGGCTATCGTCCCCCTTCGGACTGGACTGGGCCGGCCGGGCCGGCGTGACGAACGTCGCCAGCGTGCCGCGCCAAGCTGGCGCGAATGCCGTGAAAGGAGTGGTTCGCAGGATGTTCGGGTCCCGGGCCGGTGTCGCCGGCCGCGGCTTGTCGGGGGCCGCAGCATGAGCGACTTCATCGGACGACACCCGGTCTGGTCTCTCGTCATCCTGATCCTGCTCGCGCTCCTCGTCTTCCTGGTCGTGGCGGTCTGGCCCCCGGAGCTCGAGCAGGTGCTTGGCCGGAAACGCGTGTTCCTCAACGCGCTCCTGAACGGGATCACGCTCGGCGGGCTCTATTTCATGGTGGCGAGCGGATTCACGCTCATCTTCGGCCTGATGCGCAACGTCAATCTCGCGCACGGCTCGCTGTATCTGCTGGGCGGCTATATCGGCTACGAGATCGCGCGATTGACCGACGGCTGGCTGTTCAGCCTGGTCGCGGCGTTCGTCATCGTTGCCCTCATCGGCATCGTCCTCCAGTTCACCATCTTCCGCTGGATGGAAGGTCAGGATCTCAGACAGACCCTCGTCACTATCGCCATTTCGATCATTCTCGCCGACATCATGCTGTGGCGCTGGGGCGGAGATTTTTATCAGGTGCCGATGCCCAGTTGGCTCGGCGGCCCGGTGCAAGTGCCATTGATCACCGCCATGCGCAGCAGTGGCGAGCTTGTTTTCCTGCAGTATCCGCTGGTGCGCCTCGTCATTCTCGCCGGCGCGGTCGCCATTGGCGTCCTGATGTGGCTGGCGCTCAACCGGACCAGGATCGGCATGATCATCCGTGCCGGCGTCGACGATCGCGACATGCTGTCGGCGAGCGGCGTGCGCGTGCAAATCGTGTTCCTGCTCGTGTTTGCGTTCGGCGCGGGACTCGCCGGCTTCGCCGGCGTCATCGGCGGAACTTTTCAATCGCTGCAACCGGGCGAGGACGTCAAGATCCTGCTGGCCTCGCTGGTGGTGGTGATCGTCGGCGGGATGGGCTCGATCACCGGCGCCGCCGTCGGCGCCGTGCTGATCGGCCTCGCCGAGCAGTTCGGTTCCGTCTACATGGAGACCTACGCGGTCGTGCTCACCTTCGTCATCATGGTGGTCGTGCTGGCCGTGCGGCCGCAGGGCCTGCTGCGCGGGTATTGAGCCATGGCCGTGGTCGAAGCCCCGCGAGCGGCCGACGTCCCACCCGGCCAGGCGACCGGCAAGAGCGCGATCGCGACCGCGTTATCGGCATATCCGGCGTTGTGGCTGCTGGTGCTGTTTCTCCTGCTCCTGCCGGCCTTCGCCAGCAGCTTCGTTCTCGTGGAGATTTTCGGCTGGGCCCTGATCCTAGGGATGATCGCGCTCAGCCTGATGTTCCTCGCCGGCTATGGCGGCATGGTCAGCCTGGTGCAGATGAGCGTCGCGGGATGCGCCGGCTACATGGTGGCGATCTTCGGCACCAGCGCGGTCGCCGAGGTCAGCCTGGGCTGGCCGTGGTGGCTGGCAGTCCCGATCGCGATCCTGATCGCGGTGATCTTCGGCACGCTCAGCGGGGCGCTGGCGGTGCGGACCGAGGGGATCTACACGATCATGATCACGCTCGCGATCGCCTCGGCGTTTTACTACTTCACCCACCAGAACTACACGATCTTCAACGGCTTCAGCGGCTTCAACGCCGTGCGTGCGCCGCGGACGTTGGGCATCGAGTGGCGCGCGCCGGTCCCGTTCTATTATCTCACGCTGTTCGGCGCCGCGGTCGCCTATCTGGCGGTCGTCTACGTCTCGCGCTCCCCGTTCGGCCTCGCCCTGCAGGGAACGCGGGACAACGCCCGGCGCATGGCGGCGCTCGGCTTCAATGTCACGGCCCACCGCATCGCCGCCTACACCTTCGCCGCGGTGATCGCGGCGCTCGCCGGCGTGCTTCTCGTCTGGCACGGCGGTCAGATCTCGCCCGGAACGGCCGGCGTCGGTCCGGTGATCGACATTCTCATCATTGCGGTGGCTGGCGGCCTGGGACGGCCGATCGGGCCCTTCATCGGTGCGCTGATCTACGTCATCCTGCGCACCTTCGCGCTCGACGTCCTCGAAGGCGTAGGCCTCGACGGCAAGCGGTTCCAGCTGCTGATCGGACTGGGCTTCCTGCTGATCGTACTGTTCTCGCCCGATGGCGTGCTCGGTCTATGGTCGCGCTGGCGCGACCGGCTGCTGCAGCCGTGGACCGACGTACGCGCGCGCGACGGAGGACCGTGATGCCGACGTCGGTCGCCGAACGCCTCTCAGCCGCGGGCACCGCCAACGCGCTGGAGCTGCGAGGCGTGACCCGGCTGTTCGGCGCACTCGCCGCCCTGGTCGACGTGACACTCACGGTGCGGCCGGGCGAGCGCCGCGCGGTGCTCGGCTCCAACGGCGCCGGCAAGACCACGCTGTTCAACTGCGTCACCGGGGATTTTCCCCCGACCTCCGGAACCATCCGCTTCTTCGGCGAGGACGTCACCCACTTTCCGCCGCACGAGCGCATCCGCCGCGGGCTTCGCCGCACCTACCAGATTTCCGCCCTGTTCACCGGGCTGCCGGTGATTGACAACGTCTATCTCGCATGCTGCGGCGTTTCCCGCGGGCGCTTTTCGCTGCTACGTCCGCGCCGGGACGACGGGTTGATGCAGGCTGCGGAGAACCTCGTTCAGGCCGTGCACCTGGCGGCCGTGAAGGAACAGCGCGTAGCCGAGCTGAGCCACGGCCAACAACGCCAGCTCGAGATCGCGCTGGCGCTCGCCGGCGCGCCGCGCTTCATCCTGTTCGACGAGCCGGCGGCCGGGCTTTCGCCGCCGGAGCGGAGCGAACTGATCGAGATTCTCACCTCGCTTCCCGCGCACATCGGCTACATCATCATCGAGCACGACATGGACGTCGCGCTTCGCGTCGTCGAGAGCGTGACGATGATGCACAACGGCCGGATCTTCAAAGAGGGACGGCCGGAGGAGGTCGAATCCGATTCCGAGGTGCAGGAGCTCTATCTCGGAGCCGGCCATGGCTGACGCCGCAATGTCCCGCAGCGCCGCGCTGCCCATGCTGCAGGTGCGCGGGCTCAACGTCTACTACGGCCACTCCCATGCGCTGCAAGGCGTCGAGCTCACCATCCACCGTGGCGTGCTCGCGGTGGTCGGCCGCAACGGCATGGGCAAGACCACGCTGTGCAAGACCATCATGGGCCTCGTGCGCGCGTCGAGCGGCTCGATCCGCTACGCCGACGCGGAACTGACGCGGCTCACGCCGGCGCAGATCGCGCAGCTCGGCATCGGCTACGTGCCACAGGGGCGACGCCTGTGGCGGTCGCTGACTGTCGACGAGCATCTGCGCGTGATCGCGGGCGCGCGCCCCGGCGCGTGGAGCATCGAGCGCATCTACGACACCTTCCCACGGCTCGCCGAACGCAAGACCAGCACCGGCGGACAGCTGTCCGGCGGTGAGCAGCAAATGCTTGCAATCTCGCGTGCGCTGGTCGCCAATCCCCGACTGCTGGTGATGGACGAGCCGACCGAGGGCCTTGCGCCGGTTATCGTGGCGCAGGTCGAGGACATGCTGGTGCGGCTCGCCGACGAGGGCGAGATCGCGGTTCTGATCATCGAGCAGAACATCGGCGTCGCAACCGCAGTCTCCGAGAACGTCGCCATCATGGTCAACGGCCGGATCAACCGGGTGATCGAGTCGCATCGCCTTGCCGCCGACCGCGAGCTGCAGCGGAGGCTCCTCGGCGTCGGCCGGCACGGCGACGGCGATCTGGTCATCGAGACGGCGCTGCCCGCGGCCACGGGCACTGCAGCCAAGCGCCGGCCCGACCAGGGACCGGCGCGTATCTACCTCTCGAACCCGGCCTTGCCGACGCGCTGGTCGCAGCCGAGCCCGGTGCCGCAGATCGAGGCGCGGGCGCGCACGAATTCCAGTCCCCGCGTCATCGGCGCAGGCTCCCGGCCGAGCTCGATCACGCCGCTTGCTGCGTCGCTGGACTCCGTCGTGCTTGTCGCCGGCACGCTCGATACCAAGGGCGACGAACTGCGCTTCATCCGCGACATTTTGAAAGAGAATGGCATCCGCACGCGGCTCGTCGATCTGTCGACCAGCGGCAAGGCCTCGGCGGCCGACGTGAGCCCGACCGAAATCGCGCTCAACCATCGACACGGCTCCAATGCCGTGTTCACCGGCGACCGCGGCGCCTCCGTCGCCGGAATGGCGCAGGCCTTCGAGGCCTGGGTCCGCCGCCAGAGCGGGATCGCGGGCATCATTGCGGCGGGCGGCTCGGGCGGCACCGCGATGGTCGCTCCGGCGATGCGGGCGCTCCCCATCGGCCTGCCGAAGATCGTGATCTCGTCCGTCGCCTCCGGGGAGGTGCAACGCTATGTCGGTGCGTCCGACATGATGATGATGCATTCGGTCACCGACGTGCAGGGGCTGAACTCCATCTCGCGCCAGATCCTTGCCAACGGCGCACAGGCCATGGCCGGCATGGTCAAGGCGCGCGGGGCGGCGGCGCGAGAGGCCGGCGGGCGGCGCTCGGCTCGGCCGGATCTGCCGGCAATCGGCCTTACCATGTTCGGCGTGACCACGCCTTGCGTGCAGCAGATCGCCGGACTGTTGAAGGACGAGTGCGACTGCCTGGTGTTCCATGCCACCGGCGTCGGCGGCCAATCGATGGAAAAGCTCATCGAGTCCGGCCACCTGCTCGGCGTGATCGACATCACCACGACGGAAGTCTGCGATCTCCTGATGGGCGGCGTGATGCCCGCCACCGAGGACCGCTTCGGATCGGTGATCCGAGCGCGCATGCCCTACGTGGGTTCCTGCGGAGCGCTCGACATGGTCAATTTCGGTGCGCCGGATACCGTGCCGGCTCGGTACCAGGGCCGGACCTTGTACCGGCACAATCCTCAGGTCACGCTGATGCGCACCACGGCCGAGGAGACCGACCGGATCGGCCAGTGGATCGGCGAACGCCTCAACCTGATGGAGGCGCCCGTGCGCTTCTTCATGCCGGAAGGCGGTGTCTCGGCGCTCGACGCGCCCGGCCGCGCATTCCATGCACCGGAGGCCGATGCGGCACTGTTCGCGGCCCTCGAACGCACGGTGCGCCGGACCGCGACGCGCCAGCTCGTCCG